>Ga0065709_1029615_pt1 | contig 15351 bp, 16 predicted proteins | sample Hoacrofraction14_2_FD_59096 | JGI IMG/M metagenome (GOLD analysis project Ga0065709, IMG submission 59096) | Hoatzin crop microbial communities from Cojedes, Venezuela, sample from fiber fraction 14 v1 | ecosystem: Host-associated > Birds > Digestive system > Esophagus > Crop | place: Venezuela...
GGAGCGGAGCTGCTCCTTGGTCTCCTCGGTGATGTAGAAGACGTCGCCGTCGCGCTTCTCGAACTTGTCCAGCTCGTCGATCACGAAGCCAAGGGTGTACTCGGGGAAGATTGGTGCGTCCTTGTTGGAGGAGGCCTGGTTGCCGACGATGGTGGTCTCGTCCTCGATGTAGATGGTCATCTTCTCGAGGATGTTCTTGAGCATGAGGGCGCGGCGCATGACGGTGGGCTGGTCCTGCGTCTGCTTGTACGACTCGGTGGCGAGAAGGGCGCGCTGGGCGTCGATGTAGGGCTTCTTGTCGAGCACCTGCTCGCGGTAGGACTTCATCCTTGGGGTGAGTTCGCCAAAGTGCTCTTTGTTTTCCATTGCCGGTCCTTTCTAGATGTAGTGAAACTCTTATTACTTACGAACGTAAATATATAGTACATCGTACAACGCAATTTGCAAGAATCGAACGCCGATTCACAGGACGTCTACATTTAGATGGTATTTTTATCCCATTGTCACAGGCATTGGGGGCTAGCATGCAGATCATTCCGGTCAAGGACCTCAAAGACGGCGCTAGAGTGTCGGAGCTTTGTCATTCGACGAATGAGCCGATCTATATAACAAAAAACGGGTACTCCGACATGGTGATCATGAGCGCCTCGGCATTCGAGGCGATGGAGGAGCGCAGTCGGAAGAGCGAGGCCGTGGCGATGGTTGCCGAAGGCATTGCGGCCGTGCAGCGAGGGGAATGCAGGAACGCCTTTGAAGCTGCCGAGGAAGTGCGACGCCGCTATGGCCTATAACGTTCTTGTGGCAGCTCCTGCGGAGAAGGCGCTTGACGAATCAATATCTTATATTGCTCGTGAGAAGGCATCTCCTGCAGCTGCCGCATCGTTACTAGACGCGTATGAGGCTGCGCTACAGGCGCTTGCGAGCATGCCGCATGTGCGCGGAGTAGTTGCCGAATATCAAGATGCGACGGGCGTTGACGTTAGGCGCTGGCCTGTTAAGAATTACGAGATCGATTACTACATCTCGGATGAGAATAGCACGGTCTATATTGTCGCGTTCTTGCACGGACTACAGAATAGGGTAGAGCACCTGAGAGAGCTTCTGCCACGATAGATTGCTTGGCGAATTTCCCATCTGTTCCAGTTAGATGAATTCTGGCACAAAAAAGCGACGAGACGTGCGCCTCGCCGCCCATGGCTGATACGTGCTCTGCGGTCGTGCCGATTCGCTACAGCGCGTCGGCAATCCGGCTGGCGACCTTCATGGCGGCCACCACGTCAGCCGGCGTCACGTCAAACGGCATGTTGCCCATCGTGTCGTCGGGAGCGCAGGCGAGCGCGGCGGCCTCGATCAGGCGCTCGCCGGAGACGTCGGCCAGCCCCAGGTCGTTGAGCGAGCACGGCAGGTCGCAGGCCTTCTGGAAGCGGATCACGCGCTCGAGCTCGTCGATCGGGGCGTTCTCCAGCACGAGCTGGACCACCGTGCCGAAGGCGACCTTCTCGCCATGGAGGAAGGAGTGGGTCTCCTCAAGCGCCGTGAGCCCGTTGTGCACGGCGTGAGCGCACGCAAGACCACCCGTCTCGAAGCCCACGCCCGAGAGGTAGATGTTGGCCTCGGTCACCGCCTCGAGTGCCTTGGTGGAGACGTTCTCCTCGCACGCCGCCTTGGCCTTGAGGCCCTCGGCAAACAGCGTGTCGCGGCACAGCGTGGCAAGCGCCATGCCGCCGAGCGTGGAGACGCCGCCCGTCATGGTCGTGGCACCAGAGACCTGGCACGCCGCGGCCTCATAGTAGGTCGCCATGGCATCGCCGATGCCTGCCATGAGAAACCGCACGGGTGCCTTGGCGATGACGTTGGTGTCCACGATGACCATCTCGGGGTTGCGGGGCAGGGGAAGGTACTGGTCAAACTCGCCGTTGTCCTTGTAGATGACCGAGAGCCGCGAGCACGGGGCGTCGGTTGACGCGGCGGTGGGGATGATGACCACAGGAAGGCCCGCGTCGTGGGCCACGGCCTTGGAGCAATCGAGCGTCTTGCCGCCGCCGATGCCAAACACGACGTCGCAGGCACCAAGCGCGTCCACATGGCGTGCGATCTCGCTCTTCGAGCACTCTCCGCCAAACACGGCGACCTCATACGACGTGCTCGCGGCATCGAAGCTCGCCGTGATCTGCTCGTGGTACGTCTTGTCGATAAAGCTGTCGACGATCAAGTAGGCCCCCGCACTCCCAAGCTGCGCGTAATATGCGGCGAGCCGCTCGATTTCGCCCTCGCCCTGGATGTACGAACCCGGTGAGCAGATAATCTGTGCCATGTGGACTCCAATCTTTGATGGTATTTTACGTAACTTGACTGAGTTACGTTAATAAGCATATATTACTACTCACGTTAATATAATCAAGAAGATTTTTGTATGACTCTTAATTCGATTGTTTCTCGTGAGGTAAATGCTTACGTCCGCAATATACTAGAGGAGATAAAGTATGCCCATAACAGGAAGGTTTACCATGGCAAAGCGCGATTCTCAGATTCTCGAGATGCTCACGAGTGAGCGGCGGATCGAGGTGAAGGACCTGGCTGAGCGCTTGGGCGTCTCAAACGTGACCATGCGCAAGGACCTTGACGCCCTCCAGGCGCGGGGGCTTGTGGTGCGCGAGCACGGCTTTGCCACTATCTCAAACCCCAACGACGTGCGCGGGCGCCTGGCGTATCACTATGACGAGAAGCGACTCATCGCCCGGCGTGCGTGCGAGCTCGTCGAAGACGGTGCCACGGTCATGGTCGAGAACGGCAGTTGCTGCGCGCTGCTCGCGTTTGAGCTGGCCGGCACGCGGGAGAACGTCCACATCGTCACCAACAGCGCCTTCATCGCGGACTACATCCATGACGCGGCCTCGTCCGTCACGTTGCTTGGCGGCGTCATCCAGCGCGACTCACAGGTGACGGTGGGCCCGATGGTGCGCCTCTGCGCGGGTGAGTTCATGGTCGATCGGCTCTTTGTGGGGACCGACGGGTGGACGAAGGCTGCGGGCTTCACCAACGACGACCAGATGCGCGCCGAGGCCGTGCGTGCGATGGCCGAGCAGGCGGGGGAGGTCGTCATCGTCACCGAGAGCGCGAAGTTCTCGCAGCACGGCCTGGTGCCGCTGCGGCTCGGCGACAAGGTGAGGACCGTCGTCACCGATGCGGGCATCCCCGACGAAGCGCGTTCGACCCTTGAGGCTCAAGGAATCACGGTGCTCTGCGCGGGGTAGGGCGGCGGAACACTCCGCGCCAAAAAAGTTGTTGTATACGGTCGATTGCGTGTTGCGATTGACCTCGTTCGCAGCCGCATGCACCCTTCCTTCTGGCGCTTGCGAAACGGAATCTGTGCGGTAATATATTTAGTGAATGAAATCATTAATTTACAGGCATTTTTGATGAACGGAATCACGAAATGACCGTAGAGAATATCGACTTCCTTAGGGATCTATCCGTGCGGCGCATGCTCGCCGCGCCGTACGAGTTCAAACGCTATTTATACGGTGATATTGACTGGCGTGACCGCCTCATAATGATAAAGGGGGCGCGGGGCACGGGCAAGACCACCCTCATGCTGCAACACATGCGAGAGGAGATGCCCGACCCTACGCAGGCACTCTACGTGTCGCTCGACCACCTTTGGTTCGCCGACCAATCGCTCTACGATGTCGCCGAGTACCATCGTTTGCATGGCGGAACGCACTTGTTTATCGACGAGATACACTATCACCGCAACTGGCAGCAGCTGCTCAAAAACCTTTACGACGACTTTCCCGATCTGAGCATCGTGTACACCGGATCGTCCCTCTTGAAGCTCGAGACGTCCGGCGCTGATCTCTCGAGGCGCCAAGCGTCCTACCAGCTCGCGGGGCTTTCTTTCCGCGAGTACCTTGCCTTCGAAGGCACCGGACGCTTCGACGTGCTATCGCTGGCAGACGTAACAACCAAACATGCGAAAATCGCGGCGAACATCGCTGAGGACGTGCGCGTCATGCCGCTTTTCAACTCATATCTGGAGCGCGGCTACTATCCGTTCTACAAGGAGGTGTATGCGGGCTATGCGCAACGAATCGAGGAGATCATAACGCTGGTTCTTGAAAACGACTACCCATCCGTCGAGGATGTGAGCTTCTCCACCATCCAGAAGGCGAAGAAGATGCTCGTTATACTGGCGCGCAATGCTCCACAGACGCCCAACATGAGCGCGCTTTACCGCGAACTGGAGACCGATAGAAACCAAGGGCTGAAGATGCTCAGCGTGCTTGATCGGGCCGATCTGCTCGGGTTGCTCCCCGCAAAGGGAGCAACTCTGAAAAATATGTCGCGCCCGGCGAAAATCTACTGCGACAACCCCAACATCATGGCCGCTATCGTTCCAGCTCCCAATATCGGGTGCATGCGCGAAACCTTCTTTCTCAACCAGCTGCGAGCCGCCGGCCATGATCTGATGTTACCGCCTGCTGGCGATTTTCTCGTAGATGACAAGCTCTTGTTCGAAGTGGGCGGAAAGAACAAGACCTTCAGGCAGATCAGGGATATTCCACGCAGCTACTTGGCGGTTGACGGCATTGAGGTGGGCTATGGGAATCGCATACCCCTATGGCTCTTTGGGATGCTGTACTAAACGAAGGAGGAGAAAGATCCCCTTGCTCTTGTAAAGAAGGCCCGCGACACTTAGCCGCAGGCCTTCTTGAGGGGGTGTTCTCGTTGTTATTCTCGGTGGTTAGCGAACAAAGTCCACGAGGTAGCACTGCAGGGCGCCGTAGAGGTTTGCGTCGTTTTGGAACTTGCAGGCGACAACCTCTGCTTCGGGAACAACGTACGGGCAGATGGAGTAGAGCTTCTTGAGCTGCTTGCGAATCGCGTCGATAAGCACCGGCTGGGCCGAGATGCCACCGCCGATGGCAAATCGTCCGGGGTCAAGCGCCGTCTGGATGTTGAAGATCTGGACGGCGATCTCGTGCGCGTATTGATTCAGGCACTCCACGGCAACCTCGTCATCCGCGTTGACGTCGGCGAAGAAGCGGATCCCGTCCACCTCGCTCTCGGGCAGCCCCTTGCGCGAGGCGTACGTGCGGCAGAGGTTGGGGACGCCACAGCGGTTTCCAAAGACCACGTCGGCGTCGGGGTAACCGCCGCGCCCGGTGATGATGTAGCTCACCTCGCCCGCCGAGAAGTGGCGACCGCGATACAGGCGGTGATCCTTGATGAACGCGCCGCCGATCATCGTGCCAAAGATGAGCACGAACCCATCGGGCGTGTCCATAAGGGCACCAGCCCCCGCCTCGGCCATGGCGGCGCACTTGGCGTCATTCTCGATGTGGATGTTGACAGGGCAGCGCTTGAACAGCTCGTGGCGCAGGTAGAAGTCGTCGTTGTAGTGAAGTGCGCCGCCCATGGCAACGTAGCCGTCCTCCGCATCGATGATGCCCGGCATCGAGATGGCAATGCCGTCGATAGACGTGTCCTCGTCGTAGAGGGAGCCTATGGTTTCGATAAGGGCCTCGCGCCCCTCCTGTGGTGTTGGAACTTTGCCGCGAACGTCGATGTTCATGTCCTCGTCCATACGCGCCCACTTGATGAACGTTCCGCCAATGTCAAGTACCAGTACCTTCATGATTGTCCTACCTCCTGTTGTTTCAAATTTTATACAGCTTGTACATCTGTGCGCTTATTGGGTCACCGGCGCGCCCTTTACGCCAGCATCCGAAAGGGCCTGTTGGTGAGAGGATGCGGTCTCGTTCTTTGAGGCGAGCGCTCGCATGCCCACGGCCATCAGAACGCTGCCGGCAGCCGAGACGCCAACTCCAAGCGCAAAGACCGCATGAGCGTTGATTACCGAGAAAAGCTGGCCACCCACAAGGCTTGCGAGAAGACCGCCCACCGTGAGCGTCATACCCATGAGCGCTTGGCCGCGGTTGCGATCCTGAGCGAGCACGTACTTATCGGCAAGGTAGACCGAGGCAGGGGTGAGAATGGCAAAGGAGAGCATCTGGAGCACCATTGCGGCGTAGATCATGAACGGGGAGGTTGCCACAAGGAGGAGGAGATGCTTGATGGAGTAGCAGATTCCGGCAAAGACCATGAGTTTCTCGACCTTGACGTGCTCGAGAATTTTGGCAAAGAGGAACATGGCAGGCAACTCGCTCATAGCTTGGATGAAGATGGCCGTCCCTTGGATTCCTTCGACAGTCCCGTCAACCGAGGCGGCCTCGGCCCCAATGATGTCGCTGATGAGCTTGGCAATATAGGTGTTCATAAGGTTATGGCAGAAATACATGAGGATAAGCGCGGCAACCACGGGAAGCAGCAAGGCGTACTTCTTGAGAAACTGGGGATACGAGATCCGGGAGGCTTGGGTGGGAGCCGACGCGTCGGGCGTCTTGGCATCCGAGAAAGGCTTTGGCATGGTGATTGCGAAGACGAGCACCAACGCGGCAACCACTGCGATGAAAATGGGGAGCACGCCGCGGCCAAAGACGGCCCAGAGCCTTCCCAAGATCATACCGCCGAGCGCGTAGCACACCGATCCCGCGCCGCGCCCCACGCCGTAGTTGATGGGTTGCCCGTCCTTCTCGTAGATAAACGCCATCGAGTTGATGAGCGTCATGGGAATCGCCCCGCCCGTGAAGGCAACGATGAGCACGAGGAACATGAGGATGCCTGCGGTGGGAAGCACGGCGAGCGCGAGCGAAAGGATAATGGTTGCCCCCATCGTTATCGCTACGAAGGTCTTCTCGTCAATGCGCTCCGATTTATCGACGATGCCGCCAAATACCGTTTGACCTATAACGCCAAGAATGTTGACGAGTGCGACGATAATACCAATCGTTCCGTCTGAAACCGCGGAGCCGTCGGCAAAGGTGGTGGTGGAGAGGTAATTGTAGACGTAGCCAACCGTTGCGCAGTACAGCATGAAGTACGATCCGTTGAGCAGCGCGTATCTTAGATCTAAGAACTTGTGGTGGCGGGTGGTCTGTTGTTTGTGGGGCATCTTCTTTCCTTTCTCATAGAACTAACATACAAATTAAATTATAGTTACGAACGTAACTACAATTGCCAATAATGACTGAAAGCCTGCCATCCTCAATGGGAGGCTCATCACTTCAATAACGCTATGTCCGAGAGGTTCCTAGAAGAACGCTTCCACTCCCTCGTCGAGGTAGACCTGACGGTAGTCCTCGAGGTCGGCGGTCGTGAGGTTCTTGATGCCGTGGTATGCGTACGCGAGGCCGAGCATGTCCCACTTGTTCTCGCCAAAGTTGTGGAAGGGGAGGAGCTGGGCGCGCGTGGCACCCACCTCGCGCAGGGCGCGGGCCATGCCGCGGGCGTCGTCGAGGGAGTCGTTGAAGCCGGGGATGACCGGAGTGCGTACGAGGACGTCGAGGTCGCTCTCGATGCCGCGCGCGATGTTGCGCAGGATGAGCTCGTTGCCGACGCCGGTGCCCTCCTTGTGGGCCTTGGGGTCCCAGTGCTTGAGGTCGACCAGCATGTGGTCGAGATGGGCGGCGACGGCGTCGAACTGCACGGCGCTCACGTAGGCGGCCGTCTCGATGCAGGTGTCGACGCCCGCTTCTTGTAGGCGCGAGAGCAGCTCGACGTTGAAGTCTACCCAGGTGAGGGCCTCGCCTCCCGAGATGGTCACGCCTCCGCCGCTCTCCTCGTAGAACGGCAGGTCCTGCATGCATACCTCGAAGACCTCGTCCACGGTCTTCTCGTCGCCAACGCGCGAGAGGCAGCGGCCGGGGCACTCGGCGATGGCCTGTGCCGCCCAGGGGGAGTCTGCCTTGAGGTTGCGGACGTCCACGTGGCGTTTGCCCGCGATGGTGATCTCGCCGGCCTCGGGGCAGAGCTCTATGCAGTGGCCGCAGCCCGTGCAGTCCTTGGCGTCCCACTCGACCTGTGGGCCGCGCTCCCGGCTCTCCGGGTTGGCGCACCACTTGCACCTGAGGGGGCACCCCTTGTAGAAGACGACGGTGCGGACCCCAGGGCCGTCGTTGACGCTGAACTTTTGGATGTTGAATATGGTTGCGGTTTGCATGGGCGTTCCTCTCGAAGTGTCCCCTCGTGCTTCCGTTGAGGATATCTTAGTATACAAATATCGTACATGCAAGAAAAAACTTACGAACGAAATATTTTTTTGATTTGAACGTTGACAATTCACAGGCGAGACGATAGAGTGTCAGTAACAAGACGGGAGAGCCACAAAGGAGCCCTCCCTCCGCGCAAGGGCGCGGAACAAGAAGAAAGGGTACGACCATGGAGTTCTTCCTCGACACAGCGGACATCGCGGAGATCGAGGCCATCAGCGAGTTCCTCCCCATCGACGGCGTCACCACCAACCCCACCATCCTCTCGAAGTCCGGCAGGGAGCCGGCCGCCTTCTTCGCCGAGCTTGAGGAGGCCCTCACCGAGGACCAGAAGATCATCGCGCAGGTCGTAGCCACCGACTTCGACGGCATCATGGCAGACGCCCGCAAGATAGCGGCGCTGCGCGGCGGCAAGAACATCGTCGTAAAGATCCCCGTCACCGAGGCCGGCTACAAGGCCATGCGCGCGGCCGTGGCCGAGGGCATCTCCGTGCTCGCCACCGGCATCTACTCGCCCGACCAGGCCTTCTGGGCGGCCAAGGCCGGCGTGGACTACCTCGCGCCGTACGTCAACCGCATGTGCGACTACGGAGACGGCGTGGGCCAGGTGGTCGAGCTTGTGAACACGCTGGCGCAGTACGGCATGAAGGCGAAGGTCTGCGCCGCGAGCTTCAAGAACGTGGACCAAGTGCACAAGCTGCTTGCTGCTGGCTGCCCCTCGGTGACTGTGAATCCGGCAACCACGCGGGCCATGGTGGGCCATCTCGGCACGCCTGCCGCGATCGACCAGTTCTGCGCTGACTGGAAGGCCGCCTACGGCCGCGATACGCTGGGGCTGTAGGGCTGTCTTTGGGGGTGTGGCGTCAGCGGGCGTTGCGCGAGCGGTGTGACGCTGCGTACGGTGAACCCGTGCGTGATGCGTGACGGCCTTGCGCACCGGCTGCCCGTCTACGCCCCAGCGCTGCGGATGGCGCTCACGAGCTGGTCGGTCGCCTCGGGCGTGGTCGACCAGCTCGTGGCGACGCGGACGAGCGCGCGGCCGTCCGGCCACCACTCCATAAACCCGTAGTCGACCTTCTCGGCAAGGCGCCTGAGCTGGGCGTCGCTGGCAAGGAAGAAGACTTGGTTGGTCTGCTGCGGAACGGGCATCTCGAAGTCTGCCTCGACGAGGGCATTCGCGATGCGGGTCGCCGCCTCGACGGCGTATGCCCCGATGCGGTCGTAGAGCCCGTCCGCGAACAGCGTCTCGAACTGCACGCCCAGGAGGCGTCCCTTGGCAAGCAGCGCGCCGCGCTGCTTGATGACGCTGAACAGGCCGGGAACCATGTCCTTTCTCGGGAGCACGACCGCCTCGCCAAAGAGTGCCCCGCACTTGGTTCCGCCGATGTAGAACGCGTCGGCGAGGCGTGCGAGGTCCGCGAGGCCAACATCGTTGCCCGGTGCGGAGAGCGCGTAGGCGAGGCGCGCTCCGTCAACGTAGAGGCTCATGCCTGTGCCGTGGCAGACGGCGGAGAGTCGCTCCAGCTCGGCGAGGGTGTAGAGCGTTCCGTACTCCGTGGGCTGGGAGATGTAGAGCATGCCGGGGGCGACCATGTGGTCGCGGTTGTCATCCGTGTTGTGTGCCTCAATCGCGCGGGCAACGTCCGCCGCCGACACCTTGCCCAGCTCGTGCGGCAGCGTGAGCACCTTGTGGCCGCCCGCCTCGATGGCACCTGCCTCATGCACGGATATGTGGCCCGTCTCGGCGGCCATGACGCCTTGCCAGGGGCGGAGCAGCGCGCCGGTCATCACCGCGTTGGCCTGCGTGCCGCCCATGAGGAAGCGCACCTCGCCGTCTGGGCACGCGCATGCCTCGAGGATGGCCTGCTCGGCGGCCGCGCAGTGCGGGTCGAGGCCGTAGCCAGGCGTCGACTCGTCGTTGGTCGCCACGACGGCGTCGAGGACGGCGTGGTGAGCTCCCTCCATGTAGTCGGAGGTGAAGTGGAGCTTGTCGCTGGGCATGCGTGGTCCTTTCTGTGGCGTGGGACGTGCGGAGCGAAGTGGGACGTGAGGCGGCGCGGTGCGACGTTGGCGTGGACGTATGGCGGCACGGTGGTATGGAGCGTGGCGGCGCGGGGAGTGCGTCGGTGTTGCTGCCGTACGGTCTGACGGTGGCGTGAGGCGCGGTGGTATGGAGCATGGCGGCTGCCTGAGCGGGGATGCCTATGCGGAGGCCTCGGCGGGGGAGCCGTTGGCGAGCCAGACCTGGTGGCCCCACTCTCCCAGCGTGTCGAGCGCCGGTGTGAGCGCGCGACCCAGGTCCGTGAGTGAGTACTCCACATGCGGGGGCACGACCTGCATTTCCTCGCGGTGCACGAGGCCGTTTTCCTCGAGCTCGCCGAGCGTCCGCGACAGCATGAGCGCCGAGATGCCGCCCACCTGTCGCTGCAGCTCGTTAAAGCGGATTGAGTCGTTCTCGGTGAGCACGAACATCACGTAGAGCTTCCACTTGCCGGATAGGGTATCCAGCGCGTATTTGACGGGGCAGTCTCTCATGGGTTCCTCCAAACTTTGCGCGAGTTTGCGCTTAATATTTATTGAGTACTTGTTTGAGTTGAGCGTCTGGATAGAACCTATGGCAATTTGGCAAAGTTGTCAAGGCTGGAGCTGTGTGTCTGGGAAGCGAGCGCCGGTAGTTGGCTGCTGGGGTCACGGGTGACACCCCCGGCTCTCGCGATACTAGGACGTGCCGTGTCCGGTATCGTTGCATAAAAAACGACGGGGGCTCGAGCTCGTTGCCCGCGTCCCCGTCGGATACGTTATAGTTCACCTAGCGGAACTGAAAAGCTTAGGTTAATCGTGGCCCAATATTTCATTTGGCTTGCCTTGCTGAAACATTGATATACGGGTCTTCAACCCAGATCCAATCATCGCCGCCGTCTCCGCCGACCACGTCGTCGAGCTCCTTATCGGTGAGCCGGGCCTCCATCGTCTCCAAGGTCTCTTCCGTCTCCAGCTTGGTGACCTTCTCGTCTGCCATGGTGTCTCCCTTCGTCTCGGCGTCGCTTCTGGTTGCGGTGCCTGTTTTTCCCTTGGCCCTTGCGGCTTCTGTCTCTATATACGGCCGGGGGCCTGGCCCGTCCCGCTATGCGGGAGTGATCTCTCAGTCCTCATATTCTCTCCACGCTTCGCGGTCCTGCGTGGTGATCGATTACCGCGCCCGACATCGTGGCATAAGCGACGGCGGGGACTCGGGCTCTCTGCTCTCGTCCCCGCCGCGTACATTAAGGTGTGCTTATTGGAGCTGTAAAGACTGGGTTATTCAGAACCCAATGTTTCACCATTACAATTCTTCTACCGGAACATATCCGCCGGCAATCGGGACCCACTCATCTGGCCGGGTCCCACCGACCACGTCGTCGAGCTCCGTATCGGTGATCTGGGCTTCCGTCGTCTTCGCCGTCTTAACCTTCTCGTCCTTCATGATGTCTCCCTTCGTTGTGCTGCCGTTCCTGTTTGCGATGTCGCTTGGCGGTGCTACACCAGCCGTTTCCACTCTATGTGCACTAGCCCTCGATGCAAATTTCAGCCCCGTCTTCCGGGTCGTGGTAAATGGCCACGCAGTCTCTTCCGCCGACCACGCCGTCGAGTTCCTCCTCGGTGAGCTGGGCTTCCGTCGGCTCCAGCGCCTCTTCCGTCTCAAGCTTGGTGACCTTCTCGTCTGCCATGGTGTCTCCCTTCGCCTTGGCATCGCTCCTCGTCGCGGTGCCTGTTTTGCCTTTGCCGTTGTGGCTTCTGTCTCTATATACGGTCGGAGCCTTGGCTCGTCCCGATATACGGTGGGCAAGCGCTCCGCCCTCACGTTCTCATCACACTCCACGGTTCCTGCATAAGTGAGCGCTAAACAAATATTCAGTACTATTTTTTTATTTGCGCTCAGTTTAATTTAGTGCTGTCGGAAAGGCACGCGGTGTGCAACGTCTGCTTATTGCCGCGGACGCGTGCGGTCTGCGCGAAGGTGGCGAGGCTGGCAAGCGACATGATGGGCGCAAGGTTGTATCGGGGCGGCTCGCTGTGGTTGGTGGGATCGGGGTGGAGCGCATAGCTGCCGCAGAGCTCCATGATGACCTGCGCGAGTGCGATGGGGGAGAGGCGTTTGGCAAGCAGCATGACCGTGAGCTCGGGGCAGGTCACCCACAGGTAGCGATTGATGCGGATGAGCGACGATGCGGGAAGGTCGAGTCCGAGGATGCAGGCGCGGACGGTCTTGCGTATGTGCTTGCGATTGGGGTCAAGGACCGCAAGCTCAAGGGGGTGAGATTGGTTGAAGGGTCCGATGTCCCCCAAGCGGAAGGTCTCGATTCTCTTGTTGGTGGTTGCGCTGCGGAAGTCGATGCCCGTGTTACCAAGCGTCTCGTCAGCGGGCCCGACATAGTCTAGGGCAAAGCGGGAGGACGGTTCGCTGGCATGTGAGAGGACGGTCGACGGTGAGAGCGTGACTGGCCCTCGTGTGTCCTCTGGCTCTGGCAGCCAGACGCCCACTTCCCTATACCGGATGGCTCTCAGCGCCCTGAGGGCGGTGCTTCCCGCTAGTACGTGCATGAAGACTTCAAAATACGGCCCTTAAGAAGCTCTATGGGCCGTGAGTATAGTATAAAACCGCAGGAAAGAATTTCTAAAGGGCCGGTTTTTACGGTGACATATCGTCAAGAGGCGCCTATTGCGCGCTAGGAATACGCAGCTCATCATAGGTGCGGAAAGGCGCCTATTCCACACGGGGTAAGATTTTGTCTCAAATTCACCCGCTTTCAACTGGGCAAACGCGAGTCTCAATACGACCCTGTATGCAATTGGCACCATGTCGAGCCTTGTCCTTTGCGCGTCCGTGAACTGGGCAAATGCCGCCTGTGGCCTTCTAAGGCCCTTCTGATGGGCGATGCTGCGGCAGTGGACCTTATATCGATGTGTGTTGAGAACACACGTTCTGAGCCATTCTGTGGATTCGCTTTTTTGGGTCGCGGCGGCATTTCTGTCCTTACCGGATGTTCCCCCAGTGATGTCCTCGAAGCAACGCTTCGCGGCGGCAATTCTACGGCGACATAGGTATCGAAGGCACTCCCACGGCAACGTCACATAGCAGCGCTCCCCAGTTCCTCCACACCATAAGCGCTAAACAATTATTCAGTACTACACAAACATATGCGCTCAGTTTGACTTAGTGCTACGGAAGGTTGGACAAGCCAAGTTTGGAGGAGACGCAATGACCAAGGCAGCGCAGATCATCGAACAATTCCTAGGCTACGTGAGCTCATTCGACATCGAGGGCGTCAAGTCGCTCTTTGCGGATGACGTCGTGCAGAAGGTGCCGTTCGCGCCCGAGGGAACGCCGGACGCGATAGAGGGCAAGGGCGCCGTGTCAAAGAACTTCGAGGGCATTCCCCTCATGTTCAAGCAGATGACCTATAGCGACGTCGAGATCGTGGGCACCACCGACGACAACTTTGCGGTCGCGTTCGCGCACGCCGACGGCGTGCTGGCCAACGGTGACCCGTACCCGCAGAACTACGTCTTCTATGTGCGCCTTGACGCAGATGGAAAGATCTCCGAGTACCGTGAGCACATGAACCCCCAGCAGCTCGCCAAGGCTCTGGCCGCCATCGGTGCGCAGGCGTAGGGGTTAGGCATGGAGACGCAGTACCCGCACATGCTCTCGCCGATCACCATCGGCGGAGTGACCTTCAAGAACCGCGTCTGGACCGCACCGGCCGCCATGTTCCTGCTCAACGACCAGACGTCCAACGTGTCCGACGCGTCAATCGCCTACTATGCCGCGAAGGCTCGCGGCGGTAGCGCCGTGGTCACCGTGAGTGCGCAGAACATGGACTTCGGCCGGCAGGACCAGACCTACCACGGGTACTGGAACATCCTCGACCCCGAGTCGCAGCGCTCATGGGAGCGCCTGACCGATGCCATCCATTTCTACGGCGCCAAGGCCTCCCTCGAGCTGCTGGCGTTTTCGTACCACTTGCCCAACAAGCGCGGCGAGTGGGAGGAGTACACGATCGACGGTGCGCGCGGCACGCGCAAGATCGATCGCGCTGCGGCCCAGAAGCTCGCGCGACTCTACGCCGCGAGCGCCCAAGCTGCGCTCGACTGCGGCTTCGACCTCATCCTCGCGGGCACGGCCTCCCGCTCGCGAACGCCCTCTCGCCGCACTTCAACCACCGTCGCGACGAGTTTGGCGGCTCGCCTGAGAAGCGCGCCAAGCTGCCGCTCATGATTCTCGACGCCATCCGCGAGCAGGTAGGTGACAAGCTGCTCATCGAGTATCGCATCTCGGGTGACGAGTACGCGGGACCGGACGGCTTTGGCATCGAAGAGTGCCTCGAGTTCCTCAAGCTCGCGCAGGACCACATCGACATCGCGCACGTCAGCGCGGGTGGCTTTGCCACGGAGACCGACGACCTCATGGCCCCGAGCGCCTTCGAGGAGACGGGCCGCAACACCTACCTCGCCGAGGCCGTGAAGGCGGATCCCGACATCCACATCCCCGTCCTCACCATCGGCGGCTACCAGCGCCCCGAGGACATCGATCGCGTGATTGCCGAGGGCAAGGCCGACCTCGTCGCCATGGCGCGCGGTACCATTGCCGACCCCGACGTGCCCAGAAAGGCCGCCGAGGGTCGCGTCGATGAGGTCATCCCCTGCATCCGCTGCTTCCACTGCCTGGACTACGGACGCTGCCGCACGCTCACGTGCTCGGTCAACGCGACCGTGGGACGCGAGGCGGGTCTGCCGCGCTTGGTGGAGCCTGCGGAGCGGTCCAAGCGCGTCGTGGTCGTGGGAGGAGGCCCGGCCGGCATGCAGGCGGCGATCACGGCCGCCGAGCGCGGCCACAAGGTCACGCTGCTCGAGCGCGGCGAGCGCCTCGGCGGCGTGCTGGCGCTGTTCGAGCACGAGGGCTTCAAGAAGAGTCTCGTGGAGTTTCGCGACTACCTCATCCACATGGTCGAGAAGCGCGGCGTGAACGTGCACGTGGGCACCGAGGCCACGCCCGACTTGGTGGCGCAGCTCGAGCCCGATGCGCTGATCGTCGCCGTGGGTGCCGCGAGCAAGAAGGTGCCCTATCCCGTGGCGGAGGGTGCCAACGTGCTCACCGCCACCGAGGCCTACGAGCACCCCGAGCGCCTGCGCGGTGGCGTCGTGGTGGCCGGCGGGGGAGAGACGGGCTGCGAGACCGCGCTTCACCTCGCCGCCAACA
>Ga0065709_1029616_pt1 | contig 15338 bp, 12 predicted proteins | sample Hoacrofraction14_2_FD_59096 | JGI IMG/M metagenome (GOLD analysis project Ga0065709, IMG submission 59096) | Hoatzin crop microbial communities from Cojedes, Venezuela, sample from fiber fraction 14 v1 | ecosystem: Host-associated > Birds > Digestive system > Esophagus > Crop | place: Venezuela...
GGCAAGGCCGATAAGGGAATGAAGCCTGCAGACTCCATCCCAGCCGATGCCAAAGGCCGTGGCGAGATTGACTTCTAGCAAAAGGGAAAGACTAACAAAAAAGACAAGAATAAACAAAAATAAACAAGAATAAACAAAAATAAATGGACAAGGTCCAAAAAACCAACGCCGCCCGCCTCCTGGACGCAGCAGGGATAGAGTACGAACTCATCCCCTACAAGGTTGACGAGAACAACCTTGACGCCAGCCATGTGGCAGCAGAACTGGGCGAAGACATCGACCAGGTATTCAAGACCCTAGTCCTCAGAGGCGACCGCAACGGCCTCTTCGTCTGCGTCATGCCAGGCAACATGGAGGTAGACCTAAAAACCGCCGCCAAACTCTCAGGCAACAAATACGCAGAGATGATTCATGTAAAGGAACTCCTGCCCCTCACAGGCTACATCCGCGGCGGCTGTTCCCCAATCGGCATGAAGCACAAACTCCCCACCTTCATCTACGAATCCGCCCTGCTGTATGATTATATATTCGTAAGTGCCGGCGTCCGTGGCCTCCAGTTAAAACTCGCCCCTCAAACCCTGATCAACTTTACGGAGGCTCAACTCTATCCTCTGTAGAGTTCACCCGTGTGCAAAACCACCCCTTTTCGCCCACCATACCCCCAAAAATCCCCCTCCCGTGTGCAAATCACCCCCTTTTTGCCCACGGGGGCGAGGACTATTCACAATGGTCTATCCATTGGTCTTCGGGGTTAACCCAATATTTTTGGAGTAGTTTCCTGAATTCTTCTCGATTATTCTTCCCGTACTTTTTCTCCTGCGCTGTATCCCAGTAGCTGGGATGGTCAACTTTGAAAATGTGCTCTGGGGCTGGATAGTAATTACAGGTCTTATCTTTGTGGAATTTATCGAATTTCTCATACGCTAGAGTACTCGCGAAAATAACAATATTGGCTTCCAGCCTATAGATTATCTCCGATAAAGCGGAATATGCAACCTTTTCATCTAAGTCTTTGCAGCAGTTGCCGAAGTAATAGCGGCCTCCTATTTTTTCGGCTGGACGCAGGAAGTAGTTGTAGTAGGCTACCTCATTCAGAGGGTACTTTTTGTCGTAGCCAACCTTGCAATCGTCTAGAACTTCTCGGATAACACGACGAAGCTTTCCTGTGTGTCTGGAACCTTTCCAGTTACTAAATCTTTTCTTGATATCTTCCGTGCCTAAAAGATTTGATATCGCATCCCTGTCTGCTTCGCTTTTATACCAGCGCTCCGGCTCGGTATATATTTGTTTTAAATCAAGGTACTCATTGGGCCTTAAATAGTTGCTCTCGCCAACAATCAGCAACTTCTTATGTTCGTTGTGCTTTCGCCAGTAATGATCTCCAACAGCAGGTATAAGTAGGGGAAACCTTTCAAAGATTCCTTCTGGAACCAAGTCTTCACCGATCCCTGCATAGAACATAGACTTCGGTGGAGCGTCGTTTTTGCTCTTCCCATCGAAGTCTCTGGGATTGAACTTTATAATTTTTTCTTCGATAGTGTTCATACCGTAACAAATTTAGATATAAATATTCAACTCTGCAAAGATATTCCCAACCAACCTTAAATTAGAAGAACCTTAGACGAAATTACTTGAATTCAGGGCGAATTTACGAGGACGAGGTGACGGAAAACGGGGAAAAGTGACGAATAAAGTGACGAATAAAGTGACGAAATAGGGAGACCCTTACGAGCCTCCCTGAAATTACAACAGTTGTGCTAAACACACTTCTGTAACCGAGATACCTTCACAAGCCTCCCGGCGTCAATACACTCTGTGCAGATAACTGCACTCAAACAACATTTTGTTTAACAACAAAACTAACGGGTAACAACTCCCACTAGGGGCCTTGGAGCCTTACTGGCTCCGTTTTAGGCACCAGAGGTCGGGTCAGCGGCCTCTGGCGAAAATCACTGATTAGAAATCGATGGGATCGTCATCATCGGGGAGACTAGTAGAGCATACTGTTGCTACGATTTCCATAACATCGCACTTAGGTTCTGCATAGAGAGCCTTGGTGTCAAAATTGAGTTGCTGTTTTTTCATAATACGAAAATCAACGACTAACCTAAACCGCCCTGACTGCCACCGTCATCAAATTCCTTATGTCCGTCTGTGCTACTACAAAGAACGCTTTCAATAGCAAGATTGAAAGTCTCGCACTTGGGCTCTGCGTAGAGAGCCTTGGTGCCAAGGTTGAATTGTGTTTTGTTCATAATGTTGTGTTTAAATGTTGAGAATAAATAATTGTTGGAATTTCTGAATATGCAAAAGGGCGTCACGTCGTCCGTGGTGGACTTGTGACACCCTTTGTAGAGCTCGTTATTTTAGATGCGTAACTTACATAACTAGCTGACTGTGAACTAGTTATACCCCCCCCTATAGTGGTTGAGCAGTTTGTTGTTACGTTGAGTGTGTTCATCATTGTTGTTTTTCAGTTAGGCCATCTTTTGGCCGAACGGGTGCAAAGTTAGACAAAATTTTCGCGTACGCAAAGAAATATGTTGTTAAGTTTTACGCAATTTATTCACCCGTGTGCAAAACACCCCCTTTTCGCCCACCAAACCGCAAAAATCCTCTTTCGGTGTGCGAATCACCCCCTTTTTGCCCACGGAACTGTTGTGAAAATTAGAAGAACTTCTACCCCAATTTAGAAGAACTTTAGAAAAACTTACTTGAACTCAAGTCAAATTTACTTGAATTCAGGGCGAATTTACTTGAACTTTTACGTCATTTTAGAACGAAATATGTGTTTCAGGTGGTTCTGACGGTTATTTTGCTATGATTAAAATTACGAGAACTCAGGGCAAATTTACGAGAACTCAGAGCGAATTTACTTGAACGAAGTGACGGATAAAGTGACGGATAAGTGGTAGATAAATCAGGTGGTAAATAAATCGGAAAAGGTGGTAGATAAAGTGGTAGATAAAGTGGTAGATAAAGTGGTAGATAAATCGTTCCCAATCTGTTGAATGATGAGGTTTTTTCGCGATAAAATTCGTAGACTCTGGTTGCAAAATCGTATATTTACGGATAATTGTAGCAAACAGCACAAATCATTATGAAGAAATTTACAACCATCCTTACCCTTGCGGCATTAGCCCTTGCATCCCTAACCACCACATCCTTCGCTCAAACTACCAAGGAAGGCGACCTCGTATTCCAAGACTATTATCACGAAGGCGTCTGCATCGTAAGACAGACCATCAAAGGTGGTGCAATCCACGAAGGCAAGGCCTACGACGTCAACTACTACGGCCTCGCAGACAAGAACCACAACATCGTAGTCCCCGTCGTGTACATGAGCATTGAGAGTGTGTGGAAGAACAGGGCCCTTGTAGTGGATAAAGACTACAATAACGGCATCATCGACTTCAACAACAACGTAATCATCCCCTTTGAATACGACATCATCACAAGCACAAGCGACGGCAAGACGGTCGCAGCCTTCAAGCACAAGAAGTGGGCTATCTTCAGCAGCGAAACAGGCAAAAGAATCACCCCACACTTCTTCGATGACATCTCCATGCATTGGACAGAAGGTGGCCCTTATCACTTCAATGGCTTCGTAGACGGGCATTACTGTCCCGTAGCGATAAACTATAAGTGGGGCTACATCAACGAGCAGGGTGAAGTCGTTATCCCCATTGTCTTTGACGATGCTCATCTTTGCAACGATGATGGCAAGTACGAGGTTGAGTTCAATGGTAAGACCATGTATATTGAGTTTGAGAAAGAAGAGAAGTAACTATGAGTGAAACAGAACCTATAGACATCATTAAAGCCTTCGAGCAGCGTCACCCAAGCCCGGCAATGACAGCTTGGCGTGAGAGGTTCGAGAACAGGCAGCAAGACGCCTTGGACAAGGAGATAGCCTATCTTGCGTACTTTTCCTATCAGTTCTTTGAGTTGGAAGATAACACCTTGACCAAGAAGATGATGGCAGAGTTCAAGAGGGTCACAACGGCCGTTAAGTCGGCGTATGATGGGGGAGAGTATGATAAGGAGAGATGGGGAGATGGGGAAGATTCAGCGATTCACGCATGCGTCAAGGATGCGGATTTCCTCCTCGGGGTCATGGAGCCCTTCGTGGTGTATCACGGGGATGAGGTGATTGAGATATAAACAAAATAAAACTGAAAAAAGTTTTCACTGTGGTTGCAAAATCACCTTCCGCCAGATAATTGTGTAGAAACTTTTAAAACTAACAGATTTATGAAGGATTTTTCACTCGCACTTATCTTGGCACTTGCAAATTATGACAATGCATCTCAGGCTAATCAAGCAGACACTACGAAGGATGAAGATTACTATCTTGAGGGCCTTGGCGAAGTGAAACAGATTCTTAAGTGGGCTTCGCTCGCGGCGTAAAATTTTGAGTAAGAGTGCATTTTTGACGAAAAATTAACTAACTTTACCAGAAAATGAGTAGCCAACCACAAAGATGAATAAATTAGCGAAGCTTTATCAAATTCTGGAGAACTCTAAGGAATTAGGTCTAAAACTTAATGACGACGTTTTAAGGCAGACTAATGAATTAGAGGAAGAACTTATAAAAAAGGAAATTCTCCCTATTGTAAAGAACAACATTGAACCTGCCTTGAGGCCAGTTCGTCGTGATTTGGTCCTTGTGGTAGAGTATTCGCCTGACTCTCCCTTAAGGCTTAAATTGAGCCGAAAAGTAGACTTCGTGGATACTATCGAAGCTAAGGAAATTGAACCCGACCCGATAGTTGAGCACAAGGAAATAGGGAATGGTGGAAAGCACAATGTGATGCAACCTCGCACCACACTTCGAATAACATTACCCGATGGAAGAGTTATCAGTGAAAAAACGGCAGCGGCATCTTTGATTGAGTTCATTCGTTATGCTGGAGTGATGCGAGTTCGCTCATTAGGCCTTGCAGCAAACAAAGTCCCTCTTGTTTCTAATAGAAAGGATGCTAAATACGCAAGTCAGCAACACCCAGTTGAAGAAGGTTGGTTTGTGATGACAAATAGTAACACTAAAACAAAAAAGAACCAAATCGAAAGAATAGCTGAAGAATTGGGTCTGAAAGTAAAAGTTGAAATAATCTAGGTTTATGACAGAACAAAATAGCTTTATCACAAATGAACGTGAGTATGTGATGTCTAATGTAATCAACGGAATATTGCCAAAGTGCAGTGCCGTTGATATGTTGGTGGGGTATTTTTTCTTCTCTGGATATTCTGAACTTTGCGATAAATTAAGCAATAAGCATGTAAGGATTCTTGTGGGGATGGAGGTTGATATGCTGATTAGTGGTCAGGTCAATGAGATATATAGGCTTAATGATAGTCAACGTTCCAGACAGGAGATTCGTGACATTTATTATGAGAGTTTGCGCAAAGTAATAAATGATAGTAATTTTATGGATTCGGAAGAGAGTCAGCGTAAATTCAAAATGTTCGTTGATAAAATTCTAGATGGTACTCTTGAAATAAGAAAAACACTGGATCCATGCCATGCGAAGTTGTACCTTTTCCGATATTCAGATGAACTTAATGAAGGTGGAAATGACCCGGGAGCTGTTATTACGGGTTCAAGCAATTTGTCGTTTGAAGGACTATCAGGGAGGAGGGAAATTAATGTCCGCTTGAATGATAAGCAACATTTTGTCGATGGAGAGGAAATCTTTGAAGAGTTATGGCAGGATGCAATAGAAATCTCTGCAGAGGACAATTTTACCAAGGAAATAATAAAGAAGGTATGGATTAATCAAGATTTTAGTCCCTATCTCATGTACTTGCGTGTTCTTGATGAATATTTCAATGTGCCAGAGAAAGAGAATGTGCTGACCCCTTTTGATATAACAAATGGAAAGTTCCGCAATCTCAAATATCAAACAGATGCTATTACAATGGCGCTAAATACCATTGAGGAACACAATGGCGTTATTATTTCTGACGTGGTAGGCCTAGGTAAAAGTATAATTGCATCGACAATAGCCCGAAATCTTCGATTAAAAACGATTATTGTATCCCCTCCGCACCTTGTTCAGCAATGGAATGAATACAAGGATGAATTTGGTGTAACTGCAACTGTATTTAGCGGAGGTAAAATTACCCAAGCTTTGGAGCATTATTATAGCATTGCTCCAAACGAGCAAGTCTTAATTATTATTGATGAAGCCCATCGTTACCGTAACGAGTATACCGAAGATTATTCTTTGCTTCATGAACTTTGTTCTGGAAATAAGGTTGTATTGTTAACTGCTACGCCTTTTAATAATGACCCTAGTGACATCTATGCAATGATTAAATTGTTTCAGCTGCCAAATAGGTCGAGTTTGAATACAGTAGAGAATTTAGGATTCACTTTTAAGGAACTTATTAAACAATATTCTGAACTTAGGCAGGGGCAGAGAAATGGTACCGTTGATGAGACTGATGCTTCAAAAACTGTTGAATTAATATCAAAACAAATACGAAGCATTATTAATCCACTGATAATTCGTCGTTCTCGTCTTGACCTGGAAGCTATTCCTGCGTATAAAAAAGATTTGGAGAAGCAAGGAATAAAACCATTGATTCCAGAGGACCCTATTCTTTTGGATTACCCACTGGGTGATTTAAAGGACTTATATCTTAGTACATTGGAGAAAATTAATCCTTCCTGCGAGGATGAGGACGGTAAATCATATTTCCGTGCAACACGCTACACGCCTGTAAACTATGTCTTGCCGGATAAAGAAGAAGAGCTAGCAAAAATTCTAGAAGAAGAAACAGGTGTTGACTATTATCTCTTGATAGGTCGACAAGCCAATATCTCCAAATTCATGCGCCGAATGTTAGTGAGCCGCTTTGAGAGTTCTATAGAGGCTTTTAGGACTTCGCTTATATTCATGGAGAAGTATTCCCAGCACATGCTTGAATGGGTTAATAAGCGCAATAAAGTTCCCATCTATAAAAAGGGTAATCTTCCTTCAGTTAATGATTTTTATGAATCTTCTGAGGATGGAAATGCTGAAATAGAAGAAGCTTTCGAGAAATATGCTAATCGAGGTTTCTTCGAGATAGATTGTAAATATCTGAAGAAGGACGAATTTTTAGCAGATTTGCAATCGGATATTAATGTTCTTGAAGGTATACGTAAGGCATGGTTTGGTGAGGAGAATAAAATTAAGAGTGATCCAAAATTGGAATCGTTTAAAAAAATTGTTCGCCAACAAATTGAATCAGACCCTAAAAGGAAATTAGTAGTATTTACGGAGTTTGCTGATACTGCTAACTACCTTGGAGAAGCTCTGAAGGATGAGAAATATGGCGTATTTAAATATACGTCTGCTGATGCTAGCCATAACAATAAGAACACCATACGATTAAACTTTGATGCCGGAATTGAAAAAATCCTACAAAGAGACGACTATCATGTTCTCATAGCTACAGATGCTATTTCTGAGGGTTATAACCTACATCGTGCGGGTGCAATATTTAACTATGATATCCCGTATAATCCCACTCGAGTTATTCAGCGTATTGGTCGAATTAATCGTATAAATAAGAAAGTTTTCGATAAACTCTACATATACAACTATTTCCCAACAGATGTCGGCGAAAGCGAAACACGCGTAAAAGAAATATCTACCCTGAAAATGGCTATGATTCATGCCATTCTCGGAGAAGACACGAAGGCACTTACGAGTGAGGAACAATTACAAAGTTTCTTTGCTGAACAGTATAGAAAGCAAATGGGCAAAAGTGAGGCGGAGTCCTGGTATACTAGATTCAAACGTCAATTGGACGAGGCAAAATCTACAGATGCATACAAGGAAGCGATGAAGATTCCTCATAGGTCGCGCGTAGGTCGCAATGTCGTAAAAACAAGGTCTGGTGTAATCCTTTTCGGAAAGAAGGGCAACGATTTTATTTTCAAGATTAGCCAAAATGCTGACTCTGAACCAGAAATGCTTCCAGCCGAAGATGCCCTAGAATTGTTTAAAGCTGAGGTGGACGAACAATCTGCACCACTTTCGGATAACTTTGAACCTACATATCAGAAATTGAAGCAAAGTCTTTTCGAACGAGATGTTGAAACTGCAAATGAGAAAGAGCGACGCACAGCTTACGAAAAGATTAATCTTATATCTGAGAGAGATATCGTCGATAATGACTACATGAAAGACCTAATGTGCGTTCTGGAAAATGATGCGCTTTCGGGTTATGAATTGCGGTTAATCAATAAATTACGCCCTAATGAATACGCAAAACTACCGCAATACATTCATGCGAATTATTTGAAGCGTATTCTTCATACAGCAAATGAAGTTGATAAGGGAGAAGAGACTTTGATATTATCAGAAGAATTACAATAGAAAAAGAATTACAATAGGAAAAAAACTTAGTATTATGGATTTTACAAAAGCATACGACAGAGCATATTTTTTAAATTTTTTGCGCAATAATTTCCTGCCCGAAGATTTTAAAGAAGATACTAGAAAGGTTGTTTTTAATGGCAACCTAAAATATGTAAGTGAAGTTACGAAGCTGGGAACTAGCCGAGTATTAGGTACATCTGTTTATGAGATTAAACATCTAGGTAAAAAAGACCCACGTGTAAGTATATCGCGTGAAACTTTTAATATCCTAAGGCAACAAAGCCAAAGTCGCGCCTTGGTGCTTTTTGTTCCGGTGGACGATAGCTCCAATTATCGTTTTTCGCTGATTACCATGACTTTTAAGGATGATGATAAGGGCAATGTAAGCACTGATATTTCTAATCCTCGTCGTTATTCGTATAAGTTAGGTGAAGCCCTTGCACAAAGTGGATCTCATACGCCAAAGCAATTTTTGGAGAAGGGTGGACGTGTTGCTAATTTTAAAGATTTACAAGAGCGTTTCTCTGTAGAAATACTGACTAAGGCCTTTTACGACCAGCTTTCCGATTGGTATGCATGGGCATTACAAGTTGTTAAATTCCCTAAAAAGTTCGAAAGTGTTGAAGAAGAGGAGCGCTTTAATAAGGAAGCTATGATAAGACTTATTACAAGACTTATCTTTGTATGGTTCATTAAACAGAAAGAGCTTGTACCTGATGAGTTTTTTGACCTGAATTATATCAAAGATTATCTCTTAAAAGAAATAGATGTAGACCATGATAGTGTCCTGTCAAAAAAGAGCCATTACTATAAAGCCATACTGCAAAATCTCTTTTTTGCCATGCTGAATTGCCCTATCACCACCGACGAAGACAAAAATAAAATTATTAGAAGGTTCAAAACAGATACTCAGTATTACATCAATAATGATTATAATAATAAGGGGGTAATGCGTTATAAAAAATTTTTTAAAGACGCGAATTTGTTTCTGGAACTTGCAAATAAAAAGGTGCCTTTCTTGAATGGTGGGCTATTTGAATGTCTTGATGGAGAAAACTCCTATGTTGATTTCTTTACAGAAAGGACAATGTTCGAGTCCAAGCTGGCCATTCCCGACTTTCTTTTCTTTGGAGAAACTGTCGGGCGTGGTCTTGACCTTACGGACTTCTACGGAAAAGAAAAGAAATCAAAAAGTAGTGTTGATGTCTCTGGACTTGTTGATATTCTGAACCAATATAATTTTACTATTGAAGAGAACACTCCCATTGATCAGGAAGTATCTCTAGACCCCGAACTTCTAGGTAAGGTCTTTGAAAATCTGCTCGCTAGTTTCAACCCTGAAACACAGAGTCAAGCTCGCAAGAATACAGGCTCATACTACACCCCACGTGAAATCGTTAAATATATGGTGGATGAAAGTCTTGTTGCCTATCTCAAACAAACAGTGGATGAAGATTTAGAGCCAGAGTATAGAAGGTTGTTAAGTTATACGGAACAAGATGCGAATTTGTCTGAAGAACAAAAGAACAAGATTATGCAAGCTCTATATGATTGCAAGATTCTTGACCCCGCATGCGGCTCTGGTGCATTTCCGATGGGATGTCTGCAACAAATGGTTCATGTACTTACAGAAATCGACCCTGATAATAAAGTCTGGAAAGATATACTTTTAAAGAAGGCATTGGAAGAAATTGATGCTGCACAGACGAATGAAGATAAGACGGAAAGAGAAAAGGCCTTAGCTAATATAGAAAATAGTTTCAATGAGAATAATGTTTATCCCGACTATGCTCGCAAACTATATTTGATTGAACATTGCATCTATGGCGTTGATATTCAATGTATTGCCATACAAATCTCAAAACTGCGTTTCTTTATTTCCCTTGTGGTAGATGAAAAAACAAATTCAGACCCTTTTGATAATTTTGGAGTGCGTCCATTGCCTAACCTTGAAGCGAAATTTGTGGCGGCCAATACGCTTGTAGGATTAAACAAGCATTATGGCACAATAAAATCAACTCGCTCTTATGAGGTTGAGACGCAATTGAAACAAGTGAACCACAAGATTTTTAATGTTCGTGATCGTTGGGAAAAATTACGCTTAAAAAAACAAGTGGTTAGACTTCGTCAAGAACTGGCGAAAGAGATGGTAACCACCGGCTTTTTACCAGACCAAGATGCTTTGATGTTAGCATCATGGGATATGTTTAACCAGAATACATCCTCTAGTTTTTTCGATTCCGACTGTATGTTTGGCGTCGACAGTGGGTTTGATATTGTAATTGGAAATCCACCATATATCAATACAGAGCTTATTCCAAAGAATGATAAAGAGTTATATCAGAAAAATTATTCTTGTTTCTACAAACGAGCCGATATTTTTGCTGTCTTCATTGAGTTGGCCTTAAACACATTGTCTAAAAATGGTGCAGCAGTAACTTTTATAGTACCTTCCGTAGTACATTCTAATCTTTCATATAAGAAACTTCGAGAACTTATCCTTAATAATAGATGGTTGAGAGAAGTATGTTATACTGGTGGAAATGTGTTTAAAGCAACAGTTGATACGACTATTTTATTCCTAAAGAAGGGAAACAATAAAAATATTATTCTTAAAAATGCTGTCAATTTTGAAGAGCCAATTAGCCAAATAGTGCCTAATGATTATTTTTCAAAATTTAATAACATTATTAGCACGAGTGATGGCACGACACAAGGTATCTATAATAAGTTGATGAATGTGAATTTGCCGATACTTGAAAACGGATACACTGTTTTTCAAGGAATTGTAACGGGAAACAATAATGCTTTTATTTTTGAGAGTGAAAGTGATGCAATCTCAAAAGGGGTAGATAAGACTCTGCTTCACCCTTTATGTCATGGCAGAGATATTGACAAGTTTGTTGTAAAGAATAGAGAAAGACGAATTTTATATGTTAATTCTGATATTGATATCACCCAATATCCATCTACGCAAGAATGGCTTTTGAAGTTCAAAGATAAACTTAACGAAAGAAGAGAAGTAAAAAGAAATGTTATTAAATGGTATTCTCTCCAATGGCCTCGTGTAAAGTCTGAATTAGACTTAAAGGAAAAGATTTTGATGCAAAATACCCGTAATGAATCATTAAAGACGAGGATAGTGGCTACATTGGATGATTGTGGTTGCTATGCATCTCAGGGAGTTAATTTTATTATACCACAATCACCCACATACAACCTGCATTATTTGCTTGGTGTTTTAAATTCAACAGTGATAAATTATCTGTTTCGAACAAAGTTTTTAAATCTTGCTATTAAAGCAGAATACTTGAAACAAATTCATATACCAGTTCCTTCAAAAGATAAGGAACAATTGATTTCTAATCTTGTAGATAAAATCTTAACCGCGAAATTAGAGGCCCCAGATGCTAATACAACAAGGGAAGAGCAGGAAATAGATAAACTCGTTTATCATCTCTATGGACTTAGCTACGATGAGGTCCTTATTGTTGATCCAGAAGCTCCAATTTCCCGTGAGGAATACGAGAGCATATAGAGACATACCGACTATTTCTTCGGATAAATTTAAGCGGGATAAAGATTTTGCTTTCTCCCGCTTAAATTAACGTCTTTTTTCTGTATTACCATAATAGCCATTCCCCACTAATTAATAATGAAAATCACATCCGAAAGGGCAGTGTATTCTCTTCCTCCGAATGTGAACTTCACTTTCTTCAATGTTCTATCATTGAAATTATCCAGGTATTCCTTAACCTTGGGCTCAATGATGTCAAATTCACGTTTCATCTTCCACGATTCATCCAGGTCTTCGCGGTTGACCATTATCAAGAACAATCGGTTCTCGGCTCCAAAACGCATTGCTCCCTGATTCTCGTAGAGCCACTTTAGCAGTTCCCCGGGGTTGCGCATGGCATCATCAACTACTTTCTGGCGGTTGGCGTGATATTGTGAGAGAATATCGTCTTTGTGGTTGATTTTTAGCCTTTCGAGTATCTGATACTGCACAAGTGCATCGTTTCCCTTGCTAAATGATATGCCGTTTTCTTTGGCTTGTTGTTTGAGCCAAGACAACTCGCTTTTGTTGTACGCTGCCTTTAACTTGCTCTGTAACAACTCTTTAGGGAAGAATGTCACTTTAAGGTCAATAGGGTAGTCCTTAAGGAAGAAGTCGACGCTCTTTATCTCGCCGACAGCTGAAATGACGTTCGAGTGCTTCTTGAACAAAGACTCTATCAAATAGGAAGTCCAGTTGTTGAACCAACTCAGTTGGACGTATTTCCAGGCGTTATTGGCGATGTCATTGCTCTTGCTGAGCAGCACCTCGTAATCGCTGATTGTCTTCACATAGTGAGATACCATGTACCTGTCGAGCGAGTTCGTTTGGTCTCCGCCCCAATGGTACTCTTGAATGTTGTATAAATCCGTCTTTAATTTAGTCTCGTTCACTCCGAGAGTTTTATAGAGTTCGTTGTCGGTATCGCACAGGAAGTCATTGAGCCATTGAGTGGCTTCCGGTTTCTTTTCCAACAACTCAAAAAGTTCACGCTTCTTCTCCTTCGCACCTTTTGCCGACAATGTCAGCTCGTGTTTGTCGAGGAATCTCGCCAATTGCTTGCCCCTGCATATTGCTCTTGTCTTAAGCCACAGAAGACCATTTGCATCGTTGTTGAAACGATACATCTCTTGCTTGCTGAAAGCAATGCTCCATCTTTCAAAATTGGTCATATTAGTTTTATTTATCAGTACAAATTAACAACACTTCACTGCTACCTGCGACGCTACCTTTGCCGCCTCTCGACGCGCTATATTTCTTCTGTTTAATCTCAACGTTTTTGTGCGGAGATATGAGGGAAACCATCGTGTCAATATCTGGATAGCTCCTGTCATTATAGCTCAATATCCAACATGGGATTTGTTGAGAAAGGTGGAACATCTTCTTGAAACTATCCAATGCTTCGTTCTTCTTGTCAAAACCACTAAAGCGCTTAGGCTCATAGCGATGGGTTCCGTTCACAAAGTCCTTGTCCTTCCAGTATTCGACGAAAGTCTCTAGCAAATGGTAGAACGACTGATAGTCGGCGTGGCTATTGCAATAGGGCGGGTCAAAATAAACCACATCTACACCACTCAGTTTGGGTAACAAATCGAGGATGTTCTCGTTAAAACTCTTATTCTGCTTGTGGTTGTCAAACACTGCGGCATTGTATTCGGGGACAAGTGAAAGGAACAAGTTCTTAAGAGGCCTAATTAGGCTTCGATTGCGCTGAACTCGCTTGGGGTCAGCGGCGTATGCGAGGGCTTGGGTGTGGGCGAAATGGCCCATAGTGACCTTACGTGTCATGCTTCGGCACATTATTGCCAGGGCCAACGACTCTTTAATAGGGTTGTTCAGCTTGCTCACATTGCTTCTAAAAGAATCAGCGAAGCTGGCATCTTCATGTGTAAAGAAGATGCCGGCAAAGACCTTGTCCATTAGGTCGTAGTACTCGGGATTGCTGTTCTCGGAAAGAAGAATGCCTAAATCGTCTTTACTTAGTTTTGTGGAACTGTTCTCGATGAGAGCCTGGCCTATTTTGTTGTTGAAGTTCAGGAAGTCGTTTGTGAGCGTGGTCTTGCCCATTTGTTTTATGGTGTAGGCCACAGACTGAGACCCGCCAAACGCGTCAAGTACAACCTCTGCATTTTGCGGAATATTTTCGGCTATCCAGGCTCGATGAATGTATTTGGCGCCCAAATACTGAGGCTCTGGAAATTTGTAGCCGAAGTAGTCTTCAGAAAAAAGCCATTCCATAATGCAAAAATAAGTATTTTGTCTATTCTTGCCAAATTTTTAGGAATGGCTTTTCGTTGATAGCGTGATATTCAATCTCTCTCCAAAAACCCATCCACCGACTTCTCCTTAATGTCCTTTATTGCATCTTCATATTCCTTTGGATATCTGAGGACTGATGTGTACCAAGTGTCGTCAATAAGAACTTCCTTTTGGTAGTATAGTAGTCCATCTGCCGTTGTGCCTGAACTTGTGTATGAGTTGCCCACAATGTTGCGATAGATGGATGTTGAATCTTGTGCTGCACGGTCTTCGGCCTTGTCATTGAAGATATTGAGGCAACCATACGCCGTGAGGGAAACATCTCCCCAAATAAACTCTCTGCCGTCACCGTTTTCCGGTGGGGGAGTCATCTCGAAGCACTTGGGGTATTTGAGCTTGAAGCCGAAGCGCTCGTTGGTGTAGGTGGCAAAGCCGCTTTCTTCTACTGCCTTCTGAAGACCGGCAGGGGAGAGGTCTGTGCTTTGCTTGGTTCGTGTCTTGCAACCCGTGGCGATGGTTAGGAGGGCGATTGTTGCGATGGCAATGGCTGTAATGGTTGTGGCTGCCATCTTAATGAAATAATTTCTCATCCTGTATCTGTAGTCTTAAGTGGTTTTCTTCGTTCCAATTATCGTACCCGTCGATATCCATGTATTCGGGCATGATGGGTTCACCGAACATGCAGCCCATGTCTGCGAGGACCTTGTTTTGGTCGGCTCCGAAGCCGCATCCGTAGCCGAGGTCGAATGCGTAGTTGCCCCAGCCGCTGCCATCCATGAGGTCCTTCTCGTCAATCATCGAGTAGAGGCTGCATCTGTCAAAGAAGTCCATGGTGGAGTCGTTGAAGTCCTCATCTTCGATGGGGTAGAGGGCCATGTTGCCGTTGCCGTAGCCGCGGCCGTTGTAGGATCCTGCTCCGTTGCCCTTGTAGCCCATTCTCCAAGCCCTGGGGCGACCCTTTTCTGTGATGGCCATGGCGCCTGACCCGTCTCCCAGGACGGGGATGGGGTGGTTGATTATGATTGCCATATTGCAACACCCTCCAAGGACTTGATGCACTCCTCTGTGCATGCGTGAATCTCTGTAATCTCCGATACGATGATGCTGTGCTCGAAGATGCTGAACTTGCATTCGTCGGGGCACTT
>Ga0065709_1029617_pt1 | contig 15302 bp, 7 predicted proteins | sample Hoacrofraction14_2_FD_59096 | JGI IMG/M metagenome (GOLD analysis project Ga0065709, IMG submission 59096) | Hoatzin crop microbial communities from Cojedes, Venezuela, sample from fiber fraction 14 v1 | ecosystem: Host-associated > Birds > Digestive system > Esophagus > Crop | place: Venezuela...
GCAACTACAGAAAAGAAAAAGATGTCCGTAGTTAAGAAAATGATGATCGCCCTCATCGGCGGTATCGTAATCGGACTCATCTTCATGTTTATCCGCCAGAACATGCTTGCAAACGGCAACGAGGCAGGATGGGCAACAATCAACAATCTGCTGTTCCAGGATATCACTGTAACAGAGGGAGCTAAGGCACTCGGTCTGCTCTACATCGTAGGACAGATCTTCATGAGAGGTCTGCAGATGGCTATCGTACCGCTGGTACTCGTATCGCTGTCACTCGCACTCTGCAGCATTTCCGACTCGACCAAGCTCGGCAGAATCGCAGGCAGATCCCTCGCAGGATTCTTCGGATTCTACTGCGTAGGCGCGTTCGTAGCATGCGTTATCGCTTACATCTGCAAGTCCGCGGGACTCTTCAATGTTGAGCTTCCTGCAGAGGCAGTTACAGAGGCAGGCACAATCGACGCTTACAACCCGCTGGCTGTAATCGTAAACATGGTACCGAGCAATATCATTTCGGCCGGAAGCACCAACAACAGCATCCTTGCTATCGTATTCGTAGCCGTAGTTATGGGTATCTGCATGAACAAGCTGGGCGACAAGGCTGAGCCTCTCAAGAACGTTCTTGAGTCACTGAACAAGGTCATCACAATGTACCTGAACTTCTGGATTAACGTAATCGGACCTTTCGGTATCTTCGCACTGCTCGTAAGAACATTCGCTATCTACGGTGCTGAGTACCTCAAGCCGGCAGCAGCATACGTAGTCGTAGCTATGATCACACTGCTCCTCTTCTGCGCAGTTGTATATCCGCTCGGCATCAAGCTGCTCACAGGACTTTCAGGAACAATGTTCATCAAGAAGATGGCCAAGGTCGGAGTATTCGGATTCTCCACAAACTCATCAGCTGCAACACTTCCTATCAACACTAATACAGCTCTGAACGAGCTCGGATGCAGCGAGGAAATCACAAGCTTCGTACTGCCTACAGGTATGACCATCAACATGAACGGTACAACAATGATGCACATGTTCGCTGTTACATTCATCGCAACAGCAGCAGGAATCAACGTAACACCTGCAAACATGGTTGTTATGGCACTCCTGTCAATCTGCGCCGCTGCAGGAACACCGGCTATCCCGGTTGCAGGAACAACAATGATCTTCACCGTACTCTCCGGTATGGGCTGGACTAACGACCTCTGCCTCCTGGGCTATGCCCTCGTTATGGCAATCAACCGTCCGGTTGAGATGGCACTGCTCCCGTCCAACGTTATCGGCGACGCTACAGTTAACGTAATCGTTAACAAGAAGGAAGGCGTTCTGAACGAGGAGATGTACAACACACCTGCAGACCAGCTGAACGCAGCTGCAGCAGAGTAATAATAATCAGCAACTCAGATAACTTCACTTAAAAATTTCAGAAGAGTACCTGTCCGGTCCGGGGGAGGGCCGGACAGGGAAAATCCACAGCCAAAACAATTATCAGGAACAATTATTCAGGAGGAAATACTTATGAACCGCAGTGCAGCAAAACGTATGGAGGCGCTGCCATTCTCGGGCATCCGTGCCGTCATGGAGAAGGCAAACAAAATGCAGGCAGCCGGCGAGAACATCATCCATATGGAAATCGGACGTCCGGACTTTGACACACCGGAGAAAATCAAAAAGGCAGCTGAGGCGAGCCTCGCTGCGGGACACGTTTTCTACACATCAAACTATGGAATTCCTGAGCTCCGTCAGGCAATCGCCGAGTACGAGCAGAGGAAAAACGGAAACGACTACAAGGCATCGGAAACCCTGGTCACAGTCGGAGTAGGCGAAGCAACCTACGCCGCGATGGCGGGCTTCCTCGATCCGGGCGACGAGATTCTCGTTCCGAACCCGGTATGGCTTAACTATATACACGTACCGTCATCACTCGGCGCAGTCCCTGTAACTTACAGCCTGCGCGAAGAGAACGATTACCAGATCGACTTCGACGAACTCGAGAGCAAGATCACGGACAAGACCAAGATGATCGTAATCGTCGACCCGAGCAACCCGACAGGTGGCGTTTTCTCGGAGGAGACAATTAAGAAACTCGCGGACGTTGCTATTAAGCACGACCTCATCGTAATCTCCGACGAGATCTACGAGCAGCTTCTCTATGACGGAACCAGGCACGTCAGCATCGCTTCGCTTCCGGGAATGAAGGAGAGAACCATCAAGCTAGGCGGAATGTCCAAGGCGTACTCGATGACCGGCTGGAGAATCGGATACATCTGTGCATCGGAGGAAATCATCTCGGTATGCGTCAGAGTTCACCAGTACACCGTAACATGCGCTTCGTCATTTGCTCAGGAAGCGTCGGTAACGGCTCTCAGAGAGTGCGATGCCGAGGTCGAGGAGATGAGACAGGAATATCAGCGCAGGAAGGATTACGTCGTTTCGACACTGAACGGTATCGACGGAATCAGCACCAACCACCCGACAGGCGCTTTCTATATCTTCATGAACATCAAGAGCCTCGGAATGACTTCGATGGAGTTTGCGGAGTACCTGCTCGAGGAGGGCAAAGTCGCGACGGTTCCGGGATCGGCATTCGGTTCCGAGGGCGAAGGATACATCCGCCTGTCGTACGCAACCGCCTACGAGGATCTTGTCGAGGCGTGCGAGAGAATCCGCACTGTAGTTAAGAAACTGCAGGAGAGCAAGTAATAAATTGGAGAACACCATCCGGGAAACCGGAATGCACGAGATAAAGAAAAGAGGTAAATAAAATGAGTGCAGGATGCAGAATCAGAAAAGATTTTGAGAGACCGGCCAAGGAACTCGTTGAGGCGTTCCGCGGCATCCACGTAGCAAATATTGATGACTCGATGGGCAGAATCGCTGCCGTTGATCAGAGCATTTATCCGCTCAACCCGAACGCTGAGCTGCTCGGAACAGCATACACAGTAAACTCACCGGCGGGAGACAATCTCCTGTTCCACGCATCACTCGAGATGGCCAAGCCGGGCGACGTAATCGTACTCGCCAACAAGGGCACACTCGACAGATCGCTTTGCGGTGAGATCATGAGCAACTATGCCAAGAGCAAGGGCCTCGCGGGAATCATCATCGACGGATGCGTACGCGACAGCTACGCACTGAGAGAACTCGACTTCCCTGTATTTGCAAAGGGCGTCACACCTAACGGACCATACAAGAACGGCCCGGGAGAAATGAACTTCCCTGTAGCTTTCGGCGGACTCGTAATCAACCCGGGCGACATCATCATCGGAGATGCTGACGGAATCCTGGTTATCAAGCCTGAGGATGCAGAGGATATCGCCAAAAAGGCACAGGCTGTCAAGAAGAGCGAGGAGCAGCAGCTCGACGACATTCTGAACGGCAGAGGCTGGACCCGTACATGGGACTGGGAGAAGAAGCTCGAGGAAGTAGGATTCGAGTTTGTAGACTAGGAGGCAACCATGAAAATAGTAGTATTGGACGGATATACCGAGAACCCGGGCGACCTCTCATGGGGACCGCTCGAGGAACTCGGAGAGGTAACCGTATACGACAGAACTTCGTATGAGGAATCACCTCTCATCGCCGAGAGAATCGGCGACGCGGACATCGCAATCTCAAACAAGACACCGATCTCGAAAGAGACAATGGATAAGTGCCCTAACCTTAAGATGATTGCAATGCTGGCAACAGGATATAACGTAATTGATTATGAATATGCCAAAGAAAAGGGAATCGCAGTTGTTAACGTTCCTACCTACGGCACTGAGATCGTGGGACAGTACGCAGTCGGACTGCTGCTCGAGATATGCTCGCACTACGGTTATCATGATTACACCGTTAAGCAGGGCAAGTGGGCAAACAACGAGGACTGGTGCTACTGGGATTATCCGATGATCGAGCTTCACGGAAAGACAGTCGGAATCATCGGACTCGGTAAGATCGGACAGGCTTCGGCCAAGATTCTGAACGGACTCAACATGAGAGTTCTCGCATACGATCCTTATCCTACGGACAAGGGAAGGGAAGTTGCCGAGTACGTTGAGCTTGACACTCTGCTCGCAGAATCTGACGTAATCTTCCTGCACATTCCTCTGTTCCCGACAACCGAGGGAATGATCAACAAGGAAAGCATCGCCAAGATGAAAGACGGCGTAATCCTGATAAATAACAGCCGCGGACAGCTCGTCGTTGAGCAGGATCTCGCGGACGCTCTGAACAGCGGCAAGGTTTATGCAGCGGGACTCGATGTTGTAAGCACAGAACCGATCAGAGAGGACAACCCTCTTCTGAAGTGCAAGAACACAATCATCACACCGCATATCTCATGGGCGGCTCAGGCAGCACGCCAGAGAATCATGGATACCACAGTTGCAAACGTAAAGGCTTTCATTGACGGAGAGCCGGTCAACGTGGTCAACAAATAAGCTTTTTCCATAAATACCAACATAAAACGCCTAAAGCAAAAGACGCCTCCCCTGTGCACAGGCGTCTTTTGCTTTGCTTATAAATCTGCATTCTGTTATTTTTCCGTCTCGTGGGTGGCTTTCTCCCACGGAATTTTTTTACCTGTCGCACCGGTTATTATGCGCCGCGCATAGCGTACAAACTCCGCGGCCGCCGGCGAAATCTCGTCGCAGTTTTTGACCGCGACTCCGAGATATCTCGGATAAGGAGGGTCGAGAGGGCGGGTCACAACCTTGCCGCTGAACTTTTTAAGAATCAGCGCAGGGAGTATGCTGCAGTAAAGTCCGCTCTCAACCATCGCGGCTATGGCGAAGTCGCTCCTCGAGCGGAATCTTATCTGCGGCGTTACGTTCGCTTGCCGGAGGGCGTGCGGGATTTCGTAGTCGAAATCGCGGTCGGATATTATAAAGTCGGTTCCCTCAAAAAACTCCATCGGAACGCTTTCCCTTTCGAGCATCGGATGGTCGGCGGGAAGTACGGCAACAAGTTCGTCCTCAAACAGAGGTAGCCAGTCGAATTCGATACTGCTGTGTTTGCTGCAGAGTGCTATATCCGCAGTCTGGGTGTTGAGCCATCCTTCGATTTCGGCGTCGCCTCCCTCGAGAACGGTCACATCAATGTTCGGATAGTCCTCCTGGAATTTGGACATTATCCTCGGCAGGTAGCTGATGGAAATACTCATGAATGAGCCTACAGTTACAGAACCCGACTGCAGACCCTTGGAAAACGAAACCTTCTGCTCGAGAGATTCCTGGTCTCTCAGCACGGCCTGCATGTAAGGGATCAGCTCCTCGCCGGCCTTTGTAACCGAAACGCCTTTTTTGGATCTTACAAAAATCGGATATCCGATTTCCTTTTCGAGCGTATTCATAACCTGAGTCACGCCTGACTGCGTGTAGTTCAGCGCTTCGGCAGCCTTGGTGAAACTGCCCTGTTTAACAATCTCAAGAAAAATCTCGTATTTTTTTGTATCCATAGTGCCTCCTGCCGCAGGGAAACCGCCCCGTCCGCTGCCCACATTTTACAGCAATTTTCGCTTCCGCGGCAACTTTTGGCGGGACTTTGAGGAGACGGGACAGGTTGTCACTTCCCGTGAACGAAAATTAAGGGAAGTTTATAGTAATTGCAAGGGAAGTGAGATATAATAAATTAACTATATATGCGTTTAATGGGGAAGTGTGGGCATACTGTGCGACTCATTGGACGAGGGGAATATAAGTGGAGAATTGAGTGAGGAACGAAATGACGACAGACGCTTTTTCTTCGGTTTATTCGGTTGATATCCGGACCGGACGCTATGTTGCTTTGCTTAAATATCCTGTTTACTGCGGCGACGTGGCAGAGGAAGGACTCTGGAAAGATGCAACCGCAATATATGCAGAGCATGCCATTCTGGAGGAAGACAGGCAGGAATTTCTCGAGCTTACGGATCTCGGAAACATTCAGAAGCAGCTGCAGGGCAACAACAAAATCGCCTATGTTGAGTACAGGAGATTTACAGAGGGGATTCCTCTCTCCTGGTGCAGGGCATCGGTTGTAATCACGGAATCGGATGAGGCGGGAATGCCTGTTAAATTCCTGCTGACGATGTCCGACATCACGGCTGAGAAAACCCAGCAGGAGCAGATGGAGGAACTGCAGAGGGCAAAGGATATGTACAACTTCTCTATTTCGGGAGTTGATCTTTTCCTGTGGCAGCTTGACCTTATAAAGGATGAAATTACATTTGCGGACAATCCGTTCACCGTCAAGAGGAAAAAGGAAATCGGATATCCGGACGTAGTTCCGAACGCTTCAAAATATATCATGCTGAACGTCATGCCTGAGAGCGTGGCGACTATGCAGAGAATTTTTGACGACATTCATGCCGGCAAAGAGTATACGAGCGGCGACATCAAGTTCCGCGCCGGAGGCGATGAGGGTTACACGATATGCCGCCTTTCATACAGAACTATCTGCGACGGGGACGGCCGCCCGGTCAAGGCTTACGGCTGTGAACAGAATATCACCGACAGGGTGCTGCTGAGAGACAGCTACGCCAGGGAACTTGCGAGATTCAATGCGACCGGCGATGATGTGCTGATGCGCACTCACGTTTCGCTCACCCAGAATAGAATTCTCGAAGTTGTTCCGCTCGCACAGGGCACGGACATCCGCAACATGACGTTTGATGACCTCCTTGCTACGGCAATCCCGAAGAATGCATATACGACCGGCGGAAAGACTCTTGCCGAAATACTGCAGCGCGGCAATGCGATAGCAAGCTATGCCAACGGCGAGAGACATCTTACGATTGAATACAGATGGCCGGGCGAGGCAGAGTGGAAATGGATAAGGGCAGATATAGAACTTGCCCAGAATCCTGAAAACAGTGACATAGAGCTCTTTATGTACTGCAAGGATGATACGTCCTCAAGGATGCAGACTCTTATAGTCGAAAACCTCAGCGCTACTATTTACGACCATCTTGCCGTAATAGACACGGCGGACTGGAGCTACATCATGCAGAGCGCCGACGGCGTAATCGACAGCAACACCGTCGCTTCGTACAACGACAGAGTAAAAGAACTTATAGAAAATCAGGTACCTGCGGAAGAGCAGGATACGGCTCTTGAGAACTTCAGATTCGACAGAATTCTGAACGAACTCGAGACCAAAAACGTATACATCGTAAACACGACTGAAATTCAGCCGGACGGCAGCACCGGATACAAGATGAGACAGTTCGGCTGGCTCGAGAGGGAAACAGGACTCCTGTTCGTCTGCGTTTCGGATGTAACTGAGAGCACCAAGGCCGAGCTTGCGAAGCAGGAGGAGAATGAGAATTTCCGCAGACTCTACAATGCATTTGTCGAGGGACTCAACAGGATTCACGACTCCGAGCTCATGATAGATATCGACGGCAACGCATATTATATATACAGCCAGTCCAAGACATTTACGCCGGAGCCGACGGGAATATACGACGATATATACAGCCAGTTCTGTCAGAGCTTCCCTGAGGACAGCGAAGCCAGAACTCAGTTTACAGAACTTCTCACCAAGGATTCGCTCCGCACACTTCTTGCGGACGACAGCCTCTTTGAGACGACTTACAGGCGCGATTTCCCGGACGGCAGCCACAAGTGGTTCAACTTCTATATGGCGGCCGTACTGCACGAGCCGGGCGAGCCGGTACGCTACGTCATGATGGCGACAACGGACGTAACCGATACGATCACCGCCCAGCAGGAGCTGAACGAGCGTATCGAAAGCGACGCACAGATACTCCAGCAGGCTTCGATCGACGCGTACGATTTCATCGCGGTAATCGACGTACCGACCGAGACAATCACCCTCAGAAGCGGTTCGTGGTTCAACATAAATCACCCGACACCTGAGGAAATGAGAGTGCTGCCGTACAAGGCACTTCTTGACTACATCGCCAAAAACTATGCTATTGACGAGGAGCAGGGCAAGGTGTTCTTTAATAAGTTCGCAATTCCATCGGTAATTGAGGAACTCGAGACTCAGAGAGAGGTGTTCTTCCCGTTCGACTTCCTCGATGCGGATGACCACAAGAGAATCAAATACAAGCAGTTCAGATTCAGCTGGCTTGACAAAGAAAACGGCAAGATCATGGCGTCGCGTTCGGACGTAACGACGACGATGGAAAAGGAAAAGGCGATCAACCTTCAGATGAAGGATGCTCTCGTCGCGGCGGAGGCTGCCAACGCAGCCAAGAGCGACTTCCTTTCGAGAATGTCGCATGACATCCGTACGCCGATGAACGCCATCATCGGATTCTCGACACTGCTGATGCAGAACGCGGAGGATCCGGACAGAGTAAAGGATCAGTCGAAAAAGATCCTCACATCCAGCAACCATCTGCTGGGACTCATAAACGATGTACTCGATATGAGCAAGATCGAGACGGGCAAGGTACAGCTCAACGTCAGGTCGTTCAAGCTGTCCGAGACAATCTCAGTGCTCGACAGCATCATCAGGCCGCAGATGGAGAAAAAGAATCAGAAATTCGATATTTACATTTCGGGTGTCAGACACGATACATTCGTTGCGGACAACCAGAGAATCCAGCAGATTCTCCTGAACGTTCTGTCGAATGCTATGAAATACACAGGCGAGGGCGGACATATTGCTCTCAGGATCAAGGGCATGCCGGAGACCTCGGGCAAATACGAAACCATCAGCTTTGAGGTGGAGGACAACGGCCGCGGCATGACCGAGGAATACCAGGAGATTATATTCGAGCCGTTCAGCCGCGAGCTTAACGACAATTACGAACAGTCGCAGGGAACCGGCCTGGGAATGGCCATCACCAGGAACCTCGTCAACATGATGGGCGGAACAATTTCCGTAAAGAGCCGTGTGGGCGAAGGCAGCACATTTACCGTTGTACTGCCGCTGCATCTTTCCGACGAGGAGGAAGACTACGCATTCTGGAAGACTCACAGCCTGACTCACATGATGGTTGTCGATGATGAAGAGGAAGTGTGCATCAACGTCAGCGAGACTATGGAAGGCACAGGCGTGCGCATGGAGTACGCCCTCGACGGAGCGACTTCTGTCAGGAGAGTTACCGAGGCGCATGAAGAGGGAGACGATTTTGACCTCGTTCTGCTCGACTGGAAGATGCCGGGAATGGACGGCATCGAGACGGCGAGGAGAATGAGAAGCAGCCTGCCTGACGATGTTCTGATTATCATCCTGACGGCATACGACTACTCTCAGATCGAGGAGGAAGCGCTCGCCGCAGGAGTTGACGGATTCATGCCGAAACCGTTCTTTATGCAGGAGTTCGAGCAGACGATACTCGGAACGGGCAAGGTCGGAAAGCAGGCGGCTGCGGACGCACCGGCTGCCGATAAGAAGCCTGCTGATGATGCCCTGAGCGGACTGCACATCCTCGCAGCCGAGGACAATTCGCTCAATGCCGAGATTCTGACAGAGGTGCTCAAGGCAAACAACGCGACAGTTGATGTTGCGGTGAACGGCAGGGAAGCGCTCGAGACGTTCAGAGACGCACCTGTCGGAAAGTACGACCTCGTGCTCATGGACGTACAGATGCCTGTAATGGACGGCTACGAAGCGACCGCTTCGATACGTGCGCTTGCGAATGAAGAGGGACTTGCCGCTGACAAGAGAGCGGAAGCCGCTTCGGTGCCGATTATGGCGATGACGGCAAATGCATTCTCAGACGATATACAGAAGGCACTCGATTCGGGCATGAACGCCCATATCGCCAAGCCTCTTAATATCGCAACACTCAAGGAAATGGTTGCGAAAATTGTGAAGTAACAAGTGAACTTATTGCACGAATCGACCGGAGAACTTTCAAAATGAAGGAAGGAAAGAAAAAATTCAATCTGTGGAGTTTCCTGTGGGGGTCCGATGATATCTACACGATAGAGAACCTCGACACGAGGAACATGCGCTCCATGAGAAACATGTCCGCGGTGGTCGCCGTCGTTGAGACACTGATGCTGATAGTGCTGATTGTCGGGACGGGAAGCGCCCTGAACCGCAGGCTCAGTATTACGAATGCCCTGATAATCATCGGAGCTTCCGTGATAACGTATTTCGCCTCAAAGCACTATCTCAAATCAGAGGAGAAGAGCCATGCGCTTGCATCCGCGACGCTCGGCTTCTCGATGCTGTGCATTTTCGCTGTAGCGATGATAATCGGCATCTATAATGCCATGCTCGGCAGACAGGTTATAATGTACTTCCTTGTGACATTTGCGTACGTAAGCATATTCACGATGCGTCCGGTCATATCGGTAATATTCTACGTGCTGGTTCACTTTATTTTCTACGTTCTGCTGGCCCGCGCGGGTCAGCTCCCGGACCTCGTAATCGAAAACTATGTCATGTACGGCATAATTACATGCGCACTCGCGGTCATAATTTATTACGACAGAGTGTATACGATCAGGACTCAGAAAAAGAGCGAGGAGCTGACGCTGCATCTTTCCGACATGTCGTTCCACGATGCTCTGACGGGTCTCCTGAACAGGCACGCCCTCGACGTCAAACTCAACCCGACGGCGGGCAAGATGTACTACGTCGCCATGGCAGACGTCAACGAATTCAAGCAGTTCAACGACACGTACGGTCACCAGACGGGTGATGCTGTTCTCGCTGAGACGGCAAAATATCTGCTGAGGCATTTCCGTAAGACCGACTGTTACCGCTACGGCGGGGATGAGTTCCTCATCATTTCCGAGAACATCGGAAGGGATGCGTTCATCAAGCGTATCCGCGAGTGGAAAAACGACGTCAAGCAAATCGAGATAAGCGAAGACGAGATACACGGAGTCGAGATAAGCTGCGGCATTTACGACGGAACCGCGGTGAATAAGGATGAGCTTTTTGAACTCATTAAAAACGCCGACGACAGACTCTACAGAATCAAGAAGGGCATGACCGACGGCGTGAGCGACGAGGAGAACATGTCAGAGCAGGTCGCCGATGCGATGAGCAAGGGACAGATCGTTGCTTTCTATCAGCCGAAGGTAGACGTAAGAGACAACAAGATCATCGGAGCAGAGGCTCTTGTCAGATGGAAGATGGACGACGGTATCGTTCCGCCGGGATCATTCCTTCCGGTGCTCGAGGAAACAGGAGATATCTGCGGACTCGACAAGTACCTCTTTAACCGCGTATGTTCGGAGGTAAGAGGCTGGATGGACAAGGGACTGACCGTGCCGTGTATTTCCTGCAACTTCTCCATGAAGCATCTTACGAATGAAAACTTTGTGGACGAGCTTATAGAAATCGCTGAGAAAAACGGAGCGCCTCATGACCATCTCGAGATCGAGATGACCGAGACGGTCGACCCTGAGGCAACGAGCAGACTCCTCGATGTAATACAGAGGCTCAGACAGGCCGGCTTCAGAACGGCGATGGACGATTTCGGTTCGGGATATTCATCCCTTTCACTTCTCAAGGATATTCCGGTTGACGTTGTAAAACTCGACAGGTCGCTCCTGGTATCGTACAAGGATTTCACCAAGGTGGATGACCACTCGAGAGCTCTTATCAAGCACGTCATCGGTCTCGTCAAGGACATGGGAATGATGTGCCTTGCCGAGGGAGTCGAATCCGTACAGCAAAAGAACTTCCTGAGAGACGTAGGCTGCAACTACGTACAGGGATTCCTCTATGACAGACCGCTCGAGGCCGACGTATTTGAGCAGAGAATCACGGTCGGATCCTACGAGGATCCTGAGGAGGAACAGATTCAGGAAAAGGAAACTCAGGAGGAGAAAACACACAGCTTCGACCTGCATGTCCTGCTCGCGGAGGACAACGAGATCAACAGGGAAATCACTGTCAACATTCTCGAGAGTATGGGCGTGAAAGTAACAACGGCCGTCGACGGCTTTGACGCACTCGAGGCATTCAAGGCTGCTGAGGAAGACTCGATAGACGGAATCCTGATGGACATTCAGATGCCTATCATGGACGGATACGAAAGCACGCAGGCAATCCGCGCACTCGAAAGATCGGACGCAACGGAGGTGCCGATCATAGCCATCACGGTAGATGCTTACAAGGAAACGAGGAAGCGCGCGGAGGACGCCGGCATGTCCGGATACGTCACAAAGCCGCTTGACCCGGCGAGACTTCTCGATCTCCTGAACAGCATGGAGGAGATGAAAACCGGGGGGGCGACGCGCAGGTAAACACCGGACAATGGGCTGGTAACAAGCTGTAATAAACTGAGAAAGACAGAAAATATATATAAAGAGGGGGAGTCAATAATGACTGTAGCAGAGTTTTACGAGAAGATCGGCGGAAATTATCAGGAAGCGCTGTCGAGGCTTATGAGCGACGACTTCGCAAAAAAGATTCTTTCCGGATTCCCAAAGGACGAGAGCTATGCGAAACTTTGTGAAGCTGTTGAGGCGGGGGACGTCGAGGCGGCATTCATGCAGGCGCACACACTCAAGGGCCTTTGCGCTAACCTTGCACTCGGCAATCTCACTGAGATTGCTTCGGAGGTTACGGAGCTGTTCCGCGACGGAGACATGGCTGCGGGCGCGGCAAAAATGCCTGAGCTTGAAAGCTGCTATAACGACACGCTTTCATCACTTACGGAACTCATCGGCTGATATCGGAGGATAAATGCAAAAGGAAAATCTGATTGAAAACATCAGCAATATTCCGGGCGCTCTTATTGTGTACGAAGTTGAGAGTGCGGATGTTCTGTTAACACGTGCCTTCTCGGATGAATTTTGCGAGATGGCGGGATGCACGATTGAAGAGGCACGGGAGATTTATCCCGACGCTTATTCTACTGTTGCAAAAAACGGACATGCGGCGCTGCGTGAGCATCTGGAGGGCCACCTCTATCACGGCAACATTCAGTGCGAGTTACTGCGCGCTGACGGCAACACATTCTGGTCGAACTGCAAGTACCAGACCTTTGAGGATGACGGAAAACTGTACATGTACACCATGTACACGGATATCACCGAGCTCAAGCAGCGCGAGGCCGAGCTTGTCGCTCAGGCGGAGGAACTCCGTGCGCTTGCAGAAGCCGAGCGCGCCAAGTCAAAGCAGATCGACGACGACGAGAGACTGCTCCGCGACGCGATGAAGCACGCCGACATGCTTTACTTTGCATACTATCCTGAGAGACACCGCTACGAGAACCTCATCGTACCGGAGTCGCTTAATAAGGTCTCGCAGGGAATGGATGATTACCCTGAGAGCGTTATCAGAGCATGCAGACTTTCGGAGGAGGACGCGGAAAAATACCGCGCGATGGTAAGACGCATCGACAAAGGCGAGGCTGAGGCTGAGTGCGTTGTTTCAATGCTCTACCAGGGAAAGTTCCAGTGGATGAGGGTCAAGCTGTTTAATTTCGGAACCGATGAAAACGGCGAGACCAGAGCCGTCGGATTTGCAACAAACGTAAACGAATACATAGCGGCGAGCCAGAGGCTTGCGAGCGAAATCAAGATGACCGAGACTCTCCGCAAGGATATCCTCGGAACGGTTTATGTAAACGTCACCAAGGACACCGTAGGAGAGGCGGAAGCCGGTACGGAGACCGGAGTTAAGTACAATCAGGAAGTGCCGCAGTGGCTTTACGAAGAGGCACTTTCGGTTGACCCGAGGATAAGAATGCAGGAGGAGCCGACGAGAAATCTCCTGCTGTCCGCAGCGGAAGACATTATAGACGAGGCAACAAGACGCGAATACATCGCAAAGCTCAACCACTTCGGACTGCTCGCGGAATACGAGGCAGGGCACTACGACTTCACCCTCGAATACAGGAGAAAACTCGGTGACGATATAAGATGGGTATCCACCCAGACCGTATTTGTCGAGGACCCCGAGACCAGGGACATCCTGGCGTTTTTCTACCTCCGGGACATCAACGAGCAGAAGGTGCATGAGCGCATAACCAACCTGACCTTCCTCAATAACTACGACTGTATTGCTCTGATCAGACCGGGAAAATCCACGATTACATACAAGAGCGTGTCGCCTAAGTACATGGGATCACTGCGGCAGCACGGCCTCGATCTCAACAAGCCGATTGACTACGTCACGATGCTTGATTCGAGCATCGGACAGCGCATCGAGCCGAAAGAATTCGCCGAGGTTAAAAAGAATATATCCATTCCGCATATCGTTCAGATGCTGGCAAAGGATGATACATACTTAACGACTTACGACATCAAAGACCCTGACGGGATGAAGAGAAAGCAACTGACGTACTGCTGGCTCGATGACCTTAAGAGGGAAATTCTGGTTACGAGAATCGATGCGACCCTGACATACGAGCGCGAACAGAGACAGCTCGCACAGCTGAGCGACGCACTTAATGCGGCCGAAGCGGCCAACAAAGCCAAGAGCGAATTCCTGTCGAGAATGTCTCACGACATCAGGACGCCTATCAACGCGATACTCGGATTCTCGACGCTGCTGCTTCGCGACGCGGAAAACCCTGAGAAGGTTGTCGACGAATCCAAAAAGATTCTTTCATCAAGCAGGCACCTGCTCGGACTCATAAACGACGTGCTCGACATGAGCAAGATCGAGTCCGGCAAGATTCAGCTCAATGTGAGCGAATTCAGTCTCGCCGAGACGGTCTCGCTGATTGACGGCATCATGAGACCGCAGATGGAACAGAAAAACCAGACCTTTGATATCTACGTCACGGGACTGAGACACGATAAATTCATCGCGGACGACAACAGAATCCAGCAGATTCTCATTAACATTCTGTCGAACGCGACCAAATACACCGAGGAAGGCGGGCGCATCACGATGAGTGTGAACGGAATGCCTCAGACTTCGGGTAAATTCGAGAATATACTGTTTGAGATTGCGGACAACGGCCGCGGCATGACCGAGGAATACCAGAAAGTCATCTTTGAGCCGTTCAGCCGTGAGTGGCGCGGACAGAACGCCAAGGTTCAGGGCACCGGACTCGGAATGGCAATCACGAGAAACCTCGTTGAGATGATGGGCGGCACCATCTCCGTAAAGAGCAAGGAGAATGTCGGCAGCACATTCAGCGTCATGATTCCGATGAGGACACCTGACCGCGACGAGGACATTCATTTCTGGGAACAGCATAATGTATCTAAAATGCTCGTCGTCGATGATAACAAGGAAGTCTGCGGCAACGTCAGGGATGCCATGAAGGAAAGCGGCGTCGAGCTTGACTGCGCGAACGACGGAAACACAGCCGTATACAAGCTCGGTAAAGCTCACGATGAGGGACGCGATTTTGATGTTGTTCTCCTTGACTGGATAATGCCGGGCATGGACGGACTTGCAACGACCAGGGAAATCAGAAAGACCCTGCCGCCGGATGTTCT
>Ga0065709_1006158_pt1 | contig 15294 bp, 10 predicted proteins | sample Hoacrofraction14_2_FD_59096 | JGI IMG/M metagenome (GOLD analysis project Ga0065709, IMG submission 59096) | Hoatzin crop microbial communities from Cojedes, Venezuela, sample from fiber fraction 14 v1 | ecosystem: Host-associated > Birds > Digestive system > Esophagus > Crop | place: Venezuela...
GTCCGCACCGCCGCCGGCTGCTGCATCGACGGGATTCGATATGTCTTCATATGATCCGAAAATCAGATCGACAGAGTTCGATTCGATATTTTCACCCTCGGCCTGTACAATAACGACGGCGGCGGTGACCATCCCTTCGGTTTCGGACGGGAGGGCGCGCAGCAGCAGGGCGCAGAGCGGGAGCGACGCCAGCAGGAGCAGGAAGAGCGGGCGCCGGAGATAGCGTTTATTCAGGAGATGGAGCCGGAGCAGCAGCCGGCGTGCGGCTGCGCCCGGCGTATTCTTTATATCGGTGGGCATCGATTTACCTCATTTACGGATCACGCGTCAGCCGCATGGTGCGGACGGCGGCGGTGAGGAGCAGGTACAGGGCGGCGGCTGCCAGGGTGGCGGTCAGGGCGATGGGCGCCGGCTCAGCGGTGAGGGCGCTCTGCAGCAGGCGGAGGGCCTGCGTCGTGGGCAGGAGCGGCGATATTTTCCGGAGCGCGGCCGGCAGGAGCCGGACCGGGTAGAAGCAGCCGGAGACGAAGCACAGGCTGACGGTGAGCGCAAAATGAAGAAAGAGGGCGGTCACCGCGTGGTCGGAGAGTTCGAGGAGCAGCAGGTTCCGGGCGGCGGCGAGCGGGATCACGGCCAGGAAGGTCGCGCCGAGCAGGGCCGCGGTGCGCAGGGAACCGGCAAGCTCCGGGAAGAGATCGGTCCGCAGGCTCAGCCACAGCAGCGCCGGCGTCAGGAGCACCGCGAACACCGAAAGGAGCAGCGCGCCGGAGACGAGCCACTCGCCCGCGCACTGCGCCCCCGCCGGGAAATGCCGCGCGCGCAGCAATGACAGCAGGCTGTTCTCCCGCCGGACAAAGACCGGCACAAACAGGATGCCGCTCAGCAGCAGGAGCACGAGCAGCATCGCAGTCAGATAATAGCCGGCCGTGGAGAGCGTCGCTGTATCAGCCGCTGTATTCCCGGGCGTCTCAACCGTGAAGAGCGCGCTGCGCTTTAACACATTTTGCAGGGAATAGAAGATCAGGTCGGTCTGCAGGTCGTCCAGGGTGCTCCGGTCGGTGGGGCCGCCCAGGGCGGTGCAGTATTGCACGAGGGTCTGCGCGGAGGCTTCCATGTCGGAGATCATCTCGGAGATGGCGCGGCTCAGTTCCTCGATCAGGAGGGTGTCGAGGCCGGCCTGGGCGCTGCCGGTCACCAGGGTGCAGGTGCTGCGCTCGCCGGTGCCGGAGAGGAGGCTGCTGACGAAGCCGTCCGGAATGATGATGACGGCGGTGAGCTGGCCGGTTTCGAGGGCGAGCATGGCCTCGTCCTGCTCCATTTGCAGGAAGCGCGCCTCATAGCGCGAGGTGTCCATGCTCGTGAGGATGGTCATGCCGGCCTCGAGGTAGCGCGAGGTGCTCACGCCGACGAGGCCGATGTTCAGGGGCGTGGCCGTGCTCGCGCCGTCCGCGTCGGGTGTGGAGGCCGTGCGCATCCAGAGCAGGAGCCCCGCCGCCGCGCCGAGCAGCAGCGCCGTGAGCAGCGCCGCCGGGAAGAGGCGGAAGACCTGCCGGCCGCGCAGGCGCGTGTAAATGAGAAATTGCTTCATCGGATTCATGTGGTATCGGTATCCTTCGTGTTTCGTGTGATGAAAGCCGATCGGCCGCCGCCGGCAGATGCAGCGAACGGCCGCCGGATTGGCCGGCCGGCTGCCCCGGGCGCGGAGGCGGCTGACTTACTTCGCTTACAGGCTCTCGAGCAGATGCTGCGCATCGCCGTCGAAGGTGTATGGTGCGAGGTGCGTGTCCTTCAGCAGGAAGAGCGCGTCGCAGGCCTCGATCTCGGCGAGGTCGTGGGTGGCGATGAGGACGGTGCCGCCTTTGCCCCGGAAATGGCACAGGTACTGCCGGATCGTCTCCCGGCACACCAGATCCAGTGCCGCACCCGGCTCGTCCAGCAGCAAAATCTCGGGGTTTGCCGCCGCCGCGCAGGCGATGGACAGGCGCTTCTTCATGCCGCCGGACAGGCGGCTGACGCGGGTGTGCAGGAAGGAGTCAAGATCGAGGAGCTTCGATACGTCCTCGAACGTGTCTGCGTGGGCCGCCGGTGCGTGCGACTCGGATGTGCGCGCGCGCTGCGGCGGGGTGTGCCGGGTCTGCGCGCCCTGCCAGAGCCGGAGGTTGTCCAGCGCCGTCAGCTCTTCGAAGAGCGGCGGGACCTGCGGTACGTAACCGACGAGGCGCGTGCGCAGGGCCGTGTCCCTGAGCAGGTCGACGGCCGGGGCGGTGACTGTTCTGCCTGCGGCCGACCGAACAGCTGTCTTCGAGTCCGGACCGGATGCCGGATCATGCGATGCTTTGGCTGCGGCGCCGCCGGACAGATCGCCGTCCGGCTCCGGAATATACAGGAACGCCCCGGCCGTCGGCCGCAGCACGCCGGCGAGGATCTGCAGGAGGGTGGACTTGCCGCAGCCATTGCGGCCGAGGATGCCGGTCATCGTGCCGGGGGCGGCCTCCAGCGAGACGTCCCGCAGGACGGGCTTTTTCTTATACTGTTTGGAAATGTTTTCGATGCGGATCATCGGTTTCTCCTTGTGTTTTTCCAGTCTGTCCGGCTTCGCGGCCGGAGTCGTACAGGTATTATAGCATTGAACCGGAGATTGAGAAACAGACGGGATAATGCACGAAAGATTTAATGAACTTTTCATTGTACGCCTGTCGGATTCCTGTTATAGTGAGCACTGAAAGAAGGCATAAACTGCAGAACAGCCTGCCCGTGCGCCGGCTGAAAATACAGGCGGCGGGGCAGGAGAGCAGCAAATGTGAGAGCTGTAAAGGAGGCAGATTGTGAGAAGAAAAGTATATGGATACGTTGCGGCATTTTCGATGGCGGCGGCGCTGACGGTCGGGATGCCGGCGGGCGCGGAGGAGCTGGTCGGTGCCGGTGCGGCGGCGGATACGGTGACGGAGACGCAGGAGAGCGGCGCGGCGCAGGAGAGTGATGAGACGAAGGGCCTGGCGGGAATCCTGTCGCAGATGCTCGAGGATCCGTCTTCGGTGACCGAGATGATGAACTGCGAGGGCAGCGGGACGGTCACGATCACGGTCGAGGATGGCCTCAGGTCGATGCTGCAGGGATTCATGAGCGGCATGGACGAGGAGTCGACGGAGGATTTTTCGTGGCTGCAGAGCCTGACGGTGAGCGGCGCGGCGAAGGCCGAAGAGGGATCGTGCGATGCGTCCGGGAGCCTGAAGCTCAACGGCGTCGAGATCGTCGGCAGCGGCGTGTCCTACGACAAGGAGAGCAGCCTGCTGTACCTGGCGCTGCCGGGGCTGACAGACCAGACAGCCGTCATCGATGTGAAGAAGATCCTCGAGGAAATGCAGAACGCCGAGGGCATGGATGAGCTCGCCGGACTGACCGATCAGGCAACAGACTTCATGAAGCTCTTTGAGGAGGAAAGTTTTCAGGAGCTCATCACGAAGCTCATGAACGTCCTGACCGAGGCGACGCCGGAGGCGCAGACCGCATCCACCACGCTGAGCGTCGAGGGCCTCTCCCGCGAGGTGACGGCCTGCACGATGACCTGGGACGGCGCGACGCTGGCGTCGATGACGCGCCAGGTGCTGGAGATCCTGAAGGATGACGCCTTCATGCAGGAGCTGCTGAATCACGAATACATTCAGACGCTCGTGCAGCTGGAGGAGGCAGAGGAAGACGACGTGGTCTACGAGGTCAGCGAGAACGGCACGGAGTCGGTGCCGGAGACCGAGGCGGACACGCGCACACTCTATGAGAAGTATCAGGACGCCCTCGCCGACGCGCTGGAGAACGGCAACTTTGAGGAAGCGCTGGCCGACAAGGCGGTGACGCTGCAGACTGCGCTCGACGCGGAAGGCACGCTGACGGGCTTCTCGGTGGACCTGACGCAGGAAGGGCAGAATGAAAATGTGCTGACGGCGGCATGGCTTAAGGAAGACGCGGCGCTCGGCTTTGACTTCCGGCTCGGCACGCTCCTGACGGAGGAGATGGGCCTGCAGAATGCCGGCATCCGCGGCCGCGCGACGGCGACGGACAAGGTCTGGAAGGGCTCGGTCGATTTCTTTGCGGATGATGTGACGGCGTACACGATCTACATCGATGAGCTGGATCTGACGGAGATCGAGAACGGCACCTGGAGCGGAAGCTTCCGCCTGCCGATCGACACCGGCGACAGCAGCGGCTTCGAGATGGCGCTGACGCTGAACATGAAGGTCACGCGCAGCGACGACGCACTGAACAGCACGGGCACGGTGCTGCTGGCCGGCTCGCCGATGGTCTCCTTCGAGGCGAACTTCACGAAGACGGCGGACGGCCTCACGGCGGTGAGCACGGACGGCGCGGTGGAGCTCAGCGATGAGGACAGCGCGATGAACTACCTGTCGGGTCTGGACTTCAACGGTCTGCTGACGAACCTGCAGTCGGCCGGCGTGCCGGAGGAGTACCTGTCGCTTGCAGGCTCGGTGCTTTCCTCGCTGGCGGCATAAGATACATACAATCTGAATCAATGTGCGGCCGGCGGCCGGGATGTTTCCCGCTGCCGGCCGCTTTGTATGCAGAAAAAATTCCATAATTGACAGCACGGCCGAAGAAAAATATGATAAGAGGAAGCGACAGAAGAAAGGAACAGGCGCAAAGCTATGGATCTTTTTGAATATATGGGCAGCCTGGAGAAGGAGAGCAGCGCGCCGCTGGCTTCGCGGATCCGGCCGCAGACGCTTGACGAGGTGGTGGGGCAGCAGCACATCATCGGGAAGGACAAACTGCTCTACCGGGCCATCAAGGCGGACAAGCTCAGCTCGGTCATCTTCTACGGACCGCCCGGCACGGGCAAGACCACGCTGGCGCAGGTGATCGCGCGCACGACGAGCGCGCAGTTTTTGCAGATCAACGCGACGGCGGCCGGCAAGAAGGACATGGAGGAGGTCGTGAAGAAGGCGCAGGACGCGCTGGGCATGTACGGCCGGCGCACGATCCTCTTCATCGACGAGATCCACCGCTTCAACAAAGGACAGCAGGACTATCTGCTGCCATTTGTGGAGGACGGGACGGTGATCCTGATCGGGGCGACGACGGAGAACCCGTACTTTGAAGTGAACGGGGCGCTGCTGTCGAGATCGATCATTTTCGAACTGAAACCGCTGACGCCGGAGGATATCGGCACGCTGCTGGACAGGGCGGTGTCGGACCCGGCGCGGGGGATGGGCGCGTACCACGCGGTGCTGGAGAAGGACGCGCGGGACTTTCTCGCGGACGCGGCCGGCGGCGATGCCCGGGCGGCGCTGAACGCGCTGGAGCTGGGCGTGCTGACCACGGAGCGCGGCGAAGACGGATTGATCCATATCGATCCGGAGACCGCTGCGGAGTGCATCCAGCGGCGGGTGACGCGCTACGACAAGGACGGGGATCAGCACTACGACACGATCTCGGCCTTCATCAAGAGCATGCGCGGCAGCGATCCGGACGCGGCGATCTTTTATCTCGCCCGGATGCTGGAGGCGGGGGAGGACATCCGCTTCATCTCGCGGCGGATCATGATCTGCGCCGCGGAGGACGTGGGCAATGCCGATCCCCGCGCGCTGGTCGTCGCGACGGCGGCGGCGCAGGCGGTCGAGCGCATCGGCATGCCGGAGTCGCAGCTGATCCTGTCGGAGGCGGCCGCGTACGTGGCCACGGCGCCCAAGAGCAACGCGTGCACGGAGGCGATCTTCGCCGCGAAGCGCGCCCTCAGGGACCGGTCCTTCACGATCCCGCCGTACCTGCAGGATGCGCACTACGGCGGCAGCAGCAAGTTGGGCCGGGGCATCGGCTACGAGTACGCACATGATTACCCGAAGCATTTTTCGAAGCAGCGTTATCTGCCGGAGGAGCTCGGGGACGTGAAGTTCTACGAGCCCACAGACAACGGGTATGAGAGGACGATCCGTGCGTATCTTGACTGGCTGCATGATGACAGTGCAGAGTAAAGCCCGGCGGCCGGGAACAGATCAGGCCGGAGCAGGGCAGCAGGCGTTCAGGAGAGATTCAGGAGGAGAGCATGCAGCAGATACTGGACACTATCAGCAATTATGTGGCGGGGGCGTTCGAGGAGTGCGGTTACGACCCCGCGCTCGGCAAGGTGAAGGCCTCGGACCGGCCCGACCTGTGCGAGTATCAGTGCAACGGTGCGATGGCGGGGGCGAAGCTCTATCACAAGGCGCCGCTGGAGATCGCCGAACAGGTGGCGCAGGTCCTGGAGGGGTGTGACGCCCTCGAGAAGGCCGAAGCGGTGCGGCCGGGATTTCTGAATCTGACACTGGCTCCGGCATTTCTGGCGGAGTACGTGGGCGAGATCGCGGCGGACGAGCGGCTCGGCGCGGACAGGGCGGAGCATCCGAAGACGGTGATCGTCGATTACGGCGGGGCCAACGTCGCCAAGCCGCTGCACGTGGGACATCTGCGGTCGGCTGTTATCGGCGAGAGCGTGAAGCGCATCGGGCGCTTCTGCGGCCACAACATGATCGGCGACGTGCATCTGGGCGACTGGGGACTGCAGATGGGGCTGATCATCACGGAAGTCAGGCACCGTCATCCGGAGCTGCCGTACTTTGATCCGTCCTTCACGGGCGAGTATCCGGCCGAGGCGCCGTTTACCATTTCCGAGCTGGAGGAGATCTATCCGGCGGCGAGCGCGCGGAGCAAGGAGGATGCGGAGTACAAGAAGGAGGCGCTGCAGGCGACGTACGATCTGCAGCACGGCGACCGCGGCTGCCACGCGCTCTGGGAGCATATCCTGAACGTGTCGATCGCGGACCTGAAGAAGAATTACGGCAAGCTGAATGTCAGCTTCGAGCTCTGGATGAAGGAGTCGGACGCGCAGCCCTACATACCGGCGATGGTGCAGGATATGAAGGACAGGGGCTTTGCCCACCTCGACCAGGGCGCGCTGGTCGTGGACGTCGCGGAGGAGAGCGACACCAAGACGATCCCGCCGTGCATGATCCTCAAGTCGGACGGGGCCTCGCTGTACAACACGACGGACCTGGCGACGATCGTGATGCGCATGGAGCGCTGGAAGCCGGACGAGATCATCTATGTCGTGGACAAGCGGCAGGAGCTGTACTTCACGCAGGTCTTCCGCTGCGCGCGCAAGACGGGGCTCGTGGAGGAGAATACCGGCCTGAAGTTCCTCGGCTTCGGCACGATGAACGGGCGCGACGGCAAGCCGTTCAAGACGCGCGAGGGCGGCGTGATGCGGCTCGAGAACCTCATTAAGGACATCAATGAGGAGATGTACCGCAAGATCATGGACAACCATGAGGCGGACCCGGAGGAGGCGCGCAGGACGGCGGAGATCGTGGCGCTCTCGGCGATCAAGTACGGGGATCTGTCGAACCAGGCGTCGAAGGACTATATCTTCGACGTGGACAAGTTTACGTCATTTGAGGGGAATACGGGGCCGTATATCCTGTATACGATCGTGCGGATCAAATCGATCCTCGCTCGCTACGGGCAGGAGACCGGGAAGAGCGTCGGGGAGGCGGGCTATCCGATCCTGCCGGCGGTGAGCGCGAGCGAGAAGAATCTGCAGCTGGCGCTGACCGGGTTTGTGCCGGCGCTCACACAGGCGGCCGACGAGCTCGCGCCGCACAAGATCTGCTCGTACATCTATGATCTGGCAAATGCGTTCAACCGGTTCTACCATGAGACGAAGATCCTCACGGAGGAGAAGGAGGCCAGTCGCGGGTCGTACCTGTCGCAGCTGCTGCTGACGAAGCGCACGCTGGAGACCGGGATCGAGCTGCTCGGGTTCTCGGCGCCGGATCGGATGTGAGGGGCGTGCTTTGGATGCTTTTGCCCGGCGGCCGGAGGGCTGCGCGCGGCACCGGCATCGAAACACGGCCGAAAAACAATCACAAAAATATATGTTGCAAATAAATTTGTCCGGACTGCACATGTAAAATGGCGCAGCCCGGATTTTTTTCTGTGGTTTCGCCCAATTGATTTCGCAGAAACGCAAAATTAGAATATACTCAAGCAAGTGTAAGAGCGACATAAAGCAAATGTGCCCCGGCCCCGGCCGTAACGGCGGGGGAGGGCGGCTCCACGGGGCCTGTGGCAGGCTGCGGATGGCACAGTGATCAGAGAGGTGAACTACATGCAGAGCGGAGACATTCTGGCCGGAAAATATAAGCTCCTCAAACCCATCGGCGAGGGCGGCGAGGCGAGCGTCTTTCTCGCCATGCACCTGCAGACGGAGCAGTTCTGGGCCGTGAAGGTGCTGCACGGGATGCGCCGCAGCGGCAGCGGCTGTCAGGAAGTGGAGGCGATGAAGAGTCTCCACCACCCGGCGCTGCCCACGGTCATCGACGTGCTCGAGCAGGACGGCGCGTGCGCGATCGTGATGGAATACATCCGCGGGACCAGTCTGGACCGGAGTCTGAAGGGCGGCCGCGCGCTGTCGGAGGCGCAGGTGCTTGAGGTCGGGATCCAGACCGCCGAGGCGCTCGTCTACCTGCACAGCCGGCCGCGCCCGGTGCTCCATCTGGACATCAAGCCGTCCAACCTGATCCGGCGCCGGGACGGGCGCATCATGCTCGTGGACTTCGGCGCGTCGTGGAAGGAGGACGGCCGGGCGCTCGAACACCGCGGCACGGACGGCTACGCGGCGCCGGAGCAGTATGACCCGGCGAGGATGCCGGACGAGCGGACCGATGTGTACGCGCTGGGCGCGAGTCTGTACCGGATGACGGCGGGCCACACATTTTCGGAGGTGCTGCGCGGGAGTCGGATCCCCGGGGCCGGAGAGGAAATGCAGAAGATCCTGGACCGGTGCCTCGAGGAGCGGCCGGAGGACCGCTACCGCAGCGCGGAGGAACTCCGGCGGGCGCTGTGCGCGCTGCGCCGGAAGCGGGAGAAGGCCGACAGGCGCCGGTCTTTCCTGGGGGCGTCGGCGCTGGCGCTGCCGGCTCTCGCGATCTGTCTGAGTGTGCTGCCGGCGCAGTTTCGCCTGAGCGCGGGGCAGGAATGGGATTATGAGCGCCTGCTGGAGGAGGCGCTGCTGGTCGGCGAGGAGGAGAGCCGGACGTATTACCGGCAGGCGGTGCTGATGAATCCGGCCGGGAGCGAGGCGTATCTGCAGTATCTGGAGGACGCGGACCGGGACGGCGTGTTTTCGCAGGAGGAGGAGGTGTTTCTGCGCGATCTCCTGCACACCGTCCCACTCGGCCGGGACCGGACAAATGAAGAATTCCTGGCCGGCTCGCCGGTATCCTATGCGTCCTTCTGTGCGCAGCTCGGGCTGATCTACTGGTATGACTACGGGACTTCGGCCGGTGACGGCCGGCGGATCGCGGCCGGGTGGCTGAAGAAGGCGCTGGCCGCGCTGCCGGAGGAGACGCTGCGTGCGCCGGAGGAGGAGGCGCGCGGCGCGTCGTCGGGGGAGGCACTGAGCGCGTCGTCGGAGGAGGCGGCGCAGGTCTGTGCGTGGTATGAGGCGGCGCAGCTGCACAGCACCATGGCTTCCTGTCTCGACCGGCTGCAGAGCGGCGGCAGCGATCGGGCCGGGACGGATCCGGCCGGGACGAATTCGGACGGGACCAATCCGGTGGCTGAGTACTGGAGGTGTCTGACGCAGCTGCTCGAGGGCGGCACGGAGGGGAGCCTCCGGAGTCTGAGCGGCGTGCTGCAGCTGCGGTTCTGCCTCGAGAGCGCGAGACAGCTCGCGTATATGAGCGCGCAGCTGTCGGATGCCGGGATCGGTCAGGAGGAGATCGCGGGCGCGCTCAGCAGGCTGCGGGAGATCGCCGCCTCGCTGACGGAGGACGGGCAGACCCGGCCGGAAGGCCTCAGGGAGGAGGTGATGGACGCGCTGGACCTGGCCGAAGAGGTGACGGCTGCGGAATGGAAGGAGGAGGTGATGGACGCGCTGGACCTGACCGAAGAGGTGACGGCTGAGGAATGGAAGGAGGAGGTGATGGACGCATCGGATTCGGCCGTCGAGGTGGCGGCCGGAGCGACGGAGACGGAGACGGTCTGAGGGGAGAGCGGCTCTGCACGGCCGGGCAGCAAAATAAAACGCGAAGGGGAGAGATCTGCGCGGGAGCGACGGGGCGCGGAGAGAGCAAAGTGCGCATCGTGAGAAACTACGGAAAGAAATGGCTGGCCCGCCTGCTGGCGGTCCTGCTGGTGTTTCTTTCGCTGGAAGGCTGTGTCACGTTCACGGACGCCGGAACACACACAAAGCGAAAGAAGACAGCCGCAGCCCGCGCGCGAGCGGAAGTAACGACCGAGAGCGGCGAGGAGAGCGGCAAAACAGGCAGCGGTTCCGGCGTGTCGTCGGGTGTCGTGATCCCGACCGTGGAAGACGGCGAGGAAGAAACCGAAGCAGAACCGCCCGCGACCGGGAGCGGCGAGACGGAAGCCGGCAGCGGAGAGAGCGAGCCCGCAGGCGGTGAGAGCGAGACCGGGAGCGGTGAGAGCGAAACCGGAAGCGGCGAGAGCGAGACCGGGAGCGGCGAAAGCGAGACCGGGAGCGGCGAGAGTGAAATCGCAGGCGGCGCGAGCGAGGGCGAGACCGGGAGCGGCGAAAGCGAGAGCGGAAGCGGTGAAGGCGAGAGCGGGAGCGGCGAAAGCGAGAGCGGAAGCGGCGAAGGGGAGACAGGAAGCAGCGAAAGCGAAAGCGAGAGCGGAAGCGGCGAGAGCGAGACCGGGAGAGGCGAAAGCGAGAGCGGAAGCGGCGAAGGTGAGACCGGAAGCGGCGAAAGCGAGACCGGGAGCGGCGAAAGCGAGAGCGGGAGCGGCGAAGGTGAGACCGGGAGCGGCGAAGGTGAGAGCGAAACCGGGTCCGGAGAAAGCGAGAGCGGAAGCGGCGAGAGCGAGGGCGAGACCGGGAGAGGCGAAAGCGAGAGCGGGAGCGGCGAGAGCGAGACCGGGAGCGGCGAAAGCGAGAGCGGAAGCGGTGAGAGCGAGACCGGGAGCGGCGAAAGAGAGAGCGGAAGCGGCGAAGGGGAGACCGGAAGCGGTGAAAGCGAGACCGGGCAGCAGGGGAAGGCCCCTGAGACGGACTCCGCCCTGCCCGGCGAAACCGATCCGGCGCAGGGCGGAACATCTTCCGGGGATGCTTCCGGAACGGTCACCGAAGTGACGACCGAGGCCCCTTCCGAAGCGTCATCGGAGACAGCTCCGGAGACGCTTTCCGAAACAGTCACCGAGGCGACGACCGAGTTTTCTTCCGAGGCGTCATCAGAGACATCTCCGGAGACGTCTTCCGAAACCGTCACCGAGGTGACGACCGAGGTTCCTTCCGAAGTGCCGTCGGAGACGGATAGCACAGCGGCCGACACGATCGAGGACAGCGTCGCAGGCAGTGATCAGAAGAGCGAAGATCCGTCTGTTGAAGAACGGAACGCGAAAGATCAGCAGACCGAAGAGAAGAAAGCAGAGACAAAGAAAACAGAAGAGGCGAAGGCAGAGGAGAAGAAAACAGAGGATAAAAAGGCGGAGGGAAAGAATTCAGACAAAAAGAATTCAGAGGAGCAGGTGACCGCAGACTCAGGACAGGCAGCCGCAGCCATCGGGGCCGCCCAGGCCTACACAACCTCCGACACATCCGCAGCCGACGCATCCACCGGCGAATCTGCGACCGGCGAATCTGCGAACGCCGAAGCCGCGGCCGCCGTACCGGCGCTGCCGGCGAAGGACTACGCGACGGAGTACACCATCGAAGGTGAGAACGGCGCGACGTACCGGGACGAGAACGGTGTGTTGTGGGTCCGCGGCGGCAGCCGCCTGACCGCCGTGCCGGAAGTATCCAGCGGTTATAATACCGGCGGCAGCACGGAAGGCCTCGGCACCGACGGCACATTCTCCTTCCGTCTGAGCGACCGCCGCGAGGATGGCACAGAACTCTCCTCATCCGAGTCCGTGGAAGTAGCCTACCGCGTGGACACCGACGCACCGGCCGTGACGGTCAGCGGCCTCGACACCGCCGTGCCCGGCAGCCCTGAGGTGACGTGCGAAGACCAGCTCTACGAAGCCGGCTCACTGGCGGCTTCGATCACGGGAGAGGACGGCACCGTGTACACCGGCACGATCCGCTCCGAGGACGGGACCGGCGCCCGGCTCTCCTTTGACGGCTGGGACCCGGCCACGGCCCCCGACGGCGTCTATCAGATGACCGTGAGCGCCCGGGACAAAGTCGGAAACCTGACAGAGAAATCCGTCAGCTTCACGGTGAACCGGCAGGGCTCCCGGTACAGTCTGGAGAACGTGACTGCCGAATCCGTCAGCGAGTTTTATCATCAGAGCGCGTTCCCCGTGACATTTCTGGAGGAGAACCTGGACGAGGTCGGACAGACCCGGATCCTCTGCCGCAGCTCGGAGGGCCAGAAGGAGCTCAGGGAGGGCGTCGATTATTCCGTGGTCCGGACGGTCGGCGAGGACGGAACGCATCAGTATTCCTACGCGATCCACGAGGAATCGTTCACGGACAGCGACGTCTACGAGCTGCTTCTCGTAAGCACCGACGCCTCCGGAAATGTCTCAAACACCGCCGCCGGCCGTCTCCCCGTGCGCTTCGCCATCGACCGCGACGCGCCGGAGTATCTGATCAGCGGGGTCGAGTCCGGGCAGTGCTATGCGGCCGAGAAGATCGAAGTGGTGGCGGAGGTCCGGGACAACATCGCGCTGGACAATGCGGAGGTCTATCTGAACGGGGAATGTGTGGCGCAGTACGATGCCGCGCAGCTCGAAGAAAATGAAGGCCTGCTCCGGATCGTGATCCGCGAGGACCCGGACTGGCAGACCCTGAAGATCCGCGTGCGCGATGCCGCCGGCAATATCACTGCAAGCGAGGAGATCCCGGTGCTGGTGAGCACGTCGGTGCGGCAGGTGAAGAGCGCGTCGATCGGAGGCAGCAGCACGGTCACGCAGGAGACCTTCGCGCGCTGGAATACCCCGCTGTCTTCGGCGGCCGCATCCGGCAGTGCAGACAGCGCCCAGGGCCGGCGGAGCAAGTCCCTGCTGATCCTCATCCTCCTGACCGCCGCCGCCATACTGCTCAGCGCCGCCGGCTATATGCTGGCGGGGGCAAAGGGGATGATCCTACTGTCCGCCGCCGGTGCGAAGGGGACAATCCTGCGGTCTGCCGCAGCCGGTGCGAAAAGCTCGCTTCTCCGGATCAGCGCCGCCGGTAAAGGCAACAGGTCAGGCGGACAAAGCGGCGGAGCACAGAAACTCGCGCAGATGCGGGAACGCATCCGCCGCAGGCGAGGGTGATGCCCCTTGCCTGAACAGGACAGTTTGAGTATGATGTAAACAGCCGGCCGGGAATCCGAGGATTACCCGGCCGGTTTCGGATGCTGTCAAGGAGCACGAACAGGCGCCGCAACAGAAGGCACGAACAGGCGCCGCAACAGAAGGCACGAACAGACGCCGCAACAGGCGCCACAACAGAAGTCATAACAGGAGACACCGATGCGCACGGACAGACCGGACACAACTGCATATCCTCAGCAAGTCTGCACCGTGCTGCTCCCGCTGGCGATCCACTGGGCTGTGTCGTCCGCCGCGTTCATGCTTTGTGATTCACTGATCCCGAACCGCCCCGGAGCAGACGGCCTGATCCCGTCCGCGCTGACGGCGGTGATCTGCATTCCGGTTTTTATGCGAATGCATAAAGAGCAACAAGAGAGACAGCTGGCAGGGCAGCATGTGAGAAAACGGGCGGGACAGAAGAAGAAACGGGGGGCCGGGCAGCAGGAGAGACAGCAGGCTGGGCAGCAGGAGAGACAGCAGGCTGGGCAGCAGGAGAGACAGCGGGCAGCGCAGCAGGAGAGGCAGCGGGCAGATCAGCAGATGATCCGGCGCGGGGATCTGCGCTCGTGCGCCCTCGCGTTCGCGGTCGGCGCAGCCGCAGCGGTTCTGGTAAGTCTGCTGCTCGCGGCGACAGGCCTGCGGGACCTGTTCTCGAACGAGGCGCAGGAAGGCCTGTTATCCGCGCCGCTGTGGCAGCAGCTGCCGGTCCTCGGCGTGCTGACGCCGCTCTGTGAGGAATTGTTATTCCGGGGCGTGATGTACGAGCGCTGGTGCGCCGCGTTCGGCAGCAGCACGGCCGGGCTCGGCGTCACAGCCCTGTTCGCCCAGTACCACGGCAATCCGATCCAGATCCTCTACGCACTCCCGATGGGAGCCGCCCTGGCCTGGCTTCGCCGACGCTTCAACCGTCTGCACGAGCCGCTGGCCTTCCACGCCGGCGCGAATCTGGCCTCAGTACTCCTGAACGCCGCCGGATTTATCCGGGGCGGGGTATGATATAATCAAAACGCAGCAATATGTATATTGTATATTGCACAGTGATACGGTAATGCGTTCATCATGACTGTTCAGAAAATGCGCAGCCATGCTTTATACCCAGTTCTCTAAACGTAGACCTTGTACACGTTCGAATTCGCGGGTGTTATTCGTTACAAGAGTGATATCACGGGAAATGGCCTGCGCGGCAATTTGCATATCATATGGGCCAATCAGCCGCCCTTTCTTTTGCAGATTGGCTCGAATATAACCAAAGACATCCGCGTCTTCTACCGTAAAATCCAGGATGTGAAAGGGCGCCAGAAACAGCAGCATTCCCTTTCGCGTCTGCGCGGGATTACTGCTTTTTTGAGCTCCGAAAAGCAGCTCGGCTACTGTAACAGACGAAATAAAGATTTGCTCAGGGGTAAATGTGTGCAGCCGTTCCCGGACATGAGGGGGTCTATGATTGATTACATAGATGCAGATATTGGTGTCCAGAAGGTATTTTGTCATAAGAGATCTTCCCTTTCCTGCATTTCGGGCTGTTCACGTCCGTCTGCCATGAAATCATCTGAAATTAACGACAGGCCGGTCTCGAAGAGCTTCCAGGCATCTTTTTCCGGAAAGATCAATAAGGCACTGCCAAGTCTTTGAATACACATTTCGTCATCATTTAAGCGATATTCTTTAGGAATTCTCAAGGCCTGACTGTTGCCGCTCTGAAAGACTTTTGCCTTAATCATAGTGCGTCCTCCTTTTTGGAAAAAATTGTAACTGTTCAGGGCAGCCCGAAGCACTTGCTGCTGAGGGCGTACCAACAAATTATATTTAGCAGCATCGGACGAATTCGAATGCGAAGCGTTCTGACCAGTTACAAATAATTGATGAAAAGAGAGTATGGATCTAAGCGGTATTTACTGTAAAAGTCCCAAGAGCCCAAGCCGGCAGGCGCCGGGCGATTGGCTGACTTTTCGTATACCTGTGATGCACGCTGAACCGAGC
>Ga0065709_1029618_pt1 | contig 15279 bp, 9 predicted proteins | sample Hoacrofraction14_2_FD_59096 | JGI IMG/M metagenome (GOLD analysis project Ga0065709, IMG submission 59096) | Hoatzin crop microbial communities from Cojedes, Venezuela, sample from fiber fraction 14 v1 | ecosystem: Host-associated > Birds > Digestive system > Esophagus > Crop | place: Venezuela...
ACAACAAAGGTAGGAAAAAGGCCTTGATTCGCGAACGTTTTCTGCTGTTTTTTTCGCGTTCGACTTTCCTGCTGCAAAGTTAGAGTTACTGAGCCACTGCGTGGCTTGTCACCCTTTCAGGGTGATGAGTTGCATCAGTACGGTGCATGGAAAGCCTCTCCCCGTCCCCTCCCCAAAAAGGGAGGGGTGAAGCAAGTCGATAGCATAGTCGTCTTGAGCGTATGAAATAAAACTCTCGACCGTATGAAATAAATGTGACAAACGTCTATAAATGTGCTGACGACCGTCTGAAAGTTGGGTGAGGACCGTCTGAAATTGGGGTTACAACCGTCTGGAATTGGGTGTTAGATGTGGTTGTGCTTGATTTGAGCGTGATGTGGTTGCGGATAGTGCGCGATGCGGGGGTAGATGTTGCGTGATGTGACGGTGGGAAGAAGGCGGTGTGGTGTGCGTGGAAATGGGAATTGGGGATGGCGTGCGGGGAAATAGTGTTGTTTTTGGGGCTTTTAGGGTTTTGGGGTTTTGGGGGTGTGGGGGTGTTTTTTGGAGTGTCTGTGGTGGCAAAATGTTTGGGAGAGAGTGGATATTTTGCGTAAATTTATCGGTGTTTTTGGTTTTTTAGGGTCAAAATGCAAGATATTTCGGTTGTTTTGTTTGCAAAAAGAAATTTATTGTCTAACTTTGCAGGCGAAATTGATTTTTAAAGTGTTTTTTTATGGTAAAGAGATTACGGGACCAGGGTTTGTATGCGCAGTCGAATGAGCATGATGCTTGCGGCGTTGGCATGGTTGTGAATATTCATGGCGGGAAGAGCCATGAGTTGGTTGATTCTGCGCTGAAGGTGCTGGAGAATATGCAGCACCGTGGTGCTGAGGGCGCTGACAAGAAAACTGGCGACGGCGCTGGCATTTTGGTTCAGATTCCTCATGAGTTTATTTTGCTTCAGGGCATTCCGGTGCCTGAGAAGGGCAAGTATGGCACTGGCATTGTGTTTTTGCCGAAGGATGAGGTTGCTCAGCGCGAGATTTTGTCGGTGATGATTGATGAGATTGAGAAGGTGGGGCTTTCGCTGATGCATTTGCGGAATGTGCCTACGGCGAGCGATTGCCTGGGTGATTCTGCCCGTGAGGTGGAGCCGGACATTAAGCAGGTGTTTGTTGTTCCTGCTGCGGATTATGGAATTCCGAGCGAGTGGGACGGCGTGGGCTTTGAGCGTAAGTTGTATAAGGTGAGGAAGCGTATTGAGAATCTGGTTTCGGATGAGGATTTTTATATTTGCTCGCTTTCGAACAAGAGCATTGTGTACAAAGGTATGCTGTCGAGCAAGCAGCTGAGGCAGTATTTCCCTGATTTGTCGAATCCTTACTTCACGAGTGGCCTGGCGCTGGTTCACAGCCGTTTCAGCACGAATACGTTCCCGATGTGGAAGTTGGCTCAGCCTTTTCGCTTGCTGGCTCACAATGGCGAGATTAACACGGTGCGCGGCAACCGTGGCTGGATGAAGGCGCGGGAGGCAGTGTTGAACAGTGATGCGCTGGGTGACATCAGGGATTTGCGCCCGATTGTTCAGGAGGGGATGAGTGACAGCGCGAGCTTGGACAACGTGTTTGAGTTCTTCGCGATGTCGGGCCTGAGCCTTCCTCAGGCGATGGCGATTTTGGTGCCTGAGAGTTTCAATGACAAGAACCCGATTAGCGAGGACTTGAAGGCGTTTTATGAGTACCATTCGATTCTGATGGAACCGTGGGACGGTCCTGCTGCGCTGCTGTTTTCTGACGGCCGCTATGCCGGCGGCATGCTTGACAGGAATGGCCTTCGCCCTGCGCGCTACACGATTACGAAGAATGGCATGATGGTTGTGGCAAGCGAAGTGGGCGTGATGGATTTTGAGGCGAGCGACGTTGTGGAGAAAGGCCGTCTGCAGCCTGGCAAGATTCTGATGGTGGACACTGAGGAGGGGAAGATTTATTATGACGGCGAGATTAAGGAGCGGCTGGCAAAGGCGCATCCTTACAGGCAGTGGCTTTCGACGAACCGCATTGAGCTGGAGAAGCTGAAGAGCGGCAGAAAGGTGGAGAACAGTGTGGAGAACTTGGAGCGGAAGTTGCTGGCCTTTGGCTTTGCACAGGAGGACATTGACAAGACGGTGATTCCGATGTGCACGAACGGAAGCGAGCCTGTGGCAGCCATGGGCAATGACACGCCGCTGGCCGTACTGAGCGACCGTCCACAGATTTTCTTCAACTATTTCCGCCAGCAGTTTGCGCAGGTGACAAATCCTGCGATTGACCCGATTAGAGAAGAATTGGTAATGTCGCTGACGGAGTATATCGGCGCTGTGGGCACGAACATCCTGACGCCTGACGCAAGCAACTGCAAGATGGTGCGCCTGCCCCACCCGATTCTGACGAACACGCAGTTGGACATTCTTTGCAATATCCGTTATAAAGGATTCAACACGGTGAAACTGCCGATTTTGTTTGACGTGGAGAGCGGTGAGAGCGGGCTTCAGAGCGCGATTGACCGTCTGTGCAAGCAGGCTGCGGAGAGCGTTGACGAGGGCGTGAACTACATCATCCTTTCCGACCGCGACTTGGACGAGAAGCATGCCGCCATTCCGTCGCTGCTGGCGGTGAGCGCTGTTCACCACTACCTCATCAGCGTGGGCAAGCGCGTTCAGACGGCGCTGATTGTGGAGAGCGGCGAAATCCGGGAAGTGATGCATGCCGCGCTGCTGCTGGGCTATGGCGCGAGCGCAATTTGCCCCTACATGACGTTCGCTGTGCTCGACAGTCTGGTGAAGCAGCACAAGATTCAGGAGGAGTATGCAACGGCCGAGAAGAACTACATCAAGGCGGTGTGCAAGGGCCTGCTGAAAATCATGTCGAAGATGGGCATTTCGACCATCCGTAGTTATCGCGGCGCGAAGATTTTTGAGAGCATCGGCCTGAGCGAGGAACTGCTGCAGAGGTATTTTGGCACGAACATCAGCACGATTGGCGGCATTGGCCTTCGCGACATTGCGCGCGACGCTGTGAGACTGCACCACGCGGCTTTCCGCCCGAAGGAAATCAATGAGTTCCTGCCGAATACGGGCCTGTTCAACTGGCGCAAGGACGGCATTGAGCATGCGTGGAACCCTGAGACCATTGCCTGCCTGCAGATTGCCACGCGCACGGGCAGTTATAAGAAGTTTCAGGAGTGGGAAACGCTGGTTGACCAGAAAGAGAAGCCGATTTTCCTGCGCGACTACCTGAGCTGGAAGAAGGCGCAGAAGGCCATCAGCATAGACGAAGTGGAGAGTGTGGAAAGCATTGTGAAACACTTCGTGACGGGTGCCATGTCGTTTGGCGCGCTAAGCATTGAGGCACACGAAGCGCTGGCGCTTGCCATGAACAAACTGGGCGCTCGGAGCAACACTGGCGAAGGCGGCGAGGACAATGCGCGCTACCACAGCGACGTGGACGGCGTGAGCCTGTCGTCGAAGACCAAGCAGGTGGCTTCGGGACGTTTCGGCGTGACTGCAGAATACCTGGTGAATGCCGAAGAAATTCAGATTAAGGTGGCGCAGGGCGCAAAGCCTGGCGAGGGCGGTCAGTTGCCTGGTTTCAAGGTGAACGAGGTGATTGCGAAGACCCGCAACGCTATCCCTGGCATCAGCCTGATTTCGCCTCCGCCCCACCACGACATCTATTCCATCGAGGACCTGGCACAGCTCATTTTCGACCTGAAGAACATCAACCCAAAAGCAGCCGTGAGCGTGAAGTTGGTTTCGGAGAGCGGCGTTGGCACAATTGCAGCTGGCGTGGCCAAGGCGAAGGCCGACCTCATCGTCATCAGTGGCGCAGAAGGCGGCACGGGCGCAAGTCCTGCCTCGTCGATGCGCTTTGCAGGCATTTCCCCTGAAATAGGTCTGGCAGAGACCCAGCAGACCCTTGTGCTAAACGGACTTCGCCAGCAAGTGAGGTTGCAGACCGACGGCCAGTTGAAGACGGCCCGCGACGTCATCATCATGGCGATGCTCGGCGCCGACGAGTTTGCCTTTGGCACCCTACCGCTGATTGTGCTGGGTTGCGTGATGATGCGCAAGTGCAACACCAACCTCTGCCCCGTGGGCGTGGCAACTCAGAACGAGGAACTGCGCAAGCATTTCATGGGCCGCTCGGAGTATGTGGTGAACTTCTTCACGTTCCTGGCGCAGCACATCCGCGAGTATCTGGCAGAGATTGGCGTGAAGTCGTTCAGCGAAATCATTGGCCGAACCGACCTGCTGGAGACCCACATTCCCAACAAGAACAACAAGCAAGGCACGCTGCGCTTCGACCGCCTGCTACTGCAGCCCTCCACGGAGCACCTGCACTACGACGGACGCGCCTTCACCAGCATTGAGAACGTGAAGGACGAGCACATCATCGCCGCCTGCCAACCCGCCATTGAGCGGCAGGAGGAGGTGAACCTCGACTATGCCATTAAGAACACCGACCGCGCCGTTGGCACGATGCTCTCTGGCGTCATTGCGAAGAAATATGGCAACGACGGCCTGCCCGACTCCACCATCAACATCAAGTTCAAGGGTTCTGCTGGCCAGTCGTTTGCGGCATTCCTTGCCAAAGGCATCAGCATCAAACTTGAGGGCGAGGCCAACGACTACTTCGCCAAGGGTCTCTCTGGCGGGCGCGTGGCCATCATGCCGCCCATCCGCAGCAACTTCGTGCCGCAAGACAACATCATCGCGGGCAACACGGGCCTCTACGGCGCAACCACTGGCGAACTCTACATCAATGGTCGCGTGGGCGAGCGCTTTGCCGTGAGAAACAGCGGGGCCATAGCCGTGGTGGAAGGCGCTGGCGACCACTGCTGCGAATACATGACAGGCGGCCGCGTGGTGGTGCTTGGACCCACTGGGCGCAACTTCGCTGCCGGCATGTCGGGCGGACTGGCCTACGTTTACGACAAAGACCAGAACTTCGACTATTTCTGCAATATGGACATGGTGGAAATCACGCTCGTGGAGGAGACTTCGCGCAGGAAGGAACTCCACCAACTCATCCGCCAACACTACCTCTACACGGGCAGTCCGCTGGCGCGCCAGATGCTGGACAACTGGGCGAAGTACATCGATGACTTCATCCAAATCACGCCCATTGAGTACAAGCGCGTGCTTCACCAAGAGCAAATGGACAAACTGCAGCAACGCATCGCCGACATGCAGCGCGACTACTAATTCTTAATGACGAATGTGGAATTTGGAATGACGAATGTCGCTTCGCGATGAAGAAATGACAAATGAATAATTTAACAATTCGTAATTCTTGCATTTCGCGCCAGCGAAACATTCGTAATTCGTAACTCGTAATTCAAAAATAAGCAAAAGCCATGGGAAATCCTAAAGCATTCCTCAACGTAGCCCGCAAAGAGGCTGGCTACCGCCCCATACACGACCGCGTGAAAGACTTCTCCGAAGTGGAGCAGACGCTCAATTCCAGGGACCGCCAAGAGCAGGCGAGCCGCTGCATGGACTGCGGCGTGCCGTTCTGCCACTGGGCATGCCCGCTCGGCAACAAAGACCCTGAATGGAACGACGCGCTCTACAAAGGCGACTGGGAGCGCGCCTACAAACTGCTCAAGAAGACCAACCCCTTCCCTGAGTTCACCGGCCGCATCTGCCCCGCCCTCTGCGAGAAGGCGTGCGTGCTCAACCTCACGCTCCACCAGCCAGTGACCAACCGCGAGAACGAGGCCGCCATAGCCGAAAGAGCCTATCTGGAAGGCTACGTGACCATTGAGCACCCCGTGCGCAATGGCAAGCAAGTGGCCATCATCGGCGCAGGTCCTGCCGGCCTGGCTGCCGCCAACGACCTCAACCTGCGCGGCTACGAAGTCACTGTCTTCGAAAAGCGCAACGCGCCTGGCGGCCTGCTGCGCTACGGCATTCCGAACTTCAAACTCAACAAGGAAATCATTGACCGCCGCATCAACGTCATGCAGCAAGAGGGCATCACCTTCGTCTGCAACGCCGACATCAACGTGCAGGAAATCGCTGCGCAGAAAGGCGGCGCAATCACCATCGAAGGCAAGAGTTTCGATGCCGTCATCGTCTCCACTGGCACGCCCACCCCACGCAACCTTGACGTGCCAGGGCGTGAGTTCGGCGGTGTGCACTTCGCGCTTGAAATCCTTTCGCAGCAAAACAAAGCGCTCATGGGCGAAACCATCGACGAACCCATCATCTCCGCCAAAGGCAAGGATGTGCTGGTCATCGGCGGCGGCGACACGGGCAGCGACTGCATCGGCACCGCCATACGCCAAGGCGCTAAGTCGGTTACGCAAATCGAAATCATGCCCAAACCGCCCGTGGGAGAGAACCCTGCCACGCCATGGCCCTACTGGCCCAATATCCTCAAGACCACAACCTCGCACGAGGAGGGCTGCGACCGCCGCTGGCTGCTCAACACCAACCAGTTCATCGCCGACAAGCAAGGCAACGTGAAGGCCGCCGAAGTGGAAGGCGTGGTTTGGAAACCCAACCCCGAGGGCGGACGCCCCATCATGACGCTCAACGGCAACAAGGAAACCATCCCCTGCCAGCTCGTGCTGCTCGCCATGGGCTTCCTGCGCCCCACCCTGCCCGAAGGCGCCCCCGCCAACGTCTTCTTCACTGGCGACACCGTAACAGGTCCCTCGCTCGTGGTCAAGGCCATAGCCAATGCCTTGAAGACAGCCGAGGCGGTGCACCAAGCGCTGTCGTAAGCGCAGCTGGCCTGATGAGAAAAGGAATCCCTGGTGAGCAATTGGTTCGCCAGGGATTTTTTTGTTTGTTTAATTGAAGATTTTTTTGGACTTGACAACGGAAAAGACTAAATTTGCGGGATGAAAAGAGTGGCGTGAATGCAACGACCGTCTGGAACGAATCTCACAACCGTCTGAAAGTTGGCTCACAACCGTCTAAAAGTCGGCTGACAACCGTCTGGAATTGGACTATAATCTATGGTAAAGTCTGTGCGAAATGCAGGACAATGTTTGGTTTACGGCGATTTTGGTTCCATGGTGAGGCGATGGCAGAACTGAGTGTGTGCAGTTGGTGAGAAAAATGAGTTAACTCGTTTTTGAAAACGAGTGCGGTGGTTTTGGAAAACGAGTGCGGTCGTTTTTGGAAACGAGTGCGGTCGTTTGAAATTATATGTTAGAGTTAGTTATATTTGAAGTTTGATTTTATAATGTTTGAATTGAAGTATGAAGCAGGTGGTTTCGTTTTTGCGTGAGCTTTCGCTGAACAATGAGCGGGGGTGGTTTCAGGCTCATAAGGATGATTATCTGGAGGCTCTGGAGCGGTTCAATGCGGTGGCGGAGGAGATTATCCGCGGCATTGAGGCGTTTGACCCGAGCATCCGTGGGCTTGGTCTGAAGGACTGCACGTACCGGATTTACCGTGACTTGCGTTTTTCGAAGGACAAGCGGCCTTACAAGACGCACATGGGGGTGTATGTCTGCCCTGGCGGGAAGAAGTCGGGCATGGCGGGCTATTATTTCCATGTGGGGACCGGGCTTGAGGATGGCTACCCTGGGAGCCATTTGCTGTGCGTGGGCGATTATCGCGGGGAGCGGGAGGTGTTGCGGACTATCAGGGAGGACATTGAGGCTGGCGGAGATGATTTTGACGCGGCTATGCGTTCGGCGGAAGGCGTTGGCCTGAAGCTGGATGAGGATTATCGCATGAAGCGCATGCCAAAAGGGTTTCGGGAGGATGGTCCGTGGGCGGATTACCTGATGTACAAGTGCTATTGCCTGATTGGCGCGGTGGATGAGGATTTCTTGTTTGCGCCGAATCTGGCGGAGCGCGTGTGCGATGTTTTCCGCTCGACGAAACCTTTCCTTGACTTCGTGAACAGGGCGATTGGCTATGTTCAGGAGGAAAAAAATGGCGGAATGTTTTGAAGAAATGGATATTTTGCTTATTTTTGCAAACGATATTAACCTGCATGGTTTATTTTTCAACTATTAAAAACAAGACAAAGTTATGGCTACAAAGAAATGGATTTGCCCCGTGTGCGGTTATGTGCATGAGGGTGACACGCCGCCTGAGCGGTGTCCGCAGTGCAACGTTCCTGGTTCGAAATTCAAGTTGATGGAGGAAACGGGCAAGCTGCAGTTTGTGACTGAGCACGTGATTGGCGTGGCAAAGGATATCCCTGACAATGAGGACGGTAAGTTTGTGCTGCAGGGCCTGAAGGACCACTTCGCAGGCGAATGCTCGGAGGTTGGCATGTATCTGGCCATGAGCCGCCAGGCTGACCGCGAGGGTTACCCCGAAATCGCTGAGGCTTTCAAGCGTTACGCTTTTGAGGAGGCAGAGCATGCTGCTAAGTTTGCCGAGCTTCTGGGCGAGATTGTTTGGGACACGAAGACGAACGTGGAGAAGCGCATGCTTGCCGAGGAAGGCGCTTGCGCAGGCAAGATGGAGATTGCGAAGAAGGCCAAGGCGCTGAACCTGGATGCCATTCACGACACTGTGCATGAGATGGCAAAGGACGAGGCTCGCCACGGCGCAGGCTTCGAAGGCCTTTTCTACCGCTATTTCAAGAAGTAATCGCACTTCGGAAAAGTGAAACAGACGGCGGGGGTTGCTGCGTTGTGCGGCATTCCCGCCGTTTTCTTTTGGAGAGAATAGGGATTTTTGCTATCTTTGCAGGGCTATGGTAAAGGATTTTGAACTTCGTTTGTTGCCGGAGCAGGCTTTCGATGAGAGTGCTCTGCGCGGTTTTTTGGTGAAAGAGAATGGTTGGAATGCGGGCAGGCTGAAAGGCGTGCGCATGCTTCGGCGGAGCATTGACGCACGGCAGCGGCAGGTTGTCGTGAACGTGAAAGTGCGGGCATACGTGGATGAGATGCCAGCGGAACCGCTGTTTGAACGCATTGATTATAAGGTCGTTGATGGAGAACGAGAGGCGATTGTGGTAGGCGCGGGACCTGGCGGTCTTTTCGCTGCGCTGAGGTTGATTGAACTTGGCGTGCGTCCGATTGTGCTGGAGCGCGGCAAGGATGTTCGAGCAAGGCGGAAGGATGTTGCTGCCATCAAGGAACGGCAGCGGGTTGACCCTGAATCGAACTACAGTTTTGGGGAAGGCGGCGCCGGCGCGTTTTCTGACGGAAAATTGTACACGCGGTCGAAGAAGCGCGGGAACGTGGATAAGGTGCTTCGCGTGTTCTGCCAGCATGGCGCTTCACAGAGCATTCTCGTGGACGTTCATCCGCATCTGGGGACAGACAAGCTGCCGGGGATTATTGAGAATATGCGGAATACGATTTTGGATTGCGGAGGCGAGGTGCATTTTCAGACGAAGGTGACGAGGCTGACGATTGAGGGCGAAACGTGCGTTGGCGTGGAAGCGGTGACTGCTTCAGGAGAGACGAAGGCGTTTCGCGGCCCCGTGATTTTGGCCACTGGCCACAGCGCGCGGGATGTTTACGCGTGGCTCTATAATAATAATGTGGAGATTGAGGCGAAGGATTTGGCGATGGGCGTGCGCCTGGAGCACCCAGCGGAGTTGATTGACAGGATACAATATCACAGCAAGGATGGGAAGGGAAAGTACCTTCCGACGGCTGAGTATTCGTTTGTGTGCCAGATGGATGGGCGCGGCGTGTACAGTTTCTGCATGTGCCCTGGCGGTACGGTTGTTCCGGCGGCGAGCGGCGATGAACAAGTCGTGGTGAACGGCATGTCGGCTTCCCTGCGCAATTCGCCTTGGAGCAATAGCGGCATGGTTGTAGAGGTGAGGCGTGAGGATTTGGCGGGCATGACGAAAAGCATGGGCCGCGCGCTTGACGTGGATAACCCGCTGTGCATGATGCACTTTCAGGAGTGGATGGAACGTAACGCGTGGCTGCAGACGCGCAGTCAGGTGGCGCCTGCGCAGCGTATGGTTGACTTCGTGCAAGGGAAGATTTCTGGCACCCTGCCCCGCTCTTCCTATACGCCTGGATTGCTCTCAGCGCCGCTGCATTTTCTCTTGCCCAAGCCCATCAGCGGGCGCTTGGCGAAAGGGTTTCAGCGCTTTGGGCAGATGTCGCGCGGATTTCTTACGAACGAGGCGCTGATGATAGGAGTTGAGACACGCACGAGCAGTCCGGTGCGCATTGTGCGCGATGGGCAAACCCTTCAGCATGTGCGCATTAAGGGCCTCTACCCTTGCGGCGAGGGCGCGGGATATGCTGGCGGCATTGTCTCTGCAGCCATTGACGGCGAACGCTGCGCCGAGATGCTGAGCGCATCTCTGCAATAATTTTGCTTTCGTGACTAAACTTTCTGCGATTTACGCAGTCAGAAAGGAAAAGATTGAATTTAAGAAACAAGCAATTTATGACGTTTTCACCAAAGATTCTCCTGCTGACTGCACTGCTCGGCGCTTCTTCCGTTGTGTTTGCGCAAGACGACAGCAATGTGAGCGGAAAGAAATGGACGCTGGACGAGTGCATCGCCTACGCCCTTGAGCACAACATTCAGTTGCAGCAAAAAGCTGTGAGCAAGCAGCAAAGCGAAGTGGAACTGGAGGCACAGAAAGCCGCCCTCTTCCCCAGCCTTTCGTTCTCAACCAACCAAAACGCATCGTGGCGCCCGTGGAGCGAATCGTACACCAACCTGAGCAACGGTACGATGACCACGACTTCGTCTGACGTGAACTATACGGGCAGTTACGGCCTGAATGCCAACTGGACCGTGTGGAACGGCGGACGCAATCAGAAGAATGTGGAAAAGAGCAAGCTGGCATCAGAACTCACTGACTATGAGACTGCTGCCACGGCAAACACCATTCAGGAACAGATTACGCAGTACTATGTTCAGATACTCTATCAGACTGAGGCCGTTGAGGTGAACAAGCAAATCCTTGAGGCCTCTAAGCTGCAGCGCGACCGCGCGAAGGTGATGGTGGAAGTGGGCAGCATTGCCCGCGTTGACCTCGCCCAGCTGGAGGCGCAAGTGAGCCAGGACGAATACAACGTAGTGAACTCACAAACCACGCTGGAGAACTACAAGCTGCAGTTGAAGCAACTGCTGGAACTTGTTGGCACCGAAGACTTTGACGTTGCAACGCCCGCCGTTGGCGACGACAAGGTGCTGATGCCGCTGCCCAGCGTGAACGAAGTGTATCAGCAGGCTTACGCTACGCGCCCTGAGATTCAGAGCGGCAAGCTGAGCATTGAGTCGTCGGAACTCGACATCGACATTGCCAAGCGCGGTTACTACCCCACCGTCGGCCTGACCGCAGGCATTGGCACGAGCAACTCCAGCGGCATGGATAAAAGCCTGGGCGACCAGTGGAAGACCAACTTGAGCAACAGCATTGGCCTGACGCTCAGTGTGCCTATCTTTGACCAGAAGCAGAACAAATCGAACGTGGAACTCGCCAAACTCGCGAAGATTTCCAGCGAACTCGACCTGCAGAACACCGAGAAGGAGCTCTATAGCCAGGTGGAAACCTACTGGCTGAACGCCAAGAGCGCGCAGCAGCAATACAAATACGCCAAGACCAACAAAGAAAGCATGCAAGAGAGCTACGACCTTGTGAGCGAGCAGTTTAAGCTTGGCCTGAAGAACATTGTGGAACTTACCACTGGCAAAAACAACCTGCTCCAGGCAGAGCAACAGCTGCTGCAGAGCAAATACACGGCATTGCTCAACGTTGCCATGCTGAAATTCTACCAAGGCGAACACATTCAACTTTAAAATAAAACAACACACAATATGAAACGTAACGCAAACAAATTGATGGCACTGGCAGGCATGCTCCTGCTAGCCAGCTGCTCAAAGACGCAGAAAGTGTCCTACACTTTTGACACCGTTCAGAAGAAAGACATCACAACCAGTGTAACCGCCACGGGAACCATTGAACCTGTCACCTCCGTGGAAGTCGGTACGCAGGTCAGCGGCATCATCGACAAAATCTATGTGGACTACAACAGCGAGGTGAAGAAAGGGCAAGTCATTGCCGAGCTCGACAAAACCAACCTCCTCTCCACCCTTGCCTCCGCGCAGAGCGAACTGGCCAACGCGCAGAGCTCGCTCAACTACCAGTCCTCCAACTTCAAGCGCTACAAGACCCTCTACCAGAAAGGACTCGTCAGCGCAAACGACTACGAAAGCGCCAAACTCTCCTACGAGCAAGCGCGCCAGCAAGTGGCCGTGCAGCAGCAGAACGTACAGAAAGCCAAGACCAACCTCGGCTATGCCACCATCACATCGCCCGTCGATGGCATCGTGCTGAGCAAGGAAGTGGAAGAAGGACAGACCGTGGCATCGTCCATGAGCACCCCTACCCTCTTCATCATTGCCCAAGACCTCACCGATATGCGCGTCATTGCCGACGTTGACGAGGCCGACATAGGCGGAGTGACCGAGGGACAGCGCGTCACCTTCACCGTTGACGCCTACCCCGACGACACCTTCCACGGACAAGTCACCCAGGTGCGCCAGGAAGCAACCACCGAGAGCAACGTCGTGACCTACGAAGTCGTCATCTCAGCGCCCAATGAGGACCTCAAGCTCAAGCCCGGACTTACCGCCAACGTCACCATCTACACCGCCGAGCGCAATGGCGTGCTGGCAGTGGCATCCAAGGCACTCCGCTTCTCGCCCTCCGAGGCCATGCTCACCGAAGAGCAATCCATCGAAGACTGCGACGCACAGCAGAAAGTGTGGATGCAGCAAGGCAACGTCTTCAAGGCTGTCGCCGTCACCACTGGCACCACCAACGGCACACTCACTGAAATCCTCTCCGGACTGAGCGAAGGCGACAAAGTCATCACCTCATTCGAAATTGGGCAGACTGAAGAAGACGAAGATGACAGCAGCTCAAACAACAACCCCTTCATGCCCGGACCAAGGAACAACAAGAAAAACAGCTCATCAAGCAGCTCAAAAAGCAAATAACCATGGCTGAAAACCAAGATAACCGCAAAGTCGTCATTGAATTGCAGAACGTCAAGCGCGACTTCAAAGTCGGCGACGAAACAGTCCATGCGCTCCGAGGCATATCCTTCAAAATCTACGAAGGAGAATTCGTCACCATCCAAGGCACGTCAGGAAGCGGCAAGTCCACACTCCTCAACCAGCTCGGATGCCTCGACACACCAACCTCAGGAGAATACATCCTCGACGGAACACCCGTGCGCAAAATGTCCAAGTCACAGCGCGCACGCCTGCGCAACCGCAAAATCGGATTCGTCTTCCAGAACTACAACCTCCTGCCCAAGACAACCGCAGTGGAAAACGTTGAGCTGCCACTCATGTACAACACCAAATACAACGCCGCACAGCGCAGAGAAGCAGCCATCAAGGCACTTCAGGCAGTAGGACTCGGCAACCGACTCGACCACAAAAGCAACCAAATGTCTGGCGGACAAATGCAGCGCGTGGCCATCGCGAGAGCACTCGTCAACGACCCCGCCGTCATCCTTGCCGACGAAGCAACCGGTAACCTCGACACGCGCACATCATTCGAAATGCTCGTCCTCTTCCAGAAACTTCACGACGAAGGACGAACCATAATCTTCGTCACACACAACCCCGACATCGCAAACTACTCCACCCGAAACATCATGCTGCGCGACGGAAAAATACGCGACGACAGCTACAACAACAACATCCTCTCGGCCGCAGAAGCACTCGCACAGCTCCCCGCGCCCCAAGACGACTAACACCCCAGCAACATGTCAATCCTCAACCTCTTCAAAGTAGCACTCAGAGCAATTGCCAGCAACAAATTCCGCTCATTCCTATCCATGCTCGGCATCATCATCGGAGTCGCAGCTGTCATCATCATGATGGCCATCGGACAAGGCTCAAAAGAATCCGTCCGAAAAAACATCTCCCAAATGGGAACAAACGTCATCATGATACGACCAGGAGCAGACATGAGAGGCGGCGTACGCCAAGACCCCTCATCCATGCAGACACTCAAAATCTCCGACTACGAAGCCATCATCGCAAACAAAAAATTCATAACCTACGTCTCACCCGAAGTCTCATCATCCGGACAAGTCATCTACGGAGCAAACAACACAAACACATCCATCTACGGCGAGTCGCTCGAATACCTCGACATCAAGCAATGGACCGTGCAAGAAGGAGACTGCTTCACAGAAGAAGACATCAAGAAAAGCGCCAAAGTATGCGTCATCGGAAAGACCATCGTCGATGAACTCTTCCCCGACGGACAAGACCCCGTAGGCAAAACCATACGATTCAAGTCCATACCATTCCGCGTCGTAGGAGTACTCAAGTCAAAAGGATACAACAACTGGGGCATGGACCAAGACAACGTCATCATCGCGCCCTACACCACAGTCATGAAGCGAATACTCGCGCAGACCTTCTTCTCATCCATCAACTGCTCGGCCATCACAGAAGAACTCACCGACCAAGCCATCGACGAACTCACACAAACACTCCGCCAGACACACAAAATCAAAGACGAAAGCGGAGACTCCGACGACTTCACCATACGCTCACAGCAAGAAATGATGGAAACCATGTCGTCAACCATGGACTCCATCACCATCATCCTCGTCGTCGCAGCAGCATTCTCACTCCTCGTCGCTGGCATCGGCATCATGAACATCATGCTCGTGTCAGTCACAGAACGGACAAAAGAAATCGGTCTCCGCATGTCAGTCGGAGCAAGAGGCATCGACATCAGCAACCAATTCCTCATCGAATCAGTCATGATATCCATCACAGGAGGAATACTCGGCATATTCGTAGGATGGCTCGGCACATTCGTCTGCCAGGCATTCTCACTCCCAACATCCATACCGCTCTGGTCCATACTCGTCAGCTTCATCGTCTGCACAATCATCGGAGTAGGATTCGGCTACTTCCCAGCACAAAAAGCAGCAAACATGGACCCCATCGAAGCCATCAGATACGAATAAACCACACACCACACACCCAAAAGGAGGATGAGCCACAAGCCCACCCTCCTTTTTTTCTGCCTCAATGCCACCCCACAATGCCCATCTCGCCAAAAACTAACGTCCTTCCCACCAAATCTCAATGCCCATCCCGCACAAACCCAATGCCCATCCCGCACAAATCCAATGCCCTTACCGCACAAACCCAATGCCCATCACACACAAACACATCCATAGTCATCTCCCCAACTCTATACGTTCGTCAGTCCAATTCCAGACGGCTGTCAGATTCATTTCAGACGTTCGTGGAAACCCACCCCTCCCTCGCAACACCTCTACCCCATTAGCCCGACCATTGTTAATTGTTAA
>Ga0065709_1006154_pt1 | contig 15263 bp, 10 predicted proteins | sample Hoacrofraction14_2_FD_59096 | JGI IMG/M metagenome (GOLD analysis project Ga0065709, IMG submission 59096) | Hoatzin crop microbial communities from Cojedes, Venezuela, sample from fiber fraction 14 v1 | ecosystem: Host-associated > Birds > Digestive system > Esophagus > Crop | place: Venezuela...
CGTCACCTTCAGCGTCAGCGTCTCGGTGGTCCATGCCTCCACTGTGTATTTCGTAGTCGTAGCCGTAGCGCTTGCGTCGCCGCAGGTGATGCCCGTGTAGTTAGCCTTCAGCTCAGATGTGCCGCCTGCGTTGTAAACGGGAATCGTAACGATGTAGGTGCCTGCGTCCAAGTCTTTCGTTGCGGTGTAGTAAGCATCAACGCCGTCGTTGCCGCCCCAAACTGCAACAAGGCCGATTACGTTGTCGCCTTCGACGCCTTCAGCCTGCGCCTTAGGAGCAGTGTAACCCTTGCCACCGAGGAACGTGTCGCCGCCAATGGCGAACAGGCCGCCGGCCATGCCGTTTTCGCGTGTCTTGTTCGGCGTCCAGCCCGGAAGGGTCTGCAGACCGCTGCGGGTCGTACCGTTCTTGGCCGTGTCGTAGTCGTAGGTGCAAACACCGTGCTCCAAAGCAACGCCCTGCTCATTGTCAAAGGCAAGGTTGTCGCAGTCCGTGTAAGTCTTCTCGTTGACAGTCAGCTTGCCAGCGGTGATGGAAATGCTATAGCCGTCGGGAGCCGTAGCAGTAGCATTGATGGCGTATGTACCAGGACCTGCGTTGTTGTCAATCTCGCAAGTGCTACCGTTCGCAGTGTGCGTGATGGTGTAAGCCAGGTCGCTCAGTGTCGTGCCTTCGGGCGTAATCGTTGCCGTAGGCGTGGGCAGTTCTTCATACTCCATCATCGAAGCGTCGTTCACTGCCACTTTCACTTCGCCTGCCTGCTTCACCAGCTTCAGATGGCTGGCATAGAGGCAAGGAGTTCCGCCGCCACCAACGTTCTTAACGACGACATAATAACCCAGACTGATTTTCACCGTTGACTCAGTATCAAGCGTGAAACTGATGCTGTGGGTGGTCCAAGTGTTAAACGTGCTTGTCCACTCCATGGCGTCGTCTGTGTATTTCGTGTCGCCAACGCTAACGTAGCAGTACGAAGTATAGTTCGAGGTAGCGGTCGAAGTTTTCGTGTTTGTGTTTTCGAGGTCGTAGGAGAGCGTATAGGAACCTTCCTCAAGCGTAACCTCCTGATAGTAGGAAGCAAAGTTGGTGTCCCAACGAGCCTCAAAGCCAAAGCAATACTCAGTGCTGAGGTGTGTGTCGTCGGTAGTGGCTGCTCCGCCATTGGAGTTCACTACATACGTTCCAATCAGGCCATTGCCGTAGTCCTTGTAGTTTTGGGACGCATAGGCCGTCCATCCGTTCGTTGACGAGAAATCCGCATTCGTGATTTTGCTCGTCACGTCGGTCTGCGCGCTCATGCCGAGTGCGCTTGCGAGGAATGTCGCGAAAAGTAGAAATTTTTTCATTTTGTTTTGTTTAATAATTAATTATGGTTTAGTTGTGCTATTTCGCACCTTATTATAATATGCACGCGCACGCGAGGGGCGCACAGTCGCACATACGGTTGCAAATTTACGCATTTCTTCCGAATTCCACGCGCTATTTTGTAAATTTTTTTTAACAAACCGCCTCACACCAGATTCAAAACGACTGCGGTCGTTCCGAAAAACGACTGCGGTCGTTTTCAAAAACNACTGCGGTCGTTTTCAAAAACCACTGCGGTCGTTTTCAAAAACCACTGCGGTCGCTCCAACTCTGCAGCGCGAAGTTTCCGCCCCCACGCCGCCAACTTCTTGCCTCTGCTCCGCATCAAAAAAACGGGCAAAAAAAGCACTGCTGCACCCCCCTCCGCGGCCGCCTTTTTGCGCAAAACGAGTAAATATCTGTTTTTCAAGAAGAAAAGTACCAAGAATTACATTTTTCCAACCTCTTTTCGGTGCAGAAATTACACTTTTCCACCCTGTTTTGGGGCTAAAATCTACATTTTTCCAACTTTCCGCCGCGGCGGCGGAGAGGGGCTGCTGGGCAGGTGGAAGTGAGTTTTTCGGGCCTTTTCTTGCAATGGGCGAAAAAAAAGCGTATCTTTGCAGGAAAGAACGCATTATATTATGGAGAAACACGGCACGCAAGAGCAGATTTTGGTGCGCATCACTGGGCAGGACCGCCCGGGCCTGACGGCGGAAATCATGACGATTCTGGCCCGATTTGACGCGCAAATCCTCGATATCGGCCAGGCTGACATTCACAGCACGCTCTGCCTGGGCATCCTCATCCGCATGGACGAGGGCCACAGCGGCAACGTGATGAAGGAATTGCTGTTCAAGGCCACGGAGCTGGGCGTGAACATCGGGTTCGCGCCGGTGAGCGACGAGGAGTATGAGAACTGGGTGGGGCGGCAAGGCAAGAACCGCTACATCCTCACGATGCTGGGGCGCCACCTGAGCGCGGAGCAGATTGCGGCCGCCACGCAGGTGATTTCGGCGCACGGGCTGAACATTGACAGCATCCGCCGGCTCACGGGCCGCCAGTCGCTGGTGCACCCGCAGAAGAACCTGCGCTCGTGCATCGAGTTCAGCCTGCGCGGCACGCCCACTGACCGCAAGCAGATGCAGGGCGAGCTGATGAAGCTGTCGGCGGAAATGGAGATGGATTTCTCGTTCCAGGAGGACAATATGTACCGCCGCATGAGGCGCCTGATTTGCTTCGACATGGACTCTACGCTCATTCAGACGGAGGTCATCGACGAGCTGGCCATGCGGGCTGGCGTGGGCGACCAGGTGAAGGCCATCACGGAACGGGCGATGCGCGGCGAAATTGACTTCAAGGAGAGCTTCACGGAGCGCGTGGCGCTGCTGAAGGGGCTCGACGAGAGGGTGATGCAGGACATTGCGGAGAACTTGCCCATCACGGAGGGCGTGGACCGCCTGATGTATGTGCTGAAGCGCTACGGATATAAAATCGCCATCCTGAGCGGCGGTTTCACCTATTTCGGGGAATATCTGCAGAAGCGCTACGACATTGACTACGTGTATGCGAATGAGCTGGAGATTGACGAGAATCACAAGCTGACGGGGCGCTACGTGGGCGAGGTGGTGGACGGCCGGCGCAAGGCGGAGCTGCTGAAGCTCATTGCGCAGGTGGAGAAGGTGAACATTGCGCAGACAATTGCCGTGGGCGACGGCGCGAACGACCTGCCGATGCTCTCGGAAGCGGGTCTCGGCATCGCTTTCCACGCCAAGCCGCGCGTCGTGGCGAACGCCAAGCAAAGCATCAACACCATCGGCCTGGACGGCGTGCTCTACTTCCTCGGCTTCAAGGACAGCTATCTGGACGAGAAGGGAAGGCAGTGAGGCGCAAGCGTGGCCCATGGGGGAAAGAAGTTAGAAGAAGTCAGAGAAGTTATCGGCACTTCGTGCCTAGAAGTTAAAAGCCGATAGTTTTCTCGCGAATGCTCCGAGGGGAATTGCCACCGCACCTGTGCTATTGGCTTTAACTTCTAGCGAGCGCAGCGAGCGATAACTTCTTTAACTTCTCTAGTCCCCAAAATTGTTAATTGTTAATTATTAATCGTTAATCGTTAATTCCAAAAGAAACGATATGAAAAAACTTCTGCTAATCGTTGCTGCGGGGCTGCTGATGACGGCCTGCGGCAACAAGACGAAACAACTGGTGGCCGACATGGAGGACCTGCTGGAGGATGTGCGCGGCTTCAACTTCACGGAGACGGCGCAGGTGGACTCGTTCCGCAACATCTTCACGGAACTGGTGAAGGACTTCGGCGGCGACAAGGAGCAACTGGCGCAAAACGACCAGTTCAACGAGCTGAGCGAGCAAATCAGCATGATGCTCAACGAGGCGGACCGCGCGCTGAGCGTGCCGCACGCCGCCGACCTCATCGCGTCCTACAAGGAGTATCTGCGCAGCATCGGCGCCGGCGAAATGACGCCCGACGAACTGGCCGAGGAGATGCCCTACATTGAGGAGGAGGAGCAGCGCGCCAATCTTTCCGACGCCACCGACGCGGAGCGCGCCGAGATGGGCAAGCTGCGCCGGCAAATCAACGACGTTGTGGCCAAGGCCGACAACCAACCGGTGACGGAGGAGGCCGAGGACTACGAGGACTTTTGACCCAAAAACCACGAGGAGGAAGCCGAAATGCCTCACAATCAAGCAAAAACGAGTAGGCAACAATCCCTAAACACACAAGAAAACATGAAAAAAATCATCTTCCTGCTCGCAGCCATCTGCCTGCTGGGCCTGAACAGCTGCAAGGAAAGCAAGGCCGTTGACGTGACAAAGTACGAGAAGAGCGCGAATGGCTATCTGCAGTGCCTCACCGCCCTGAACGAGGTGGTGAAGAACCAGAAGGTCACGTTCAAGGAGTATGAGCAGATTACGAAGGACATGGAGAACCATTTCGGCGAAGTGGCGCTGGAGAATGCAGACGACGAGATGCAGATGAAGCTGCTCAGCGTGGCCTTTGAGCTCATCGGCAACGTGGGCAACCTGGAAGGCGCGCCCGCAGAGTACAAGCAGTACATGGAGCCCGAGGAGGACGACGAGCTCTATGAAGAGATGATGGATGAAGGAGGCTACGAGGAGCTCGTGCCGGAGGACGACGAAGACCTCATGGAGTCCGACTCGCTCGCCATCGACGACGCCGCCTAACCGCTACGCACACTGCCGCACCGTGCGCTGAATTGCGGCGCAACGGGTGCGGCAGTTGCTTTTTCCCCTACCCTAACTAACTGAAATGCCATGACTTGGGAATTCATCATACGCATCATTGCGGCGGGCGCGCTCGGCGGAATCATCGGCCTGGAGCGCGAATACCGCGCCAAGGAGGCGGGTTTCCGCACCCACTTCCTCGTGGGCGTGGGCAGCGCGCTGTTCATGGTGCTTTCGCAGTACGGATTCATGGACCTGCTGGCCGAGAACCAGGGGCTGAACATCCGCCTCGACCCCTCGCGCATTGCCTCGCAGGTGGTGTCGGGCATCGGCTTCATCGGCGCGGGAACCATCATCTTCCAGAAGCACATGGTGCGCGGACTGACCACCGCCGCAGGCGTCTGGGTGACGGCCGCCATCGGCATGACGAGCGGCGCGGGCATGTATGTGCTGGCCACTGCCGCCACCGTGCTGGTGCTCATCGGCCTGGAAGCCATGAACTTCGCGCTGCGCCGCATGGGCAACCGCAACATCAACGTGCGCTTCACCGCTCCCGACAAGGCGAGCGTGGATGCCGTGATTGACCGCCTGGGCAGCCTGGGCGCCGAAGTGGAGCGCTTCAAGATGGAGGAGAAACACTCCGCCGCAGGCAGCATCTTCACGGCCGAAATGGAAATCAAAATGCGCCGCAAGAGCTACCACCGCCGCCTCAACGACCTGATGCGCGAGTTTCAGGGCGTGGTCATCGAGGAGATTGAGTAAAAACGCCTTGCCGTGGATTGGCTAAACATCATATTCACAGCCGTTTATGCGCTGCTCGTGGTGAGCGCGCTGGGCAGCGTGCTGTTCGACAACCGCGAGCCGCACCGCACCATCGCGTGGCTGCTCGTCATTGTGGCCGTGCCGGTCCTCGGCCTCGTGCTCTACGCCTTCTTCGGGCAAAACCTGCGCCGCGCCTACAAAGCGCGCCACCGCAAGGCCATCAGCGAATCGGTGAGGTGGCTGCAGGAGAACGAGGACGTGCGCGGCCGACTGCTCCGCACCGACCTCAGCCAGTTTCCGCAGCGCTACGACTCGCTCCGCCTCTTCCTGAAAAAGACTTGCCAAGCGGCCGCCTTCCGCAGCCCAGAGCCGCAGATTTTCTCCGACGGCACGGACTTTCTCGACGCGCTCATCAGCGACATCAATGCCGCGCAGCACCACGTCCACGTGGAATTCTTCATCTTCGACGACGACGGCGCGGGCAACCGCCTGGCGCAGGCACTGGCGCAAGCGGCACAGCGGGGCGTGCAGACGCGGCTCATCTACGACGACGTGGGCTGCTGGAGCGTGCCGCGCCGCGTTTTCCGCCGCCTGAGCGAGCAGGGCGTGGAGGTGCAGGCCTATTCGCGCGTCCATTTCCGCTGGATGACCCACCGCGTGAACTACCGCAACCACCGCAAACTCTGCATCATCGACGGGCAGACGGGCTACATCGGCGGCATGAACATCGCCGACCGCTACCTGCACGGCCAGCCGCGCGGCACCAACTGGCGCGACCTCATGCTGCGCATCACGGGCGAGGCCGTCTATGGCATGCAGACCATCTTCCTCTACGACTGGGGCACGTGCACCAAAAAGCCGCTCATCCACCCTGATTTCTATCCCGAAATCGCCAGCGCCAGTGCCGAACAGACCGCCGCAATGCCGTTCTACCAGATGGCCAGCACCGAGCCTTTCGGCAACTGCCACAACATGCTCTTGGCCTACAATCACCTCATCGAGAACGCCCGCGAGCGCATCCTCATCCAAACGCCCTACTTCATGCCGTCGGCGTCGCTCATCGAGGCGCTGCAAACCGCGGCCATGCGCGGCGTTCACGTGCAAATCATGGTGCCAGAGCGCATGGGCTCGTTCTGGATGACGCGCGCCAACCAGTCCTACTACCAGGACCTGCTCGACTTCGGCGCCGAGCTCTATGCCTACACGCTGGGCATGCTCCACGCCAAGCTGCTCGTCATCGACGACGACTTCGCCTCCGTGGGCAGCGTCAACATCGACCACCGCAGCCTGGAAGACACGTTCGAGGACTCGGCATTCATCTACTCCGCGCCCGTGGCCGCCGAACTCGCCGCCCGCTTTGCCGCGGAAAAGAAAAATTGCCGCTACATCGACCTGCAGAGCTGGAACCAGCGCACCCGCCGGCGCCGCTTCGTGGAGTCGCTCATGCGAATTTTCACACCATTATTATAATATAAAAGAAATGAGGAATACAGGAGACAGGAGTTTCGGGCACTGCGTGCCCTAGTAGTAGCACTCGCTGCGCTCGTTAGCCGATACCACAAAGCCTGTGGGCAAGAAAACTATCGGCTTAACTCCTAGCGAGCGGAGCGAGCGAAACTCCTAACTCCTTTACTCCCCAAAAGAAATAACTTCAAAAAACCACACAACCATGCGCAGATTAATCACATTCATCACCTTAATTTTCATCACCATGTCACTTTTCGCACAGAAAAAGCAAATCTCAAACGTGGAGCAGACGTCGTCGTGGATTTACGTTTACGACTCCAACGGCAAGCGCTGCTACACCCAAAGCAGCCACGCCGCTGGCACGCTCGTCGGCTTCTGCACTGACTACTACGTGACCTGCTACAACAACTCCTGGTACTACTTCTGGGATGCCAACGGCAAGAGGCTCTTGACCAGGAACGTCAACACCGTCGGCGAAATCATCGGCGTGACCAACAACAACTGGACCACGCGCTACCACAACTCCTGGATTTACACCTTCGACCTGAAGGGAAACCGCATCAACGCACGCCCTGCGTCGGTCCATTGACCGCCCAAGCGCGCCAAAACGACAGCGGGGAAGCATCGAAAAGAACGATGCTTCCCCGCTTTTTTTGCCTCCGCGGCCGAACTAATTGCTGCGCAACGGCGCGCTGACAATGGATTTCGCCAGCAGCGCGGCCTGCTGCGTGAGCGCCTGCTCCTGCTGCAGGAACTGCTTCACGCGGATGATGCGCTGGTTGCTGCTGCCGCGGAAATCGAGCAGCGGCGAATAGAGCGCCTGCACAAACCGTCCCTCCACGAGCGTGTCGATGTGCGGCAAAAGCGCGGCCAGGCGCGGCTGTGCCATGATTTCCTCAATGGTGTAGCCCGTGTAGCACCAGATGTTCAGCCCCGTGTCGCGGCGCAGGCGGATGAGCAGCTGCAGCGTCTCCTCCGGGTGGAAGAACGGGTCGCCGCCCGACACGGTGATGCCGTCGAGCAGCGGGTTCGCGTTGATTTCGTCGATGATGCCCTGCAGCCGTTCCTCGGTGAGCGGCTCGCCCGCATCGGGGTTCCACGACGCCGGATTGTGGCAGCCGGGGCAGCGGTGGTTGCACCCGCTCAGGTAGATGCTGTAGCGGATGCCCTCGCCGTCAACGATGGTCTCGGAATATGTGTTGAGCAGGTTCATTTTGAATTACGAATTTTGAGTTTGGAATGACGAATGGGACATTGCTCATTCCACATTCGTCATTCGTAATTCGTCATTTTCAAGCAGTTTCTCGCTTACGAATTTTGAGTTTGGAATGACGAATGATGGCATGCCAAGTCCACATTCGTCACTCGTAATTCGTCATTTTCTCAGTGGTGCTTCACGCGGTCGCGCTCTTCGGCCCGCTTGGCAGAATTCCAGGTCGAGAGGTCGCCCGTCAGGTAGCCCGTGATGCGGCGCATGCGCAGGATGTTGTCGCTGCCGCAAATGGGGCACTGGCCGTAGATGATGCCGCTGTAGCCGCAGGTGTGGCACGTGTCAACGGGGTGGTTGATGCTGCCGTAGCCGATGTTTTCGTCGTGCATCACCTTCACAATCTTCGCAATGGCGCGCACATTCTTCTTGGCCTCGCCGTCGAGCTCCACGTAGGTGATGTGGCCGCCCAGCGTAATGGCGTGGAACGGCGCCTCGCGCTTGATTTTGTCCACGATGGTAATGGGCTCTGCCACGTCAACGTGGAAGGAATTCACGTAGTAGTCACGGTCGTTCACGCCAGGAATGATGCCGAAGCGGCGCTTGTCCATCTTGGTGAAGCGGCCGCTCAGGCCCTCCGCCGGCGTGGCCAGCACGGCGTAGTTCAGCTGGCGCTCCTCCTTGTTGCGGCGCACCACCTCGTTCATGCGCTCCACTGCCTCGTAGAGCGTGTTCCAGGCCTTCTGGCTCTTGCCGTGGCCCTCGCCGTAGAGCGCCATCATGGCGTTGTGGCCGCCAATGAAGCCGATGCCGAGCGTGCCGTGCAGCAGGATGTCGCCCACCTGCTCGTTGGGCAGCAGCTTGTCGCCGCCCTTCCACACGTTGTTGCCGAGCATGAAGGGGAACTGCCGCGCCAGGGCCGTGCGCTGATACTGGTAGCGCTCGTAGAGCTGGTCGGCGATGAGCTGCGCCATGTCCTCCACTTTCTTCAGGAAAATGGCCTTGGCCTCCGCCTCAATCATGTCCTTGTTGGCATTCTCCGGCATGGCATTTTCAGCCTCCATGCGCGCCTCAATGGCCAGCCGCGGCATGTTCATTGTGGTGAACGACAGGTTGCCGCGCCCAATGCTGGTCTTTTCGCCCCACAGGTCGTCGTAAACGCGTGTGCGGCAGCCCATTGTGGCCAGTTCGTAGCGCCAGCGCTTGGGGTCGTCGGCGTGCCATTTCTCATTCTTATTATAGGGCGTGTCGAGGAACATGAAGTTCGGGAAAAGCGCCTTGGCAGTGGTTTTGCAAGCCTTGATGAGCAAATCCAGGTTCGGCGTCTTGAGCTTGTGCTCGCCGCTGATGACGCCGTCGATGTCGTCGAGCGCCTCCTGAAACTCCTGCTCGTCGTAGTTCACGCCATCCTTCACCTTGAAAATCTGAATGGGGAACACGGGCACGTCGCCCTTCGGGCCAAGACCCTCCATCGTGGCGTCCATCAGTTCGCCCATCACCATGCGGCCCTCGGCGCTCGTGTCAGTGCCATAGTTTATGCTGCTGAAAACCACTTGGTTGCCGCCGCGCGAATGCATGGTGTTCAGGTTGTGGATAAAGCCCTCCATGGCCTGATGCGTCTCCTTTCTGGTTTGCGTCAGGGCACGGTCGGCAATGGCGGCGAGCTCGTCGTCAGTGAATTTCAGGCCTGCCTCAGCAAGCTTTTCGCGCAGCGCAACCTTCTCCTCATCGCTCGGCGCGATGGTCGTAACCGCCTCTTCCACAAGCGCTTTCAGCGACTTCTCATCGGCCGCTTCCTTGTCGAGCGTGGCCACGAAGGCGAGATAGGTCTCCAGATTCTTCCGATAGCTCTTCAGCACGCCGGGCGCCATGAAGAAGTCGAAGGCGGGAATGCTCTGGCCGCCGTGCTGCTCGTTCTGGTTCGTTTGGAACACAATCGTTGCCAGCGTGGCGTAGCTGCCGATGGACTGCGGCGGACGGATGCTGCCGTTCTTCGTGTGGAAGCCGCGCGTGAAGAGGTCGTCCAGGTCATACTGCACGCACGTCGTGGTCTTCGTAGGATAATAGTCCAAATCGTGAATGTGGATGTCGCCCTGCTGATGCGCATCGGCAAAGCGCTTGGGCAGCAGATAGCGGTAAGTGTAGTCCTTGGTCACCTCGCTGGCGAAGGTCATCATCTGGCCCGCCGGCGTGTGGCTCGACATGTTCGCGTTCGACAGGTTCACATCGTTCTGGTCAATGGCCACGATGCCGTCCATCTCCTGCTTCATCTTCGACTTCCGATTGCGCTCCGTGTTGCGCCACTCCCTATAAATAATGTACTTCTTCGCCACGTCGGGATGCTCCCGCATGAGGGTCTCCTCCACCAGGTCCTGGATGCGCTCCACCGAGATGGTGCTCTCCTCAAAGCGGTCAACCACGGCCATGGTCAGCGCCGCCAGGTCATGCTCATCCACGGACTTGTCCGTGGCCACGAACGCCTTCGAGATGGCATTCTTAATCTTGCTAATCGAGAAATCCTCGTGCTTTCCATCGCGCTTGATGATGGTGATTTCAGCAATGTTCATGATTTTCAGTGAGTTTTGAAGTCGTTTTATCAGATGATGATGTGTTTCACAAAAATTGAGCCGCCACATCGTAGCGAACTCGACCGCAAAGATAGACAATCTTTTCCATACGGCGAACTTTTTTCGGCAGAAAAATTCAATTTTAACATTTAAATCTCTCCGAAAAATTTTCTTTTTGGAAAACTTTTCGCTTTTCAGAAAATCCTATTCGCTTGGTTTTCAGCATAATAAATGTTTGAAACGGGAAACTTTTTGCCGTTTCAAACGCTTGCAAATTTCCCAAACCAACAATTTTCGCGCTTTGCTTAAGTGCGATTTTCGCAACTATCTCCCCATCGCCGCGCCGCGAAAAACGGCCAAAAAAGCGTATATCCCTATGCCCCAAACGCTTGCAATTTTAACTGTTACGGTTTGAAACTTTCCGCCCCCTGCCGCAGCCAAAAAACGAAACCGCGGCGGCTCGGGGATGGATTCGCGGCGGTTCGGGGATGGATTCGCGGCGGAGCGGGATGAATTCTCCACGCAGCAAAAACAAAACGACTGCGGTCGTTTTCCAAAACCACTGCGGTCGTTTTTCAAAACGACTGCAGTCGTTTCCAGAAATGTCCCTATCGCTTATTCCACTACGGTGGCGATGAGGCGGCGGCGTCCGCCGTGGTTGCGGAATTCGGCGAGGTAGATGCCCTGCCAGGTGCCAAGCGCGAGGCGGCCGTTGCGGATGGGAATGGTGAGGGAAACGCCCGTGATGACGCTCTTGGCGTGGCTCGGCATGTCGTCGGGTCCCTCCAGCACGTGGTCGTAGTAGGGCTGGTTTTCTGGCACCAGCCTGCGGAAAATCTGCGCCATGTCGGTCCGCACGTCGGGGTCCGCGTTCTCGTTGATGCACAGGCCGCACGACGTGTGCTGCACAAACAGGTTGAGCAGCCCGGCCTGCGGCAATTCCGGCAGTTGCCGCACCACTTCGGCGGTGATGAGGTGGAACCCGCGGCTCCGCGCCTCCAGCACAATTTCAGTTTGGTGTATCATGGGATATGTTGGTTTTAAGCGTGATTCAAAGCCCTTTCCAAAGGCGTTTTCTGCCCGTTTTGCGGCGAATAGGGGCGCTATTCACCGCAAAATCTGCGGCAAATATAGCACTTTTTCGCCGCAAACCCAAGTGCTTTTCTGGGAAAATGTGATTTTTGAGGCGTATTTCTACGGAAAAATGTGATAAACAGCCCGAAAATCGCAGGAAAAATGTGATTTTTCAGGGCAAAACGACTGGAATTTTGTGATTTTTCACTACATTTGCAGTGGAAAAATGTGATTAGAGATATGCTACGACGCAAGATTGACCAGTATCTGAGCGACTGGAAGGGGCGTGCAGGCCATCTTCCGCTCATTGTGAAGGGCGCGCGGCAAGTGGGCAAGTCCACCTCCGTGCGTGCGTTTGCCCAAGGGAATTATGCCCATGTGGTGGAAGTGAATTTCGTGCTGCAGCCCACTTACCAAAGCATTTTCGAGAACGGCTATGAGGTGGATGAGATTCTGCGGCAACTGTCGCTGCGCAATCCCGCATTTGAGTTCGTGGCTGGCGAGACGCTGATTTTCTTCGACGAGATTCAGCGCTGCCCCAACTGCACCACTTGCCTGAAGTCGTTTGCCGAGGACGGGCGCTTCGACGTCATCTGCTCGGGGTCGCTCATGGGCATTCACTATCAGGAGATTGAGTCGGTGAGCGTGGGCTACAAGGAGGACTACGACATGCACTCAATGGATTTCGAGGAGTTTCTGTGGGCGCTGGGCTACAAAGCGCAGCAGGTGGAGGACCTTTACGTCCACATGGCGGAGCTGCGGCCGTTTGCCAGTGGAGAAATGGAGGTGATGATGCGGCTTTTCCACGAATATATGGTGCTGGGCGGCATGCCGGCCGTGGTTCGCAAGTTCGTGGAAGAGAAGAATTTCAGCAGCACGCTGGCCATTCAGCGGCAACTGCTGCGCGACTACGACGAGGACATCACGAAGTATGCGCAGGGGCTGGACAAGGGCAAAATTCGGCAGGTGTACAACCACATCCCCGTGTTTCTGGCAAAGGAAAACAAGAAGTTCCAGATTACGAAAATCTCTCATGGCGCCCGTTCGCGCGAGTATGCGGGGACGGTGGACTGGCTGGCCGACGCGGGCATCGTGAATGTGTGCTACCTGCTGGGGCGGGTGGAGCTGCCGCTGCGTGGCAATTACGACCCGTCGAATTTCAAGATTTACTATCACGACACGGGGCTGCTGGTGGCTGCGCTCGACGATGAGGCGCAGGAGGACCTGCGGCAGCACAAGAATTTCGGCACCTACAAGGGCGCGCTCTACGAGAATGTGGTGGGCGAAATGCTGGTGAAACAGGGTTACGGCCTTTATTTTTACCGCAACGACAAAAGCACGGTGGAGATGGATTTCTTCGTGCGCGACGCCCAATCACTGGTGCCAGTGGAGGTGAAGGCGACGAACACCGCCACGCCTTCGCTCAACCGACTCATCGATTCGGACAAACTGCCGGACATTAAATATGGAATCAAGCTCTGCTACGGAAACGTGGGGTTCAACGGCAAGTTCTATACGTTCCCCTATTTTCTCACGTTCCTGCTGAAGCGGTTCCTGAATGAGCGCAGCGATTCGTAGGCAGTTTGCTGAAACAGCCATAAAAAAAAGCACGGGCCAAGGTTGGTCCGTGCTTTTGTTTATGCAGGTTTGTGGGGATTTATTCGTCGAAAGAGGCGAAGGAAGCGCTGGGGTCGAACTGCGGCGCCTGGCTGGCGTAGTATTCTTCCTTGGAGCCGACGATGATTTTGTCGAACTCGCGCAGACCGGTTCCGGCGGGGATGAGGTGACCGCAGATAACGTTCTCCTTCATGCCTTCGAGGTTGTCGGTCTTGCCGCTGATGGCTGCCTCGTTGAGCACCTTGGTGGTTTCCTGGAAGGATGCGGCCGACATGAAGCTCTTGGCTCCGAGTGCGGCGCGGGTGATGCCCTGGAGGATTTGCACAGCGGTTGCGGGGACGGCGTCGCGCACTTGCACTTGCTTGAGGTCGCGGCGCTTGAGCATGGAGTTCTCGTCGCGCAGCTTGCGTGCGGTGACAATCATGCCCGCCTTCATTTCTTCGCTGTCGCCTGGGTCGGTGACGACTTTCTTGCCCCAGATGCGGTCGTTCTCCTCGCTGAAGTCGAGCTTGTCGACGATGCTGTCTTCGAGGAATCGGGTGTCGCCTGGGTCGCTGATTTGCACCTTGCCCATCATCTGGCGAACGATGATTTCGAAGTGCTTGTCGTTGATGGCCACGCCCTGCATGCGATAGACGTCTTGCACCTGGTTGACGATGTACTCCTGCACCGCGGTGGGACCCTTGATGTGGAGGATGTCGGCGGGTGTGATGGCGCCGTCGGAAAGCGGGGTGCCGGCACGCACGTAGTCGTTCTCCTGCACGAGGATTTGCTTGGACAGCGGCACGAGGTAGCGGCGCTCGTCACCCATCTTGCTGGTGAGGATGATTTCGCGGTTGCCGCGCTTGATTTTGCCCATGGTGACTTCGCCGTCGATTTCTGCGACGATGGCGGGGTTGGACGGGTTGCGGGCCTCGAAGAGTTCCTGCACGCGGGGCAGACCGCCGGTGATGTCGCCAGCCTTGCTGATGGTGCGTGGAATCTTGACGAGCACGTCGCCGGGCTTGAGTTCCTGTCCGTCGCGCACGGAGATGTGTCCGCCGATGGGGAAGTTGTAGGTGCGGAGCGTCTGTCCGTCGGCATCGACGATGTGGCAGACAGGCACCATGAGCTTGTCGCGCGATTCGATGACGATGTGCTCCTCGATGCCAGTCACTTCGTCCTTATCGATACGGTAGGTGACGCCATCCTGCACGCCTTCGAACTGTGCCGTTCCGGCAAATTCGGTGACGATGACAGCGTTGAAGGGGTCCCAATTGGCGATGACGGTATCGCGCTCCACGACTTCCTGGTCGAAGTGGAAGAGGTTTGCGCCGTAGGGCACGGGGACAGTGGAGAGGGCGATGCCGGTGTTGAGGTCCACGAAGCGCAGTTCGGCCAGACGTCCGGTAACGACTTTTGCGTTGGGGTTGTCTTCGGTAGGACGGTCGATGGTGCGGAGTTCGTCGAACTCGAGTCGGCAGCGGTGGCTGGCCACGATTTGGGCGTTGGCGGCAGCGTTACCTGCCACACCACCGGCGTGGAACGTACGAAGTGTAAGCTGCGTACCCGGTTCGCCGATGGCCTGTGCTGCGATGACGCCGACTGCTTCGCCCTTCTGCACCATGCGTGCGGTGGCGAGGTTGCGGCCGTAGCACTTGATGCAGACGCCTTTCTTGCTTTCGCAGGTGAGGACGGAGCGGATTTCCACGCTCTCGATGCCTGCAGCCTCAATTTCGGCGGCAATGCGCTCGGTGATTTCCTCTCCGCTGGCCACGATGAGCTCGCCGGTGGCGGGGTTGAAGATGTCGTGCACGGAGACACGTCCGAGGATGCGGTCGGCCAGGGATGCCACCACGCGGTCGCCGTCCTTGAGGGCGGTGCAGAGGAGTCCGCGGAGGGTGCCGCAGTCCTCTTCGGTGATGATGACGTCGTGGCTCACATCGACGAGACGGCGGGTGAGGTAACCGGCGTCGGCCGTCTTGAGGGCGGTGTCGGCCAGACCCTTACGGGCGCCGTGGGTGGAGATGAAGTATTCGAG
>Ga0065709_1029621_pt1 | contig 15248 bp, 9 predicted proteins | sample Hoacrofraction14_2_FD_59096 | JGI IMG/M metagenome (GOLD analysis project Ga0065709, IMG submission 59096) | Hoatzin crop microbial communities from Cojedes, Venezuela, sample from fiber fraction 14 v1 | ecosystem: Host-associated > Birds > Digestive system > Esophagus > Crop | place: Venezuela...
CTGCGATAAGATAAGGCCGATAAATGAGGAGGCGTATTACTATCCGGTATTTCAATTTGGAATGTGACACCGAAGCGGACAAATTCCCCTTTTGAACAGTTTCAATAACAGAACCGAGCCTTGCCGGCTAAGGGCTCTGTCTATGCCGGCCTGGCCGAAGCAGTCAATGACGGCTGCTTCCGGGGTCTTCGGGGAAACCCGCAGACCTTCCGCTATCGAAAAGGAAAGCAGAAAAGCATATTTGTATCCTGCAGTGCAATTACAGTAACGGAACACCTCGGACGCGCAGATGTAAAATTCTTGAATATTGTTAAATATTCGTGTAAACGGTTGTTGAATAAGGCCGGGCATGATATATTTTAAACCATCATTTTGTAAAACCATCCGCGGCCCTCATAATGAATGATAAATAATTGTACTGAAGCTTTGAACTGGCAGGGGGATATATGAACAGGGTGCCTGTGATCATCCCGGCCTATGAGCCGGATGAACGCTTAATTGAACTGCTGAAGTCGCTTTGTGACCGGGACATCGGGCCGGTCATAGTCGTTGACGACGGCAGCGGCGGCGAGTATCGCGACATATTTGACAGGGCCGGCAGCCTTATAAAGGCGGCGGACCCTGATTCCTGTGTGCTTACACATGATGAGAACGGCGGCAAGGGGAAAGCGCTCAAGACGGCTTTTTCATATGTGCTCGCGAACATGCCGAAGTCTCCCGGGGCCGTTACGGCCGATTCTGACGGGCAGCATACCGCTGAGTGTATAAATAAAGTAAGGACTGCGCTTGAAAATTCGCCGGGGAGTCTCGTCCTCGGTGTGCGCACATTTGACGGCGACGATATTCCCTGGAAGAGCAGGATGGGAAATAAAATTACGATAAAGGTATTTCATTATCTTACGGGCCTTAACGTATCAGATACCCAGACGGGTCTTAGAGGGATCCCGGCCGCGTTCATGGCCGAGCTTTTAAATGTCAGGTACGACAGGTTCGAGTTCGAAATGGAAATGCTCCTTTTAGCCGGCAGCACATATCCCGTCAAGGAAGTCCCGATAGAGACCGTTTATGAATCAAAGAATGACCATAAGACACACTTCAGGCCGTTCGTTGACTCAGTGCGGATATATAAGATCCTGGGAAAGCGGTTCCTTAAGTTCATCATAGCCTCCCTGTCCTCGAGCATACTGGATCTTTTGCTGTTCGCGCTGTTCGTGAGACTGCTGAGGGACAGGACAGAGGCTTATATTATAATTTCAACAATCCTTGCAAGGGTGTTCTCAGCCGTATATAATTACGCCGTGAACTACAAGGCCGTTTTTAAGAGCAGGGAGCATCCGGCAAAGGCAGCGGCAAAATATTTCGCCCTTGCCGTTGTCCAGATGTCTGCGAGCGCCGTCCTTGTGAATGTCCTTGCAAAATGCTTTGCGTTCATTCCGGAGGTCGTCGTTAAGGCGGTCGTTGATACAGCGCTGTTCTTTGTAAGCTATGTGATACAGCGCAAGTACGTTTTCGCAAAGACCGGTGAAAAAAGTGGATCGTGACAGGAAACTTAAAAGAGCCATTATAATAATTGCGCTTTTGTGCGCCGTCATTGCTGCGGCCATGATCATCCTTGCCGTTTCGCTCCTTAAGGGTACGGATGATGAGGAGTATGATGACACGCCCCTGCCGCAGGATAAGACAACGCTGTACAGCGCGCTTGAAATACCGGACGGCGGGTCGGTCACGGACGCGATAGGCACCGCCCTTACACTTGATGACCTGAAAGGGCAGCCCGCGATACTGCTGTTCTGGTCGAGCTGGTGCAGTGACTGCAAGGAGTTCTTTGCCGACGGATATGAAAAGATGAAGCAGGCGGCGCAGGAAAGCGGCATGAGGCTCCTGCTTGTCTGCCGTGAAGGCATCCATAACGATAACAGGGCATCAGCCGAAAAGGCCCTGGCGCAGTACGGCATTACTGACGGGACATGGATGGACGAGGACGCGCTGTGGTACAGGTCGACGGGGCTCGGGGCAGTCCCCGGGATAGCTGTGCTTAATGATGACGGGCTCCTTGTGCATGTGACATCCTCAATGCCTGATGCCGGCACAGTAAAGAACATTGCAGAATACGCGGGCGGGGGAAGAAACGCGCAGTCGGATCAGCTCATAAAAAGCCTTATGACGCAGCCGGGCGCCCTGCCGTCAGCATTTGAAATAAAGGACGGGGCACTTATTTCCGGTGATACATATCTTTCCGAAACGGAAGGACTGCTTCTGCAGTACGCGCTGCTTTCGGGGGACGGGGAGCTTTTTGACAATACATTTTCATTTATAAAAGACAGCATGTCGGCAAATGACCTGACATACTGGACTATGACAGGTGATGAAAAAGGAAATGTGAATGCCTCCCTTGATGACCTGAGGATCGCCGGGCAGCTGGCCCTCGCGGCAGCATTATGGACAGACAGGGCGGAAGAGCTTAACGGATATGCATATAACAGGGCGGCCGCCCTTTATAATGCCGCTGTCCCTGACGGGTACCTCCATGATTTTGCTGATCTTTCTACGGGCGGCACAGCTGAAAATGTGACGCTGTGCTATCAGGGCATATCAGCGATGGAAACGCTTTCCGTGCTGGACGCAAGATGGCAGTACGCTGCCGAAAAGGCCCGCGGGCTGCTTGAGGAAGGGCTTATTTCCGAGGAGTTCCCTTTATATTACAGGTACTATGATGTTTCTGAAAAGGCATATAAGGACGATGAGGTACAGATGAATGAGGCCATGGTGACTGTCCTTAACGCCGCGAAGGCAGGGATCCTTAAGGAGAGCACCGTAAGCTGGATAGAAGAGCAGCTTTCGGGCGACGGGGTCTTCGCCGTGTATACTGCAGACGGAAAGCCGAAATCCGGTTATGAATATGAGTCAACGGCAACATACGCCCTTATTGTGCAGACCGGGATCGTGCTCGGAAGGGATGAAATGGTGAGGCTCGCCTTAAGCCGGATGGAATCCTTCCGGTGCCATAAGGACCCGCTTGCGGGAGGCTACGGCACAGGGGAGGACGGCAGCTATTATATGTTCGATGACTGTGAGGCGCTCATAGCGCTGACCATGCTGGAAACCTATGATTAACGCACTGAAAAAATTCAACATGTCCATGAAGAAGAGCTACAGCCCGGTAAAGCTTTCACGGGCCGTTCTTTGCGTTATCGCCCTTCTTATCGTGATCATGCTTTTTGTCCCGCCGTACCTCGGACTTTCGAATGACGGCAGCTTCGGCAATGTCCTGCTCGACTGCGGCCTTTCAAGGACAGACCCGGAGGATACGGAGGCTTACTATAATTATTATGAAAGAACATATATTATAGAAGACCACGGCACCGTGCCGGGCACGACGCCGGTGACCCTTAAGCTTATGGTCAGGGCAGCCGTCCTGATCGATACCATATTTACGCGGGACTCGCTTTTTGACATAAGGTTCCTTGCGGCCCTGTACCTGCCGCTTTACCTTGCGGCCCTGTATCCTTTCCTTAAAAGCATACTTGAGAGGGTACCGTATTACGGGGAAGGACTTTTCCTGGCGTTCGTGTTCGTGATAGCGGCAGCTGATGTTACGGCGGCTGTAAGACTGGCTTCATTTTACACATACCCCATAGAGCTCATACTCTATTTCGCGCTTGTCGATGTATGTGTAATGCGGCCGAAGCAGGAAAATGAATTCCTGCGCCCTTTGCTCTTTACATTATTCACGGTGCTCCTTATGCTGACAAAGGCATATGCGTCCGTGTGCGGAATAGTTGTATCGGCCGGAATCTGGTACCTTTTCTTCAGGAGCAGGGACAGGCTGTGCAGGACGCTGTGCGTCGTATGCGCAGCGGCGCTGGCAATGGGCTCAGTTGTATTTATCGGGAAAATGGTGAATGAGCAGACAAAGGAGAGCAAATACGACCAGATGACGAGGGGAGTCCTTTTTGAAGCCTATGACCCGGAAGAGGCTCTCGGGGAGTTCGGAATACCTGTGCGCTACGCGATCCTTGCGGATACATACGCGAGCCAGGAGTTCCCTGTCGTGCTTCCATCTTCGGGTGTACTTGACGATGACTTCTTTTCGCGATATGATGCCGGTTCAGTAACATTATATTACATAAGGCATCCGGGCTATATGTTCGCCCTTTTTAACCTGGGCGTGCAGCAGGCATTTATAACGAGATCCGACTACAGCGGCAATTATGAGAAGAGCGCGGGCCTTCCCGCGAAGGCAAAATCGCCTTTCATGTCCCTGTGGTCCACGTTCAAGGAACAGCTTGCGCCTAATACGGCTGCCGCGGTCATAATCCTTGTCCTTATACTCGCTGTAATCAACAGGCAGAAAAAGACAGGGAATAAAGAAGAGGATGAAAGGGTACGCAAAAAGAAGGCGCTCATAAGGATGATGGCTGTGCTTTCAGCTGTTTACCTTCTGACAGTGCTTACGATGTCGAGTGACAGTGAGCTTTTAAATGAGAGTTATTTTTTCAGCGTGTTCATTGATGTGCTTTTCCTCACATTTATATCAGAGGTGCTGCACAGGCTGAAAATATTCGCTCCGGGGAACGGAAAATGAATGAACCAAGACCGTATAACGGGTCGTCGGGAATGGCCCTTTTAAGGGAGAGCGCAGTGCTCATACTGCTTTTGTGGGCATTTGCGCAGGCGATGTTCCTGGCGTTCTCGTCAGCGGAATCGAGAACTGTATATCTGGTATTCATACTTATCATGGATGCCGCTGTGCTCATCGGATACCTGAACCGTCCGGTGCTCTGTGTCGTGGCCTGCGCCACGGCTGTATGCGTATGGGTCGCGTACAAGGCCTATATCTGGTATGAGAGCGGGGTCGACATAGTCCTTACGGATTACCTGATGATACCCATGCCTCTTATCGGCATGGCATCGGCCCTTATGTTCAGGAAGGGCATGCGGGCGCTCGTACAGGAGAACATACTTTTAAAAAGGAATGTCGAGGAGCTCGTGCTCATAGATGAGAGCACCGGTCTCTACAACCTGCGCGCGCTCTATAAGGACCTGAATGTCACGGTGAAATACGCGACGAGGAACAGCCTTCCGGTCACATTGATGATAATAAGGATGCGCTACGCGGCGGAGCTTGAGAGCATGCTTTCCGCAAGACGCTACCAGGAGCTCAAGAAAAAGCTGGGTGATATCGTGTCCGGCACGGTCAGGGTCGAGGACAGGGTCTACTGCATAGATGAGACAGGGTCGCTTGCCATCATACTGACAACGGATGAGGAAGGCAGCGGCATAGTCGAAGCAAGGATAAGGAACAGCGTCGCGAAGGAAGGCACCTTCGACGGCATAGCCGACAGGGAGATGCGCGTGGACCTGCGCATAGCCGTGAAGCAGTATGACGAGAAGTACGGAAATGACATGATGGCGTTCAAGCACGATACGGAAAGTGAGCTCGCGTATGATGTTTAAGAAGCTCATGGCAGCGCTCCTCCTGTTTGTAATTACTGCCGGATCCGTCTGTGCCTTCCCGGCGGAAGTACGCGCTGATGAGGATAAGCTCCTCGTAATTTACTGCGGGGATATGGAAGGGGACAGCGGGACGCTTACATCCCTTATAAAGCCGCTGTTCTACAGGAACATGGATTTTACGGTCACCGCGCTTGAAGATATAAGTGAAGATACGCTTTCCGGCTTTACGGCTGCTGTCATATTTTCGGAAGCTGAAGAAAATTATGAAGAAAAAGCGGCTTTAATATCGGAGAGCGGACTTCCTGTATTTTTCATAGGCTGCGGCGAAGAGCTTTCGTACTTCGCTAAGACAAAATATTACTCCGGGAGCGTCATGGTGACGCTGACGACTACGGACAGCGCGCAGAGCTCTGTCCCGACAGAGCTTGACGGGGCGTACATGCTTTCAGGTGAAGGCGAGGACCTGGAAGCCGGCACGGTATATATAGGCGGTTCGGAGCTTCCGCTGTGCAAGAGCTGCGGCGATGTGACACAGTTCGCGGTGTATGACGCAGGCTTTGAGATAATGCAGGCGGCGCTCATAAATGCGCTGGTGAGCTTTTTATGGCCGTATGAAAATGAACCGACTGCCTACGCGAACTATCTTGTGCTGCAGGATGTATATCCTTTCTATGACCTTACAAAGCTCATGGAGCTGACGGACATGCTTGATGAAGCGGATGTGCCATACTGCGTATGCGTAATGCCGATTTATGAGAACGGGGATTACCCTGCCTTCAAACGTTTCTGCGAATGGCTGCGGTACGTGCAGTCGAACGGGACCGGCATAGTCATGCGCACACCGCTCGTTTCGCTCGAGGGAACGGATGAGGATGATATACTTGAACATATGGTGACTGCCTGGGAGGCGTACGCATCCTACGGGGTATATCCCGTGGCGCTGGCCTGCCCTGAAGCATATATTACGAGCCTTAAAGGGCTGACGCTGCTGCAGGGCTTCAGGACACTGTTCCTTTTTGAGTCGGATGATGACCTAAGCGACGCGGCCCTTGACACGAACATGGCGCGCGCGGCCGGGCACCAGATAATAGCGCCCGCCTATTCATCGTACGACGCGTTCACAACGGCCTATGCCCAGGGCATCTGGCTCGATGTGAACGAGGATATTGATACTATTGGAACATATGTGGAACGCCTGAAGAATTCCAGGGTCGTCCTGAAGGGCCTGACAGGGATGACGCAGTCCGTATATATAGGATCGCATTACCTGACAGTAAGCACGGAAGGCGTGCTTGCGCTTGACGGCGGGGTGCAGGACCTTTCATATACGCCGTTCGTTTATGAGGAGTACACATATGACCGCGGCTTCGTGCAGTACTTGACGGAGCAGATACAGACGAGCAACAAATGGATCACGATATTTGCCGTCGTAAGCATAGCGTTCTTTGTGACAGCGATAATACTAGCCAGGAAGGCCATGCGGGAAGAGCTGCTGCACGGCAAAAAGAAAAAGAAGAAATGACCGGTGACGGGAAATGACATTAGCTGATTACCTTATGCTGTTATCCATGATCGCGATCTGGTCGCTCATGGGAATAAATGTTTTTTTATCGGTCGGCGGCTTCATCCATTATTACAGGATGGGAAAAGAGGACTCGAACATTCCGCTGGACTCTTACCCGTTCGTATCAGTGATGATACCGGCCCATAATGAGTGCGCCGTTATCGCGAGGACCGTGAAGGCCATCCTGAATTTCGATTATCCGAAGGAACGGTATGAGATAATTGTAATAAATGATAATTCGACAGATGACACGTCAGTCGTGCTGGGAAGGATACAGCAGGAAAATCCCGGCAGGCGGCTTATAGTCGTGAACACGAACACGACACTCGGAGGCAAGGGAAAGTCGAATGCGCTCAACATAGGATATTCCGTGTCGCACGGGACGGTGTTCGCGATATATGACGCGGACAATACTCCTGAGCCCGGGGCATTAAGGATACTTGTCGAGCACCTTATGACGGATGATACCTTAGGTGCCGTGATCGGCAAATTCAGGACGAGGAACCGCGATGCCTCGCTGCTGACGAGGTTCGTGAACATAGAAACGCTTTCACACCAGTGCATGAACCAGGCGGGAAGGTGGTTCTATTTCGGGCTCTGCACCATACCGGGCACGAATTTCGTCATAAGGAAGAGCATAATAGATGAGATAGGCGGCTGGGACCCGAAGGCCCTTTCCGAGGACACCGAGATCAGCTTCAGGATATACCGGATGGGGTATAAGATAAAGCAGGTGCCTGCCGCGGTCACATGGGAGCAGGAGCCGTTCCGCCTTGATATATGGATAAAGCAGCGCACGCGCTGGGCCATGGGGAATATTTACGTCCTGGCGAATAATTTCAAATATATTTTTGATCCGAACGGCGGGCTCATGCGCCTGGATGTTATTTATTACACGCTCGTATATGTGCTCATGGCAACGGCCCTTGTTTTTTCGGATACGATATTTTTGCTGGGCATACTGGGCTACAGCCATGTATCCTTAGGCGGCCTGTCGACCATGGTCTGGGTGCTCGCCTGCGCGACATTTGAATGCAACACGATGCTGACGCTCAGCCTTGAAAAGAATGAGTTCTCGCTGCAGTCGGCTGGCCTTGTGCTGCTCATGCTGTTCACGTACTCGAAGCTGTGGGTCATAGTTGTCCTTCGCGCGGTGTACATGAATATAAAAAAGAGCCTTACAAAAACGGAGATAAAATGGTATAAGACCGAAAGGTCGGCTGATTAGTATTTAAGCAGCGCTGCACCGGCACAGCTGCTTTGACGAAGAGTGTTTATGAAGAACAGGAGCTTAAAAATTACAGCTGTTTTATTATCTATGGTGTGCATTCTGCTTTCACCCGTGAATGTACAGGCCGCCGCAGCGGACAGCTGCGCCCGGGCGGCATATGGGACTGCTTTGGTATCGGATAATGCAGTAGAAAATGCTGATACGGAAGAAACGGCCGAGGATGCCGGAACGGAAGAAGCGGCCGAGGATGCCGGAACGGAAGAAACTTCGGAAGGCTCCGGGACGGACGTGTCCTCTGATGACGAAGAGGAGATGCCGCTCGGTGTTGAAGATATTGCCGTGCAGCAGGCCATTGAGGCTTCGGACAGCTCCGGGGATGAAGAGGCAAAAGAGGAGTTCGACGAAGCCGAAGAGGGCGGCGGCATTTACAAGGATTACAGTTTCAATTCAGTGCAGACGCTGTCAGGCATATTCACTACTCTGAGCCTTTATGCGCAGACCCCGGACTATGCCGAGCCTGAAGGGGCAGTGCTTAAGATCAGCTATACATGCTCGAGCCTTATACTTGAGGAGTATTCAACGCTTACATATTATATGAACGGCACGCCCTTCTATTCTGATAATGTCAGGGTCAGGGAGGATGACGGCTATACGACGATGTATATAAAGGTCCCGGCGGAGCTCCTGCAGGAGGGCTACAACCTGCTGCAGATCGTAAGCTATGTGAGACTTACGGATGAAGAGGGCTGCACTGATGATTATAACAGCGCGAACTGGATAAGGCTTGATGAATCAACGTGCCTCCTGGTCTTTTATTCCCTTAAGGAAGACGCAGGGGAGCTCAAATATTTCCCGTATCCGTTCCTGTCAGTCACGGACGAGACGGGGGCTGACTGTGCTGTTGCCGTAAGTGACAGCGCGCAGGAGAGCGAGCTTAGCGCCGCATACCTGCTCGTGTCGGGCCTCGGCACCGACCTTGCCTCTGAGAACGAGCTGCAGGTCGGCCGCTTATCAGCCGTATCAAGGGACAATATCATATATATCGGGTTCCTTGATTCTACGCCCGATGAGCTACTTGAAAGGGCCGGCGTGACGGACGGGGATATTGATGAAGGGACTGCGCTTATAAAGCGCGTTTCGGATGAAAAGGGCGATCTGCTCGTTGTCCTCTCCGATGACGGCGACTGTCTCACAGACGCAGCAAGGCTCCTTGGGGACGCTGACAGGCTCGAACAGATAAAGGGGACGCAGACAGTCGTGTACAAAGGCGAGTCCGATGAATACATAGCGGCGGCCGAAACATCGGCCCTTGCGCTTACCGGGCAGTACACATTGAAGGATATACTGGGACACGGCGCGAGCTTTACGGGCCCGTTCCATCAGGAAACAACGATATACCTGCCTGTTTCGGATGACTATGTGCTTTCGTCGGAAAGCCGGTTCACATTTAACATACGCTATTCCGAGAACCTTGATTTTGACAGGAGCCTCATGACCGTATACTGGGGCACGGACACGCCTCTGTACAGTGTGCAGCTTACGGAAGAGGAGGCCTCGGGAAAGACGGTCTCGTTCTCGGTGCCGGCTGATGCTGTCGGCCTTTCAGGGACCGCGATCACGATAGCCTTTGACCTTGAAATGGAGGATCTTGACTGCACGCCGAGGCAGATGAACATGCCGTGGGCGTTCGTGGCTGAGGATTCCACGCTTTATCTGCCTGCCGGGGATACGACGGAATTCCTGCTTTCGGGGCTCCCGGCTCCGTTCCTTAAGGACAGCAGGTTAAATGACGTGCTGCTCGTGGTTTCCGACGATCCGTCTGAGACAGAGCTCAATCTGGCCGGCCGCATAATGGCGATGATAGGTTCAGGGAGCGAGCCCTACGGCACATTCAGGGCCATACGCGCCTCCTCATTCTCCACGGATGACGCCGACCATAATATAATACTTACGGGCACGGCGTCCGGGAATTCTGTCGCGCAGGCCGTAAATGACAGCCTTATATTCTCATTTAATTCGGACTTTTCCGCGCTTGAATCGACCGACAGGTTCGTCATGACTGATGAGTTCGCAAAAGAGGCCGGCGTTCTCCAGATAATATCCTCGCCGTATGCCGCGGCCCGCGCATTATTAAGCGCGGTATCGCCCGGGGATACAGGCATGGAAGCCGTTTCAGAGCTTGTAAGCTCGGAGAAGAGCCGCTGGTCGCTTGAAAAGCAGGCGATCATCATAGACAGTGAAGGGAACATAAGGACATTCCTGGCCTCGTCATCGGACAGCAGCACCAAATCGGGAGAGAAACCTTCGTTCACGGATGTCGTGAATGAGAACAAAGAGCCCATGTTCCTGCTCCTTGTCGGCCTCGGCTGCATGCTCCTGGTGCTTCTTGGCACTATCCTCGTGCTCATACGCATAAGGCCCAGGTACAGGGGTAAGGATAAAGAGGACGACCAGAACCTGTAAACGGTCATATGACAGGGGAATTCGGCAGCAATGAAATTTTACTCAGCAACAGATCCCGAAAAGGGGGCAGCGGTAAGGGGAAGACTGTTCAGGCTTCTCCTTGTCGTGCTGAGCATTTATTTCATGCTACTGTTCTTTTTGCGGTACGCTCTCGAGATTTATGAGCCGACGCTTGACGGCCGCGTCTTTCTTGCGGCCGTACGTCTCCTGGTGCACATGGGGCTTGCCGCCGTCATCATATATTATGGCTCAAAGCTTGCGCGCCTTAAGGACATATCATTAAGCGACCGCGCGTGCATATTCATAATTTCCTGCGTTGTGATCATTACGCGCAGCCTCCTGATAACATTCATAAAGGTGGACATGAGCTCCGACTTCAGCATGTATTATGACATGGCGAAGCTGTACGCGGAGACGGGCATGTACAATAATACTGACTACATCATGGTCGTGGCCCCGAACATCGTCATGTATGTCGTGATCCTGGGAGAGATATTCCATGTCTTCGGCAGCTCGCTTTTCACGGCGCAGATCGTGAACATGGTGCTGCTTACGGGCTCATGCATATTCACATATCTCACCGCGCGGGAATTCCTGAATAAAAGGCAGTCGCTCTTATGCGCCCTTGCCTTTGCCGTTTCACCCTCGAACCTTATGTTCAGTCTTGTGCCGAGCACGGAGTCCCTTGCGCTCCTGCCGTACATGGCAGGCTTATGGCTCATGATCCGTGCCGTAAAGAACGCGGGCACATCAGGGCTTTGGCGCGCTGCCGTGGGCGGGTTCCTTCTCGGTTTCTCAAATACGACAAGGACGAATGCCGTGACATGCATGGCGGCGATCGCTTTCTGGGCCCTTTTCCATATCCGCACAAAAAAGGGCCGCCAAAGGCTGTATCTTATATCTCTTGTTGCGGTCATGGGCATAATGTCCATGCTGACGCAGAGGCTGTACGGAGTGATACGCTCAGAAATGTTCCAGGGGCAGGAGACCGGCATGACGCTCGGCTGGACGCTTTATGAGGGACTCGACAACGAGACTGCCGGCGGCTGGCGGCAGGAGAACCTGGACGTGCTAAATGAGACCATAGAAAATGAACCACTCACCGAAGTCCAGGATATCATGATGGAAAAAATGCTGGAACGGGTATCGGAATATTCGGCGGAAACCTGGGCCCTCCTGATACTTCGCAAGGGCGTCAACATCTGGATATATAATGACTACGGATATAATGTGCTGACGGGGATCACGGAGGACAGTCCGCTGCAGCTTTCGGACGCGGCCTTTAGCGCCGTGCAGTTCATAACGAACGAGGCATACCTTATTGCGCTGATGACATTCTGCGCGGCCATGCTGTACGCCGCATTTGTTTCCGTAAGGAAAAAACAGCCCCTGCCGTCGGTCATTCCTCTTTTGGTGATACCGATAATGCTGCTCGTGCTCTGGCATTCCCTGGGGTCGAGCATACCGCGCTATCACTATATGCTCCTGCCGTTCTTGCCGATGCTCATAATGTGCGCGGCGCACGAGCCTGCGGAAATACTTCCATCGGAGGAGGCCTTCGAAAATATCGCGCCCGGAAGGATAAAAGAGAATGTCATAAGAGCAGCTGCGGCCTTAAAGGAGCGGCTGCGCGCCGGGAATGTCCTTGCGGCACTTATGTTCGTGATATGCTCGCTTACTGTCATATTCATATTTATCCAGGGCCTGCGGCATGAGTACACTGTGCAGGGACGCATATATCCGGTATGGGGATATATCGCGCTTTTTGCAAGGCTGTTCTGCCTCCTGGCGGTCATTATCGCCGCGTTCGCCCTGCTGAAAATACCGGCACGCAGGCTCCCGTCATCAAAAGCCGTATATGCGGCTGTTCTTTCGGCAGTAATTGCAGCAGCAGCCGCGATACGTATATGGGGCTTTCTTGAAACGGGGACAGAGTGGGCATCTGAGCAGCTTGAGACCGGTGTTGCTCAGAGCATTATTGAGCTTGAAGGCAAAGCGGCGGGAGAGGGCACGCTCCTTGAAAGCTATATGACCTACGCCGCGCGGAACGCGTCCGGCATGTATTATCCCGTGTTCATACTGCCGCTGCTTATAAGGATAACAGGTGACGGCGGAACGGCCGTAATGACAGGAAATATCATATTCGGCACCCTGTCCGTCCTTCTTGCCGCCAAAGCCGGCAGGACGCTTACGGGAAAAAGGAGCGTCGGCATACTCTGCGCGGCCGCGGCGGCGCTCTGGCCGCCGGCCGTCGCCTCATGCACAAAGAGCGTAACGGTGCCCTTTGTAATGTGCCTGCTCCTTCTTACGATAATACTTATATCACGTATAACGCAGGGGGCACGGGGCGAGGCCGTGCATGCCGCCGCTTCACTGTATCCGGCGCTCCTTGGCATAATATGCGGCATACTGCAGTTCTGCTTCCCGGGAGCGCTCGTGCTTACAATTGCCTGCGCGCTGTATCTTGCGTTCAGGAAGAATGAGGACATGATACCAGGCGGTCCGCTGTCACATCTCATACTCCGTTCGCGGAAATTCTGTGCCGTATCCATGCTTTTGTTTGCGGCAGCCTCTGCGGCGGTTACAGGCGCACTCATGCATAACGCAACGGGACAGGATATACCGGGCCCGCTTGAAAGGACAGCTTATTCTGCAATGACCGGCATGAACGCGGAGGCGCTTGGCCAGTGGAACGAGGAGGATGCCGCCCTGTATGAGAACGCGGAAACGCTTGATGAGGCGTACAGCACGGCGCTTGAGACCGCGTCGGAACGCTTTATGTCAGAAGGTCTCCCCGGGCTTGCCGTTCTTGCGGCAGAAAAGCTGTCATATATCTGGCGCGTGCATCTTTCAACATCGCATATGCCTTTTGAGACCTCAAGCGGTATAATGGATCCTGTAAGGGAGCATCTGGGGCTGTTATCGCTCGCATATATCGTGCTCTCATTTACCGGGCTCGTTATATGGTATAAGAGGTCGGGCGGAAGGCAGCCCGCCCTGATGCCGGCGTTCATTTCGTCATACATATCGCTCCTGTTCCTTATGGCGGCAGGCGTGCCGGAGTGGATATTCTGGATGCCGGTATTTTTGCTTCCGTTCCTTGTGCTGACGGCTGTGCCGGAGCGGATAAAGGCGGCCGCCGTACAGAATGAGAGCGCGCTGTTCCCGGATGCCGTATATGTCATGGAGCAGGGCGTCGTCGTGCAGATGTCGGACGAGACCTTCAGAAAAGGCGGAGAGGAGACAGAAAAGGACAGCTGGTACAACAGGGTAAAGGATGAAGATAACTTAAAGCTTATAAACGGCGGGAACAGAGAAGAGAATGAGTAAAAAGAAAGTAATGGTGGTGTTCGGGACGAGGCCTGAGGCGATAAAGATGTGCCCGCTCGTGCTTGAGCTAAAAAAAAGCAGCAGCCTTGAAACAACGGTCTGTGTGACGGGACAGCATAAGGAGATGCTCAGACAGGTGCTAGACATATTCGGGGTCGAGCCCGACCATGACCTGTCAATAATGAAGGCAGGGCAGGACCTTACGGACATAACGACGGCCGTCCTTAAAGGCATGAAGGAAATACTTAAGGAGGCAGCACCCGACATAGTGCTCGTGCACGGGGATACGACGACTGCGTACGCGTCGGCCGTGGCCGCCTTCTATCAGCAGATATCTGTCGGTCATGTGGAGGCGGGACTGCGTACCCGGAACCTCTATTCTCCCTACCCCGAGGAATTCAACAGGCAGGGGATAGGCATAATAGCCTCATACCATTTCGCGCCCACACAGACGGCGAAGCAGAACCTGCTTTCAGAGGGGAAAAAAGAAGAAGGAATTTTTGTGACAGGCAACACCGGCATTGATGCCATGCGCTATACTGTGAGGGACGACTATACGGATGAGAACCTGAAATGGGCGCAGGGCTGCAGGCTCATTGTCATAACAGCCCACAGGCGGGAGAACCTGGGGGCTCCCATGCATGCCTGCTTCCGCGCCATCAGGAGGATAGCGGAGGAGTTCGACGATGTCAGGGCCGTTTATCCGGTCCACCTTAACCCGCTCGTTCGGCAGGCCGCGGACGAGGAGCTTTCGGGCTGTGAAAGGATAAGGCTCATAGAGCCGCTTTCAGTCGACGTTTTCCATAATTACCTTAACGCCTCGTACCTGATCCTGACTGACAGCGGCGGCATCCAGGAGGAGGCTCCCGGCCTCGGGAAGCCCGTGCTTGTCATGCGCGATACGACGGAGCGGCCGGAGGGCGTAGAAGCCGGGACGCTGCGGCTCGTCGGGACAGATGAGGAAACAATATACAGGAACGCCAAGGAGCTGCTGACGGACGCCGACGCCTATGACGCCATGAGCCGCGCGGTAAATCCCTACGGCGACGGACATGCCTGCGAACGCATAAGGGCGGTGCTGGAGCAGGGCCTGTAACGGATCGTGTTCTATAATGGCTGTGTTAAAGAAAAATATTGCATTTTCCATTAACATTTGACCAGCCTTTCAGCTGGCCTGGGCGAGCCATCGCCCGGTACCTGATA
>Ga0065709_1029622_pt1 | contig 15244 bp, 9 predicted proteins | sample Hoacrofraction14_2_FD_59096 | JGI IMG/M metagenome (GOLD analysis project Ga0065709, IMG submission 59096) | Hoatzin crop microbial communities from Cojedes, Venezuela, sample from fiber fraction 14 v1 | ecosystem: Host-associated > Birds > Digestive system > Esophagus > Crop | place: Venezuela...
CCCAGTAGAAATGACCGCCCTGCCGGATAAGATTATTGGGAAAACGGGTCAGCTCTTCGAGTTCAATCTTCCCGTCGTTGAGTCGTCCCACGATAGTCCGGCCGCTGGTTGCACCCAGGTCTGCCGCAAAGAAATATGGTTTCCCGTTCATGATAAGATTGTCTTAGCTTAGTTCTTGCAAAGGTAGATAAAATCCGAAACATCAGTGCAAGAATTTTAATTCTTGGCGTGTTTTTTTTGAAATAATAACTACCTTTGCCGCCGAAAACCCAAAAACAAACTATACAACTTAGCATTACAAATTAAAAACTATGACTACTTTAACAATGATTATTGTGGCCGTATTCGTCATCGGCTACTTTTTTATCGCCATTGAGAGCCTCACAAAAATCAACAAAGCGGCTACGGCGCTGTTGATGTTCGTGGCTTGCTGGACTTTATTCATGCTCGACCCGGGCAGTTATATCGCCGGAATTGCGGGCGATAACGTGGCACAAAAGGTCGGAGAAGTTATCGAACACCACCTTGGCTCCACGTCAACCACGCTGTTTTTCCTGATGGGAGCGATGACAATCGTCGAACTGGTGGACCAGAACGGCGGCTTCAATTTCGTGCGTGATGCCGTGAAAACGAGCAGCAAACGCAAGCTCTTGTGGCGCATCGCCTTTATGACGTTCTTCCTTTCGGCCATTCTCGACAACCTCACCACCAGCATCGTGATGATTATGATACTGCGCAAACTGGTGGCCGACCACAAGGATCGCATCGTTTACGCCTCGCTGGTGATTATCGCAGCAAACGCCGGTGGAGCCTTTTCGCCCATCGGAGACGTTACAACCATCATGCTTTGGAACAAGGGCGTGATAACTGCTGTGGGTGTTATCAAGGAGTTATTGATTCCGTCGCTCGTCTCCCTGATTATTCCCGCCTACGTGCTTTCACTCTCGCTGAAGGGCAAAATGACCGTTCCCGAAAAGACGCACACCGCTCAGGACGCTGCGCACGTGTTCTCTGCCGGCCAGCGCAAGACCGTGTTCTTCCTTGGCGTGGGCGGCTTAATCTTTGTTCCTATATTTAAAAGTATCACCCATTTGCCTCCGTTCGTTGGCATCTTGCTCGTGCTGGGCGTGTTGTGGACGGTTACGGAAGTGTTCTACAGCCATCTGAAAGAGGCGGAGGAAAAGGGCGCCATGCAAAAGCGTGTAACCAATATGCTGTCTCGAATCGATATGTCCACCATACTTTTCTTCCTCGGAATCTTGATGGCCGTGGCTTGTCTTGAGACGATTGGCGTGCTTACGATGCTGGGCGAAGGACTCAATGAGACGTTCAATGGCAACCATTACCTCGTGACGGGCATCATTGGCGTGCTGTCGTCCATCGTCGATAACGTGCCCCTTGTGGCCGGTTGCATGGGAATGTATCCCGTGTCTGCGGCGGGCGACATGGCCGTGGACGGCATTTTCTGGCAGCTTCTGGCCTATTGCGCCGGTGTGGGCGGCTCGATGCTTATCATCGGCAGCGCCGCAGGTGTAGTGGTGATGGGCTTGGAAAAGATTACATTCGGCTGGTATATGCGCCACATCTCGTGGGTGGCTTTTCTTGGGTACCTCGCCGGAATACTGTGCTACTGGGCAGAGCGCACGTTCATCTTCGGATGAGCGGCGCGCCGTCCGGCCGCCGGTTTCGCTACGGGAGCCCGTTTCATAGGAAGTTTTGAGCCAATCGTTGCGTGCGTTATGTTTTTTTATTATATTTGCACCCGTGAACGCATGAAACGCATGCAATAAGAACGAGAACCCTAAACCGCCTATGTCTGAAAAGGAAGAACTGTTCCGAAACGAGGCGCTCTCGGCTATCGACGACAACAGCGACGTGATGGAACACGTGCGTGTAACCACGCCGTCGCTTACTGCTATCCTGGTGGCGCTGGCCGTGTGCTGCGCCATTGCCGTGTGTTGGTGCTTCTTTGGCACCACAAACATCAAGATTAACGCCTCCGGCATAGCCTTTCCTCATGCCAATCTCGAGGTGCAAAGTCTGCCTTTTGACGGTCGTGTGATGAGCGTGAGCGCCACGCACGGCAGTTATGTGTCGAAAGGAACACCCATAATGACCGTGCTCACGGAGACGGCGCAGAGCAGTATTGCGGCCGAAAAGTCGGGCGTAATACTTTCGTACAAGCCCGTGAACGAGGCTTTCAAGGCCAACGAACCCGTGGTTTACATGCTGCCGCAACCCACAGAACACGCGGGGAGAGAGGTCATAGCGCTCGTGAAATTCCACGACCTGCGCTGGATTCACCCCGGATTGCAGGTGCAGGTGACCCCTTCCGACCTGACGCGTGAAGACTACGGATACGCCACCGGACGCGTGATTTCGGTTGACCCGTACCCCATCTCGCAAACCGAAACAGAAGAAAAGTTGAGGCTGGCGCAGTTTTCCAAGACCATCTTTCCCAACGAAGCCGCCTACGAAGTGAAGATTTTGCTGGACGAAACCGACGGACACCTTAACTGGTCAAGGGCAAAGAGCCGCCATCTTACGTTCCCCACCGGCTCGTTTTGCAATGTGCAAATCGTAACCCGTACACTCAAAATCTACGAGTTGTTAATCTTCAAACTTAATGCCGCGGCCTGCAATATCCAAGGAAAATAAGATAAATGAGAGGCATTAAGAAGGTTCCGATGGTGTTGCAAATGGAGGCTGTTGAGTGTGGAGCTGCCTCACTCGACATGATTTTGGCCTACTTCGGCAAGTGGGTTCCGCTCGAACGTGTGCGCATAGACTGTGGAATATCGCGCGACGGAAGCAGCGCCAAGAACATTGTTGAGGCCGCGCGAGGCTACGGATTGGATTCATCCGCCTACAAGGTGGAGCCCGAGGAGCTGGCGGATATGGCGCCATGCATCCTGCATTGGGACTTCAAACACTTTGTGGTGTTCCGCGGAATGCGCGGCGGAAAGGCTTATCTCAACGACCCAGGCATCGGACCGGTGAAGGTTTCGATGGATGAGTTCTCGCGCCTTTTCACGGGCATCGCCATCACGTTCGAGAAAACCGACCGTTTCCAACCCGGCGGGAGCAAGGCTTCGATGTGGAAATTCATGAAGCGGCACCTCGCAGAATCCAAGGAGGCGTTGTTCTTATTGCTCTGTTTCGGACTGTTTGCTGCCTTTGTGAACATTTGTTTTCCCCTGTTCACACAGATTTTCACCGACTATATATTGAGTGGAGAACACCCCGAATGGGGGCGAATTCTTTTGGTCTTGATGGGTGCCCTGGCCGTGTTCAACTTCTGTCAGACCTATGTGCGATTGAAATACGCGCCGCGCATTGCCGGCAGTCTGGCGTTGAAAGCCAATTCGCGCTTTCTGAATCACGTGTTGCGCCTGCCGATGGAGTTTTTCGGACAGCGCAACGTGGGCGACATCTCCCAGCGACAAGCACTCAATGAGAACATCGCAAACACCTTGGCCAACACGATTGCGCCGCTCTTTGTGAACGTAGCACTGATTGCAGTTTACCTGTTTTTGATGCTAATCTATAGCGTGCAACTGGCTGCCGTGGGCATTCTTGTGGCCTTGCTGAACGTCGCAATCCTGCTTTCTCTTTCGGAATTCCGCGTCAATCAGAGCCGCAGCGTGCAACAAAACGAGGGCAAATACTACAGTGCCACCATGTCGTGCATCGACAATATGGAAAGTATTAAGGCAGCCGGTGCCGAGAATGGTTTCTTCACCTACTGGAGCGGACTGTTCGCCCACTTGTTTAATGTGAAGCAAAAGATACGCCGGCAGAACGCGTTGCTCGAACTCTTGCCCGTGATGCTCGACGCTCTTGCATCGGCTGTGGTGCTTATTCTCGGTGCAAAATGCATCTTGGATGGCAGCATAACCATAGGAATGTTGCTCGCATTTCAGGGATATATGACTTCATTCATGCAGCCCGTGAACGAGGTGATAACGGGAAGTCAAACCGTTATCGAGATGCGCTCGCAGATGGAACGCACGGAGGACGTGATGCAATACCGTGAGGACGATGTCTTTTCGGCCGCGCCGTCAACCGCAAGCGACGGCGTCGGGAAGTTGGCCGGCGAAGTGGAACTGCGTCATGTCACGTTCGGATACAATCCGTTCTCCCCGCCGCTTATCACCGATTTCAACCTCCATCTGTCGCCCGGCAAGACCGTAGCGTTTGTCGGAACCAGCGGATGCGGTAAATCCACCCTTGCGAAACTCATCTCCGGCTTGTATAAACCGTGGCAAGGTGAGGTGCTGTTCGACGGCCGTCCCATCGGAAGCATCCGACGCGATGAGTTCACAAACTCCGTCGCCGTGATAGATCAAAACGTAGTGCTGTTCGATGACACGGTTGCCAAGAACGTAAAGATGTGGGATACGTCGATTGAAGACTTCACGATGATAATGGCTTGCAACGATGCACAAATCAGAAAAGATATTGTTGCGCGTCCCACGGGGTTTGATACGCCCGTGGTTAAAGGTGGTCTGAACTTCTCCGGCGGTCAACGCCAGCGCTTGGAGATTGCCACGGCCTTAGCCAAAGAGCCTGCTGTGCTCATCATGGACGAGGCAACGAGCGCGCTCGACCCGGCCACCGAACAGCTCGTTATGAACGCTATCCGCGAGACAGGCGCAACACTTATCATTATCGCGCATCGCTTATCCACGATTCGTGATGCTGATGAGATTATCGTAATGGACGAAGGACAGGTCATGCAGCGCGGCAATCACGAGCAGCTGATGGCCGAAGCCGGAATGTATCGCGAACTAATGAAGAACGTTTAAACCGATAAAACAACCGCCGATGCTGTCGATTTTCGAAAGTCAGATATTCAAGCGCAAGGCACAAGAAGACGTCGCCCTCAAAGAGGCGATGCGCGAAGCTGTATCGGAAATGGGACTTCGTGGCGGAGAAAACCGCACGCGCCATTCCGACCGCGACGCCGTGCGCTTGTTGCTCGATGCGCTCGACATCCGCGAATATCGGTTAGAGGATGACGAATTGCGCTCGCAAGAAGAGCAGTTGCGCGACATTCTCACGGCAGAAGGTATCCTGATGCGCCGCATCAGACTCAGCGGGAAGTGGTGGAAAGAAACCTTCGGCCCCATTCTGGGACACGACAAACAGGGCAACATCGTGGCGCTACTGCCGTCGCATTGGGGCACGGGATACAGCTTTATCGACCAAAACGGCCGCAAGACAAAGGTTAACAGTCGGGTGAACAGCAGTCAATTATCGCCCGATGCCATCTGTTTCACCAAGCCCATGCCCACCGAGGTGAACAGCGTCGGCCGCTTTCTGTCCTACGGATTAAAGTCATTGCCCAAGTCCGACATCTTGTTCCTCCTGATTGCCGGCATTGCGGTGCTGCTCTTTGGAATGTTCACTCCCTTTGTCAACAAGTTGTTGTTCGACACGATTATCCCGTCGGGAATGGTCGGCGACCTGTGGCCGGTGGCGGCCTTGCTGATTGGCGCCGCCGTGGGTATGGCGTTGTTCCGGCTCACACGCGACCTGATGGTCGTTCGTTTGCGCGACCATTTCGAAGTGAACATGCAACACGCACTGGTGTCGCGACTCTTCATGCTCCGTCCCGACTTCTTCTGGACGCACGCTTCCGGCGACCTTGGGATGCGCGTAAACAGCATCAGCACCATGTGCGAGTTCCTCAACAGCTCGATTCTTGGCGTCTTTTTCACGGCATTTTTCTCGTTGGGCTACCTTATCCAGGTGTTCATCTACGCCCACGATTTGCTGCCGGCATCGGTCATTGTCATCGCTTTGCAGCTGATATTCATGGCGATTTACTACGTGCTTGGCACGAAAGTACAGCAACGCTACCTCGAAACGCGCAGCAAACTCAGCGGCATGGAGTATAATCTTTTCGCCGGTGTGCAGAAGATAAAGAGCACGGGCAGTGAGCGCAGAGCCTTTGCCCGATGGCTGAAAAGCTACGCCGCCGTGGCGCGGCCGCATTATAACTCCTTCACGTGGATTAGCATCTTCGGCGCGCTGACCGGCATGATGTCGCTGGTGGGCTTCGTTATCTTCTTTGCGCTCACCATAAAGTGCCACATCTCAATGTCTGATTACATCGCGTTTGCCGCAGCATTTGGCGCCGTAAACGGTTCGTTGATGGCGCTTTCGATGCTTGTCCCCGAGCTCGTTCAGGTGCGTCCGCTCCTGCGCTTGTGCAAACCCATCGTGGAGAGCGTGCCCGAGCACTACCCGAATATGCAGAAACCCGAGCGACTTTCGGGCAGCATCGACGTTACGAACCTCTCGTTCCGATACAGTCCCGAACTGCCGCTGGTGCTGAATAACTTCAGTTTGAGCGTCAAACCGGGCGAGTATATCGGCATCGTCGGACAGTCGGGCTGCGGCAAATCAACCCTGTTGCGCCTGCTCTTGGGCTTCGAACAGCCCCAGTCCGGCGGCATATTCTACGACCAATACGACCTGCAGAAGGTGGACAAGATGACCTTGCGCCAAAACATCGGATGCTGTCTGCAAAACGGAAGCCTCTTCATCGGCGACATCTTGCAGAACATCACCATAACAGCGCCGTGGAGTACGCAGGACGAAGCGTGGGAAGCGCTGCGCATGGCAAGCATGGAAAAAGAAGTGCGTGAGCTGCCAATGGGGCTGCACACCATCATAAGCGAGGGCGGCGGAGGCTTTAGCGGCGGGCAGAAACAACGTCTTCTCATTGCCCGCGCACTGATAAACAAGCCGTCCATCATCTTCTTCGACGAAGCCACCAGTGCGCTCGATAACATCAGTCAGAAGGCCGTTTCCGACAATATGGACAGCCTCCACTGCACGCGTATCATCATTGCACACCGACTTTCAACCATCAAAAACTGCGACCGCATCATCGTGATGGACGCCGGACGGGTGGCCGAAGAGGGCACATTCGATGAATTGATGGCGCGGAAAGGATTGTTCTACGAAATGAGTAAACGACAGTTATAAACGAGAATAACATGAAACGACCAACCCAATACCTGCCGGCGCTGCTCCCGTTGCTGCTGTTCTGCCTGCTGACAGCCTGTCGCAACAGGGCGGATGCCGACCGCGCCGCCGCTCCCGGACAAGCAGAAAACGAGCGACTCGTGAGCAATGCCGCACCGGCCGACACGCTTCCCGCGGCCGAAACAACCGTAACGGGCAACGGAAAGGTCACCGCCAACCGTTATGTTGACATGACATTCGAGCTCGCATTGCCCGTGAAACGCGTCTTCGTGAAAAACGGCGACCGCGTGAAAGCCGGACAAACGCTGGCGGTGCTCGACACCTACGAAATGCAAAACAACATCCGCCAGGCGCAGAATGCCCTCGAAAGTTCAAGGTTAGAGATGCAAGACGTCATTATCAGCCAGGGTTTCGACCCCGCCAAACCGGCCGAAGTGCCCGAACGCGTGAAGCAACTGGCCGAAGTGAAGAGCGGTCATAAACTGAAGAAAACGCAGCTTGACGCGGCACGCTACGAGCTCACCAAGGGTGTCATCAAGGCTCCCTTCGGCGGAATAATCGCCAATCGTGCCATGAAAGAAGGCATGGTGGCTCAGCCCGGCACGCCCGTCTGCCGCATAATCGACGACAGTCGGATGAAGGTTTCGTTCCAAGTTATGGAGCAGGAACTGTCGAAGGTGAGGAAGGGTGCGCACGTTTCGGCCGTGCCTTTCTCCGACAACAGCGCGGTTTTCGACGGCATCGTGACCGAAATCAACCCCATCGTCGATGAGCGCGGATGCATCAATGTGAAGGCTTTGCTGCAAGGCGGCGACGGTCTTTTCGACGGAATGCACGTGAAGATAAAGGTTGAGTAGGCGCAAATCAAAAGGCATGAAACAAGGAACACCATCGGATATGAGAAAGTTTTGCTTGTCGATAGTCGCATCATTGCTGCTTGTCGCAGCCGCCAATGCCCGCCAAACCGTGAGGCTCGACCTGTCGCGCACCATACTCTTGGCCACCGACAGCTCGCTCACGGCCGACAAATATCGGAGCGTTTACGACCAAAGCCGCTGGGAATACTTGGCCTATGCCGCCTCGCGAAAGCCGCAATTCAGGCTCGAATCCACGCCCGTGAGCTACGACCGATACCTTGTGCAGCGCTATCTTTCCGACGAAGACCGCGACGTTTACCGTCAACAGCGACTATACTACGGCGAAGCATCCGTAACCGTATCACAGACATTCGAGCCGCTCGGAGGAACGTTCTACGGCTCCACCGGACTGGGATACCTCAGCAACTTCGGCGAATACAACTACTCGCAGTTCACCACGGTGCCCATTCTTGTGGGTTATAAGCAGGAGCTGTTCGGCTTCAACGCCCTGAAATGGCAGCGCAAGATTGAGGAACAGAAGATGACGGCAGCCGAGAAAACGCTCTCTTTCAACAAGGAGGAGACCGCCGCGCAGGCCGCCGAAAAGTTCTTCGACCTGGTCATGGCGCAGTTTGTCTGCCGCGCCGCGATAGACGACAGCGCCCGATGCGACACCGTTTACACCATCGGACAGCGCAAATTCAACATCGCTTCCATCTCGAAGGCCGAGCTCCTTACGCTCGAAATAGACCGACAAAACGCTGAAAACGCCCTTATCAACGCGCGCTTGCAACTGAGCGATGCCATGCGAAATCTGGCCGACTTCTTGAACATGGAGCCCGACACAAGAATCGAACTCGTCGTTCCGTCGGCCACACCCACGGGCACCATAAACCTTGACGAAGCCCTGCGTTACGCCCGCGAGAACAATCCTTCGGCCGCCGACGACCGCCGGAAAATCATCGAGGCCGAGCGCGATGTGGAGCGTGCCAAGGTGGAAAACCGCCTGAATCTGGGCTTTGACCTGCGCGTCGGATTGAACCAAGTGCACGAAAACCTTTGGCGCGCCTACGGACATCCCCTGTTGCAAGACTACGCCGCCGTGAATCTTTCACTCCCGCTCAAGGATTGGGGCGTTGGAAAATACAAGATTAGCGCCGCCACGGAAGCCCTCGAAAGCGCCCGAAAGACCGCCGAAATCAACCTTCTTGACGCCGAACGCGACGTGCGCTCCGCCGTACTGACGTTTAATGAACAGCAGGCGCTCGTGAACAACACCGGTCGCACGCGCGACATCGCCGATGAGGCTTACAACAATACTTTCCTGCGATTTGCTTCAGGAAAGGCCACCGTCAACGACATCACCCTGGCGCAAAACCGCCGTCAGACGGCACTGAAAAACCACATCGCCGCCATTTGCAACTGTTGGATGAGCTATTTTCAAGTCCGAAAAGCCACGTTGCACGACTTCTTCCCCAACAAATAAAGGCGCGTCAGGCGTAGCTGTGCATGCCGCCGAGAAAGAAATTCACGCCGAAGTAGGTGATGATGACGGCGGCGAAGGCCAGCAGCATGAACACGTGGAACGGCAGGGGGCGCTGCAACGAACGCAGACTTGCGCGGTGAATGGGGAACGAATAAACGAGAAGCGTGATGAGCGCCCACACTTCCTTCGGGTCCCAGCCCCAGTAACGACCCCACGACTGATTGGCCCAGACGGCTCCGATGAAGATGCCGGCGGCCAGACAGAAGGTGGCGGGATAGAGCAGAAGGAGGCTCATGCGCGTGAGTTCGGAGAGCAAACGACCGTCGTTGCCACTTGATTCACCGTCTGATTGCACCTTACCGTGCCCTGCCATCCACACGATGAGAGCGGCCACGGCGTTGAAAAACGTGAACGCCAGCAGGGCGTAGGCCAGCATGATGATGCACACGTGAACGCTCAACAAGGGCGATGCCAACACCGGCATGAGCGGCGTGATTTGCGGATTGCCGGCGCCGAAACCGGCCACGAGCAGCGACAGACCGCCCGTAAGCAGTCCGAAAGAGGCGGTGAAGCCGGAGCGCCGGGCATCGGATGATGTCCGTTGGTCGGCAGATGATGGTTTGCGCAGCCCTATGACGAGCGACAATCCCAGTGCGCAGAGCGCCATAAACTGCATCGTTTCGCTGCCGTTGGCCAAGGGCAGGTGGCCGCTCACATAGCCGCGCAGGGCGATGAGGAAGAGCAGATAGAGGAAGGCGGCGGCTGTTATGATGCGCAACAGAACACTAAACCACCGCGGCAGAGCCTTCCGGCGAATGATGAAACCCAGGCAGACGAAGAACGAGAGCACGCCCAACGCTGTGAGCCACATGGCCAACGGTCGTGAATGGTCGGCGCGGTTGTAGAGCCGTTCGGCATTAAACAGGCGGTCTGTGGGCAGCAGTCCGGCGGCCTCCTTCCGCTGATACTGCTTCAATTTGCCGATGAGTGCACTCAAATCGTCGGTGCGGTTCATCCAAGCCAGCTCGCCGGCGTAGTCGAACGACTTGCGGATGAAGGTGTATTGACCTTCGGGCATGTCTTCGGGCAGGGCGTCGCCCGATGCGTACCACGTCAGGGCGTCGCCGCTCCGATAAGGGAACAGTCGCAACAGACGGCCTTTAAAGAGCACGAGCAGCAGGTTCATCTTCTCGTCGGCCTCCATGATTGCGCGCGCGCCGTCGGTCGGTTGACCGGCACGGATGGCCGCGAGCGACTGCTCCAGCTTGTATCCCGAAGACGAATGGAAGTCGCGATAACTCACGCGGCTGCGTCCGGTGCCCACCAGTTGTTTGGCGCGTCCCTTTATTTTGATGAGCGGTTCGGCCGCCCAGTCGGTCGGATAGAACATCCATCCGCAAAGCACTTGCTCGGCGGTAAGGCCTCTGTACGTGTCGCGGCCGCACAGCTTGGTGGTGAAATCGCGCGCGGCGGTTTGCAGCGGACAAATGCGTCCGTTGTAATAGAGGTATAGTTCGCCCATCTTCTGCGCCACATCGGCGGGCAAAGTCTTAGGCGTTGCGTTGCTTGCAAAGGTCGGCGACGGTGCAACCAATGGGAGCATCAACATCGCGGCGGCTTTGGCGCCCTTGCTGCGCAACAGTCGGCGGAACGTTTCGCCGGGCAGCACGAGCACGAGCAGCATGCTCACGAAGAGCAATCCGTAGGCGGCGTAGGTGATGCCGATGCCCCACGGGTCGTGGCTCACAGTCAGGCGCGAGCCCGAAAGGTCGTCATCGTAGCCCGATTGATAGAACCGATAGCCGTCAACCGAGGCTATCTTGTTCATCGAAACACGGAGCGTGTCGGTTGATGCATTGGTACGACGGACGGCAATCGTAGATACATAGTCCATGGGCGACTGCGTGCCGGGGTAACAATCCACGCGGAATTGCAGCAGTTCCACCGAGAACGGCAACTGCATGGCGCTATTGTCGTCTTGCGTTTCGAAGGCGGTTTGCGGTTCGTTTTGCCGCAAATGCAGACTGCCCTGCACACCGAAAAGGCGCGTGGTGAGGGCTCCTGCGAGAATAAGTAACAGGGAGATGTGGAGCAAGAAAACGGCCGGCCGCTTCCACAGGCGGCGGCGAAACACGAGCATCGAGCCGCAAACAGCCACCAATGCCCAAAGGGCTGCAAACCATGCAGAGCCGTAAACAGCATCGTGCACAAAGGGCGTGCCCCGGAATTTCTCGATTAAAGTTGCCGTGATGAGCACGAGGATCATCACGGCAACAAGAGAAAAGGAAATTGTTTTCAGGCGCATTGCAGCGAATGAAAATATCAGATAGACTCGATGAAGCTGACAACGGCGGCGCGTTCATCCGAGCTCAGCTTGCGGAATTTCTCCACACTGGAGCGTGCATCACTATTGGCGCTGCCGTGCCACATGATGGCTTCGATGACGTTGCGTGCGCGGCGGTCGTGCAAACGGTCTTGATGATTGGCGTTAAGCATGCTCAGTCCGCGTCCCCACAATGGCGTGGTGCGGCACCATCCGGTACGAATGTCGTTCTTCATATAGAGCCGATGCTGTATCATATCCGTGTAGGGCCATATCTTCTGATAGGGATAACGCGGCATGTCGTCGTTTCCAAACATACCGTTCGGGTCTTGAATCTCATCGCTTCCGGTGGTCCAAGAGGGGCGGTGGCAATAGGTGCAGCCCATCTCGTTGAACAGCTTTTTGCCTTGCTGGAACGTCTTGGTGTTCACGTCGCGAGCAGCCGGCACGGCCAATCCACGGTGCCAAATCATGAAGTTCTTATAGTAGGCGTCGGTCATTTCAACCGGAAGCTGTTTGTTTGTAAGGTAGTTGTAGATGTCGGTTTCAGGGTCGCCGGTGAGGTTCCACTCAGGGAAGTAATCGTAAAACTCGGCTTGAACGTCGGGGTCCTGCGAAGCCGTCTTGGCGTAGTAAACGCCGGCGAGGTCGAGATAATGGTATCGACGGTCGGAGCGCGTTACGTTGGTGATGTTCCAAATGGCGTTGGCGCCGGCAGCATCGAGCACCGGACCGCGCGAAAGGGCATAGGTGAAGCGGCGCACCCACTTTTTGCCGGGCGACAAACTGTTGGTGTACCAGCCCACGTATTCGCCTCCGGTGTACATGCTCGGATTGAGTTTCGACTCGCCGATGGCGGCTGCTTCCTTGGCATATTGCGCGATGATGGAGTCTTCGGGAATGGCATCGAGCAGGCCGGTACCGAAGATTCCGATGGTGGATTCCAGTTTCACGCCCACGTCATCAATATCAATCTCAACGTCTTCGCCGTTTCGTTTAGCCACGATGGGCGAATAGAACGCGTCTTCCGAAATGCTCACTTCGGGGTAAATAAGGCTGTAAGTCTCGCCGTCGGGGAAGGTATTGTTCCACTCGTCGGTGTAGTTCACCCATTCGATGTTGACCTTTGACTCGTCAACCGGTGCCTTAAACGGTGCCACGGCTTGGGTCTGCGGCATGCCGGCAACCGAGCGAATGTAGGCTTCCGTTTGTTTGTCGTAAATCACGAGCAGGTATCCGTTGCCCATTTCGTTGGAGTTATAACTCGTGGTGCGCTTGCCGTAGCCATACGACGGATGGCAGTAGAGGCAGCCTTTGCGCACTGAAAGCGGGCCCAAACCCATGAAGGCGCCCGACGTGTTCTGGTTGAAATCGTGCTCAAAGATGGCTTCGCCCTGCTGAAAGGCCGCAGAGAATCCCTGCTCATCAACGGCCGGAGCAGCTTGTTGATAGGCTGTGGCGCCGACAACGAAAGACGTGCCGAGCTTGCCGCCGGCGTAGTATTCTTCTTCGTTATAGTCTGTCGTGATGTCTGAAACCTGGCTCTCGGTGTCGCCATCTTCGGTACAAGCAACGAGGCCGAAGGCGGCAACGAACAGCGAAAGACCATAAAATTGAATCTTGTTCATGTGCTTTTGTGATGTTATTTTGAGTGGTTAAGCCCGGCAGGAACGGACGGATGTCCCTCCTGCCGAGCGTATGTAAGTTCGAATACTCCGTTAGAGGAGCTGTCGTTAGTGGCGCGACGAGGCGCGTTTAGTTGTTCACAACGTCTTCGATGGCGCCTTTCATATCGTCGAGCGCGTCTTCGAGGTCGTTGAGTTTGCTCATGGCGTTGGTGGCCGAAGCGTCAGAATAATAAAGAACGAACGGCGACTTCATGTTCTTGATGGCTGTGAGTGCAGCTTCCATGGCGGTCATAGCGGCCGAAGCCTCGGTGGGACAAACGGTCTGGGCAAAGCTCATCAGCGAACCGGAAACGGGCGAAGTGCCGCTAACGGTAAGTCCGCCATAAAGCGCGTGTTTGCAACTCATGATGTTGTCGTAGAAGTCTTGAATGGAGTTGTAAGCGTGGGGAGACTCGATGTAGTTGACATTCGAACCTGTTGCAGGGGCGCCAATCTTCGAATCGCGTACCTCGCCGATGATTTCGTTACAGCCGTCGATGATTTGAACAGAGGCCGAAAGCACCGTCTTCCAACGTGAACCGGCTTGTCCGGCATTGATGAACTCCTCGCCGAAGTTGTCTTCGGGCTCCATCTCTGCTTCGGCCAGCAACTCTTGGCGATCGCTGCTCACGTTGTCGATGCCTGCCCAAGCTGCCTCCAAACGGCAAGCCGAGAGGTAGATGTCAGCAGCCACCAACTTGGCGTAAGTGAGTTCCAAGACGGTGAGATCACTGTAAGTGCGAGCCGAACCATCACGGAAGATGAGGTATTCAAGGGCATGGAAGCCGGTGAGATTCTGTCCGGTCGTAACGTTGTAGTTAAGAACGGTGATGTCTGCATCGGACAATTCGGTTGAATTGTACTTGCTCATGAAGTTGTTGAAAGCCGTAACGTCGAACGGCCACGTGTCGATGTGCGGGTCGATGGAATAGCCGGAAGCGGCGCCGAAAAGGAAGGCTTCACTCCATTCCCAGTACTGACGAGCCGTCTTCCATTGGTCGCAGGCCTTCTGGAGGTCGCTCTGCGAGTCCATATCCTCCACTGTTTCGAGCAGCTCCTCGCAAGCATCGGCCAGTCCCTTATAAGTAGGAATGACGGTTTTGTTGACGAATTGCTTGTTGATGGTTTGCAGCGTCGAAGTGTAGGCACTTTCGTTGCCGCTGTTTTCATCGTCATCGCTGCTGGAGCAAGCGGTGAATGAGAGTCCGGCCATTAAGACGGCCATAGACAAAAGATACTTTTTCATTTTGTTTTTGGTATTTAAATTGTTGATGTATGTGATGTCGTTGTATGCGGTTTACTGTTGCGATTCCAGTCGTTGGAGGCGCTCGTGCAGCTCGTTGATCTCTTGGTTCAGGCGGTGAATCTCGCCGTCATAATTGCGTTGACGCTTGCCCACGTTGAGCTTGAACCATCCCTGATAAGCGATTCCGACGTTGATGGCCGGCTCGTTGTTGTATTGCGAGTGGAAAAAGCGCTTGTAATACTCGGCCTTTACCACGATTTCTTTGATGGGACGGTAGTTGATGCCGAGCGCCATGTGATGACGGTCGCACCACTCGTAGGCGGTGGCGTTGGGGCTCGAAGCCATCGAATTGAAGTATTCGTAGCGTCCGAAGACGTGGAGCTGCTGCTTGCCGCGCAACGAACGGATTTGCGAAAACACGTCGTAACCGGCCTCGATGCCTGCCGTAACAGCGTTCTTTGCAACGGGTTGGTGCTTCGAAGGCGAGCCGTCCTGACTGGTATGCTTGGGGAAGGTGTTGTTAAACGTGTTGATTCGGGTGGCATCGCTCAGGTGAGCGTAGTCTGCATTGCCGCGAATCACCCAGTTCCAACGATTCAAAGAGAAGTCGATGGTACCGATGGCGAGCGTTCCCTTCACCTCGTCGTAAGAGCTGCCGGCGGTCTT
>Ga0065709_1029623_pt1 | contig 15223 bp, 17 predicted proteins | sample Hoacrofraction14_2_FD_59096 | JGI IMG/M metagenome (GOLD analysis project Ga0065709, IMG submission 59096) | Hoatzin crop microbial communities from Cojedes, Venezuela, sample from fiber fraction 14 v1 | ecosystem: Host-associated > Birds > Digestive system > Esophagus > Crop | place: Venezuela...
TTGGCTGGAAAAATTTATTTTATTTCATTGTCCGCCTGACAGGTAGCAGTTCACATGCTCAGGACTGTTTTTGTTTGTGCACCTGATCAGCGATGGTTTTCTTCATCGCTTCAAAATCGAGCGGTTTGGCGATATGGGCATTCATCCCGACCGATAACGCGTGTTCGACATCGTCGGTGAAGGCGTTGGCCGTCATGGCGATGATTGGGATTGTTGCCGCTTCCTGTCTCTTGTCTTCGCTTAAGTCAGCGTCCGTTTCAAGTGAACGGATCGCCCGGGTGGCGTGATAGCCGTCCATAACCGGCATCTGGATGTCCATCAGGATGGCGTCATACGTGCCGACCGGTGCGGCGCGGAAGGCGTTGGCACATTTGAGACCGTTCACCTCCACATCAACCGTAACGCCGTTGACATCAAGCAGGTCGACGAGGATTTCAGCGTTGAGCTCGTTGTCCTCTGCAGCCAAAAGATGCATGCCGGAAATATCAACCAGGCTTTCTTTTAAGGCCCGGTGTTCTTCTCTCTGGGTCTCGTCCGCAATCATGAGTGGTAGGATGACCGTGAAGGTGCTGCCTGTGCCGAGTTCACTCTTCACACTGATGGAGCCGCCCATCATCGTGACGAGATTTTTCGTAATGGCCATGCCAAGGCCGGTGCCCTGGGCCACTTCCTGGTTGGCGAGCTGTTCGCGGGAGAAGGCTTCGAAGATGACTTTCTGATACTCCTCACTCATCCCGCGGCCATTGTCTTCAACCTCGAAGGTGACGACTTCGTACTTGGCGTGTTTGGACGGACGGGCGGTGATGCGCATCGTAATCGTTCCACCCTGATCCGTGTACTTCGTGGCGTTGGAGAGGATGTTCAGAAGGACTTGCTGGAGGCGCTGTTCATCGCCCACAAAGGCTTCGTGCTCCACCTCGCCCTTGTCAATCGTGAACGTCTGCCGGCGCTGGTTCGTCTGCGGACGCATAATGCTTTCGATGGTCGCAATCGTGTCATCAAGCTTGAACACCCGTTCGGTCATTTCGAACTGGCCTGTTTCAATCTTGGACATATCCAGGACGTCGTTGATGACGCCCAAAAGATGGGACCCGGAGGTGAGGATCTTGCCGGCCTGATCGCGGACTTTGTCTTCGTCGTCGCTGTTCTGGAGTTGCAACGTCGCAAAGCCGATGATCGCATTCATCGGGGTGCGGATGTCGTGGGACATGCGCGAGAGGAATTCGCTCTTGGCGTTGTTGGCGTGTTCGGCCATCTTGACCGCTGCCGCGAGTTTTTCGTTTTGGTTTTCCAGCTGGGCATACAGCATGTTCCGGCGCTCGGTTTCGATCGTCAGGTCATCGACGATAAAGATGACCGCGAAGGCGAGGCAGATCAAAAGTGTGCCCGGGAACCTCAGCTGCAGCATGGTCGCCACCGGGATGATCAGGAAGAACAGGACCATTGGCACAACCGATGACTGCGGCTGGATGCGTTTGTGATACACCGCGATGGTCAGCAGGCCCACCGCCGGATAATAAATTTCATAAAGCAGGGTAAAAGACATGAATAACGGTCCGCGACTGTACACCATGTCTTTGGTCACGGTGAACACCGCCCCCGTCCACGGGCTTGAAAGGGCCACGAGGGTGATGATGACCTGCGGCACGACCGCCGCAATCCATCTGAGCGGAGTCATGTGCAAATGCCCGCCGTCGACCTGCATGTACACATAGATCAGCCACACACACGCCAAAATCGTCGCCGTGGCATAGTAAAGCGTCGTGACGACAAGATAAAGCATATAACCCCCATACCCGTTCATCACGATGGAAGAAATGAGGTCAATCAGGGTCAGGCCCATGCTGACAAGAAGCATCCAGCCGATGATATAATCCTGCTCGGTGCGGGCGACTTTGAGTTTTCTGTTTTTGACGTAAAGTATGCCCATGATGATGAAGGCAAAGATATCGGTTTCCACATGCCACATGTTCCGGCCCTCCTTTCCTACATGCGAAGTCCCTTAACTAATTTCATTATATTAAACACCCTTTTTATGTGCAAACACATCAGAATGCAGAAGCGAAAAAAACACGTTTCTGCATTTTGAGTTTCCACCGAAAAGCCCGCACATGGGTGCGGGCTGTCTGTACTTAACTGTCCTTTTCGGCCTGGGTGCGGGCGGAGTCGATCAGGCGGATCATTTCCAGAGAGCTGCGGAAGCCTTCCCGCTTGTCCTCGTCGATCCAAATGAGTTCCCCCTGCCAGGAATCATCATCGGTGTTCATGATGGTGATCACGAAGCTGTTGGCCTTGGCTTTGGTTTTCATTGTGTCTCCTCCTCCAGTGTGTCTGTCATCCGTTTCATCAGCGTCATCAGGTGGGTGAACTCGCAGGCGTCATCCCCGTCAATCAGGATGCCCTGCCATGTCGCTTCATGGCGGGAGTTGATGACAAGGTCATACGTTGCGATATCGCCCTTTGTATCAAGAAAGTCTTCGTACTGATGCACGAGGGCCGGACGGTGCGTGTAACGGGCACTCACCGAAGCGCCGGTGAAGCCGCGCAGTTCCATCGCCGGCATCGGGTTGCCGTTGGCATCGAGCAGGTTGTTCACGGCCATCAGGAAACCGTGCCAGTCCCGGTAGGCCATCGGCTCCTGGCGGGTCGGGTTGTAAATCCGCCCGGCTATGACGCCGTCTTCAAACGTGTCAATCGTGATATGGAACATCGAGAAGGATGAGGACGCGATGTAGCGTTTCATGATGGGATTCATGACTTACCTCACTTCCCGCAGTGACATCGTAAGATCGATCTGCTTATTGTTCAGGTTGCGGCGGATGTTGGCCATCACGCGCCCGAGCACCATTTCCGCATTTTCGTAGTTGCACATCGTCAGCATAATCAGATACTGATTGTAAGAATAGCGGCAGATGACATCGCCGACGCGCAGGCCGCTGTAAAACGCATCGCGGATGCGGGTCATGGTCTTGTCCATGTAGCGTTTCTCACGGTCGGTTTCGGCTTCCGTGTCCACCGTAACGAGGCACAGGAACGAGGCCACACCGAGGCGGTCAACAATTCTGCCCTGCATGCGGTAGAGGGCTTTGAACGTCCCGTATTCGACAATCAGGGCTCCTTCCTTGGCATCGGCCATATCTTCTTCAATCCCGCTGATGTCCGCCGGGACATCATGGGTTTCTTTCTGGATTTCGTTGTACAGCATCTGCATTTCCGCCGACGGGGCATGCCCGGCGAGATGGTAGAGCTGTTCGGCCATCCGGGAGTACACCGAGACGGCTTCTTCGTACATCCCGCGGTAGTAATAAGAGCGGATCAGCATGGCGTACATAGACTCGTCGATGGACGAGATGTCCAGACCGATGCGGGCCACTTCTTCCATTCGGTCGTAGTTTTTGGTCTTATGCAAATACTCGCCGTACTCTTCGATAAACGTCAGCATCGTGTTTCTTAAGAACACGCTCTTGGCGGCAATGTGCATATCGTCCTTCAGTTCGCTGAGGTAGTCACCTTTGTACATGGCGATGACGTTTTCATAATACGCGCGGTTGCGGTTGATGGCGTCGTTTTTCACCTGGTACAACAGGCGGTTGACGTCCACGTCATACACGTAATTCTTATTCAGGGAATACGTGCCCTTGCCGGTGACGATCATGTCGCCGATGTCGAGTTTGCGCTTGAGCAGTGTGCGCAGGCGGTAAATCAGATTCTTGAGTGCATTGGCCGGCTTGTCGATGTCTTCATAGGCCCAGATGTACTCAATCAGGTCCCGGGAGTCAATGACAGCGTCCTTGTGATCCATGAAATAGGCGATCAGAAGCAGGAGCTTGTTGGACTTGACTTCCTTGAGGGTGATGGAGCGTTTCCCACAGGTCATGGAGAAACTGCCCAGAGTTGTTACTTTGATAATATTATCCATAATAAGCATCTCCTCAATTTCACCTTCCATTATAGCAAATTCCTGTCACACGGAAAAGGGTTCAGTCACAGAATTTAAAAGAATCATAAGCTTTTATCAACCTGTGACATTTTTTGTGACCGGGAGAGTGAAAATGTAAGCGCATTAAATATTTATTCACATGAAAACTTAAATCAAGTATAATTATGTCAGAAGCCGGGAGGGGATTCGTATCTCCGGCAAATTCTTGTAAAGGAGCACTTTTATTATGGCAACGACATTGAAAAATAATTATGTCGCATCTTTCTGTGAATCCATGTCACTGATTCTCCATGCGGGGATTGCCCCGTACGAAGGAATCGGCATCCTCAAGGATGAAAACGAAGACAAAGTCATCCAGCCGGCCCTGGACGGGATTTATGAAGGCCTGGACAAGGGGGATTCCCTCTATGACTCGATTGCATCCACGGGCATGTTTCCGGAATACATGATGCAGATGGTCAAGATTGGCGAAACGTCCGGTCGTCTGGAAGAAGTTATGGACGGTCTGCAGGACCACTACCACAGATTGTATGAAAACACGGAAAACCTGCGCAGTGCGCTGAGTTACCCGATGATTATGATTATTATGATGCTGGCGGTGGTAATCGTGCTGATGACACAGGTGCTGCCAATCTTCAACCGCGTGTTCGTGCAGCTCGGTTCCACAATCTCCGGGTTCTCCCGCGTGATCATGAACATCGGGATCGGCATGTCGCGCTACTCCATCATTTTCATCATCTTCCTGATTGCCCTCGTGGGTCTGTATTACTATTTGATGAAGACGGACAAAGGCCGTGAGACAATGTCCGATTTCCTGGCCAAGGCCAGCTTCTCCAAAGACCTGTCGCTGAAAATGGCGCTCTCGAAGTTCACCTCCGGGATGGCCATCGGACTCTCCTCAGGTCTGGATATCGACGAAAGCTTCCGTCTGTCCAAAAGTCTCGTGGATCACAAGGGCCTCAAGGCGCAGATTGATGAAGCCGAAAACATCATGCATGAAAAAGACATCGCCGAGGGCCTGACCGAAGCGAAGGTCATCACCGGCATGCATGCCCAGCTCATCAAGCTCGGCTACAAGACCGGCGGCATGGATCAGATTTTCCGCAATATTTCCAAGAACTATGACGAAGAAGCCAATGACAGTATTGTCCGCATGATTGGTATCATCGAACCAACTCTGGTTGCCATCCTGTCCGTCCTGACGGGGATCATCCTCCTCAGTGTCATGCTGCCGCTGATCGGCATCATGAGCTCGCTGTAAGGCCATGCGCTCCCAGAACATCATCCGCATAGTTCTGACCCTGGTGATTTTCGCGCTGATCGTCTTCGGCCTGCAGACGATGAATGCATCGACGAAGTCATTAAGCAAGAAATCCCTGGAATCGGCCATGTACCGGGGCATCATGGAATGCTACGCACTCGAGGGTGCGTATCCGAAAAGCCTGGAGTATTTGGAAGAGAACTATCATGTGATCTATGACCACTCTGCCTTCAAGGTGGACTACACGGTCATCACCTACAACGTTATGCCGAACTTTACCATTACAGAATTGAACTAAGGAGGACGTGACGATGAAAAAATCCAACACCAGTCATACCGTCGACATCCTCTTCGTGCTCGGCCTGCTCGCCGTATTTGCAATCAGCGCCCTGCTCGTCATTCAGATCGGTGCCACGGTGTACTCCAACACCGCAAAAACCATGGAAATCAACTACACTAACCACACCGCTTTGGACTATATCGTCGAAAAAGTGCGCACGACCAATGTGGCCGGCGACGTCGAAGTCATTTCCGAAGGCGATATCAGTGTCCTTTCACTCACCGGGACGGATGGCAGCGTGACGTACATTTACGCCACGGACGGCCATCTCGAAGAACAGTACACCTCTTCCGCAGGGGCCTTCGATAACCCGGTCGGTGAACAGGTCATGGACGTGGAAGCCCTCGATATGTCCATTGACGGCAACATGTTGGAAATCACGATCACCATCAACGGTGAAGAAGAGACAGCTTATGTCTCTCTCTTGTAAGGAGGATTGAACGTATGCGTATGCACAATAAATCCAGCCTGTTCCTGATGGAAATGATCGTGGCCATTCTGTTTTTCTCAGTGGCGGCGGCCGTGTGTGTCCAGCTGTTTGTGAAGTCCCATCTGCTCAACGATGAGTCCCAGCAAAAAGCCCAGGCAGCCACGGCGGCCAGTGCCATTGCCGAAGCGTACCGCGCCGACATGCTCGACGATTACTATGACATCAGCCAGGACAACGACATCTGGTTCGACTCGAACTGGGATGAATGCGACAAAGCGGACGCCCGCTTCTGCGCCAGCCTCACCCTTTCCGGTGACCAGACAATGACGATTAAAATCACGGACCAGGACAATAAAGACAACGAAGTCTTATCCCTCGACGTCACCCGGCTCGCCCGGATTCAGGCGGCAGAAACGGAGGACGATGACGCATGAACAAAGTCAGACAGTCTTACATGAACACCGGGATCATTTCCTTTATGGTCATCTTCATCATCCTATGCATGGTGACCTTCTCAATCCTCTCGGTGTCCACCGCCAAAGCCAATGTCGAATCCACGGACCGCTCCGTCAGCGCCAAACAGGACTACTACGTCCTTTCGAGCACGGTGTGCGCGAAGGTGAATGAGATCGATGACGTGCTCACCAAGGCGTACAAAAACGCCTCCTCATCCGCGGATTACTACTCAAGCATCACCAAAGACATCAAAGCCCTCTCGTCGACCGACGCCGAGGTGCACTATGATGATACAAACCACCGCGCCACGGTGAAAGCCGTCAAGGACTCCCGTGCCATCACAGCGGTCCTCACCATCAACTACAGTTCCGGGTCGCCTTACACGGTCGAAAGCTTCACCGAAGCACCAAGCGAACAGTGGCAGGCGGAAGATACGATTTAGGAGGCTTTGCATGAATATTTCATTACATGACGTGCTGCAGAAGTCCAAGGACCTCGGTGCCTCCGACATCTTTATCATCGCCGGCCAGCCGGTCACGGCCAAGGTGTACGGGCAAATGATCCCGCTCCATGAGGAGCGCATGATGCCCAAGGACACCGAGGAAATGATCGGGGCCATTTACGGGGCAGCGGGCGGACGTGACAACGTCAAGCTCCGCGACCACGGCGACGACGACTTCTCGTTTTCCATCGCGCATCTCTCCCGCTTCCGTGTGTCGACGTACAAACAGCGCGGCTCACTGGCGGCCATCATCCGTATCATTCCGTTCGAACTGCCGGATCCGGCCAAATTGGGCATCCCGCAGAACATCATCGGACTCGCCGACATCAACAAGGGCATGATCCTCGTCACCGGCCCGGCCGGTTCGGGGAAATCCACGACCCAGGCGTGTATGATCGACAACATCAACAATAAGCGTGCGAAGCACATTATCACCCTGGAAGACCCGATTGAACACTTGCATTCGCACAAGAAGTCCATCGTCTCCCAGCGCGAAATTTCCATCGACTCGGATTCGTATCCAAACGCATTGCGTGCAGCTTTGCGTCAGGCGCCGGACGTCATCCTGCTCGGGGAAATGCGTGACTTCGATACCATCAACATCGCCCTGACTGCGGCGGAAACCGGGCACACGCTCATTTCCACCCTGCATACAACCGGGGCAAGCACAACGATCGACCGCATTATTGACGTCTTCCCGGCGGAGCAGCAGCATCAGGTGGCCCTCCAGCTCTCACAGGTGCTTGAGGTGGTCATCTCCCAGCAGCTCATCCCGACCAAGGACGACAAGCTTTATCCGGTGTTTGAGGTCATGACGGTCAACCCGGCCATCCGCAACCTCATCCGTGACAATAAGATCCATCAGATTGACGGCATCATCTCAACATCCGCCGACTCCAATATGATCACGATGGATCAGTCCCTGATCAACGCGGTGAACGACGGGCACATCACATCCGAACAGGCCCTGCTTCATTCGCAGAACCCGGACATCATCAAACGCAAGCTCGGTATTCGTTAAAACAAAGGAGACATCACAAAGATGTCTCCTTTTCTGCGTCTTCTTCCAATGGTAAACCGGTGTTATAGCGGTCGATCAGCGATACGAGGCAGCGCTCCGCCACCGTGAGGTAGGCGTTTTTTAATGTCGTGACCGTAAGTGTCCACGACGGGAACGGGCGGAATCTGAAATACACCGCACCGATATTCGGACGGGCATAGTAGCGGCTGAGAAAGCCCGGGGCGATTTGTTTGGACACCATCGCCTGAATGACCTGAGAGCTCCCGGTTTGAAACAGCTCCTTCGGCTTATAGCCGGCCAGGGCGAACGCTTCTTCTTCGACCGAACGGGTCAGGGTGTCGATGGTGTGCAGGACGAATGATTCATCGCGCAGGACCCCTAAATCGATCATCGGAAACTTCTCCCCCTGGGGCACCTGGTCGGTCGATAAATAGGCCAGCGGGTGTGAGGCCGGCAGCGCAAGTAACAGTTCTTCCTCGGCTTCCGAGTAGTACGAAAACTTCTTGCTTTGATTATGACCCAAATAGCTCAGACAGCCAATCGTCACTTCCCGGTTGAGGATGAGTTGTTCCATGACGCGGTTGCGGGCTTCATACGTTTTCATGCGCACCTTCGGATAGGCCTTGCGGAACACCGGGTACACTTCGGAAAACATCCACGCCCCGCGCTCCGGGGTGAAGGCGATGGAAATTTCCCCCGAGGTTTCCTCGGCGATGTCATGGATGCGGCGGTAGGTGTCTTCACGCATCCGCACCATATGTCTGGCGGTGTCGAGATACAACTCACCGGCCGGTGTCGGGATCATCCGCTTCTTGCGCCTCTCGAAGAGCGGGATGCCAAGCTCACGTTCGAGCTTGAGGAGCTGTTGGTTAAGGGCGGACTGGGTCATGTACAGTTTTTCCGCAGCCCGGGCGATGCTTTGTTCGTCGGCGATGGCGATGATGTATTCGATCTGTCTGAGTTCCATATGTACCTCTTAATTTTACTTAGTATTAAATTAAATATCACGAAGTTGTATTGAGTCTATATGCATAATATACTGAAATCAGAGATGAAAAGCAAGTTTTCACAATAATTATAGGAGGATATCATATGGCATTCAAATGCACGCCGCCAACACCCCATCCGTGCGACACACTGGCGCACCGGCCGTGGGAACTGGCAATCGAACCTTTTCAGGTGTCTCCTCGCACATGGTATGTATCGGGGCAGACATGGGTCGGCTGCTGGCTGATCGACACCGGTGATGGCTGTATCTTAATCGACACAGCGATTCCTGAATCAATGTACATGCTGGTGGACAGTATCTACAAAATCGGATACAAACCATCGGACATCAAAAAAATTCTCCTCTCCCATGCGCACTTCGACCATTGCGGCGCCGCCATGGCGATGAAAAAGCTCACGGGTGCAGAGGTGTACATGTCCAAAGAGGACTGGGATTTCTATCAGGCCTGTCCGGAGGAAACCCTCGTGCTTGACAAGGACTCCCACCCTCAGGACTTTGTGGTCGATCACTTCTACAGTGACGACAAACCGGTCACCCTCGGGGACATCAGTGTCAGAACGAAACTGAACCCGGGCCACACAGCCGGCGTGACGAGCTTCTTCTGGGATGAAACAAACCCGGTTGACGGAAAAACTTACACACTCGCCATGCACGGTGGTGTCGGTGACTTCACAATGCATGACACCTACTACAATAAAATGACCAAGTATCTCAAGCCTTGGATGCGGGATCGATTCCTGGAAGACTGTGAGAAAATGAAAGACATTCATGTCGATATCGCACTGCCGAGCCATCCGAACCAGATTGAAATCACGGACAGAGCCGGTCAGTATACCAACGTTAATATGGTATTCAACGATGATACGGTGTGGGCTGATTTCCTCGATCAGCGTGCCAACCAGCTTCGTGAACGCATGCATCTTTAGGAGGAGACACCGATGTCACAAGTCACAATTGTATTATTAATCACGTTATTCATGATCGTGATGTTCCTCTGGAACAAGTTCCCGTTCGGCGTCACGACCATGACATGCTGCTTACTGTTGGCAGCGACAGGCGTTGTCGATCTCGGCACGGCCTTCACGGGCTTCGGTAATAAAATCGTCGTCCTCATCGCCCCGACCCTGGCATTGTCCATGGCGCTCCAGAAAACAGCGCTCGTCGGGAAGATTTCGGAAAAGCTGAATAAGATGAAGAATGAAAAGGGGATTGTCCTCGTGCTCTGCTTCTTTGCGGTCGCAGCGATTTTCTCCCAGTTCATCCCATCCACGGCAGCCCTGACCATCCTCGTGCTCTTCCTCAACGAGCTCGATGACACGGGTGATATCACCGCCAACCGCCTGCTCCTGCCGGTGCTCGGCGTGATGTGTGCCTGGAAATTCCGCCTGCCAATCGGCATGGGCGCGGCGACATTCGCCACGCTGAACGGTTTCTCCGAAGGAATCCTCGGCAATAACCCTGAATACCAGATCACTCTGCTTGATCCATTCAAATTCGCCATTATCCCGATCATCGTCCTGACCATCTACTGCATCTTCTGCTGGAAGCTGATGCCAAAGTCGGACAAGCTCGATACTTCGGCCCTGAAGAAGAAGGAAGTTGAACTCCTCCCTCCGGCCAAACAGAAAATCGTTTACGCGGTCTTCATTGTTGTTATGGCGCTGATGCTGTTGAATCAGTACACAGGCAACTGGCTTTATCTCGCCCCTGCAGCCGGCATTCTCGTGCTCATCTACACAGGCTGCCTGGACGTGAAAACATGTGTCACGGCGATGACAAGCGATATGATCTGGATGCTCGCAGGTGTCCTCGTTGTCGCTGACGCCCTCGGCGCATCCGGGGCCGGTGAACTGATTGGTCAGTTCATCCTGAACATCCTTGGTGACAATCCTTCCGGTCTGTCGGTTATGCTGCTGTTCTCCACAGCGACTGTCCTCATGACAACGTTCATTTCGAACATGGGCACTCAGTCCGTCCTGATTCCAATCGCCGCTTCCGTGGCTCTGGCAGCCGGCTGGGATCCGCGCGGTCTGATCCTCATCATCGGTACGGCCAACTACTTCGCACTCGGATTCCCTTCGGGCTCCGGTGAAGCCGCTGTCGCCTTCGCCGCCGGTGGTTACAACCCGGGCAAGGTGCTGAAGTTTACACTCCCGTATATGATTCTGGCAATCCTGTCGTGTACGGTATCGGCCCTGATCTTCTACCCGCTTTGATCGTTTCAGCCCGGAAACGTTCAAATATAAAAAGACATCGCTTCACTCATATACGATGTCATACCCTGGCCTCCGCCTTTTCGCGGAGGCTTTTTTTCGCCCCTCACGCGTGCTAGAATAAGGCAAAGGGAAAGAGGGAAATATATGAAAAGACAACGAAAGAAAAAACACGGCGTGCTGAAAGTGCTCAGACGGATCGTGCTCGCTTTGGTGCTCATTGTGGCCCTGTTCTTCGGGGCTGTCACAGCCCTGGAATACCGGCCGAATGACACCGATGCACTCGACGTGAGCGGCAGCGCGGTGACTGCGCTCAAAGAGGGCGATTCACTCACGGTGATGACCTGGAACATTGGTTTCGGGGCGCTTGGTGATAATGCGGATTTCTTTATGGACGGCGGGACGATGGTGTATCCGTCGGACAAAGAGCGGGTGCAGGACAATATGACCGGCATCATCAACGCCATCAGTGACGTGGACCCGGACTTACTGTATGTTCAGGAAGCGGACATCAGTTCCTGGCGCTCCCATAACATCAACCAAACAAAGCTTCTTCAGGAAGCCCTGCCGGATACGGAGAACGCGTTTGCGACCAACTTCAAAGTCGCCTTCCTGCCCTACCCGATTCCACCGATGGGCAAGATTCATTCCGGCATCATGACCTTCTCCAACTATCATATCGGCACTGCCACCCGGGTGTCTTTACCAAATCCATACTCATGGCCGGTGCGCTGTGTGAACCTCAAGCGTTGCCTGCTTGTCTCACGCATCCCGATTAAAGGCTCTGACAAAGAGCTCGTCTCGGTCAACCTCCACCTCGAAGCCTATGACGACGGGGAAGGCAAGATTGCCCAGACAAAGATGTTAAAGGAAATCCTGAGTGAGGAAGCGAAGAAAGGCAACTACGTCATTGCGGGCGGGGACTTCAACCAGGTCTTCTCCAACATCGACACCAGCGCCTATCCAACCTACGAAGGCAACTGGCAGCCGGGCAGTGTGGACGCAGAGGAATTTGCGGATGACTTCGACCTCCTCATGGACAACACCAACCCAAGTTGCCGGTCTTTGATTGAGCCGTACAAAGACGCCGACAAGACGGACTTCCAGTACTACCTCATCGATGGTTACATCGTCTCCAAGAACCTCACGGTCAACTCTCTGGAGACCAGGAACCTGGACTTTGTGAACACCGACCACAACCCTGTGGTTATGAATGTCACGCTGAACTAAAAGCTCCTCACGGAGCTTTTTTACATACAGGCAGATTACGTTACGTTTTTTCGTCATCCTCACCAGATCACTATCAGTTGGTGTTACATTGTCGGGAAATATGTCCGCACATACTCCATCATGCGCTCTTTCCCGAAGTAGTGGGTGGAGTGGATGAGGATCTCATCGGGGACGATGTCATGTTCGTGCATGTACACGAGAACGTCATAGCCGGTTTTAAGTTCATGCAGGTCGTAGTCGAGTGAAATGACATCGATGTGTTTGACGTGAGAGAGGATGCGGGTGCACTGGTCATATGTGCGCACCGTGATCCACGAGCGGTCAGGGGCCTTGCGGATGTCATCGAGAAAGATTCTGGTCATGGGATTCACCTCAGTATCAGTGTAACACAAAGGGTCACCCGTGTGGGTGACCCTTTGCTTCCAATTCTTGTTTCTTTGTCCTAAGAGACAACCGTGTCGACGAGTTGGCCCTTGTCGATTTTGAGCTGCACATCCAGACACTTCGCAAAGTCCTTGGAGTGCGTGACGACGATGACGCATTTATTGTCTTTGTGGGCGAGGTCGGTGAAGGACTGGATAATGCCTTCACTCGTTTCTTCGTCGAGGTTGCCGGTTGGTTCGTCGCACAGGACGATATCGGCGTTTTTGGCTATTGCCCGGGCAATAGCCACACGCTGTTGCTGGCCGCCGGAGAGCTTGCGCACATCCCGCTTACATTCTTTCTCCGTGAGCCCGAGGCTTTCCAGAATGTCAATCGCTTTCTGTTTCTTGTTTTTGATTTTCATCTTACTGATGTCCATCGAGAGGATGACATTCTGATACGCATTCATATAAGGAATGAGGTTGTAGGCCTGGAACACCATCGACACATCGTCCCGGCGGAACTTGGTGAGGCCGATGGATTTGATGTCTTTTCCATCATAGAGGATGGAGCCCTCCGCCGGCTGGTCGAGCCCGCCGGCGAGGACAAGGGTTGTGGTTTTGCCTGAGCCCGAGGCCCCGACAATCGCATAGCACTTGCCTTTTTCAAATTCATAACTGGCATCTTTCAGGATATCGACCTGACGCATGCCGTCACGGTAGTGATATGAAATATGATCAAACGAGAGAACCGGTGTCATGCTTTAACCTTCTTTCTTGGTCAGGATAGCTCTCGGGGAGAGTCTGAAGACCACAATACTTGGGACGAGAATGGAGACCACACAGATGAGCGCTGTGACGGCGCCAAGTTCGGCAGCCGTTTCGGCCGTGAGGGAGACGTCGAGGTCTTCACTTTCCGGCTGGGTAAATGCGGCCTGCATCATCCCGCCCGGGGTGCTCATATCAGGGGTGTTGCTTGTGGAAGAATCGGAGTCGGAATCATCACTGTCATCATCCGTATCCGTTGACTTCTGATCATCCATCGACATCGACACACCCTGACTTTGGGTCGTGGTTGTCGACAGCAGCGAACTGATGGTGTTGGACACCAGCTGGCCGGAGCCGAGGGAAATGGTGAAGGCGATGGCCGCAATCAGACCGATTTCCACGAACTGCTGGAGAATGATGCGGATCTTGCTCTGACCCATCGAGAGGAGAATACCGAATTCATAGAACCGGCTCTTCAGTGTCAGAATGAGGATCAGGGCGAGAATGGCAGCACCGACCACAATGACGATGGCGAGGAAGATTGTCGAGAACGTATTCATGTTTTCCAGATTACCGATGGCCATTTCATATGTGCGGTCATCTGCATCAAGCGTATACGTGTCCCAGTCGATATCAACATCGGCCGCAAGGGCTTCGAAGGCTTCGATATGATCCGGGTCATCGAGTGTGTACACGGCCGAGGAAATGGTGTCGGTGTCACCGTTGAGTGTCTGGGCCATTTCGAGGGACGTGTAAATCGTGTTGTACGGGGACTGACGGTTGGACATGCCGGTCATCGTGTCCGTGGACTCGATTTCATAGAGACCGACAATGGTCAGGGTCTTGGTCACTTCTTCATCATCAATCGTCACCGTCACCGTAAACGTATCCCCGACTTCGAGGTCGTTGTCTTCGGCGAGGGTGGTGGAAATGACGGCGTTGGTGCTGTCCGCGTCCTCTTCGCTGAGCAGGCGGCCGGAAGAAAGCACATAGTTTTCATCCACAAAGTCCGAGAGTGTGGCCATGGTGGTCTGGCCCTGGATTGTAAAGTCATTGTCGTCGAGCTTCGGGGCGTTGTCGTCATCCGACTGGCCCTGGGCCTGCGGCATCATAGTGTTGCTTGACGAAGACGATGAGCTGTCGCTGTCCGATGTGGTCATTTCGACCGGGTCGACGTCATCCGAGCTGGCGGAGACACTCTGGATGTAGGTGACGCTTTCGACATAGTCGAGGTCCTTGAGTTTATCGGCATCGGAGACCGAGATGGACGTGACGACTTCATCCATCGCCTGGTTCTTTTCCCGGTTTTCCATCAGCGACTGCATGTTATAGGAGAGGGTCACATCAGAGCCGAGTGACGCTCTTGTGGCGTCCATGGCTTTTTCGGTCGCATTCTTGATGGCGAAGCCCGCAAATACGAGGTTCACGATCAGGAGAATGATGACGAAAAGCAGAATGGTCCGCCCTATATTTTTCTTAATGCTCAGAAAGGCATTTTTAATAATCATGGGTGTTAATCCTCCTTACCCCCTTATCGTACCGAAATATTTCCGCCTCCCCATCAACGCGTGATGTGAAATTGTGGGGAACGCTTGTTTTGGTGTCAGTTACCCCATAGTTCAAGCAAGGGGCTTGCTGATCAAGATAGCCGAGGTATTTTATACTCTCCCTCACATGTCTGCATCATCGGG
>Ga0065709_1029625_pt1 | contig 15131 bp, 11 predicted proteins | sample Hoacrofraction14_2_FD_59096 | JGI IMG/M metagenome (GOLD analysis project Ga0065709, IMG submission 59096) | Hoatzin crop microbial communities from Cojedes, Venezuela, sample from fiber fraction 14 v1 | ecosystem: Host-associated > Birds > Digestive system > Esophagus > Crop | place: Venezuela...
AGGATAGTGGCGGCTGCTTTCCTCGAAGAACCGGATTATGAGAATTATGTCGTTGACCATATCGACACGAACCGCTGCAATAACCGTCCGGAGAACCTGCGGTACTGCACCAGGTTGGAGAATGCCCTAAGCAACCCTATAACAAGGGCGAAGATTGTCGCATTGTGCGGAAGCATAGAGCGGTTCATCGAGAATCCCTCAATACTCAAATCTTATTCTGCCTGTGATGAAAAGAAATATGGGTGGATGCGGACGGTTACCCCTGAAGAGGCAAAGGCTTCTTTCGCCAACTGGCAGACTTGGGCTTCACAACACCACGACAACCCCGATTATGTTGCTAAGCCATTGGATGATTCAATATTCTCTGTAAGGACAAGGTCCGGACGGAAACTGTCTCCGTCAGACTTTGAATTCGGAATATTTCCTCCGCCAGAAGAACCTCCTGTCTCTCCGTCCACAAGCAGCAGCGAGAGCATTGAAATGCCATACATCCCTCATTGGCCGGACTATCTCGCTGATGAGAAACCGTTAGAGCTGCATCCGACAGAGCAGGAGAAAGAACCGCAGCAGCCTCTGTTTCTTCCCTCGGCAACTCCTAATTGTCGGCAAAGCTGGTCAACTCCAACAGAGTTCCTATGCGCACCAAAGAATGAGTTGTCCGTTGAGTCTTATTTAAATCAGCTAAAGCAGGGTGCGGTGTATAGCAGAAACAGATATGGGGAGCAGACGGTTGTTAAAGCAGAACTGTCAGCAGACAAGCAGCGGATTTTTCTGATGTCATACGACCCGAACGCAATGAAACATTGGTACGTCAGCGAGATTTATATTGAGAATGGCAATTACATCCATAACCTTTATTCTTCTGCTTTCGATGAAGAGGGTGCAGAATACCATTTCTGCACAATGTCAGGAAAAGAATGGGATAAGCCTGTTCCAGGGAGTACATACGCTGACTGATAATGAAACAGAAATGCCAGCCTTCAGAGCTGGCGTTTCTGTTTCACTGGTTTGTTTGCTTATTATTGAGAATGATGATTCCTTGTTGCTCTGTTGTTCAATAGCTGGCATTCAAAGCAATAGTATCGTTAATAAACATATGTCTTTTACTGTTTCGTATGCAATTACATTATGAGTGGACGAAAGTTCGCTCTTTTGTCTATATGAAAAAAAACGTGGAGACAAACAATCAACTTAATAGAATAATCTTTATAATCCTATTTATTATAGTATCTTATTTCCAAATAAAATTTCTTATAAATGTATAGAGGATTATGTATTTTCTTGATTACAGTTTGTGAAAATGGCTATTAATAATTAATAATATTTATTTTTTTGTGTATCGATGTTCGCGAACCTTATTTGAATCATATAATTAATACGATTTGCAATAGTGCGAATCATAATTTAATTTCAATTATTATGACAAAAAAAGGTTCTTCCGGAGGGAATTCCGGTTCGTCCAATGGAGGCGGTAAAAAATCTTGGATCTTCTCTCGCAAATGGAGAAGAAAAGTCCTCAAGATTATGAGGATTCTTGGCATGATTAAATAAATCATGTTAACTCCCTCCCGTTTATCGAGAGGGAGTTTTTCAATTTGGTAATATAAATGTACGATAATGTAATGATAAATAAGTTAATGCAAATCTAAAGCGTATTTAAAACCAAGGAACAACATTTATGTCGTTTGTAATTTTTACCGCATTCAAAGTAGTTATTTTCTTGTCATCAGGAATTATGTTGTAGAATTCAATAGGTTGAACATTTCCCTCAAAATCAACCCATTGTTTTCCTTCTAATATCTTCATAATCAATCTTTTGTTATCCTCGCTGCACCTCGCACCGAAATACACAGCTGAAAGCATATTATGAGCTGGCACTTTTGGGTGTTCATCGTTGCTATTTCTATCTATAAGTAAATATCTTAGCTCATTCTCGTATTCCCACTCTTTAGTTTTAAGAAAAAAAGTCTTGTCGTAGGAAATGCTGTTCTGATTTATGTCAAAAGCATCCATCATATTATCTGAATATTCGACTTCTTTTAATATAGCAATTCTTCTTGGTCCAATATTTTGGCTTATTAAGTCGCTGTTCAAATGATACCTTAAACAAATACCACAATGAGAGTCTCCATATAGCCCCCACATCCTATTATTGAGATATGCTTTCTCACACTCTTCTTTTTCTGAATCTCTCACAAAACATCTTATTCTAGCAATATCATTGTATGTTTCAAGAAAAAATCGTGCTTCATTATCAACACGATTAAGTTCTAAAAGCTTTAATATGATGCAATCGAAAAGATCGTTGAATTTGTAAGGCGCGGATAAAGTTATTTCTTCGTTCATAAGTGAAGGGTATAAATAGGTTTCTAATTTTCTAAACGAATAACCTATATAATTGAAAGCTTTGCTATTGGTAATTTTCTCACTTTCTTTTGTTGTAATCATAACATATTGATAATAAATAGACTTTTTTAATGCTTCTATTGCATAAGAATCCATACCAAGTTTAATCCAACACAATCCTAAATACCAAAATAGTTCATATCCAATATTTGGATCGAAATCACAAATACTTTCATAATATATTACCTCTTCATAGATACTTAATAATTTGCAACTCTTTAATTTTTTTATCGTGATCATTTGATTAAGGCATTTCGCATAATTTGCTATGGCTTGCAAATACTGGTAAATCTTATTGCCTTTTATATCTTGTTTTTTTAATTTCTCAGCAGCTTGCTTCCAATTTTCGTAATACCGCAAGAAATATTTAATGCCTTCTCCTGGATTATTGTTATATAATCCTAGACTGTAGTTGTTATTAAAACACTCAATCTCTGATGATATGATTGTACAGTTCATAGTTATATGATTTTTTATTGAAATATACAATTATGATGCCAATCTATTGTTTATTTAATATTACTGACAAATTGGCTTAGTGATTACTTATCATGAAATTATTGTTTATCCTTTTAGTATGGATAAAAATATGTAGGCCGACTAGACAATAGACATACAATCTATTTATATTTTGTCGGAGATGAATACCAGAATCTCCTGCCAGTCACCATCATCCTTTAACAAAAAGCCTTAATCTTAAACCTCAAAGAGCGTCGGGGCGGTCAGAATGGTCGCCCTAACGCTTTTTCGAGGTGGGGTGCTAAAATTAGCAGCTTACCAATTATCCAATTATTTTGACAAGAAACCACAAAATTGCACAATTTGTTAATTTTGTGGTTAAATCCGTGTAATAAATCTTAAAAAATGTTTCGGGGGGGGTAATTTTTTTGCCACCTCATTTTTTTTGTCTATCTTCGCCCCCGAATTTTGGAAAGACCGCAAGATTGATCCATTTTCATACTAAGAATTAAAATTTACATTATTAACAACAAAAAATTAACAAAATGAAAAAGATTTTTACTTCAATGGCGATGCTGCTATGTGCAGTCTTCGCAAACGCCGAGGACTATGTTCTGTCAGGCGCAACTTCAACAACTACAGACAGTAAGGCCACAACTTGGACTTTTACATCTAATGAATTGAATTTTTCAATTTCATCTTCTAAGGGTTACAGTACAGGAAATAAGGTAGATGACGTAGCGACAATTAAGTATTCTAGGAATACAGATTTTACGATTGCATTACCAACAGGATTGACTGTTACAAGCGTTAAAATTAATGGTTATGGTAATGATGAGAAAACAGATGCATACGTTTCGAAAATCAATACTACGGAATATGGAACAACAGATTATGTATTGCCTAACAAAACGACTGGTGCTTCAACAACTGAAATAACAGGTCTTTCCATAACAAATTCTATGATTATTAGGTTTGGTGGTGCTCAGGCTTGCGCAATCATAACCCTTTCAGGTACATACGAAGCTCCTTCTGTTGCTACACCTGAATTCTCACTTGAGGCTGGTAAATATGATGGCGACCAAACCGTTGAAATTAAATGTTCAACAGATGGTGCCTTCATTTATTACACAACAGATGGTGAAGATCCTACAAATGAGAGTTCTGCTTATACAGAAGCTATCACAATCTCTAAGAACTGCACATTGAAGGCTATTGCATACAGCGGTGCAGATGCCAGCCAGATTGCATCTGCTATTTACTACATTGCACAGCCTATCAATCTGTCAAGCGCAATGACATTCAACACATTTGCAGTTGATGGCAATAATGATGAGTTCTATAGCAATATTTCAAACACATCAGGTGACAGCTACTTATTTACATTCCAAAGAACAAGCAAAAGTACAACTGTTTTGAATCTCCAGAGTTCAGGCGCTGCAAGAATAGAGTCTCCTTTAATCAAATCAGAAAATGGATTCAAAGTAACCGTTACTTATAGCACAACCGCTCAATTTGCCCTTTCAATTGGTGATGAATCTGTTAACGCAGACAAAGCTTCTGAGGCAAGCACAGATGGAACAGGTAATACTGTTACATTGTCAACAACATCAACATCAGCATCGTTTAAATTCGCCTGCAGTTCAGACAAGGCTGCTTGCTATGTAAGCTCTATCGTGATTGAGCCGAATTCAAGTGAGGCAGAAACCGTTGACGTTACTCTCGCTTCTTCAGGTTGGAGCACATTCAGCTCAGCTGACAAGGCTATTGACTTCGCAACTGGTGTTGTTGGTGTAAAAGCTTATACAGCCGTTTATAGTGAGGATAACGGAAATGTTACAATGACAGAGTTCACTGGCATCCTCAAAGCTGGCAACGGTGTTGTTCTTATTGGCGAAGCTAATGGTGAATATAGCCTCCCCGTATCTGCTGTGGAAGGCACAGCTCCTGAGAGCAATGACCTCGTGGCTGTAACATCAGCAACTACTGTTCCTTGCCCGACATCAGCTCCTTATTACTACGCTCTTAGCGGCGGTAAATTCCACCCGTTCGATTCAGAAGGCTGCACTTTCGCTGCTGGCAAGGCATATCTGAAATGCTCACGTGAATACCAATCAAGCGGTGCAAAAGCTATCGACATTGTATTCGCTGACGACGCTACAGCTATCAATGAGGTAAGTGCAGCACAGAAGAGTGCTAAGATTTACAACCTCCAGGGTATTGAGGTTCAGAACCCGACAAATGGTTTGTACATCAAGAACGGCAAGAAGTTTATCAAGTAATTTGAGATTTGAGATTTGAGAGGTGGCATCGGCAAGCCGATGCAGAGCTTCGCCTGACGAAATGAAGCTTAGGCTGATATGTCGCCTCTCTATTCTTATTAATAAGATATAAGTAGAATTATAAACATTAAATTAAGAAAGGACAAAGAAATGAAAAAGAATTATGTAACTCCTGTAATTGAGAACATTATACTGAATGCCAATCAGTGCGTTATGGCTGCTGTCTCTGGTGAAATCGATGACGACCCTGTAAAGACAGGCGAGGCTAAGATTAGCTTTGACAACGACGAGGAATAATATTCATGGAATATCAGATACGCAGCTGCGAAGCTGTTGTTAATATTTAGTTAGTTGTGGCGCACCCTTATGATGCGCCACTTTTAAAATAAACAGCTGTGAAGCTGGTGTTAAATTTTTTTGTTAATTAAAGTACAAGGACTCCTTTGGGGTCTGAGTACGATAAAGTGTTTAATAGAAAGGTCCAGACTGTGAAGTTGTAGGCCTTCTCATTTAGAGCGGACCGCAAGGTTCGCTCTTTTGAAAAAACTTTTGCTTTAAGCCATTATTGTGAACTCTAATGTCACAAAAATGTGGTATAATGAAATTAGAAGATAGAAATCGTGGCATAAATCTGTCTCTTCTTGATATGATATGCCACCTTCAAGATAAACAGCTGTGAAGCTGGATTTTTTAGTTTAGTTAATAATGCGAGGATTCCTTCGGGGATCTGAGTATATTTAAAGTTTTTAATGATAAGCGCCCAGGCTGTGAAGCTGCAAGCCTTAGTTAGAGCGGACCGCAAGGTTCGCTCTTTTTGCGCTTGTATGCCTCCTGTCCTTCTGCCCGCTGCCCATTCCTTGTCTCTATTCCCTCTATGCAGCTTCCCGAAGTGTTAAAAAATCAACGTTTTTTCATTTTCTTTCTTCAGGTCCTTTTTTCGTTGTTCCTTTGCACCCGATTTTTCAAGTACAACAAAAAGCAAAGGAATATGTGCATAAAAAATTTCATTCTATTCTCGGTCGTCTTGTTAGTGTCGGGCGGCCAACAGGCGAAAAGCGACACACTGACAATATACAAACCCTCAAGCGGCAGCTGCCTTGAGCCTTTAACTCCCTCTTACCTTGAGGGTACTTTTCAGGGCTATGGCTTCAATAGGGAGTGGTTCGTCTCCATTCAGGGGGGCGCGTCTGCTTTCGCTGGTACGCCACAGGGATGCGGCGACCTCTTCCAAAGGACGGACTTCCTCCTGAACGCCTCCATAGGCAAATGGATAACGCCTCGTGTGGGGGCAAGGGTGTCATACCAAGGGCTGCGCTTCATAGGCAGCGACCTCGAAAGTCATTCTTTCAGTGGCATACACCTGGATCTGATGTATAACCTTGTAAACTCTTTCTACGATGAGAACTCTTCCCAGAGGTGGCGGCTCTTCCCTTTCATCGGGGCAGGGATGCTGCATAGCGGTTGTGATACTAACCCTTTTGCTCTCTCGTATGGCATAGGGTGCCAATACCGCTTGTCTAACCGCTTGTGGCTGTCGGCGGAGATTGCTAACAGCACCACGTTTCAGAATTTCGACGGTATCGGCTCTTCAACGCGCCTCGGAGACCACCTGATACAGGCTTCCGTGGGCTTTCACGTCACTTTGGGCAGACCGGGGTGGAAACGTGTCATCGATGCGCTGCCATATATGAGGCAGAATGATTTGCTGCTCCTGTCAGGCGACAGACCCGGCTCTCAAGGGTGGCTTGCCAATGTCATCAATGATTCATCGGAGGATATTGTGAATGGCTCCGATTCTTTTGATGTCGAGAGAAATGGGCTGCCGTCTGCCTCCAGCGCATACCGTCGCAACGACTATAGCGGTCTCAACTCTCTGCGCTCACGCCTGAACGCTGCTCCCTCTGCTGACAATAAGCTGCGCTCTGTCACTGACAGTCTCTTCGCTGGCATCCCGGTATGTTTCTTCTTCCAGCTGAACACAGCGAAACTCACTGACAACTCGCAACTGCTGAACGTCATGGAGATTGCCAAGGTGGCGAAGTCCAGGGGCTTCCGCATACGTGTCATCGGAGCGGCAGACAGCGACACCGGAAGCGACATCCGCAACCGTCAGCTCTCACAGGAGAGGGCGGAGTATATCTCTGAACAGCTGAAAATACAGGGGGTGCCGGCGGACAGCATCGAATGCTCATACCTCGGAGGCATCAGCAAATACAGCCCGGCACAGGTGAACCGCCTGACGCGTGTGTTCCTCATCTTCTGATTCCATCACTTTTAATCTCTATAAACTATGGCAACAATAAGAAAAGATTTAAACCCCAGCGGCGACATCGCACGGAACCTCGACGAGACGCTGCGCAAGAATGGTATGGAGGCGCACCTTAGGCAGCAGGGGGATGCCTACCAGCTGATAGTGGCATCGCACGACTCTCCTGTGATGACATACAACGTCAGCAGCAAGGAGGCCCAACGCCTGATGAACGGCGGCACGCACGCTTCTGACAAGAAGGCTTACGACACGTTTGCTTCCCTGGTAAAGGCTGACTTTCACATCCCCCTGAACTTCGTGAGTGCGAAGAACACTGGCTCTCACGTGAACATGGGGCTGAACGGCTACCGCGCTGACATCCCCACACAGGCAGCAGGGCTTCGGGTGGCACGTTTCCCGCATTCTCCAGCCCCCTCAATGGCTACGCCTCCCTTCGAGGGGTATCGTGAGCATCGTGGTCCTCTCGTGGCGGCTGCTCCTGCTCCCGCAAGACCGCTGTCTCTGCATCAGAACATCCCATTCGGAATGCCCCTGCGTCGCATCGACGGCAGGGCAGTGGCGGCGACAGCGCCGGCAGTGGCGGAGAGGCCTGGAGGGGAGCTGCGTCCGGGGGAGCTGCGCAGTGGCGGCTATGGCTTCTATTTCCGTGGCGACCGACAGCAGCTTCAGGCGGACATCATGGCGAACATCGGCAACATCGAGAGCAAACCGACACGCCGTCCTGACGGCAACGCAATTCCTCTCTCAAGCCGCATATCGTCTCCTGTGTACTTCTCTCAAAAGGAATACCAGGAGGTGCTGGCATCACACGGCATAGTCATAGACACTCAAAACAAGACGCTGACGATAAAGGCGGCGGAGGTGCCTAAGGACCTGCGATACCGTCTCACGGATGAGGAGGCGGCGAAGCTGTCGGCGGAGAAAGCGGACGGCAAGAAAGGTCCTACAATGGAGCAGCGGCTGGAGATAATAAACAAGATTATAGCGGCTGACTTCGCTGGCAAGGTTACTAAGGAGATGCTGGAGTCAAAAAACATCATCGACATTCCTCTACAGGCCGACAAGGAGAAGGAGATTCTTGGCATCCAAAAGTCTGCTTCCTCGGAAACTAAGTCGGTGTCCTTGGCTGAACTCCAGCAGCGGCAGCTGGCTCAAGAGAGGTCTATGCAACTCCAGCAGCCCTCTGACCTGTCGGGAACTCTGGATAAGGAACACCGCATAGGGGCGGTGGACGGACGCGCCCTTGCTGAAATAAAAGATACCAAAGGGTGGTATCGCGAGGAGTCGCACGGACGTGAGGTGTCGGTGGGTCTGATAACGGTGGAGCCTGACCGGCAGGTGTCGGGGAAATACCGTATGACGGCTGTAATCGACGGACAGCGTGTGTCTCACGAGATTTCCCAAAAACAGTATGACAAGTTCCTGGCGGTGGATGACTATCACCGTATGAAGCTCTTCTCTAAGGTGTTCCCGGAGGTGGAAATGAAAGGGAACGGCACAGGACCGAACCTCGGTGAGTCTATCCTCGCCGCTCTGGCGGCAGGAACGGCGGTGGCGCACACAATAACGCAGCCGGGGATGCCGATGCCCTCGCACCCTGCTCCGGAGATATACATCGACACCTATGAGTCGCAGAAGGTGTTCCATAAGCCGGGGGTGGTGGACGCTGCGTCGGTGGCGGCGGCTCAATATGAGGATGTGGCGGCACGTCAGCCCTCGCAGGAGGGGTCGATGTCCTTGGGCAGATAACTCTATGTGTATGGACGGTTATGATCTTTCTATGAGGCAGTTCGAGGTGCTGCGCATATCACCGCACTGGACGCAGTTCATCATCGACAATCTGCTCTGGCTGCTCTCTTGTCTTGCGGCTTTTCACTTCGCTGACTCTCTGTCTCCCTCATACCGCAGGCTGCTGCTCTTCCTCGCTTTCTCCCTGCTCTTCTTCTTGCTGTGGAAGGCTATGGAAATGGTGCGCACGGATTATGTCATCACCGGGGAGCAGGTGATATTCCGACACGGTGTGCTGTTCCACTCTTCTGACTATATGGAGCTGTACCGCATCATCGACTACCAGGAGAACCGCAGCCCTCTGCAACAGCTGCTCTCCCTCCGGTGTCTCACAATATTCAGCGGCGACCACACGCTGCCGAAACTGACTCTCAAAGGCATAAGGGGGCGCAAGGACCTCCTGTACGAGATTCGTATGAGGGTGGAGCATAACAAACGCCGGCGTGGAGTGTACGAGATTACTAACAGGAACTGACACCCTTGTCTCTTCCTCGCTGTCTTTCTCTTCAGGCGGCTCTATGGCATCCTCCAGCGCAGCTATTCTCAATAGGCATATTCATCAATAGGTATTCACATCAATAGGTATTTAAGTTAATAAGTATTTCTGACATCTTACGGTTTGATTTTTGAATTTTTGTTCTTAGTATTTAGTTTTTATGTTTATGAATCTTCTTAAGGGTAAAGGTTTTTTCAGAATTTCAATGGCGTGCGCTGCAATGGCGGCGTGCGCCTCTTCTTCCCTCGCGCAGGTGGCGGAGACGAACCCTCTCTGCATAGCGGCGATAACGGAGGGGTATGCTGTGATAACACAAGGCATCAACGGCTCCACTTCGAACCAACAGGAGACGGCACTGCTGCAGAATACCATAGCGGCGGAATATACGATGATGAAAAGCTGGCAGAGCAGCTACAACGCGTACCTGAAAACGGCACAGGGCTACGGAACGACCCTGAAAGCGTCGATGAGCCTCTATTCCGAGGGGGTGCGCACCATCGAATATCTCTGGCAGCTGAAAAAGGCGGTGGCCTCGAATCCCTCTGGGGTGGTGGCAACCCTCTCGATGAACAACCTCTATGTCGAGACGGCGGCGGCGTTCCTGAAAGTGTACTCGCTGCTGGAAAACACCATTGCCAAGGGCGGCGAACAGAATATGCTCAATGGCTCTGAACGCACACAGATGCTCTGGAACGCCAACGATGAGCTGGAACTCCTGAACCGTAAACTGCGGCAGCTGCTGATTAGCGTCTCTTACCATACCTTGTCGGACGTGTGGACGAAAGCCACATCGGGCATCATCGACCGTAACAAGAAACAGGTGGCAGGGGAGGCTCTGAAACGCTGGAAAAGGGCGGCGAAAACTAAGGTCTCTGAATAATTCCTCCTGCTCATTCTTCAATATTGCAATTACGCTTGTTCCATTCTCATAATATGGTAATACTTCAAGCTGATAATACGATAATATTGTAAGCCGATAATATGATAATATTGTAAGTCGGTAATATGATAAAATTGTAAGCCGATAATATGATAATATTGTAAGTCGGTAATATGATAATATTGTAAGCTGATAATACGATAATATTGTAATATTGCAATACTTCAATATGTGAGTACTTCAATACTCTAATAAAAATTATTATGTAATTCTTTAAATTGTAATACTATGCGTATCTCTTTCTTCTTTTCTCACCTTAAAGGCAGCGGCGGTCATCGCTTCTCTCTGTCGCTTGCCATAGCGGTCCTCTCTCTCTGCTCTCCAGCTCCCTCCAATGCTGCCATAGACCCGGCAAGGGCGGCGGCAATAGACGTGGCATCGGCTCTTGAAGAGAAGGGGCTGAAAGCTCAAAACGAGGTGCAGCTGCTGCAGTCAACAGGGCATCTGTGGACCACGGAACAGGTGTCGGCGGTGTCCTCGTTCCAACAGGAGTTCTGCTCCTACATCAGCACTTTCAACAGCCTGCTGGCGATAGCGGCGGAGATTTATGGGGTGTGCTATGAGGCGACGGAGCTGGTCTCGGCGGCTAAGGCTCTCAACAACGAAATCTCTAACCACCCGGAGAATGCCTTCGCCGTGGCTCTCTCTACTCGCAAGAATAATATCTATTCACGGATAATAACCACCGGCACGCAGGTGGCCTCTGACATCCGCACGGTGGTGATTACCACCTCCACGAAAGCTACGGAGGCGCAACGCATAAAAGCATTGTGTGCCATACGCCCGAAACTGCGCTCCCTCTGCCGTGAGCTGCGCATACTCGCCAGATACATCCGTTATACCACGGTGAGCGATGTGTGGCGCGAAATCTCGGGCCGTCATTACTCGCCGGCGACGAAAAAGGAGATTGTGTCCTCCTGCCACCGTAAGTGGAAGGCGGCGGCGAACACGGCGGCGCAGACGAAAGGCAGGTAGCACTTTTCTCTCTGTCTTGCCACGGCGGCTGTCTCTTGGTTGCCCTCATCAACTGAATCATTCATCAACTTAATATCAATACCATGGAAGAATCAAAAGAAATACAAAGTGTCTATAAAATTTTCCGCACCCTGGTGTACGTCTCCCTGATGCTGGAATTCTTCGTCTATGCAATGCCGTACCAGGCTCTCTCGGCTCTCGGCCCATTATGCATGGATTTCCACGACCGCCTCTCACAGATGCTCATATACAGACACGGAAACCTGGCGTACAGCAAACTGGCGACACTCCTGATGGTGGTCATCACCTGCATCGGCACTCGCAACAAAAAGCATATCAAGTTCGACGCGAGGCGCATGGTGCTGATGCCGCTGGCCTCGGGGATTATCCTCATCGTCCTCTCTGTATGGGTGTATAATATGAGCATGTCCTCACGCCTGTCGGGGCTGCGGCTGAACATCGTCATCTACATAGCGGCTTCTATAATGGGAACGCTGTTCGTGCATACTGCCCTCGATAACATCTCTAAATACCTCAAGACGGGGCTGCTCGACGACCGGTTTAATTTCGAGAATGAGTCGTTCTCTCAAAACGAGAAGCTGCAGGAGAACAAATACTCGGTGAACATCCCGATGCGATACTACTACAAAGGGAAATTCCGAGAGGGCTGGGTGAACATCATCAATCCTTTCCGAGGCACCTGGGTGGTGGGAACGCCGGGTTCAGGAAAGACGTTCTCGATAATCGAGCCGTTCATACGCCAGCACTCTGAAAAGGGCTTCGCCATGGTGCTGTATGATTATAAGTTCCCCACGCTGGCCACTAAGCTGTATTACCATTACAAGAAAAACAAACAGTTGGGGAAAGTGCCGCCGGGATGCCAGTTCAACATCATCAACTTCGTGAACGTGGAATACTCCCGGCGCGTGAACCCCATACAACAGAAATATATCAATAACCTGGCGGCGGCACAGGAGACGGCGGAGACGCTCATAGAGTCCTTGCAGAAAGGAAAGAAAGAGGGTGGGGGCGGCTCCGACCAGTTCTTCCAGACTTCTGCCGTGAACTTCCTCGCTGCCTGCATTTACTTCTTCGTGAACTACGAGAAAGAGCCGTATGACGCTGACGGAAACCTGCTGTACGCCGAAAAGGTGCAAGACCCGATGACAACACAGCTGAAACCCACAGGGAGGGTGTTCACTGACTCTACGATGACAACGCGCGTGGAGCCTGCATACTGGCTGGGGAAATACTCTGACATGCCGCACATCCTCTCTTTCCTGAACCTCGACTATAAGGTGATATTCCAGGTGCTGGAGACCGACCGTGAGGTGGCTCCGCTGCTCGGACCGTTCGCGACGGCATTCAAAAACAAGGCTATGGAACAGCTGGAGGGTATGCTCGGAACGTTGCGTGTTAACACTTCCCGACTTGCCACAAAAGAGTCGTACTGGATTTTCCACCGCGACGGCGACGACTTCGACCTGAAGGTCTCCGACCCTAAGCACCCCTCTTACCTGCTCATCGCCAACGACCCGGAAATGGAGAGCATCATAGGGGCTTTGAACGCCCTCATCCTCAACCGCCTGGTCACTCGTGTGAACAGCGGACAAGGAAAAAACATACCGGTGAGCATCATCGTGGATGAGCTGCCCACTCTCTATTTCCATAAGATAGACCGCCTGATAGGTACGGCACGCTCTAACAAGGTGTCGGTGACGCTGGGCTTCCAGGAGCTGCCACAGCTGGAGGCGGACTACGGAAAGGTGGGAATGCAGAAGATTATCACCACCGTGGGTAATGTCGTCAGCGGCTCGGCACGCGCCAAGGAGACCCTGGAATGGCTCTCCAACGACATCTTCGGAAAAGTGGTGCAGATGAAGAAAGGGGTAACCATAGACCGTGACAAGACTTCCATTAACCTCAATGAGAATATGGATAACCTCGTGCCGGCATCAAAAATAGCGGACATGCCCACAGGATGGATATGCGGACAGGCGGCAAGGGACTTCGTGCAGACGAAAGTGGGAACTGGCGGGTCTATGGATATTCAGAAGGCGGAGGAATTCCAAACCTCCAAGTTCTACTGCAAGACGGACTTCAATATGGACGAGATAAAGAAAGAGGAACAGGAATACCAGGAGCTGCCGAAATTCTACAGCTTCAAGTCGCGCGACGAGCGGGAGCGCATCCTGTACGCCAACTTCAATAAAGTTACGGAGGACGTGAACCAGATGGTCAACGACCTCCAGCAATTCTTCGTTAGATAGTTATTATGTTTTTTGTATTACTTTTTCTGTGCGGCTGGCGTCGTGAGACGGCAGCCGTTTCTCTGTCCTCTCTCTTCAGTCTGCTCTCTTAGCTCACTCTTTTCTGTTCGCTCTCTTCTGCTCACTCTCTTCTGCTCACTCTTTTCTGTCCTCCCTTTTCTGTCCTCCCTCTTCCTGTTCACTCTCTTCTGCTCTCTTCCGTTCAATCTCTTCCGCTCACTCTCTTCCGCTCACTCTCTTCCGCTCACTCTCTTCCGCTCACTCTTTTATGCCCACTCTCTTCCTGCTCACTCTCTTCTGTTCGCGCTCTTCCAACTCCGCCGTTTCTAATTTTTTCGTCATTTAATCCCCCTTTTCTTTGGAGGTATCAGAAAAAATCATTACCTTTGCACCGTGGATGTTCCAATAGGAACGAAACAAGTGAATTACAAATGATGTTTAACTTTTAAAATCAGCGAAAATGAAACAGAAAGAAATCAAAGACAGTAAGGCTAAGAAACAGCCATTAGAGGATGAGCAAACAAAAAAGGTCACAGGCGGTATTGGCGGTTTTACGGGAGATGGAGACTCGAAACTGTTGTTATAAAATTATCTTCCTTACTTAGTCGGTAAAGCAAAATGATAAGAACTATGTGAGAACAAGGTATTTAAACTGAAACTTTCTCTTAAACAAAATAATAGCTCACAATTAAAACCCTTAGTTGTGGGCGGGGAAAGCCATTGTAAAAATCAGTAGTCAAAATAAGACTCGTTAATATAAAATTGTGCATCAATGAAATTACATGAACTATTACCCTTTGAATGGATATGTAAAAACAAAGACTGGGAAGCATATAATGCTAGATATGTTGATAAGATTCATAATTATATAACAATAGTTCGTTAAAAATTTGACAATTACGCCGCGTCAGCGACGCCATAATATAAGAGTTCTTTGAAATCGTTGGTATTTAAATGTTTGTTCGGTCTGTGACCAGACATCATTAAAAATCGTTCCAGTATCATCGCATTGTGTATCAATGTCTTAACTCCTGCGACAGACAACCCGTTGCCAAACCGTCTCGCAAACTCCCTTGCGACATTTATGGATGCTAATGAACAGTTGAATGCGAAATCAAGCTTCTCTTTCTTCCTGGATTGACAGTGACACAGTCCGGTGAACTGCTTTGCATCGCGCAGCAGGAACTCTATCTGGAAACGTGTCTTGTATATGTCCATGATGTCCTTAGGCAGCATGTTGACATCC
>Ga0065709_1029627_pt1 | contig 15127 bp, 14 predicted proteins | sample Hoacrofraction14_2_FD_59096 | JGI IMG/M metagenome (GOLD analysis project Ga0065709, IMG submission 59096) | Hoatzin crop microbial communities from Cojedes, Venezuela, sample from fiber fraction 14 v1 | ecosystem: Host-associated > Birds > Digestive system > Esophagus > Crop | place: Venezuela...
AGCTGCTCTACCGGATGAACCGGAAGCTGACGGTCAGCTATTTCTGAGGCGGAGGCCTGACGCGATTTACGCGGCCGGGGCCGCCGGCGAGGGCAGAGACAGATTTTGATGCGGCCGGCGCCGCCTGCGGGGAAAGGGACAGATATTGAGTCGTAAGCAGAGTAAGGACACAGCCCGCACGGGCAGAACGAAAAGCGCACGCAAGGTCAGCCTTCAGGGGCGGACCGCCATTTTGCTGCTTGTCTTTCTGATAATGGCCGGCGTGGTCGTCTGGCGGCTGTTCAATCTCCAGATCCTGAACGGGGAGAGCTATCTGAACGATTTCTCGCTCTCCATCCGCAAGGAACGGGTGCTGAAATCCACCCGCGGAGAGATCTATGACTGCAACGGAAAGCTGCTCGCCTACAATCAGCTGGTCTACGCGGTGACCTTTGAGGACAGCGGGTCCTATACCAGCACGAAGGTGCGCAACCTCACGCTGAACGGGATTCTCTACCGCAGCATCAAGATCATCGAGAAGCACGGCGACGAGATCTCGGACAGCTTCAAGATCTCGCTGGACGCGGACGGCAACTTTGTGTACAACACCACCGGCTTCAACCTGAGCCGTTTTAAGGCGGATATCTTCGGCCTGCTGACGATCGACGAGATGACCGATGAGCAGAAGAACATCTCCGCATCGGACATGATCGATCTCATGTGCACCTCGAAGTATTACGGCATCACGCAGAACGGGGCCACGGCGGAGGAACTGGCCGAGTACGGTCTGCCGGAGACGCTCAGCACCTATGAGATCCTGCAGCTGTGCGCGCTGCGCAGTTCGCTCGCGGCCAACAGCTACCAGCGGTACAAATCGATCACGATCGCGAAGGATGTGAGCGAGGAGACGGTCTCCGAGCTGCTGGAGAACACCGGCACCCTGACAGGCATCGATGTCACGGAGGATTATAACCGCGTCTACAATGACTCAGAGTACTTTGCTCCGATCATCGGCTACACCGGACAGATCTCGGCGGAGGAACTCGAGGAGCTTCAGGAAGAAGATGACGGCTACGATTCCACCGACATCGTCGGCAAGGTCGGGCTGGAGAAGGTCATGGAGACGTCCCTGCAGGGCGACAAGGGGTCGGAGAAGATCTATGTGGACAACCTCGGCCGGACGATCAGCGTGGAATCGCGCTATGAGCCGCAGGCCGGCGACTCCCTGTATCTGACGATCGATTCGGATCTGCAGAAGGCGGCGTATCAGATCCTGGAGCAGTATATCGCCGGTATCGTCTGGTCCTACACGATCAACACGGAATCGGTCAACTCGGAGTGGTATACCTCGGCCGACGATGTCAAGATCCCGGTCTACGATGTCTACTACTCGCTGTTTGAAAATAATGTGCTGAGCGTCAGCCATCTGTCGGACCCGTCGGCCTCCGCAAATGAAAAAGAAGTGTATCAGGCGTTTCTGGTCAAGGCCGCTGCCATTTTCACGGAGCTCAGGGAGCAGCTGACGACCGATACGCCGACGGCGTACAAGGATCTGACCGACGAGATGAAGGTCTACCAGTCCTACATCGTCAACACGATGCTGCCGGAGGCCGGGATCCTCAATGAGGACGCCATCGACAAGACGGATCTGACGTACATCGCCTGGAGCGAGGACGAGACCATCAGCCTGCAGGAATTCCTGACGTACGCCATCTCGCGCAGCTGGATCGACATCAACGGGATCACGGAAGACACGGCGTACATGGACGCCACGGAGACGTATACGGCGCTTTCCGAGTATATTGCGACGTACCTGTCGGAGGATACGGATTTCTGTAAGCGTGTGTTCCGCTATATGCTGATGGAGGGATCTCTCAGCGGTAAGGAGGTCTGCCTCCTGCTGTTTGACCAGGGGATCCTGGACATGAATGAGGATGACTATGAGCGGCTGTCGGACGGTTCGCTGACGGCGTATGACTTCATCCGCGACAAGATCTACAACCTGGAGATCACGCCGGCGCAGCTCGCACTGCGGCCCTGCTCCGGCGCCATCGTGATCACGGACCCGGATACGGGGGATGTGAAGGCCTGTGTGACCTACCCGAGCTATGACAATAACCGTCTCGTCAACGAGATGGATTCGGAGTATTACACCAAGCTGGCGACGGATCTGTCGAGTCCGTTCTACAGCCGGGCCACGCAGGAGCTGCTGGCGCCCGGTTCCACGTTCAAGCTGGTGACGGCGGCGGCCGGCATCACGGAGGGTGTGGTCGGTGTCAACGACGGCATCTACTGCACGGGCGAGTTTGATCAGGTTGACCCGGTGATCAAGTGCTGGGTGTACCCCGGCGCACACGGGACGCAGACGCTGGTGCAGGCGATTCAGAATTCCTGCAACTTCTACTTCAACACGGTCGGTTTCCGCCTGGCCTATGTGTCGGGCACCTATGACGATGACACCGGTATCGCGACGCTGCAGCGGTATGCCTCGTACTTCGGGCTGGATTCCAAGTCCGGCGTCGAGGTGCCGGAGAGCAGTCCGATCATGGCGACGTCCGGCGCCGTGCCGGCGGCCATGGGTCAGTCCAACAACGCCTACACGGTGACGCAGCTGGCGCGCTATGTGGCCACGCTGGCCAACAGCGGGACGTGTTACTATCTGACGCTGATCGACAAGGTCACGGATTCGAACGGCAACACGATCGATGAGAATGAACCGGAGGTGTACAATACCGTGCCGCTGGCGCAGAGTACCTGGGATGCGATCCATGAGGGCATGCTGGCGGTGGTGAAGAACCACTCCGCGTTCAGCGATTATTCGGGCGTGGCGATCGCCGGCAAGACCGGTACCGCACAGGAGACGACGGACCGTCCGAACCACGCGCTGTTTATCGGCTATGCCCCGTACGAGGATCCGGAGATGGCGATCGCGGTCCGCGTGGCGAACGGTTATACATCGGCCAACACCGCGGCCATCGCGCGGGATGTGATCTCGTACTATTTCAACCAGCAGGATGACAGCGAGCTGATCACCGGCCATGCCCTGCAGGTGACGAGCGATATCTCGCGGACAGACTGATTCATCCGGAATGAACCCGAAACGGAGGGAGGAGCATTATGCAGCAGGATACAGCCATACAGCAGGAAGGATTTCTGCTCAAGAGCAACCGGTACGGACTGACTCTGATCCTGGATCCGGACATTCCCTTTGACATCCTGCTTTCCCGGATCGGCGAAAAGTTCCGGCAGAGTGAGCGGTTCTTCCGGAATGCGCAGATGGCGCTGTCGATCCGCGGGCGGCAGCTCACGCAGCAGCAGGAAAGCGCGGTCGTTTCCGCCATCACGGACAACTGCCGGATGCACATCGTCTGCCTGATGGAGGATGATCCGAATGCGGAAGAGGAAGCCCGGCAGGCACTGATCCGTGTGCTCAGCGCCGGAGCTGCCAACGAGGCGGAGATCGTGCGCGGTTCGCTGCGCAGCGGCCAGCGCGCCGAATCCGGCAAGAGTCTGCTGATCCTCGGAGATCTCAACCCGGGGGCGGAGGCCGTGAGCGCCGGCGATGTCATCATCATGGGCTGCTGCATGGGAACGGTGCGCGCCGGTGTCGGCGGGAACCGGGAGGCCTTAGTGGCGGCCGTCGTGCTCAAGCCGAAGGAGCTGCATATCGCGGACAAGGGCGCCGTGAGCGCGATCACCAAGCGCTCCGACAGCGGCGAGTATGCGCCGGATCCGCAGCTGGCCTATATCGCGGATGATCATCTGCGCATCGAGAAGCTCGGCAAGGATGCCTTTGACCGCCTCGTGCGCAGCAGCGAGCCGGCGGCGCCCGACGGGAAGTAACACCCGGCGCTGCGGCGGCCTTGCTGCGATCCCGTTCAGATTAAAGCGGATGTTATACCTGCCGGAGAGAGGAGAGAGGCGCTTTCATGTTTCGGCAATACAGATTTCGCAACTACAGTTTTATCCTGATGGCCTGCGTGATCGCCCTGTCGGTGATCGGGATCCTGGTCATCGGGAGCGCACAGAGCTCGTCGCAGAACCGGCAGATCTTCGGCCTGGTCCTGGGCACGGCGGCCATGCTGGTGCTGTCGCTGATCGACTACACCTGGCTGATCCGTTTCTCCTGGCTCTATTATCTGGGCGGCTGCGGCCTGCTCGCGGCGGTGCTGCTGGTCGGCGTCTCCGCCGGCGGTGCGACGCGCTGGCTGAATATCGGTATCCAGTTTCAGCCGTCGGATCTGATGAAGCTGATCCTGATCCTGTTCTTTGCCTGGTTTTACGGCCGGCATGAAGACAATATCAATACGCCGCGGATCATTCTCCTGTCGCTCCTGCTGGCGGGGATTCCGCTGATCCTGATCATCCGTGAGCCGGACATGTCCACAACGATCGTCACGGCGGCGGTGTTCTGTGTTATAATCTTCGCAGCGGGGCTGAGCTTTAAGCTGATCGGCCTGCTGCTGGCGATCGTCGTGCCGGCGGCCGCGATCTTTCTGAGCATCGTCCTGCAGCCGGATCAGACGCTGCTGAAGGATTATCAGCGCAACCGTATCCTGGCCTGGCTCCGGCCGTCGGAATACGCCGACACCGCGATGCAGCAGCAGAACTCCATCATCGCGATCGGCTCCGGTCAGCTGTTCGGCAAGGGCCTGAATAATACGATGGTTTCCTCGGTGAAGAACGGCAATTTCATCGCCGAGCCGCAGACCGACTTCATTTTCGCCATCGTGGGAGAGGAGCTGGGCTTTGCCGGCTGCGTCGCGGTGATCGTGCTGGAGCTCATGATCGGCTGCCTGTGCATCCGCATCGGCCGCCGGGCCCGCGATCTGGAGGGAAGCCTGATCTGTGTGGGGATGGGTTCTCTGGTGGTTTTCCAGAGCTTTGTCAATATCTGCGTGGCGACCGGACTGATGCCGAATACGGGTATCACACTTCCCTTTGTGAGCTATGGCGTGACATCACTCATCACGTTTTGCATGGGGATCGGCATTGTCCTGAATGTCAGCCTGCAGCCGAAGAAGAAGAGAAGTACGGCCGGACAGGGCGAGAGGAGGTTTCAGTTTTGAAGATAGGATTTATCGCGGACGGCGCCAAGAAGAAGCTGATGCAGAACTGCTGTATCGCGTACCGGGCCATTCTGGCCAAGCATGAGCTCTATGCGACCGGCACGACCGGCCGTCTGATCACGGATGCGACCTCGCTGCCGGTGCACAAGTTCCTGGAAGGCCATGTCGGCGGCGAACAGCAGATGAGCGCCATGATCGAACAGAACCAGCTGGACCTGATGCTGTACTTCCGGGATCCGGAAGCCACCGTGCAGATCCGCAATGACAGCGTGGATATGACCCGGGTGATCCGTATGTGCGACATCCATAACGTGCCGCTCGGAACCAATATCGCGTCCGCGGAGATCCTGCTGAAATCGCTGGACCGCGGCGATCTGGAATGGAGAGAGATGTACCGCTGATGAGCAGAGAACGATATCCCAAGCCGGACATGTATACAGACCGGGAATGGCGGCGGATCCGCGAGAAGGAGAAGGCGGAGGCCCGGAGCATCCGGCGCCTTGCGGCGGTGGCCATTCTTCTGGCGGCGCTGACGGCGGCGCTGTTTTACGCCGTGTATGTCTACGTGCTCCGGTCCCATGATGACACTGCGATGCGCCTCGGCTTCGGCACGACGTCGCTTTCCGACATTCTGCCGGGTGGCAATGAGGAGGCGGGCCGTGCATCACCCTTCGCGGCGAATCTGTGCGTCACGTCTTCCGACGTCAATGCGGACAGTCTGTTTCTGTCTGCCACCGAAGCTGCGCTGTTTGACCTGAATAACTGCGAGGTGGAGTACGCAAAGAACATTTTCGAGGAACGCTCACCGGCGTCCCTGACGAAGGTCATGACGGCGCTGGTCGCCATGAAATACGGCAACCTGGACGATATCGTCACGGTCACGGCTACGGCCAACGATATCGAGGCGGGCTCTTCGGTCTGTGATCTGCATATCGGGGACAAGCTGTCTCTGCGCCAGCTGCTGTACGGTCTGCTGATCGCCTCCGGCAATGATGCGGCGATGATGATCGCGGAGCATGTCGGCGGCAGTGTGAGCACGTTTGTCGCCATGATGAATGCCGAAGCGCAGGCACTCGGCGCCACGCACACGCATTTCATGAACCCGCACGGCCTGACGGCCTCCGGCCATTATACGACGGCCTATGACATGTATCTGATGTTCAAGGCGGCGATGGAGTATCCGGTCTTCATGGACATCATCAACCGTGAGAATTATTATGCGGAGTTCACGGACGGAGACGGCGATGCCTATGCGATCACCTGGGAGACCACGGACCATTACTTCACGGGCGAAGCGCAGGCCCCGGACAATGTCATCGTCTACGGCGGCAAGACCGGTACCACGCAGGACGCGGGCGCCTGTCTGATCCTGCTGTCCAAGGATCTGTACGGCAACCCGTTCCTGTCGGTTATTATGAACTCGGAGTCGAAGGACACGCTCTATACGGAGATGAACCAGCTGCTGGCGCTGGTGTAGTACACGGGATCGGCCGCCGGCACCGCTGCAGAACGCGGACCGGCCATCCGCGCGGGCGGCGCTCCGGCAGGGCGCCGTTACCACCAAACGCTAAATCCGTAGCTCTTTGAGGTTGTATTTCCGGGGCGAATCGTCTATAATCTAACCAGAGATTCGGGCAGCGCCGGTCTTATGATCTGTGACAGCGCGCTGCGGCCGGATCACCTGAAACACAGGCCGGGATAATCGTCCGGGCCACAGAATATAAATTTCCAATTCCGCTAACATAAGGAGGAGATCATCTATGATACAGTTCATCATCGGCGAAAAAGGGAAAGGTAAAACAAAAATCCTGCTGGAAAAGGCCAACACGGAGATCAAGAGTGCGAACGGCAACGTCGTCTACCTTGATAAGAGCGCGCAGCATATGTTCGAACTGAACAATAAAATCCGGCTGATCGATGTTACCGGTTACCCTCTGACCGACAGTGATGAATTTATCGGTTTCCTGTGTGGGATCATCTCACAGGACCATGACCTGGAACTGATGTACCTCGACTCGTTCCTCAAGATCGCGAAGATCGAGAATCCGGAGGAGGCCGGTGCCGTGCTGGAGCAGATCAGCAAGATCAGCGAGCAGTTCCATGTGAATTTCGTCATCAGCATTTCGATGACGCGCGACCAGCTTCCGGAAGCCTTCCGCGAGGGAATCATCTCGGAGCTGTAATCGGGTTTCGGCCTGCGGCCGGTCCGGCGCTCCGCTCAGGCGGGCACAGAACCGTCCGGAAAGCTGAATGAGCAACCAGCCGAAGAAAGTGTCACGGCGGGCAGAGACACAGCGGTGTTTCGGCCCGCCGTATTGCGTGCGGGGCAGCAGCCGTGTTTCGGGCTGCGGTATACGTGCGCGGCTTTAGCGGCGCCGGGAATCCGTGTTTTGCGGCATTTTCGGGGAAAAGCAGCGGCCATCGGACCGGACAGGTGCTGTCCGGCCCGGTTCAGGGAGGTTCTGCCTGTGGCAAAATCAGATTCGGATGATAAGATCAAAAAATATCCCTCCTGGCTGAGAAACCTCAACATCGGTACGCTCATGTTCGGGATCATCTTTGCCTATCTGCTCATCGCGCTGGCGGCGTATATGATGGACGAGCATATCGCCAGCTATGAGGTGATCGAGGGCACGATCTCCGGCAACTACCGGTACAGTGCTCTGGCCCTGAAGGCGGAAGAGATCGTCACCGCGCAGGAGTCCGGCAATGTCACCTACTACGCACGCGAGGGGGCGCGGGCCAACGCCGGTCTGCTGATCTGCGCGGTCGGGCAGACCTCTGCCTCCGTGATGACCAATGCGGAGCCGGATGAGGATGATTATGAACAGGCGCGCTCGGACATGGTTTCGTTCAGCCTGAATTTTGATGACAGCCGGTTTCAGAGCGTCTATGACCTGAAAGCCGACCTGCAGGCGCTGATCCTGCAGAATGCGATCAACGAGGATGCCGGCGTGTATGTGACCGGCAGTTACACGGCGCCGGTCTCCGGATTCGTCCTGTATTTCACGGACGGCTATGAGGGCCTTGACGAGAGCAGTCTCTCGGAGGAGCTGTTCAGCCGGAACGATTATGAGAAGGAGAATCTGCGGCTTAAGACGAGTGTCAGCGCGGGCGATACCCTGTATTCGCTGGTCACCGGCGACACCTGGTATCTGTATTTCCCGGTGACGGCGCAGCTGGCCACGGAACTCGAAGGCCGGACGCGCATCCAGTTCCGTTTCCTGAAGGATAAGAACTCCTTCTCGGCGCCGTTCGAGCTGGTGACGGGCACGGACGGGCAGTACGGAAAGATCACGCTGAATCACTCGCTGGTCCGCTACGTGCGGGAGCGCTTCCTCGACATCGAGCTCGTCATCAGCCGTGTCAAGGGCCTGAAGATCCCGGTGTCGGCCATCGCCGACAAGGTATTTTACAAGATCCCCAAGGAGTATGTCATTGTAAATGAGAACACGGACAGCGAGATCACGATCCTGCTCGAAACGTTCAACAGCGACGGCTCCTCCCAGACACGGTATGTGACCGCGACGGTCTACGACAAGACGGAGGACGGCAGCTATCTGGTCAGCACGGATCTCTTCGATGTCGGTGACTATATTCTCATGGTGGATACCAACAAGAATTATCAGATCCGGGAAAGCGATCTGACGACCATCAGCGGCGTCTATAATATCAACAAAGGCTATGCCATTTTCCGTGAGGTGACGGTGCTCGACCGGAATGAGGAGTTCTGCATCGTGGAGCCGAACAATGTCTACAGTCTGAGTGCCCATGACCGGATCGTGCTGAACGCGTCCAAGGTCAGTGAGGGGGACATCATATCCTGAGCGGGCAGACAGAAAGGAGCAGTGCTGTGATTCGGGAAAATCTGCATGAGGTGGAAGAGAGGATCTGCGCGGCCTGTGCGCGGAGCGGACGCAGCCGCGAGGAGGTCACGCTGATCGCGGTGAGCAAGACCAAGCCGGTCGGGATGATCCGCGAGGCGGCTGAGCTCGGGCAGCTGGACTTCGGCGAGAACAAGCCGCAGGAGATCCGGGACAAATATCCGCAGCTGCCGCCGGAGCTGCGCTGGCACATGATCGGCAATCTGCAGCGCAACAAGATCAAATACATTATCGATAAGGTGTGCATGATCCATTCGGTCTCGTCTCCGGAGCTGGCGCAGGCCATCGAGAAGGAGGCGGCCCGGATCGACCGGGTGATCCCGGTGCTGCTCGAGGTGAATATCGCCGGCGAGGCGTCCAAGGGCGGGATTGCGCCCGGGGAGGCGCTCGAGACGGCCCGCCTGACGGCCCGGCTTCCGCATCTTCGCCTGAAGGGGCTGATGTGTGTACCGCCCTTTGTGGAAATCGCAGAAGAGAACCGTGTCTGGTTCGCGAATTTGAGGAAATTGGCGATTGACATCGCAAAAGAAAACATTGATAATGTAGACATGTGTGAACTGAGTATGGGTATGACCGGGGACTTTGAAGTGGCCATCGAGGAGGGAGCCACGATGGTCCGCGTCGGAACCGGTATCTTTGGTGCTCGTGTGTAACTGTTTAGGACAGCCCGAAGCACTTGCTGCTGAGGGCGTATCAATAAAGTATAATTGGCAGCATCGGACGAATTTGAATGCGAAGCTTCGTCCGATGCGAAACTGTTCAGCGAAGCGTTCTGAACAGTTTCGCCCGTGATTATTCGGGCGTGAATGGATGAGGAGCTGCATTTTTCGATGAGTGTGTTTGATAAGTTCATTAACGCGATCAAGCTGAATGAATATGATGATCTGGACGATGAGGAGTACTTCGACGAGGAGGAGGATCCCGGCTACGAGGATACCAAGCCCCGCCGCCGTATGATCAGCCGCCGCGATGAGGATCCGGATGAGGATCTCGATGACGAGCCGGAGGTACGTGAATATACGCCGGCGCGTTCTTCTTCCAAAGCGAAGCCGCGCTCTGTGCGCCCGGCCGCGTCCCCGAATGCGTCCGGCAAGGTATCGGCTTTCCGCCCGCGCAAGGAAGCGGAGAGCAGTGACCAGTCCAACCTGTCGGTGTGCGTGATCAAGCCCCGCTCGATGGAAGACGCCTGGGAGATTGCCCAGACGCTGCTGTCCGGCTGCACGGTCATCCTGAATCTGGAGGGGCAGGAGCTGAAGGTGTCGCAGCGGATCTTTGACTTCGCGTCCGGCGCCTGCTGTGCGATTCGCGGCAATCTGGAGAAGATCAGCAATTATATCTTCATCCTGACACCGCACGATGTGGAGATCACCGGTGAGTTTCAGGAGATCCTGACCGGCGCTTTTGACAGCGGGTCGGATGATTATTGATGCGGCATTCGCCGGATGAACACGCAAAGCGTGCTCACCCGGCCCATTATTGCAACCGCGCATACGGAGGGAGCGTCCGGTCTGGCCGGCGCTCTTTTTTCATGACAGGAGGTTTTTGACATGGCTGAATCAAAAAAGACGCAGGACACATCCGTGATCACGGTCCGGAAGGACCGCCGCTTTGCCTATCACATCTATCTGGAGGAATCCTTTGACCGCCTCGCGGAGTGCCTTAAGGAGCTGCATCCGGAGTCCTGCCGGATCTGTCTTGTGACGGACAGCCATGTGGACGCGCTGTACGCGCAGCCGGTGGAGGATATCCTGAAGGGGATCTGCGGCGGTGTCAGCCGGTTTGTGATCCCGGCCGGCGAGGAACATAAAAATCTGGACGAGATCCGCCGGCTGTACACGCATCTGATCGAAGAGGGCCTGACACGCGGCGACCTGCTGGTGGCCCTCGGCGGCGGCGTGGTGGGGGATATGACCGGCTTTGCGGCGGCCACCTACCTGCGCGGGATCCGGTTTGTCCAGATCCCGACTACATTGCTGTCGCAGGTGGACTCCAGCATCGGCGGTAAGACCGGCGTGGATTTTGACTGCTATAAGAATATGGTCGGGGCATTTCACCAGCCGTCACTGGTCTATATCAACACGGCGACGCTGCAGACGCTCGATGAGCGGCAGTTTGCCAGCGGCATGGGTGAGGTGCTCAAGCACGGGCTGATCCGCGATGCCGCCTACTATGAGTGGACGCTGGATCACATGTCGGAGATCATGGAGCGCGACAGCGCCGTGCTGCGGCCGATGGTCGCCGCGAGCTGTGAGATCAAGCGGAAGGTCGTGGAGAAGGATCCTGAGGAGAAGGGCGAGCGGGCGGTGCTCAATTTCGGGCACACCGCCGGCCATGCGATCGAGAAGCTGCGGAATTTCACTCTGGCGCACGGTGAGTGCGTGGCGCTGGGCTGCGTGGTCGCGGCGTATATCTCGTGGAAGCGCGGGATGCTCGAGGAAGAGGAATTCTTTGAGATCCGGGACATGTTTGTCGGCTTTGATCTGCCCATCTCGTTCGACTCGATCGCCATCGACGATATCCTGCTGGCTGTCCGCCATGACAAGAAACGGATCGGCGACACGCTGCGGTTCATTCTGCTGGATGGGCTGGGACATGCGGTCATCGATGAGACGGTAACGGATGACGAGCTCAGGGAGGCGCTGCGTTTTATCTGCGCGGATGAGGCGTGACGGCGGGTGCGGCAGTGGCGGAACTGCTCAGCCTGCTCGTCCTGTATGCCGCGGATCAGCTCAGCAAACTGGCGGCGATCCGCTGCCTCGCCGGGACCGACGGCCTTCGGCTGCTCCCGGGCGTGTTTGAACTGCAATATGTGGAGAACCGCGGCGCCGCGTTCGGCATGCTGGAGGGCCGCCGCTGGCTCTTCATTCTCTTTACGCTGGCCGTGACGGCCGCGCTGGCCTGGTATCTTCGGAAGACGCCCGCGGAGCACCGCTCCCTGCGGCTGCGCGCCGGCGTGGTGCTTGTGGCGGCCGGCGCGTTCGGCAACCTGACCGACCGGATCCTGCGCGGCTTCGTGGTCGACTTTCTGTATGTCGCCCTGATCGATTTCCCGGTCTTCAACCTGGCGGACATCTGTATCTGCGTGGGGCTGGCGCTGCTGCTGTGGGACGCGCTGATCCCTGCGGATTAGGCGCACCGAGGCCGCGTTCCTGTAATTTTCCTCTGCCTGAAGGAGAAATTTGAATGACAGCGGATGAAATCATTGCAATGGACAGCCCGGACTGCTTAGACAGCCCGGATAGTCCGGACAGCCGGACAGCCCCCGGGGACGCACCGGAATCCGTGCGGCAGCTGACCGTATCGAAGGAAGACGAGGGCCGTCGCCTGGACGTCTTTCTCGACCGGCAGCTGCCGGACTTCACCCGTTCCTATCTGCAGAAGCTGATCGAGGACGGGCAGGTCCGGATCCTTCGCACCGACGCCACCGAAGAAGCTCCGCGCAAATGCGGCAGGAAGGTTCGCTGCGATGAGTCCGTCATCGTGACAGTTCCGGCGGTGCGGGAGCCTGACATTTTGCCGGAGGATATTCCGCTGGATATCCTGTACGAAGATGCGGATCTGATCGTCGTGAACAAGCCCAAGGACATGGTGGTGCATCCGGCGGCCGGACATTACAGCGGGACGCTGGTCAATGCGCTCCTGTATCACTGCCGGGATCAGCTGAGCGGCATCAACGGCGTGATGCGGCCGGGCATCGTGCACCGGATCGACAAGGACACGACCGGCGCCCTGGTCGTCTGTAAAAATGACAAGGCCCATGAGAGCCTGGCGGCGCAGCTGAAGGTGCACTCCATCACCCGGCGGTACCGCGCGATCGTGCATGGCAATCTGCGGGAAGATACCGGCACCGTGGACGCGCCGATCGGGCGTCATAAGACGGATCGGAAGAAGATGGCCATCGACCGGTCCGGCGGACGGCCGGCGATCACGCATTACCGGGTGCTGGAACGTTTTGGGCGGTATACGTATATTGAATGCGAGCTGGAGACCGGGCGGACGCACCAGATCCGCGTGCACATGGCCAGTCTCGGCCATCCGGTGCTCGGCGATGCGGTATACGGGCCGGCCCGCTGCCCGTTCCCGGCGCTGCAGGGGCAGACGCTGCACGCGATGGTCCTCGGGTTCATTCACCCGCGCAGCGGCGAGTATATGGAATTCACGGCGCCGCTGCCGGCGTATTTTGAGGAGCTGTTGGAGAAGCTGCGGGCGTCATTGTAAGGCGCCGAAGAAGAAAGGCAGAAACAGTCATGAAATTTGTCATACAGCGAGTGAAACAGGCATCTGTCACCGTGGAAGGAAAAACCATCTCGGAAATCGGACCGGGATTTCTGGTACTCATCGGTGTCGGCAAGGAGGACACGAAAGAGATCGCAGACGGCATGATCCGCAAAATGCTCGGCCTGCGGATCTTCGCCGATGAGAACGGGAAGACGAATCTGAGTCTCAAGGACACCGGCGGACGGCTTCTCCTCGTGTCGCAGTTTACGCTGTGCGCCAACTGCCGCAAGGGCAACCGCCCGGGCTTCAGCGACGCGGCCGGCGCGGAGCTGGCCGCGTCACTGTATGAATATATCCTCGCACACTGCGAGGCTCAGACCGGCGAGAGCGTCGGCCGCGGCATCTTCGGGGCGGATATGGAGGTCTCACTCGTCAATGACGGGCCGTTCACCATCCTGCTGGACAGCTGCGAGATCCTGTGAATCAATCGCAGGCGTGTCCGCAGGCCGTTCCTCCCGCAGCTTCACCGCGGAGGCGGCCCGGCGCCGCCGGGTCTCATCCATGGCCGCATAGTGCTTGCGCGTGGTGTTCACATCCTTATGGCCCAGCACCTCGGCCACCAGGTAAATGTCACCGGTTTCGCGGTACAGCGCCGTACCGTACGTGCTCCGGAGCTTATGCGGCGTGATCTTTTTGGTCGTTACCACCTCGCGGGCATATTTCTTGACCATGTTTTCCACGGCCTGCACACCCATGCGCTTGCGCTGGGTCGAGAAGAACAGGGCGTTCTCATGGCCGGGCAGCGGCTCGATCGACTTGCGGTATTCGATATAATTGAGCAGCGCCTTTTCCACCTCGGGACCGAAGTACACGAAGGATTCGCTGCCGCCTTTGCGCACAACCTTGAGCGCGCCGTTGCGAAAGTCCACGTCGCCGATGTCCAGGCCCACGCATTCGCTGACACGGATTCCGGTGCCCAAAAGCAATGTCACAATGGTCAAATCCCGGATTTTCGTCTTTTCATAGTATGTTTTTTTCTGACCTGTCAGATTATTTCCGCAATTTTCAATATAATCCAGCAGCGCAGCCGTTTCGCCTTCATCCATGCGGATGATCGCTTTGTCATGTAGCTTGGGCATATCCACAAGCAGCGTCGGATTTGTCTGGATCTGCTGACGCTTATAGTAATAGGCATAGAAGCTCCGCAGGGCCGACATTTTGCGCTTTAAGCCTTTTTCGCCATTCGTAAAGCGGGCCTCGGCGGGCGCGCCGGCCAGGGACCGGTCGACCTCATAGACCTTCAGGAATTCCTGATATTCCTCGATATCGACGGCCTGCATCTGATCCAGCACGGAGACGTCCCATTGATGAATGTCCACCGAGCGCAGAGCCGGATTGGATTCCTGGATAAACCGGAAAAAGGTGCGGATATCGTAGGCATACGACAGCCGCGTGCGCGTGGAGGTCGTCGGCTCGATGGCACGGAAATACGACCGCGCGAAAGGCGGAAAAGTTTTCAGCACCTCGCGGAGCTGGAGAATATTCTGGATGTCTTTCTGATCGTGATACGTGGTTTGCCGATTCGATGAATGACCGGCGGATAATGATTGTCTGTCAGAAGACGCTTGTCTGTTTACGGCGGAATTCTGAGGCAAAACGGAATCCGCGGATGTAAAGCCGGATGTGTTCATAAAGCAGGTACTCCCCTTAAAAATACACCTTATCTATTGGAAAAACATGTGTTTTCTGTATAGATCCATCCCGGACATTGTACCCCCGCCCCCGCTTTCTGTCAAGACAATGTGCTGAAAACGCCCGTTTTTCAAGGCTTTCATGCGGAATCCTGACACGGCTTCCGCCGGACGTACACGCTGACTTGATGCCGGCATTCGCCGGAACATATACGAAGATCCGGTGTGTCATTTCGCCGCTGATAAAAAACCGGCGGACGGACCTGTATGGTCAGCCGCCGGTTTA
>Ga0065709_1029628_pt1 | contig 15126 bp, 10 predicted proteins | sample Hoacrofraction14_2_FD_59096 | JGI IMG/M metagenome (GOLD analysis project Ga0065709, IMG submission 59096) | Hoatzin crop microbial communities from Cojedes, Venezuela, sample from fiber fraction 14 v1 | ecosystem: Host-associated > Birds > Digestive system > Esophagus > Crop | place: Venezuela...
ACCTTCGCCGCAAGCGGCTTGGTTCAGCGTGCATCACAGGTATACGAAAAGTCAGCCAATCGCCCGGCGCCTGCCGGCTTGGGCTCTTGGGACTTTTACAGCAAAGGAATATGCATGCTGACGGAATCACAGCAAAAGGCCGTGGACCACGGCGACGGGCCGGCGATGGTGCTGGCGGGGCCGGGTTCCGGCAAGACAACGGTGATCACCAACCGCATCCTCTCGCTGATCCGGCGGGGCGCGGAGGCGGAGAAGATCCTGGTGATCACCTTCACACGGGCGGCCGCGGAGGAGATGCGCCAGCGCTTTGAGGCGATGGCGGCACCGGCGCGGCCGCGCGTCACGTTCGGCACCTTTCACGCGGTCTTCTTTCATATCCTGCGCTACGAGTGCCACTACAGCGCGGAGAACATCCTCCGGCCCGAGCAGGGCTACCGGATCCTGGACGAGCTCACGCAGCAGCGCAGCATGGAGGCGGACGACCGGAAGGAATGGATCGGCCTGCTGCTGACGGAGATCAGCCTGGTCAAGTCCGAGGGGATCGGGCTGGAGCACTATTTCTCCACGGTTTGCCCGGAGGACGAATTCCGGAAGATCTACCGCGCCTACCAGCGCCGGCTCGAGGAAGCGCGGCTGATCGACTTCGACGACATGGGCCGGCTGTGCCTGGAGCTCTTCAAGCGCCGCGCGGATGTCCTCGCGGCCTGGCAGCAGCACTATCAGTATATCCTGGTCGATGAGTTCCAGGACATCAACAATCAGCAGTATTCGATCGTGCGCCTCCTCGCGCAGCCCCGGAACAATCTCTTCATCGTCGGCGACGACGATCAGTCGATCTACCGGTTCCGCGGCTCGCGCCCGGAGATCATGCTGAACTTCCCGAAGGACTACCCGGACTGCCATGTGATCGAGCTGGACGAGAATTTCCGCTCGACGCAGACGATCGTGAAGGAGAGCCTGAAGGTCATCGGCGAGAACCGGCAGCGTTTCGCCAAGCAGCTGCGCAGCTGCTCGGAAATGGGGCAGTCCGTGGACATCCGCTCGTTCCGCGATGAGGAGACGCAGCTGCTCTACGTGATCAAAGGGATCCGCGATGCGCGCGCGGCCGGCACGCCGCTCTCGGAGATCGCGATCCTGACCCGCACGAATGCGGGCGGGCGGCAGATCGCGGGGAAGCTGATGGAGTTCGAGCTGCCGTTCCGGATGAAGGATGTGATCCCGGACATTTACGATCACTGGATCGCGAAGGATATCTTCGCGTACCTGCGCATGGCGGAGTGCGCGCGGCGCTCACGGGAGAGCGGGAGCGGGGACGCGCGGGTGGTCCGCGAAGACCTTCTGCGCGTCATGAACCGCCCGAACCGCTACATCAGCCGCGCCGCCGTGGACGCCGCGCGGGAGAAGCGCCACGGCGGCAATGCAGCCGGGACGGCACAGGCCGAGCGGGCCGGGGCGGCGGGCCGGGGCAGTCGGAGCGCTTTGCGAAACGGAGCGCAGGGCAGCGGTGCGGCCGGCCGAGGCATGTCTGAAAACGGTGCGGCCGGCGGAGGACCGGGGGGCCATCGCGCTGCCGGACAGAATGCGCCGCATGACGGCCGCGGGCTGCGGGGTGGGGACCGGCGGCAGAATGCCGGGCAGGCGTCGCCGTGGGTGTCGCTCGGGAAGCTCGAGGAGTTCTACGACGCACAGGAGTGGATGTGGGAGCGGCTCGACCGCCTGGCCCACAACCTCTCGATGCTCGCACACATGCGCCCCTACGCGGCGGTCAATTACCTGCGCCGCGGCATGGAGTACGACGACTTCCTGACCAGGTACGCACTGAAGCGGCGCCTGAAGGCGGAGGACCTGCTGGCGGTGGCCGATGAGCTGCAGGAGGCGGCCAGACCATTTGACAGCGCGCAGGCGTGGTCGGATCATATCGCCCTCTGGCGGCGGGAGATGGCCGAGGTGCGGCGGCAGATGAAGGAGGAGAGTGCGGGGAAGAAGGAGGAGCGCATCACGCTCTCCACGCTGCATTCTTCGAAAGGACTGGAATTCGACGAGGTCTTCATCCTCGATGTCAACGAGGATGTGATCCCGTACCGGAAGGCGGCCCTCGAGACCGACTTCGAGGAGGAGCGCCGGCTGTTCTACGTCGGCATGACCCGCGCCCGCAAGCGCCTGCATCTGCTGTGCGTCCGCGAGCGCTACAACAAGGTGCTGCGCCCGTCCCGCTTTCTGGACGTGCTCGGAGGGCCGGCCGACGACGCCGGGACGCCGGGCAGCGGCACAGGTGCGAAGGCGCCGGCTTGCGCAGAATAAAAAAAGATGAGTAACTGTTCAGAACGCTTCGCGCAGCAGTTACAAAGATGATACGCTGTCGGCCGGAAAACAAATACGGCCGGACAGAGGCAAAGAGAGGAAGATTCATTATGACAGACGAAAGTGTACGGAATGTCACCTGCAGCGGCGACTGCGCTTCCTGCGGGCAGGAACCGGACAGCTGCGGGGAAGGCGGCGGCGCGACGATCGACGTGGCGCTGGATGACGGCGTGGTGACGTGCGCGGTCATTGCCATCTACGAGGCGGCAGGACGGCAGTATATGGCACTGCTCCCGCTCGACGAAAAGGGCGAAAACCACGACGGTCTGGTCTGGCTGTACCGCTGCGTGACGACGCCGGACGGGAAACATCTGACCGACAACATCGCGACCGACGAGGAGTACGAGACAGCCTCGGCGGCGTTCGACCGCTGGGTAGACGAGCATACCCTCGACGGCATCGTGTATGAAGAGGCAGAGGAAGAGGCCTGAGGAAGAGGCGGCTTCACAGCTTCAACGGAATCCGAAGGATTTCCCGGACGGCTCTGAACAGTTACTCAGATATAAGAAGGAGGAGGATGCATGAGACGAAAATGGCTCTGCATGGCGGCGCTGGTGCTGGCGCTGACGGCGGTCCCGGCGGCGACGGCGCGGGCCGACTGGACGAAGATCGGCACGCACACCGCCTACCAGAAGCAGGACGGGACCTATGCGACGGGCCTGTCCCTGATCAACGGCGAGATCTACTATTTCACCGCGTCCGGCTGCATGAAGACCGGCTGGGTGCGCACCGGCGGCGTCTACTACTACTTCGAGACCACCGGCGAGCGCAAGGGCATGGCCGTCAGGGGCTGGGCGGAGCTTGCGGGCGGGAAGTACTACTTCCTTGAGGACGGGCGCTTCATCGAAGGCTGGATTCAGAAGGACGGCAACCTCTATTACCAGGTCGCCGGCATGGGCTGCCTGACCGGCACGCAGACGATCGACGACGCGCTTTACTGGTTCGACGAAAATGGCGTCTACAGGGAATCGGTCACCCAGTCCCTCCGTTCCTCCGGCGGCCTCGGCAAGAGCTCGGACCTGCTGTTCTTCACGCAGTTTGAATCCGGCTCGGCGGGCTACGGCCAGACCGGCGGGGACAGCGGCAACGCGTGCGGCAAGTACCAGTTCGACCGGCGGTATTCGCTGATCCCATTTATCAAGTACTGCTATGCCCACGACCCGGTGCTGTTCCGCAAGTTCCGCACGTACGCGAAGTACGCGAACACGACGGAGTACCAGGAGCTGCTCAGGGGAAATGAAGAATTCTACGCGGCCTGGCGCTACATCTACAAGCGCTATCCCACGGCCTTTGCGTACTATCAGGACCGCTTCGCGTACGAGCAGTATTATGAGACGGCGGAGAAGCTTCTCAGGAGCGCAGGGCTGGATATCTCGGAGCGGCCGTATGTGGTGCGCGGCGCGGTGTTCAGTTATGCGATCCAGCATGGGGCGCGGACGGCGGCGACGGCGGTGATCAAGGCGAAGATCACGGCGGAGACGGGCAATGAGGAGTTTATTACGAAGCTGTATCGGTATCGGTGGAAGAATAAGAATGCGTGGGCGAAGAACGCGGTCTACAAGAACCGGTATCGCACGGAGCGCAATACGGCGCTGGCGATCCTGGCGGCGCTGTGATTTTGTGACGAGCGGACGGCCGGGTGGTGATGATGTGGCGGCCGGGTTGAGTGCTTTGTGACGGCCGGGGTGGTGATGATGTGACGGCCGGGGTGAGTGCTTTGTGACGGCCGGGGTGGCTGCACGGCAGGACGCGCTGCTATTACGCAGCGCTTACCTGTCGCACAGCCGCCCCGGCCTGCTGATCGCATGGGCCCGGCCTGCTGATTGCATGGGCCCGGCCTGTGTATTGCCGGGGCGTAAAATAACTTCTCCAAAAACTTTGAAAAAGCCTTGACATATCTGGCGGGAGTTGGTATAGTTACGTTCGTGAGTTGAGAAACCCACGTGCAAACGCGGAAGTGGCGGAATCGGCAGACGCGCAGGCTTCAGGTGCCTGTGATCATTATCGGTCGTGAGGGTTCAAGTCCCTTCTTCCGCAGGAAAGATTTCTGAGCGATCAGAAATCTTTTTCTTTATCTGGGGAATTTTTCGGACGGTCCGGTCAGGGGGTGGCCGGGGCGAGAGAAGAATTTTCAGAATGCCGGTCAGGGGTGGCCGGGGCGAGAGAAGAATTTTCGGAATGCCGGTCAGACGAGTCGGCCGGCGCGAGGCTGAGAGAGTACACGGGAGAGTTTACAGGAGGGACCCATGGCTCAGAAAGGCGATGACAATCCGCTGATGGACGGACGCAGGAGAGGACCAAACTGGACGCGTGTGATGGGGATTACGCTCTGTGTGATCCTCGGGATCGTGGCGGCCGGGTGCGGCCTGATCTATTACTTCGGCAACAACCTGATCAGCCTCTCGAATTACGTGGCGGATGAGGATGTGCAGCAGCTTGAGTCGCTGCCGGAGCAGGCGCTCGAGGAGGCGACGGAGGCGGATGCGCTGGAGAATGCGGTCAAGCTCGATGAGTCGGAGATCAGCCTGATCCATGAGGCGATGGAGCAGACCTCGACGATCGATACCGCGTCGGATGAGGCCGTCTTCAACTTCCTGCTCGTCGGTGTGGACCGCCGGGACAAGACCTGGAACGGCAACTCGGACAGCATGATGCTGGTCTCGATCAATGACAATGCGCAGCGCGTCAGCGTGATCTCGCTCATGCGCGATACCTACGTCGACATCCCGGGCCACGGCTACGCGAAGCTGAACGCGGCGTACGCGCTCGGCGGCGGACCGCTGCTGACGCAGACGATCACGGACAACTACCGCATCGAGGTGAGCAACTACGCGGCGATCGACTTTGAGAACATGATCGAGCTCGTGGATGCGCTCGGCGGTGTCGAGCTCACGTGGACCGATAAGGAAGTGGAAGTCGCGAACGGCTATATCCTGGATATGTGCAACACCCTCGGGATCGACGGAACACAGTACCAGCTGCCGGGCGGCGGCACGTACCTGTGCAACGGCGTGCAGACCGTGGCCTACGCGCGCAACCGCTTCGTCGGCAACTCGGATTACCAGCGGACGGAACGCCAGCGCTACGTGATCACGCAGATGATCAACAAGATCAAGACGCTGAGCGTGACGGAGCTGACCGGCTTCGTGACGACGTGCCTGCCGCTGATCACCCACAACTTCGAGAAAGCGAAGATCTGGGATCTGGTCAAGGATGCGCCGACGCTGCTGGGCTACACCTTCGTGAAGGACCGTGTCCCGTACGACGGACTCTACGAGATCGTGGATGTCAACGGACAGGGCATGCTGGTGCCGGACTGGAGCGAGACGATCGAGATGATGCACCGCACGATCTACGGCGACGGCGCGATCAGCTCCAACTATGATAACGATACCTCGACGACCGCCTCGGAAGACAGTGACTTCACCACGGAGTACCTGAACATGATGGCCGCGGCGCAGGAGACGGCGACGGAGCAGACGTCCGAAGCCGCATAAACAAAATAAAACAGGGGTAACTGTTCAGAACGTTTCGCGCAGCAGTTACAAACCGGGAACATTGAGAAAGCCGCGGTCAGCGCCGTGGCTTTCTTATACACTGCCAATCCATGTGCGGCGCGGCGCTCCGGCGCGGCAAGGCACTGCCAACCGTCACAGACCGGGTCTTCCGCAGCTGCGGGGCCGGGGGTGCGGGAGTATACAGAGTCACACAGGAGTACTGAGAAACAGTAAGGAGACACATCATGGAGAGAGAAGAGTGGCTGTCGGTTTACCGTCATTCGCTGGCGCATGTGCTGGCGAAGGCTGTCGGCGAGATCTTCGGGATGGAGAACGTGCAGTTCGCCATCGGGCCGGAGGTGGCGGACGGATGCTATTATGATTTCGTGCTGCCGCGCCCGGTCGTCGACGAGGATTATCCGGTCATCGAGAACAAGATGAAGGAGATCCTGCGCCGGAAGGAAGCCTGGACGCGGAAGGAAGTGACCCGCGCCGAGGCGCTGGAGATGTTCAGGGGGCAGAAGTTCAAGATCGAGCTGATCGAGGACCTGCCGGAGGACGAGACGCTGACCGTGTATTACACCGGCGAGGACTTCGTGGATCTGTGCCGCGGACCGCACGTGGAGAATTCGCAGGAGCTCATGAGCGCTGCCTTCAAGGTGAAGTCCGCCTCGGGCGCCTACTGGCGCGGTGACGAGAAGCGGGAACAGATGACGCGGATCTACCTGTTCGCATTTCCGAGTAAGGACGAGCTGAAGGCGCATCTGGCCTGGCTCGAGGAGGCGAAGGAGCGCGATCACAAGAAGATCGGCGCGCAGCTGGAACTGTTCATGTTCCAGGAGACGGCCCCGGGCATGGCTTACTGGCTGCCGCGCGGCTGGCGCATGTACCAGGAGCTGATCCGTTTCTCGCGTGAGGTCCAGGACCGCCACGGCTACACGGAGATCTCCGCGCCGCTCATCAACAATAAGAAGCTCTGGCTCATCAGCGGCCACTGGGCACACTATGTCAACAACATGTTCCTGATCCCGGGCATCACGGAAGGCACCGGGGCCGAGGATGAGGTGCAGGATAACGCTTCCTGCCCGTGCTGCTATTCGATCGAGACCGAGGACACGATGGCGGCCAAGCCGATGAACTGCCCGAACGCGATGCTGACCTTCAAGCGCAAGAGCCGTTCGTACCGCGACCTGCCGATCCGCTACAGCGAGATCGATGTGCTGCACCGCAAGGAGAAGTCCGGTCAGCTGAACGGACTGTTCCGCGTGCAGGAGTTCCGTCAGGACGATGACCACACCTTCGTCAGCGAGGATCAGATCCGCGACGAGATCTTCGATATCATGAGCATCGCCGACGAGATCTACAAGACCTTCGGCATCACCTACCGCGCGGAGTTCTCGACGCGCCCGGATGATTTCATGGGCGACATCGAGGTCTGGAACGAGGCGGAGAAGTCGCTGAAGGAGATCCTCGACGAGAAGTACGGCGAGGGCGGCTATGAGATCAATGAAGGGGACGGCGCCTTCTACGGCCCGAAGATCGACCTTCAGATCAAGGATGCGCTGGGCCGTGAATGGCAGTGCGGCACCGTGCAGCTTGACTTCCAGCTGCCGCACAACTTCGGCCTGACCTACGCGGACAAGGACGGGGAGCTGAAGCAGCCGGTGGTCATTCACCGCGCGATCTTCGGTTCGTTCGAGCGTTTTATCGGTATCATCACGGAGCACTTCAAGGGCTTCTTCCCGTTCTGGATGTGCCCGTATCAGGTTGGCATCGTGCCGATCCGCACCAGCCATAACGGCTACGCGGAGGAGGTGGCGGCGGCCCTCGAGGCGGCCGGCGTGCGCACCGAGATCGACACCAGCGAAGCCAACATGCAGAAGAAGATCAAGAAGTATAAGCTCTACCGCGATCCGTACATCCTGGTCCTCGGCGACAAGGAGGCGGCGGAGAAGACGGTCTCCATCAATGTCCGCGGCTCCAAGACGCAGGTGCATGACATCCCGCTGGATGACTTCATCGCCGCGTGCCGCAAGATGAACAAGGAACGCAGCCTCGAGCTGATGTATACGGAAGCGCCGGAGGCCTGATCGGCTGACAGGCGCAAAAAGAGGAACCACTCCGGAAATGGGTGGTTCCTCTTTCTGTGTCTGTCGTTATTGCGGCGGCGTTATTACAGCAGCGTGATGCCGGCGCTTTCGCAGCGGCGTTTTGTCTCTTCATCCCAGATGCTGACCTGCACTTCGCCGATGTGGGCGCTGCCGAGGATCAGCATGCAGAGCCGGCTCTGGCCGATGCCGCCGCCGATCGTGTACGGGAGCTCGCCGGCCAGCAGGGCGCGGTGGAACGGGAGAGCGCGGCGCTCTTCGCAGCCGGCCTCTTTGAGCTGACGTGCCAGACTCTCCGGGCTGACGCGGATGCCCATGCTCGAGAGCTCGTAGCTGATGCCGAGGGTGTCGTTCCAGAAGAGGATGTCGCCGTTGAGGTCCCAGTCGTCGTAGTCCGGCGCGCGCCCGTCGTGGGGCTTGCCGCTGTTTAACTTCCGGCCGATCTGGGAGAGGAACGTCGTGCCGTGTTCGCGGACGAACGCATTTTCCCGCTCCTTCGGGGTCAGGTCGGGGTAGAGATCCTCGAGCTCCTGGGTGCTGATGAAGGTGACCTCCGGCGTGTGGAGCGGGAGGGCGGAGAGCTGCGGGAAGACGGCGTGCAGGTTCATCTCGGTGGCGCAGACGGCGGCGACGATCGCGCGCACGGTCTGGCGGAGATAGTCCATGTTGCGGTCCTCGACGCGGATCACTTTCTCCCAGTCCCACTGGTCCACGTAGACCGAGTGGAGATTGTCGAGCTCCTCGTCGCGGCGGATCGCGTTCATGTCGGTGTAGAGTCCCTTGCCGGTGCGGAAGCCGTAGTCCTTCAGGGCCTGGCGCTTCCATTTGGCCAGGGACTGCACGACCTGGGCCTCGGCGCCGGTGTCGAGCAGATCGAAGGTGACCTTGCGCTCGTAGCCGTTCAGGTCGTCGTTGAGACCCGTGGCGGCGTCGAGGAAGAGCGGCGCGGAGACACGGTGCAGCTGCAGGGTCGCAGCGAGCGTGTCGGCGAAGAGCCGCTTGATGGTGGCGATGGCTTTCTGGGTATCGTAGTTGCTCAGCAACGCGTGATACCCGGCCGGAATGTATACCTGACTCATGCTGACCTCTTTTCTGTGGCGGCGCCGGAAGGCCGGAGCTGCCGGGCGGAAACGGACCTGTTCACCGGGTCCGGTTCATGGTAGAATGGGAAGGCACGGCCGGTTCGGAGCGCGGCGGAAGCTGTATAGTCGCTCCGCCATCCGTGCGGCCTGCCGCGGTCTGCCGTATTCGATGTATGCAGCAGACACACGCGATTATGGCATATATTTGTGAAAATAGCAAGAACGGGCCGGCGGCCGTACGGCGGCGCGGGCCGCAGGTGGGAGCAGACAATGAAGAGAGTGGCGGAGGATCTGAAAAAGGGCGCGCTGGCGCGGGTGTATCTCTTCTTCGGGGAGGAGACCTACCTGCGGCAGCACTATAAGGAGAAAATGATCCGCGCCGCCGCGGGCGGGGAGGGCAGCATGAACCTCAACATCCACCGCGGCAAGAATCCGCCGGCATCCGACCTCATCAGCGAGGCACAGACGCTGCCGTTTTTCGCCGAGACGCGCCTGGTCCTCGCGGAGGACACCGGCTGGTTTGCCCCGGGCGCGGACGCGGACAGCGTGGACCTCATGATCGCGTTCCTGAAGGAGATCCCGGAGACCACGGTGCTGCTCTTCTGTGAGGAGAGCGTCGACAAGCGCAGCCGCCTGTATAAGGCGGTCGCGAAGGCCGGGCGCGCGGCGGAGTTCGCGTATCAGACGGAGGAGACGCTCCGGCGGTGGGTGATGGCGCGCCTGAAGGAGCAGGGGGTCTCGATCACCGGCGAGGCGCTGCAGGAATTCCTCGAGCGCACCGGGGACGACATGACGCGGATCGACGCAGAGCTTTCGAAGCTGCTCGCCTACACGGTCGGGACACCCGGCATCCGCAGGGAGGACGTGCAGGCGGTGTGCAGCGTGCGGCCGGAGAACCGGATCTTTGACATGATCGATGCCATTTCCGCGGGGGACCGAAAGAAGGCGCTCGATCTGTATGAGGACCTGCTCGCGCTCCGCGAGGCGCCGCAGAAGATCCTCGTGCTGCTCGAGCGGCAGTACCGGATGCTGCTGCAGGTGAAGTCGATGCAGGAGATGAACTGGGGCCGCGCGCAGATGAGCGAGCAGAGCGGCATCCGCGACTTCGTCCTCCGCAAATGTCTCAAGCAGACGGACCGCCTCAGCGAGCGCTCGCTCCGCGCCGCGGTGGAGGCGTGCGCGGACGCCGACGAGCGGATCAAGACCGGGCGCGCCGACGAGCGGGTGGCGCTGGAGATGCTGCTGATGCAGCTGACGGCGCCGAAATAAACGCCGAAATAAACCGCCCAAATGCGGTTGACAAGCCCCGCGTTCAGGCATAAAATACAGAAGTATGTGTGCCGAAACGTCCGTGTCCGTCTTTCCGGCATGCAGGCCCGTCGGGCGCGGCTGCAGATCCGCCGGGACAGATCGAATCGATACAGCAGGTTATTTTTTTGAATCTATCATTTTTTGGAGGTGTCTGTTTTGGCCAACATTAAATCCGCAAAGAAGCGTGTTCTGGTCTCCAAGACCCGTAACGAGCGCAATAAAGCAATCAAGTCCGGTGTCAAGACCGCGATCAAGAAGGTCGAAGCGGCTGTCGCTGCCGGCGACAAGGAAGCTGCGAAGACCGAGCTGCTCGCCGCTACGTCGACGATCGACAAGGCTGCGACCAAGGGCGTCTATCACAAGAACAACGCTGCCCGCAAGGTTTCGCGCCTGGCGAAGGCTGTGGCTGCCATGGAGTAATGCTGCGCTCCGTACAGCACAAGATGAATAAGAATGAAGTAAGCGCCGGGCCGTCATACCGGCGCTTTTTTTAACAAGCGGGAGGAAATGAGCTTGAGCGAAGTATCCATGGAACGGATCCGGAATTTCTGTATCATCGCCCACATCGACCACGGCAAGTCGACGCTGGCGGACCGGATCATCGAACAGACCGGGACGCTGACCACGCGCGAGATGCAGGATCAGGTCCTGGACAATATGGACATCGAGCGGGAGCGGGGCATCACGATCAAGTCCCAGACCGTGCGCATCATCTATCACGCATCGGACGGGGAGGAGTACATCCTGAACCTGATCGACACGCCCGGCCACGTCGACTTTAATTATGAAGTGTCCCGCGCGCTCGCGGCCTGCGACGGCGCGGTGCTCGTCGTGGACGCGGCGCAGGGCATTGAGGCCCAGACCCTCGGCAATGTCTACCTCGCCCTCGACCACGACCTGGAGATCCTGCCGGTCATCAACAAGATCGACCTGCCGAGCGCCGAGCCCGACCGGGTCGCGGCGGAGATTGAGGACGTGATCGGACTGGATACGGAAGGCTGTCCACGCATTTCCGCGAAGACCGGGGAGCATGTGGAGGATGTGCTCGAGCAGATCGTGACGAAGCTGCCGCCGCCCGAGGGCGATGAAGAGGCGCCGCTCAAGGCGCTGATCTTCGACTCGCTTTACGACCCGTACCGGGGCGTGATCGTGTTCTGCCGCATCCGCGACGGGCGCGTGAGGCGCGGCATGAAGGTGAAGATGATGGCGACCGGCACGACGGCGGAGGTCACCGAGGTCGGGTACTTCGGCCCGGGCCAGTTCATCCCGTGCGAGGAGCTGAGCGCCGGCATGGTCGGCTATTTCACCGCCTTCCTGAAAAATGTCGGGGACACCCGCGTCGGCGACACGGTCACGGACGCCGCTAACCCCTGCAGCGAGGCCCTGCCGGGCTACAAGAAGGTGCAGTCGATGGTCTACTGCGGCGTCTATCCGGCCGACAGTGCCAAGTACCAGGACCTGCGCGATGCGCTCGAGAAGCTGCAGCTCAACGACGCGTCGCTCCAGTTCGAGGCGGAGACCTCGATCGCGCTGGGCTTCGGCTTCCGGTGCGGCTTCCTCGGCCTGCTTCATCTGGAGATCATCCAGGAGCGGCTCGAGCGCGAGTACGGACTGGACCTGGTGACGACCGCGCCGGGCGTCATTTACAAGGTGCATAAATACACGGGCGAGGTGATCGAGCTCACAAACCCGTCAAACCTCCCGGATCCGGGCGAGATCGACTACATGGAGGAGCCGATGGTCGCCGCCGAGATCATGGTGACGCGCGACTACATCGGGCCGATCATGCAGCTGTGTCAGGAGCGGCGCGGCATCTACGAGGCGACCGAGTACATCGAGGACAGCCGCGTCATGCTCAAGTATGATCTGCCGCTCAATGAGATCATCTACGATTTCTTCGATGCGCTGAAGTCGCGCTCGCGCGGCTATGCCTCGTTCGACTACGAGCTCAAGGAGTATGTGCGCTCGGATCTGGTGAAGCTGGATATCCTGGTCAACCACGAGCAGGTCGACGCCCTGTCGTTCATCGTCTTCGCGGGCAGCGCCTACGAGCGCGGCCGGAAGATGTGCGAGAAGCTCAAGGAGGAGATCCCGCGGCAGCTCTTCGAGATCCCGATCCAGGCGGCCGTCAACGGCAAGATCATCGCGCGCGAGACCGTGAAGGCCCTGCGCAAGGACGTGCTCGCCAAGTGCTACGGCGGCGACATCACGCGGAAGAAGAAACTTCTGGAGAAGCAGAAGGAAGGCAAGAAGCGCATGCGGCAGGTCGGCAGCGTGGAGATCCCGCAGAAGGCCTTCATGAGTGTGCTGAAGCTGAGCGAGGAATAAATGCGCGAACTGGAAATTTACCTTCATATCCCCTTCTGTGTGCGCAAGTGCCGCTACTGCGATTTTCTGTCGTTTCCGGCGGGGGAGGAGACGGTGCGGGCGTATTACCGGCGGCTGGCGGAGGAAGTGCGCGCGTTTGAATCGACCGGGGCCGGGGAAGACGGGGCTGAGGAGGTTGTCAGCATATATATCGGGGGCGGCACGCCGTCGCTCCCGGACGCGGCGCTGACCGGAGAACTGCTCGCGGCGGTCTCCGGCCGTTTTTCTGTCCGCCCGGACGCGGAGATCACGATCGAGTGCAACCCCGGCACGCTGGACCGGGAGAAGCTGCGCGCTTACCGCCGGGCGGGGATCAACCGCCTGAGTCTGGGACTCCAGTCCGCCGATGACGGCCTGCTGAAGACGCTCGGCCGCATCCACACCTTCGCGGATTTCCGGCAGAGCCTCACCCTCGCCGCCGAAGAAGGCTTCGACAATATCAGCGCGGATCTCATGATGGGCCTTCCGAACCAGACCCCGGCGCTGTGGCGGCAGACGCTGGGGCAGGTGCTCGCACTCCCGGAGCGCGCGGTCCTGAAGCATATCTCGGCCTACAGCCTGATCATCGAGGAGGGGACGCCGTTCTGTGCGCTGTACGCGGAGGACGCGGAGCGGCGCGCGCGCGGAGCGGCGCCGCAGAAGCTGCCGGACGAGGATGCGGTCGACGAGATGTGCGCGGACACGGTGCGGATCTTAGGCGAGGCCGGCCTGCGGCGCTACGAGATCTCCAACTATGCGGAGCCGGGCTTCGAGAGCCGGCACAACACCGGCTACTGGATCCGCCGCCCGTACGCGGGCTTCGGCCTCGGCGCGGCGAGCCTGATCGGCCACGAGCGGCGCCGGAACACGGCGGATCTTACGGCGTACCTGCGCGGCGACTTCACGCCGGCGGAGCGGCAGACGCTGACCCGGGAGGAGGAGATCGAGGAGACGCTGTTCCTCGGCCTGCGGATGACCGACGGCATCGACTGCGCCGCGTTCCGGGAAACCTTCGGGGAAGGGCCGGAGGACATCTACCCGGAGGTGCTGCCGCGCCTGCAGGAACAGGGCCTCATCCGCCGCAGCGGCGGGCGCCTCAAACTGACGGAGCGCGGGATGGACGTGAGCAATGTGGTGCTGGCGGAGTTTCTGATGTGAAGAGACAGGCAGCGGTGCCGCCGCGCCCGCGCAGACAGGGTAAGGCCAGTGTGCTGCTGCGCCGTTTTACCGGCGCTCAGGCAATGCGCAGCAGTGGGCTTTTGACGATTTTTTTGCATAAACATCCGTATAATTTGCATATTTTAGCGACGTTAAAGCGGGTTTTCGGGCGGTTCCGGCGGCGGAATCGCTCTTTTTTTGTGTGGTTGAAAGGGCCGAAAACCCAATGCTGACAAGGGATTTGTGCCATTTGCGGGGAGACGGAAAGTGGGCTTTCGGCATGTTTTGACAAGTTGTTTGCACATTGCTATGACTATGATCGTATCAGAACAGTAACAAGTAAGATCGGCAGCAGGAAACGGAGGTTGCGGTATGAAGGATCATTTCAGAAGATGGCTGGCCCTGTTCATGGCGGTGGTCATGATCATCACCGGCGGCGCGGTCCGGACACATATGAAGCGGCTGCGGGCGTCGGAGGGCGATGCGTCGGGCACCGTCGAAGAGGGGCAGGAGCATCAGCATAACTACGTGGAGACCTCGCGCACGGAAGCGACGTGCACGGCGGACGGGGTGATCACCTACACCTGTTCCGAGTGCGGCGCGGTGCAGGTGACCACGATCGCGGCGACCGGCCAGCACGCGTACGTGGAGAGCGGACGCACGGAGCCGACCTGCACGACCGACGGTCATGTAGACTATACCTGCAGCATGTGCGGCGCGGCCTACTCCGAGACGATCGCGGCGACCGGGCAGCACAGCTACGCGGAGACGGCGCGGACCGAGGCGACGTGCACGGCGGACGGCAGCGTGACGTACACCTGCTCCGTCTGCGGCGATTCCTATACGGAGACGATCCCGTCGCCGGGCGGCCACAGCTATGCGGAGACGGCGCGGACGGAAACGTCCTGCGAGAGCGCGGGCAGCGTGACCTACACCTGCTCGGTCTGCGGAGATTCTTATACGGAAGAAATTCCTTCGCTGGGCGGGCACAGCTATGCGGAGACGGCGCGGACGGAAGCCGGCTGCGAGACGGCGGGCAGCGTGACCTATACCTGCGCGGTGTGCGGTGATTCCTATACGGAAGAGATCCCGTCGCTGGGCGGCCACAGCTATGCGGAGACGGCGCGGACGGAAGCGTCCTGCGAGAGCGCGGGCAGCGTGACCTACACCTGCACGGTGTGCGGCACTTCCTATACGGAAGAGGTCCCGTCGCTGGGCGGCCACAGCTATGCGGAGACGGCGCGGACGGAAGCGTCCTGCGAG
>Ga0065709_1029629_pt1 | contig 15109 bp, 14 predicted proteins | sample Hoacrofraction14_2_FD_59096 | JGI IMG/M metagenome (GOLD analysis project Ga0065709, IMG submission 59096) | Hoatzin crop microbial communities from Cojedes, Venezuela, sample from fiber fraction 14 v1 | ecosystem: Host-associated > Birds > Digestive system > Esophagus > Crop | place: Venezuela...
AACCGCGGGGCAGTCGAAGGAAGATGGCGCCGGAAAGCGCGAAAAGAAGGAAAAGCTCGACGCCATGGCCTTAAGGCGCGGAGAAAAAATTCGGCAAGGCTGCCATAGTAAAAGGGACGGAGTTCGCCCATGGCGGCCGGGACGATTTATAACAGCTGCGTGAAGGCCGCGGGCGGTCTCGATAAACGGCTTCGCTCGGCGGCGGGAGCCGCGTCGAAATAAAAAAATCCCGGAGCGCTTTTTTGCGGCGCGTCCGGGGTTCATTTTCTAAAGAAGGATTTTATTCGCTGTCCCTGCGGACGCGGTCTTTTATGCGGGAGAAGGTCTCCTCGCTGATGTCGTGCTCGATCTTGCAGGCGTCCTCCTCCGCGACCTTCGGGTCGACGCCGAGGCTTACGAAGAATTCCGTCAGGGTCTTGTGACGGTTGTAAGTGCTGCGCGCGACCTCAAGGCCCTTGTCGGTGAGGGTTATGTAACCGTCCTCGTCCATGTTCACCAGCCCCTTGGAGCGCAGCTTTTTCATGGCTATGCTGATGCTTGGCTTCGAATAGCCGAGCTTATACACGATGTCGATGGAGCGCACCTTGCCGAGCTGCTCCTTGAGCATGAGTATCGCCTCGAGATAGTCTTCTGAAGATTCGCCTAAGCTGCTCATTTTCCACCTCCTGATCCTTCGGATTAACGTAAATCCTACCATAAACCGGGCTCCGATGCAAAGGCGGGAGAATGTTGGTTTGCCGTTTCAAACTTATTTCTCTTTTTGGCCGCTCTTTGCTTGACAGGCGGCGGGGCGTGGGATATCATACATCGAAGGTAGTCACGTTTAACTTAATTAGAAAAGCCTAATCGCGTGACAAAGAAAGCCGCCGCGGATTCGGAAAATGAACCCCGAAGGCGCGGCCATAAGGCCGCATGCGGCGCAGGGAGGAATTATGCCGATAGCATTTGCGAAGATTGGCGACATAGTCAGGGTCATCAGGATCACGGGTTCGGACGAGGTCAGGCAGCACCTCGCGGAGCTCGGCTTTAACGTCGGCGCAGTCGTCACCATCGTGAGCACGAACGGCTCGTCGATAATCGTATCGGTCAAGAACGTAAGGATCGCGCTCGACAAGACCATGACAGGGCGCATCTTCGTGACCGCGCCGGAGAAGAACGTTGTGGCGGACGAGAAGGCGGCGCATACCCCTTTAGTTAACGGCAAGCACAGCGGGGCGGAGGCCTGAGCGGTGCTTTAAGTTATTATTTACAGACATGGCCGCAAGGGATTTGTCCCGCGCGGCAGGTAAGGCAGCGTGTAAAAGGAGACGGAGAATGAAGACACTCAAAGATGTGCGCGTGGGCGAGACCTGCGTCGTCAAGAGGCTCCATGGCGAAGGTCCGGTGAAGCGCCGGATCATGGACATGGGGATAACTAAGGGAGTAGAGATACTCGTGCGCAAGGTGGCGCCCCTGGGAGACCCGATGGAGCTTTCCATCAGAGGTTACGAGCTCTCAGTCAGGAAGGGCGACGCGGAGATGGTCGAGGTAGTCGAGTAAACGGATTTTTTGTGCCCTGCGGTTTCATTGGACTAACCGAGGGATTCAAGGATTAGGGAGTTAATTATGGCAATCAAGATTGCATTGGCCGGCAACCCGAACTGCGGCAAGACGACGCTCTTCAACGAGCTGACGGGCGCAAGGCAGTATGTCGGCAACTGGCCGGGAGTCACGGTCGAGAAGAAGGACGGCGTATTAAAGAGCGACAAGGAAGTCACCATCCAGGACCTTCCTGGCATCTATTCGCTTTCCCCGTACACCCTCGAGGAAGTTGTTTCCCGCGAATATCTGGTAAATCAGAAGCCCGACGCGATCCTCAACATCGTCGACGCAACGAACATCGAGCGCAACCTCTACCTCACGACGCAGCTCATCGAGCTCGGCATCCCGGTCGTGGTCGCCCTCAACATGATGGACCTCGTCAAGAAGAACGGCGACTCCATCGACATCGCCAAGCTTGAGAAGAAGCTCGGATGCAAGGTCGTCGCGATCAGCGCCCTCAAGAAGGAAGGCCTCGAAGAGGCGGTCAAGGCCGTCGTCGACGCCGCGAAGTCCGGCAAGGCGGCGCAGGCTCCCGAGACCTTCGAGGGAGAAGTTAAGACGGCCCTCGACAAGATCGAGGGGACGATCGGCGGCAAGGGCGGCGACTTCAAGCGCTGGTACGCGGTCAAGGTCTTCGAGCGCGACGCGAAGGTCGTTGCGGCCCTGAACCTCACCGCCGACGAGAAGAAGAAGTGCGAAGACATCATCGAAGAGGTCGAGAACAGCTGCGACGACGACGCCGAGTCGATCATCACGAACCAGAGGTACAACTACATCGGAAGGGTCTGCGACGTCGCCGTCAGCAAGAAGGCCACGAAGCACGCGATGAGCACCTCGGACAAGATCGACCGCGTGCTCACGAACCGCTTCCTCGGAATAATCATTTTCCTGGGCGTCATGGCGCTCGTGTACATGATCGCGATGGGCAGCTATCCGTTCTCGATCGGCACGATCGGAACCGACTTCCTGAACGATACGTTCTTCGGCGAGTGGGTGCCGGGATGGGTAGGAAGCCTGCTCACGGCTCTCGGCGTCGCTGAGGGCAGCTGGCTGTGGGGCCTCATCATCGACGGAATAGTCGCCGGCGTCGGCGCGGTCCTCGGCTTCGTGCCGCAGATCCTCGTCCTCAGCCTCTTCCTCTCGATCCTTGAGGACATCGGCTACATGGCGCGTGTCGCCTTCATTTGGGACCGCGTGTTCCGTCAGTTCGGCCTTTCCGGCAAGAGCTTCATACCGATGGTCGTGGCTTCCGGCTGCGGCATCCCGGGCATCATGGCGTCGCGCACGATTGAAAATGACCGCGACCGCAAGCTCACGATCATGACGACCACCTTCATCCCCTGCGGAGCCAAGCTCCCGATCATCGCCCTCATCGCGGGCGCGGTCTTCGGCGGAAAGTGGTACATCGGCTTCCTCGCCTTTGTCGTCGGCGTCCTTTCGATCGTCCTTTCGGGCATCATCCTCAAGAAGTTCAAGGTCTTTGCGGGCGAGCCGGCTCCGTTCGTCATGGAGCTTCCGGCCTACCACTGGCCGGTGGTCGGCAACGTCCTTCGCGCTACTTGGGAGCGCGGCTGGTCCTTCATAAAGAGGGCGGGCTCGGTCATCGTCATCTCATCGATAATCATCTGGTTCCTGTCGAACTTCGGCTTCGTGGGCGGCAAGTTCGGGCTGCTCTCGGACATGTGGGAGGATTCCTCCATCGTGACCGAGCAGACGATCGAAGAAATCGCCGACAAGCGCGAAGTCGACCCGTCAGAAGTCAGCTACATGGACGCTTCGCTCCTTGCTGACGTCGGTTCGACGGTCGCCGTCGTGTTCAAGCCCCTTGGCTTCGGCGAATGGCGTCCGGCAGTCGCGACGGTCACCGGCCTTGTCGCGAAGGAAGAAGTCGTCAACACCTTCCGAATCCTCTACAACTACGAGGGCGAAGAGGAAACCGACGAGGGTGAAGAAATCTGGGACAAGGTCGCCCGTGACTACTCGGACGCCTCGGCGCTCAGCTTCATGTTCTTCAACCTCCTGTGCGCTCCCTGCTTCGCCGCCATGGGCGCCATCAAGCGCGAGATGAACAACGCGAAGTGGACTCTCGGCGCTATCGGCTACATGTGCCTGTGGGCATACGTAATCGCGCTCATCACCTATCAGTTCACAGCGCTCGCTACCGGCATCGCCTCCTTCGGTGTCGGAACGGTCGTTGCGATAATCCTTACGGCCGTGCTCATTTATCTCCTTGTGAGGAAGGGCTACGTCCCGCCGAAGAAGGAGAAGAACCTTACCTCCGTCGAGCAGGCTGAAATGTAAGGATGCCTCTCATGCACTTGCTGCATGCATGTATGTAAAGCCAGGGCCGGCCGCGCAAAGCGGTCCGGCTCTGAAGCATTTTCATATCCTGCGCCACAGGCCGTTTCGGAAAATGAACAGCCGCGGGCAAGCCAAAGGGACTGGCCCGCGTCGGTGGGGGGATCCCGCCGATGGAGCGGCGAAGCCGCCGGCGGTTCGTGAGTATATTGCAAGCGGAATGCGAATGTCCGTTTTCGCAGGCTTTCGGGCGGCCTTGGCCCTGCAGGGAAAGGAGCTTTGTGATGACATCTGTCCTCGGATATGTTATCATCGGTCTGTTTTTGGCGGCGCTGGTCGCTTTTTGCATCAGGGACATCTATAAGAATGTCAAGAACGAGGCGGGCGCCTGCATGGGCTCCTGCGGCGGAGAGTGCGGCAAATGCTCCGGCTGTTCGTCCAAAAGCTTAGTAGTAGAACGCCCTGACGTCATGGGGCGGTCAAACAAAAAAATCAGGGAGATGAAGCTTCGGATGCTTGAGGAAGAGAGCGCGGCAGAAGGCGCGCCCGAGGGCTCCGGGGACGAGATGGGCAAATGAAAATAGCTGCGGCGGTACTTTTTATTTTAATGTATGTCGTCATGATTGCGTTCCCGAAGAAAAGGGTCTATGCGGCACTGCTTACGGCAGTGCTTTTTGTAGTTTTGAGGATACTTCCGCTCGGGAACATACCCGCGGCGATCAACTGGAACGTGCTCATGATGATGGCCGGCACCATGGTCGTCGTATGGTACTTCATAGAGTCGAAGATGCCCGCCCGCCTTGCCGAGTTCCTCCTTGAGAGGTCGAAGAACGTCATGTGGGTCACGATATGCATGGCCCTCTTCGCGGGCATAATCTCGGCTTTCATCGACAATGTGGCGACCGTCGTCATGGTCGCCCCCGTCGGCCTTGCGGTCTGCAAAAAGCTGAAGACAAGCCCCGTGCCGATGCTCCTGGCGATCGCCGTATCCTCGAACCTTCAGGGCGCGGCCACGCTGGTGGGCGACACGACTTCGATCCTGCTCGGCACCTACGCGAACATGGACTTCGCCTCCTTCTTCTGGATGGAAGGCAGGCCGGGCATCTTCTTCGCGGTCGAGCTCGGCGCGTTGGCGACTGTGCCTATCATGATGTACCTCTTCAGAAAGGACCGCGCGCCCGTGGAGGCGGGAGAGAAGACCAAGGTCTTGAGCTACGTGCCGACGGTGTTCCTCCTCGGCCTCGTGGCTACGCTCATCGCGGCCTCGTTCATAAAGAACAAGCCCGACGTCACGAACGGCCTCATCTGCATGGGTTACGCGCTGGCCGCGGTCGTCTGGGACTTCGCGAAGGAGAGGAACTTGAAGAACGCGAAGGAGGCCGTGAAGTCGATCGACTTCGAGACGCTTTTCCTCCTCTTCGGACTTTTCCTCGTGATCGAGGGCGTGACCTGCACGGGGCTCATCGACGACCTCGCTGGAGTCATCGCGAAGGCGGGCTCGGGCAATTATTTCCTGCTCTACACCATAGTCGTATGGGGCTCGGTGATCATATCGGCGTTCGTGGACAACATACCCTACGTCGCGACCATGCTCCCCGTCCTCACTTCCGTGACGTCGATAATGGGCGTCTCGCCGAACCTTCTTTTCTTCGGGCTCCTGTCGGGCGCGACGCTCGGCGGCAACCTCACCCCGATCGGGGCCTCCGCGAACATCGCGGCGACGGGCCTTTTGAGGAAGGAAGGATACGAGGTCTCCTTCAAGGAATTCGCCAGGATAGGCGTGCCCTTCACGCTGACCGCCGTGGCCGTGGCCTACGTATTCCTGTGGGTCGTCTGGATGTAAATGAAAATGCCGCGCGCCGCAGCGCGGCCGGCCGCGCCGGCGTGATCAGCGCAATAAAGCGCCCGCGCCGGCTGCCGATAATGAAAATAAAAAGCTGCCCTCCGCCTTAAAGGACTCGGAGGGCAGTTTGCGTTTTATCGGGGTTTTATCGGAGCTCTATCGGTGCGAAGCCGCACGGGCGTTTTTGTAGGCCTCGGCCCCTAAGAGGAAGACCCCGAGCAGGATCAGGAAGAAGCCAATCGCTATCGACCGCCCGTAGAGGATCTCGTCGGGGGAAATCATCGAGCCGATGCCCAGGAGCACGAAGGCAATCGAGAAGATGAGGCCAAGGACTTTGGGCAGGTCCCAGGTGGCGCGGGAGAGCGTCCTTCTGAAGAGCTGGACCGCCAGCAGGATGAACACGCAGCCGACCATAATATTTTCAAAAGCAGTCATGAAGGACGGGAGCGCGAGAAGGAAGACGAGCACCGCGAAAGCGGCGAGGAAAAGCAAGAGCATTACCTTCTTTTCCTTGTCGGCGCGGGTACTCAAGGCCGTCAGGATTATCTGCCGGGCGGTCAGCGCGATGCACGAGCCCAAAAGGAGGTAGCCGATCACGTGGTAGGAGAAGTTCGGCAGCACGATGAAGACTATCCCCAGGAAGATCGCCGCCACGCCGATTATGCCGAGCTGCGTCCTCAGGATCGCCTTGTAGTCAATCGTCTTTGCCTGCGAGAAGACCGTGCCTAGGAGCTTCTTTATGACGATCTTGGTGCGGCTTTCGGAGTTCGCCAGCGACATCAGGATCGTGCCGAAACCGTTGATGCCGCCGCCCGCGATATCGTTTATGTCCTTCGCGCCGTCCGCCTTCAAGGCGTCGAAGAAGTCGCGGACGAAGGCTTCGCGCTCCTCCATGCTCGCCGACTCGATCCACGAGTCGAAGATGCGGCTGTAGCGCATCGACTCGCGCGAGGGCTTGTCCGCCTTGTCGAAGCCGGTGCCGCTTATTTTCCAGCTCATGGCGTCGTGCTGCATGACGCCCTTTGCCGTGCTCTTGACGATCGTCGCCTCGGCGTCGGGGGCGAAGAGCATGCCGATTATCGAAAATTCGGGGATGATGCGGGTGAGCTTGGCGAGGGCGCGCTTGTAGCCTGCGCCGTCCCTGAGCTCGGGGCAGATGCCCGGGCCGTCGTTGCTGTAGATCCGCCTTATCCTGCGGTGCTGGAGCGCGTCGGCGGCCATACCCGCGTAGAGCGCGAGGTTCCCGCCCTTTGAATGCCCTCCTATTGAAAATGAACGCCGCGGGTGTTCATTCAGCCTTTCTGCGAGGTAGGCGTAGGCCTCTTCCTGGGCGGGGATGCGCGTGTAGCTTATCATGAAGTCCTGGCGCCAGTCCTCGATGGACCAGCCCGTGCCGCGGTAGCAGATGTAGTAGCTTCCGTCGGGCAGGCGGCAGGTCATGGCGGCGAAGCTCAAAGAGTCCCCGTCGTCCTCCATTTCCACGAAGTCGCTAAGGACTATGGAGGAGAAGCGGCGCGAGGCGGCGAGGCTTTTTAAGAGCTGGTCGGCTGACGAGGCGGGCGCCAGCCGGCGGCGCGTGTCCGCCGACTGCTCATAGAGGCGCTGGGCCTCCTTTATGGTAACGCCGCGGGTCGCGGCGCCGATCCGGGGCTCCTTTAAGGGGGGCGGCACTATTCCGGCCAGGTCAAGGTAGCCCAGCTCCGAGAGGATGACATTGTCGACGTCGTTGAAAGGGTCGTCCGCCATGGGTATGTCGCCGCGCCAGCGGACGTATGCCGTGATATTTTCCATACAGTCACCTCGAATCTGCATTTATGCTGTGAGTGTAGCACCAATTTTTCTTGACTACAATCAACGGGGGTGATACTATCGGAAAGCGACAGGAAATGAGGTCCTTTTTTTTTGCTGCTGAAAATGCGGCACAAGAAGACCCGCAAGCTTATCATTGGAGGTGAAAACCGTGCGTACAAGGATAACTTTAGCGTGTACAGAATGCAAGCAGAGGAACTACAATACGATGAAGGATAAGAAAGAACATCCGGAACGTCTTGAGACCAAGAAATACTGCAGATTCTGCCGCAAGCACACCCTGCACAAGGAAACCAAGTAAGGGGAAATTATGGCAAATACTGAAAAAGCCCCTGAGAAGGCGAAGGCCAAAGAGAAGAAGAAAAGCTTCTGGCAGGGCGTAAAAGAAGAATGGAAGAAGATCATCTGGCCGACTAAGGCGGATGTCGCCAAGCAGACGGTGCTCGTCGTGGCGATCTCGGTCCTCACCGGGGTCATCATCGCGGCCGTGGACAGCGGGGCGACGATGCTGGTGAACTGGCTGCTCACTATCGGCGGCTGACGTAAAGGAGGATACAGTGGCAGAAGCGAAATGGTACGTAGTCCACACGTATTCCGGTTACGAGAACAAGGTCAAGGCCAACATTGAGAAGGCGGTCGAGAACCGCCGCCTTGAGGACAGGATCCTCGAGGCGAGCGTTCCGATGGAGAGCGTCCAGGAGACGAAGAACGGCAAGACGCGGATGGTACAGAAGAAGCTTCTTCCCGGCTACGTTCTCGTCAACATGGTCATGGACGATGAGACTTGGTACGTCGTCAGGAACACCCGAGGCGTCACGGGCTTCGTCGGGCCGGGAAGCAAGCCGGTGCCCCTTAAGGATTCCGAGATCAGGAACCTCGGCCTCGGCGGCGCGGCGGAAGGCGAAGAGGCGCCGGCCGTAAAGCCACGCATCGTCGTCGACTTCGAGCCGGGCGACTACGTCGAGATAGTCTCGGGCGCGTGGAAGGGAATCGCCGGCGCGGTCAAGTCGGTGAACCCGCACAAGCAGATGGTCACGGTCAACGTCGACCTCTTCGGACGCGACACGCCGCTCGAACTCGGATTCGCGGAAGTCAAGAAGAAGTGACGCAGTCAGCCGCCCGAGGGGCAGAGCCTTTATCGGAGCGGCGGCGCGCACGGGATCATTTTCAAAATGACCGCGGGCGCACAGCTTAGGAAAAGCAGATGTGGAAGGGCCGGACAAGGCCCGCATTTACCACTAAGGAGGTCTTAAAATGGCTAAGAAAGTTACAGGTTACATCAAACTGCAGATTCAGGCAGGCAAGGCGACCCCGGCTCCCCCTGTAGGACCGGCGCTCGGCCAGCACGGCGTCAACATCGTCGACTTCACGAAGCAGTTCAACGCCCGCACGGCCCAGATGGGCGACTACATCATCCCGGTCGTCATCACCGTGTACGCTGACCGCAGCTTCTCCTTCATCACGAAGACCCCGCCAGCGGCCGTACTCATCAAGAAGGCCCTCAACCTTCCCTCCGGCTCCGGCGAACCCAACAAGAAGAAGGTCGGCACGATCACCCAGGCGCAGCTTAAGGAGATCGCGGAGCGCAAGATGCCGGACCTCAACGCGGCGAGCATCGAGGCCGCTATGAGCATCATCGCGGGAACCTGCAGGAGCATGGGCGTTACGGTAGCTGAGGACTGATGGAAAGTGGAAGGGCGAAAAAAAGCCCGATAGCACCACAGGAGGATAAATGATATGAAACACGGAAAGAAATACGTTGAGGCTGCAAAGACGTACGACCGCACGGCTCTCTACTCTCCGGAAGAGGCCTGCGCAGTCGTAAAGAAGACCGCTACCGCGAAGTTCGACGAGACGATCGAAGTCCATGTCCGCACGGGCTGCGACGGGCGCCACGCCGACCAGCAGATCCGCGGAGCCGTCGTCCTTCCGAACGGCACCGGCAAGAAGGTCCGCGTCCTCGTGTTCGCAAAGGGCGCTAAGGCTGAGGAAGCCCAGGCGGCCGGAGCCGACTTCGTCGGCGAGATGGACCTCGTCGAGAAGATCCAGAAGGAGAACTGGTTCGAATTCGACGTCGTAGTCGCGACCCCGGACATGATGGGCGTCGTCGGCCGCCTCGGCCGCGTCCTCGGTCCTAAGGGCCTCATGCCGAACCCGAAGGCAGGCACGGTCACCATGGACGTCGCCAAGGCCGTCAAGGAGATCAAAGCCGGTAAGATCGAGTACCGTCTCGACAAGAGCAACATCGTACACGTTCCAATCGGAAAGGCTTCCTTCACGGAAGAGCAGCTCGCCGAGAACCTCAACACCCTTCTCGACACGCTCACCCGCGTCCGCCCGAGCACTGTCAAGGGACAGTACATCAAGTCCGTCACCCTCGCGGCTACGATGGGACCTGGCGTCCGCGTAGCGGCAACCAAGTAATGGCTTGAGAAAATGAATCCATGCCGGCAGTCCGACGAAGCCTTGGCTTTTCGGGCGGCCGGCTTTGAATTTACGGCAAATTATCCCTTGACAAGGAGGCATGGGCTGCGGTAGACTTTATCGAGCATCAAGCCGAAGACAGCAGGTGTCCGCAAGGACGTAAGAACAAAGAGCGCCTGCCGAGGAGATGATTTCGCAGATGAAGTCTAATGCCCCGCACCGGCTTTCGGCGCGGGGTTTTATATTTTCAAAGCCTTGCGGGATCCGTGCTTGAAGCATAAATCTTGCAAAGGAGGAAAAGAAGACATGGCAAAAGTAGAACTCAAACAGCCGATCATCGACGAGATTTCGTCGTGCGTCAAGGACGCCAAGTCCGCGATGCTCGTCCGTTACCTCGGACTGACTGTCGAACAGGACACTGCGATGCGCCGTGCGCTCCGCGAGGCGGGCGTGACCTACAAGGTCTACAAGAACACCCTCATGAAGCGCGCTTTCGAAGGAACTGATTTCGCACAGCTCGATGACAAGCTCGAAGGCCCGAACGCCCTCGCGGTTTCGACCGAGGACGCAGTCGCTCCGGCGCGCGCTCTCGCGAAGTTCGTAAAGGACTACAAGAACGTCGAGTTCGTCGGCGGCGTCGTTGAAGGCCAGTACTACGATGCGGACCAGCTCATGGAGCTCTCCAAGGTTCCGTCGAAGGAAGTCCTTCTCGGAAGGCTCCTTGGAAGCATGCAGTCCCCGATCGCGAACTTCGCCCGCGTCATCAAGCAGATCGCGGAGAAGGATCCCTCGGAAGCTGCCGAAGAGACCGCTGCACCCGCCGAAGAGGCGCCTGCCGAAGCCGCTGTCGAAGCTGCCGCTGAGACCGTCGCTGAAGCCGCCGCTGAGGCTGCCGCGCCCGCAGAAGAGTAAACGGACGCACAAGGCATCTTTTAAAAAGACACCTGATTAATTAAAAAAATAAGGAGGAAGAAAAAATGGCTAAGCTTACCACTGAAGAGTTCATTGCAGCTATCAAAGAGCTTTCCGTCATGGAACTCAACGACCTTGTAAAGGCCTGCGAAGAGGAGTTCGGCGTTTCGGCCGCTGCCGGCGTCGTCGTACAGGCAGGTGGCGGAGAAGCCGCCGCTGCCGCTGAGGAGAAGACCGAGTTCGACGTCGAGCTCACCGAGATCGGCGCAAACAAGGTCAAGGTCATCAAGGTCGTCCGCGAGGTTACCGGCCTTGGACTTAAGGAGGCTAAGGATCTTGTCGATTCCGCTCCGAAGGTCCTCAAGGAAGGCATCAGCAAGGAAGAGGCCGACGACCTTAAGGCTAAGCTCGAAGAGGTCGGTGCAAAGGTCACCCTTAAGTAATAAATATATAAAGCCAGGAAATGAAAAGCTCTGCGGCCGCATGCGCCGCGGAGCTTTCGTGCGCGATAAGGAATGCCGCGCAGCCGTAAAATATTTTCATTTATCCTTTGACAAGAGGGAAAAGGGGTGCTATTCTGAAAAATGCACTATTGTGGCAGAGTAGCGTTTTAAGCAAATAATGCAGGAAAAGGACGGAAACATGCACCAGCTTCAAAAAAGGCAGGCAGGTTCCGTTGCTTTTATGCGTTTTACGATTTGCATGCGCCTGCGCCTGCGGCCTATGCACGGGCTTCGGGGCAGGGCGGGCCTTTGCTGCAGCAAATAAACCAGTTTCCCATATGTCGGTTTACGTAAGGAGAGACGCCGCATGGAAAAAAACAGAATTCGTCCCATTAAGTCTGGGCGGGCTACCCGAATGAGCTTTCAGCGGAGGGATGATGTTATCGAGATGCCCAATCTCATCGATATCCAGAAAGAGTCGTATGACTGGTTCGTGGGCGATGGGCTCAAGGAAATCTTCGATGACATTTCTCCTATAGAGGACCACAACGGCAAGCTCAGCCTCTCTTTTGTAGGGCATCATCTCTACAAGGACGAGGTCAAGTACTCGATACCCGAGTGCAAGGAACGCGATGCCAACTATGCCGCTCCGCTCAGGGCGACAGTGCGGCTCCTCAACAAGGAGAACGGCGAGATCAAGGAGCATGAGATTTTCATGGGCGATCTCCCGCTTATGACCGACACGGGCACCTTCATAATAAACGGCGCGGAGCGCGTCATCGTCAGCCAGCTCGTCAGGTCGCCGGGCATTTACTATACCCTTGCCTACGACAAGATGGGCACGAAGCTCTATTCCAGCCAGATGATCCCGAACCGCGGGGCCTGGCTTGAGTACGAGACCGACGCAAACGGCGTGTTCTACGTCAAGGTCGACCGAATCAGGAAGATCCTCGTCACGCAGTTCGTGCGCGCGCTCGGCATCGGCACGAACCAGGAGATCGTGGACACCTTCGGGGAGGAGCCGCTCATCATGGCGACGCTCGCGAAGGACACCTGCACTTCGGTCACGGACGGCAAGATCGAATTCTACAAGAAGATGCGCCCGGGCGAACCGCTTGCCATCGATTCGGCGGATTCGCTCCTCAATTCCATGTTCTTCGATCCGCGCCGCTATGACACGGCGCGCGTCGGACGCTACAAGTACAGCAAGAAGCTCCATCTGAAGAACCGCATCACGGGCTTCGTGATGGCGGAGGACGTCGTCGACGAGGAAAGCGGCGAGATCCTCTGCGAGGCGGGAAAGACCGTTGACGAAGAGACGGCGACGGCCATCCAGAACGCCGGCATCCCGTATGTGTACGTCTACGCGGAGAACGAGAAGCACGAACAGGTCAAGGTCAAGGTGCTCTCCTCGATGTTCGTGGACGCGTCGGCCTATGTCAATATTCCGGAAAAGGAACTCAAGGAAGACCTCGGGATCAACGAGCTTGTCTACTATCCGGCCCTCAAGGAGATCCTTGAGAGCTGCGACGGCGACGACGCGTTGAAGCGCGCCCTGCGCCAGCGCCACGGGGAGCTTATACCCAAGCACGTAACGCGCGAGGACATCCTTGCGTCTATCAGCTATGTCTGCGGCCTCTGCTACGGCATCGGCAGCACGGACGATATCGACCACCTCGGAAACCGCCGCATAAGGGCGGTGGGAGAGCTGCTCCAGAACCAGTTCCGCATCGGCCTTTCGAGGCTTGAAAGGGTCGTGCGCGAGCGCATGACCACGCTCGACGCCGATACGATAACGCCTCAGGCGCTCATCAACGTTAAGCCGGTCACGGCGGTGACGAAGGAGTTCTTCGGATCGTCGCAGCTGTCCCAGTTCATGGATCAGAACAATCCGCTCTCCGAGCTCACCCATAAGAGGCGCCTTTCGGCCCTTGGCCCCGGCGGACTCACGCGTGACCGCGCGGGCTTCGAAGTCCGAGACGTCCACTATTCGCACTACGGCCGCATGTGCCCGATCGAGACGCCTGAAGGACCGAACATCGGACTTATCAACTCGCTGGCCTGCTACGCGAAGCTCAACGAATACGGCTTCATCGAGGCTCCCTACAGGGTCATCGACAAGTCCGATCCCGAGAACCCGAGGGTCACTGACGAATTCGTCTACCTCATGGCTGACGAAGAGGACAAGTACCATGTGGCCCAGGCGAACGAGCCGCTCGACGAGGAAGGGCACTTCATCCACAAGAACGTTTCGGGACGTTATAAGGACGCGACGCAGTCGTACAACAGGAAGCTCTTCGACCTGATGGACGTCTCCCCGAAGATGGTCTTCTCGGTCGCGACGTCCCTCATCCCGTTCCTTCAGAACGACGACGCCAACCGCGCCCTCATGGGCTCGAACATGCAGCGCCAGGCCGTTCCGCTCATCACCACCGAGGCTCCGGCCGTCGGGACGAGCATGGAGGAAAAGGCGGCCGTCGACTCCGGATTGTGCGTGCTCGCAGAGAACGCGGGGACGGTCAAGTACGTCTCTTCCAACAAGATCGTCATAATAAATGACGATGGCGAAGCGGACGAGTACAACCTCTTCAAGTTCGTCCGCAGCAACCAGTCGAACGCCTACAACCAGAGGCCGATCGTCGACAAGGGCGAGAGGGTCGAGAAGGGGCAGATAATCGCCGACGGCCCGTCGACCTGCAACGGCGAGCTCGCCCTCGGAAAGAACCCGCTCATCGGCTTTATGACCTGGGAAGGATACAACTACGAGGACGCCGTCCTGCTTTCTGAGCGCCTCGTCAAGGAAGACGTATATACCTCGATCCACATCGAGGAGTACGAGACGGAGTCGCGCGACACCAAGCTCGGCCAGGAGCATATCACCAACGATATCCCCGGCGTCAGCGAGGAGGCGCGCAAGGACCTCGACGACCATGGCGTGATCCGCATCGGCGCGCGCGTCAGGGCGGGCGACATCCTGGTCGGAAAGACCACGCCCAAGGGCGAGACCGAGATGAGCGCGGAGGAAAGGCTCCTCAGGGCCATCTTCGGCGAGAAGGAGAAAGAGGTCAGGGACACTTCGCTCCGCCTGCCGCACGGCGCGTACGGCACGGTCGTCGACAGGAAGATATTCACGAGAGAGGACAGCGACGAGCTAAAGCCCGGCGTCTTCGAGAAGGTCCGCATCTACGTCGCGCAGAAGAGGAAGATCTCGGTCGGCGACAAGATGGCAGGCCGCCACGGCAACAAGGGCGTCGTCTCGCGCGTCCTGCCGGTAGAGGACATGCCGTTCCTCCCGAACGGACGCCCGCTCGACATCGTGCTCAACCCGCTCGGCGTCCCGTCCCGAATGAACATCGGGCAGGTCCTTGAAATCCACCTTTCGCTCGCCGCGAAGGTCCTGGGCTTCAATATCGCGACCCCGATTTTCGACGGCGCCAACGAGAATGACATCCAGGACACCCTCGAACTCGCCAACGACTACGCGAACATGGAGTGGGAAGAGTTCCATAAGAAGTACGTGGACGTCCTCGACCCGAAGGTCATGAGCTACCTCGAGGAGCACCTCGACCACAGGGAGCTGTGGAAGGGCGTGCCGATCTCGCGCGACGGCAAGGTCCAGCTGCGCGACGGCCGCACGGGCGAATACTTCGACTCGCGCGTCACGATCGGGCACATGCACTACCTCAAGCTCCATCACCTTGTCGACGACAAGATCCATGCCCGCTCCACCGGACCGTACTCCCTCGTCACGCAGCAGCCGCTCGGCGGCAAGGCCCAGTTCGGCGGCCAGCGCTTCGGC
>Ga0065709_1000119_pt1 | contig 15106 bp, 15 predicted proteins | sample Hoacrofraction14_2_FD_59096 | JGI IMG/M metagenome (GOLD analysis project Ga0065709, IMG submission 59096) | Hoatzin crop microbial communities from Cojedes, Venezuela, sample from fiber fraction 14 v1 | ecosystem: Host-associated > Birds > Digestive system > Esophagus > Crop | place: Venezuela...
CATTGCCGCTGCGGCAATAAGAATAGAATTTTTTTCATACTATAAAAATTTTTTATTTATAATTTTCTACCTATCGGTGCAAGCACCGTTACATCTCTTTTCAAAATTCAGACCAAGCGCCCATTAGAACTCCTGACCTATGACGAAATGGAAGTGACTACCACCATTTGTGGAATCGTCGAAACCATAACCCCAGTCGATACCGAGCATACCGATTACGGACAAATATATCCTGACACCGACACCCGCGGACCTCTTAATCTGGAAAGGATTGAACTGCCTGATATCTGACCATGCATTACCGCCCTCCAAGAAAGCCAAAGCAAAAATCGTAGACTGAGGCTGAAGAATAAGAGGATATCTTAACTCAAGGGTGAACTTATCGTATACGTTACCGGCATATGTATATCCTGAAGAATTATACTTCGAATACTTNGTNGGAGTCAACGAGTAATTCTCGTAACCTCTAAGAGCGACGATTTCGGTACCATAGCTATAATAACCGGACATACCGTCACCACCGACGAGGAAGTTCTCNAAAGGAGAATAGCCCCAATTACGGTTGTANTAACCCAGATAACCGAACTGAGCCCTTGTTCTGAGTACCAAGTCACCTACAAGTTTCTGATAGAAATTAGCCTTGAATGACCACTTNTGATACTCAATCCATTTATATCTGTTAGCTGCGGTCCAATCATCATAATTTACATCCCTCCAGCTATCCACATTCACCTTATTGCCATTAGCATCATATGTATACTTCCTGAACAAAGAATAAGGAGGTGTCANAGATACTGAAAGTGAAATATCCTGACCTGAACGAGGGTAAATAATCTGGTCGGTGGAATTTCTGGTCAAACTGAGGGTATAGCTCAAGTTGTGAGAAATACCATCATTAAATATAAATGAGTTGGAATACCAGTTCCTAAGATTATATGTCTGCCAGCTCAACTGATTGTAAAGTACGAAATAGTTGTCAGGCCATTTCAGACGATTACCTAAGCCNGCTGAGAAACCATAAACCTGCATTTCCCTATTGTGGCTAAGAATGTTCCAAGCCAAATATGAGTCGGTCTGACGAGTGAAATANAGNGCCAAAGAAAGCGANGTAGGTTTCTTACCAAAGAGCCANGGCTCGGTAAANCTNGCCGACAAAGCCGTGTAGTATGTACCACTGGTCTGGAAACGGAAAGACAGGCTCTGCGCGTCTCCAAGCGGTACAGGCCTCCAAGCCCCCTTCTCGAACATACGCCTTGTAGAGAAGTTATTGAAGGATACACCGGCGGTCGCNACGAAGGTATTACCACCCCAACCTCCGGAAAGTTCCAACTGGCTGGAAGGNTTCTCCGTNACGTTGTAAGTAATATCTACGGTGTTGTTATTCTGATCAGGAATGATGGAATAACCCTCTGGGCTCATGATGGCCTCAGGGTCNAACTGACCGAGGGATGCNATTTCACGAACTGAACGCTCGAAATCGGACTGGCTGAACAAATAGCCAGGGCGAGTAAAAATCTGACGACGTACAACCTTCTCGTTGGTAAGGCTATTACCATTGATGATTACATTNTTGATGGTCGCCTGCTTACCCTCNACGATACGCATCTCNACATCCACTGAATCCCCTTCTACGGCAATTTCAACCGGCTGCACATTGAAGAATAGATAACCAGCATCACGATAAACCTTCGATACATCGGTCTCNTTCTGCTTGCCGCCACCGGTGAGTCTCTTCTGCATGGTAACTACATCATAGACATCACCCTTGTTTATCTTCAAAATGGAATTCANCTGCTCGGAATCATAGACGGAGTTNCCTGTCCATGTGATATTTCTGAAATAATATTTCTTACCTGGATCTACNTCCAAATCGATACCCAAACGATTGGGCTCAACATAATAAATGGAATCTTTGATAAGACGCGCATCCCTATAACCAGCCTCGTTGTAGGCGCTTATAAGGTCTTTTTTGTCGGTAGGATACTCCTTCTCATTGAACTTTTTGCTCTTGAAGAAGTTGTAAATCTTATTTGATTTGGTCTTCTTCATGGAACGTGCGAGCTTGAACTCACTCAAGTCGTCAGTTCTGCCGATGAAGTTGATATCTCTAATCTTGACTTTTGNTCCNTTATCTATGTCAAAGTTGACTCTGATNGCNTTTTTTACCACCGTGTCCTTCTTCACCTGCGGAGTCACGGCTACATTGAGGAAGCCNTTTTCTTTGTAGAAACGCTTGATAATATCAATGGAGGTCTTCTCCACATATTCAGAATACTCACCACCTCTACGAAGATTCAATCTCTCCTGCAAATCTTTCTTATCGCCGTTCTTGATGCCAGAGAATGTCCACATGGAAACCCTTGGACGCTCCTTGATGCTAATCAAGAAATAGACACTATCCCTATCAGCGGAAAAATGGTCAATTGACACGGCTACATCCTCAAAATACTTCTGGAGCCATAGCCTATTGATAATGGCAGACACCTGATCACCAGGAATTGTAACTTCCGCGCCTTTATGCAAACCGGAAAGCTGAACTATCTGCTTTTCTGCCAAATAAGTGTTACCTTCAACACGAACCCCACCGACTTTATATTTCTGAGGATTGTTGTAATCTATAGTGGTCTGCGCAAAAGCGCCNGCCCCAAAGAGCAGTGCGACAAATACACAGAATAACCTTTCAAATCTCATCTTATCNAATTTGTATCTTGCAAAGATAGTAAAAATATCAATTTAACACTCGCCTTCTTACATTATCATTTCACTTTACCATATCGGCGGTCTCTGCGGGAATACTCTTCCAAAGCCTTAAGNCACTCTTCTTTGCGGAAATCCGGCCACAAAACATCGGTAAAATAAAATTCAGAATAGGCACCCTGCCATAGCAAATAGTTGCTTATTCTCTGCTCTCCGGATGTCCTTATTATAAGGTCGGGGTCTGGAATGCCGTCTGTCACCAAATAGTGTGAGAAGTCTTCTGCGGTGANGTTATCCAAGCCNTCAGGATGGTCTGCCGCTATTCTNTTGGCCGCTTGGAGTATGTCCCACTGTCCGCTATAGCTCAAGAAAATGATTAGCGTGATGGTGGTATTGGCCGCCGTGCGATCCTCTATTTCTTTGATTGTTTTGCGCAATGAGTCGCTGATTCTGCCGAGATTGCCTCTTACCAAGAAGCGAACGCCATTGGACATGAAACCATCCACCTCTTTGAGCATGGANTCCATCATAAGCCCCATGAGATATTCNACTTCCTTCGTGGGCCTATTCCAATTTTCCTCTGAAAAAGCGTAGAGTGAAAGATATTTCACCCCTTCCTCGGCACAAGTTGTGAGCACGGCACGCACGCTTTCCACGCCATGCATATGCCCATATATCCTTTCTTTACCCTGAGCCTGTGCCCAGCGGCCGTTTCCGTCCATGATAATGGAAACGTGCGCAGGTATCTTTTTATCCATCCTAAATGCTATTGTTTCTGATGTCCTCGCCCCAGAAGAGCTTACTGGTAAGAGCTTTGACGAATTCTGTAATCACGCGAGACGGATACGTTTCAGCGAAAACTGTGCCACTGCTACTTCNACCGTCCATGACGAATCTATCTCCACGGTTTTGTTGTCCATGGTAAGNGTNGCTTTCTCATCNCTNGCCTCNATTGATATGGAAATTTTNCTNTTATCCGGCACTACCAGAGGGCGAACNTTCAAGTTGTGCGGAGCTATAGGAGTNATAATCAAGACTTTGGCGCCAGGCATGCAGATAGGGCCGCCTACGCTGAGCGAATATGCGGTGCTTCCGGAAGAGGTTGCCACGATTAGACCATCGGCCCAATAAGTCGGGAGCGCCACGCCATTGATGGCCACATTTATACCCAAAACGGAACCACCGATTCGATGGATGGCGATATCATTGACGGCATAAGGGAGAAGGCCTATGTCTTTGCGGGCATTTTTGCCTCTCACCGTAGCATTCAGCATATCGGTATATTCAATCGAGAAGTCGCCTTCCATGAGGGCCGGAAGAACGGCATCGGGAGTATTCTCGGACAAGAAACCGAGGCGTCCGAAATTCACNCCCATAATAGGAATACCCACGTCTGAAACGAGCTGAGCGGCGGTCAGGAAGGTTCCATCTCCTCCAATGCTCATTGCCANATCAGTCTCNGGACGTATGTCCGCCTTCGATTTTATCTCATATAATTCATATGAGGCCCCCTCAAGCTGCTTTACGAGTTTGAGAAATTTTTTGTCTTTTTTAAGGGACTCGTTGACTATAATGTATCCTATTTTCATTCCAGTAAAATTTTTAGAAAGCACTTGGCCCTCTTACTATGAAAATCTACTCTTTACCAACTTGCAAAAGTAACTCTTTTCGGCGAAGAAAAAAACAACTAACCCCAAAATCAAGACTTTGAGACAAATGAAAGGCCAATTATCATTGTGTTTTCCGCATAAATGACTACTTTTGCCGTATGACACGATTAAGCGTAAACATAAATAAGATTGCCACTCTGCGCAATGCGAGGGGAGGCAATATGCCCGACGTGGAAAAAGCCGCGTTGGATATTGAAGGCTTTGGTGCCGAGGGTATAACCGTGCATCCCAGGCCTGATGAGAGACATATTCGTTATTCCGATGTAAGGCTTTTGCGCCCTATTTTGAAGACCGAATTCAATATTGAAGGCAATCCCATCCCTTCTTTTACCGATTTGGTGCTTGAAGTTGTGCCAGACCAAGTTACCCTTGTGCCCGATGCCGCCAACGCCATTACTTCCAATGCCGGNTGGGACACAATCGCTAATAGAGATTTCTTGACCGATATTTGTAAGAAATTCAAGGCCAGCGGAATAAGAGTGTCCATTTTCGTGGATCCTGATCCGGCAATGGTGGAAGGNGCCGCTGAGTGCGGTGCGGATAGAGTGGAGCTTTACACCGCCGATTACGCCGCCAATTTCAGCGCAGGCCACGCAGCCGCTCTTGCTCCATATCTCGCTGCCGCTAAAGCCGCTCGCGCTTGCGGTCTAGGGCTCAACGCGGGACATGACCTCAATCTTGATAATCTTCGCTATTTCATAGAAAATATTCCATGGACNGACGAGGTTTCAATTGGCCATGCNATTATTTGCGATGCAATTTATATGGGGCTGGAAAACACCGTAAAAGCCTATCTCAAAGAGACTCATCTTCTTTGATGGAGATAAATTGAAGGATATTAAGTTTTTTTGAGTATCTTTGCAATTCGTGACAAAAATAAACACAATTATAAAATGAAGAACACATCTCTTATTCTCAGCGTGATAGCCTTGGTTGCTGTCGCCGCTCTTGGCATTGTCCAGCTTACTTCCGGTAAGAAAACCGCAGCTCCCGTAGCTACTGACGGCACTGCCGCCGAAGTTGGCAAAGGTTCCATCGTTTATTTCAATCTTGACCGTGTACTCCAGGACTATGACATGGCAAACGAGCTTCGTTCAGCCGTTGAGTCAAAGGTTCAGAGCATCAATCAGGAAGTCACCAGACGTGGCAACAAGCTTCAGAGCGATTACAACTCATTCCAGGACAAGATCAACAAAGGTCTCATCACCAATTCAGTAGCTCAGGTTCAGAGCCAGAAACTCCAGCAGCAGCAGGAAGATTTCCAGAGGTATGCCGCTCAGAAGGAGCAGGAGATCAATGAGGAGCAGACTGTCATGATGAATCAGATTGGCGACGCCATCAAGACTTTCATCGACAAGTACAACGAGGAGCATCAGTATGCTCTTATCCTCACCACTCAGGGTGACATCTTCCCTAGCCCCGTAGTTACCGGCGAAGGCGCTCTCGACATCACTGAGGACGTTATCACCAAGCTCAACGAGGAGTACGTAAAGAACAAAGCTACCGAGAATAACAGCAGCAAATAATCATGAGACACAGATTACTTCTTCTGACGACACTTCTGTGCACGATGTCATTCGGTGTCGCGCTGGCGCAGGAGTACACTCAGACCGCCGTGACCGTTTCCGCCGAGAAGGTGAGGGGTCGTGACGGAAAGGTGTACTATTCCCACCTTGTCCAGGAGAAGCAGACTCTGTTCTCCATTGCTAAAGCCTACGGTGTCACGATAGACGATATCTGCGACGCCAATCCGGAACAGGACCTTAAGAATCAGGGACTTAAAAAGGGTTCTTTGATTCTTATTCCTACTGAATCCGCTACCGGCAATGTTCCTTCCAAGGATGATCAGAAGGTCACCAAAAAGGGCACTAAGGAAATCGCCCTTGAGGACATTCCGACTTCGGACGAGGTTAACAAGGAGAGGAATAAACGTCTCGAAAAGACTTCCAGAGTTTCAACCGAGAATCGTCAAGAGCCTTCAGAGGATGATTATACCATTCATGTTGTTAAGTGGTATGAGAGTCTTGACGATATTGCAGCCAAATATGGCATGACCACCGAGGATCTTATGGAATACAATGGTCTTACATCCAAGAGGGTGAAGAATAGGACCAAGCTTAAGATTCCTCGTGACCCTTCCAATATCAAGATGCCTTCCGCTACCACTCCTGCTGAGGAAAAGCCAGTGGAGGAGCCCGTGGTAGTTGAGGAAAAGAAGGAGGAGGTTGATACAAGGCCCGTTTTCGAGAAGAAGTCTACCGTAGATGCTATTCTTATGCTTCCTCTCAATGCTAAGGCTAAGCCTAGCGGCACCAACATGGATTTCTATTGCGGTGTTTTGTTGGCGGTGAAGGATTTGGCCAATGTCAAGACCATAAGCACCAATTTGGATGTTTATGATGTTGCAGGTGGCACTATCCCTGTTTCGGAGGAGAAGCTTAGGAAGGCGGACCTTACCATAGGTCCCGTTAGTCCTGAGGATTTGGCCAAGGTGCTTAAAACTTGATTCTCTCGCCAAGACTCCCGTTGTCTCCCCTCTCGATCCTAAGGGTGCGAATATGGTTAAGAATCATGAGATCTTGGTTCATGCTCCCGCTCCCACTTCGGCTCAGTACAAGGACCTCGTTAAGTGGGTGCACAAGGATTTGAGGCGTAATGATAAGGTTATAGTTATTTCCGAGACTTCGGCTGAGGATGCGTCCATCAAGGATATGGTGAAGGAGTTCCTCGATGAGGAAGGCTTGGATTATGTTCCTTTGAATTATAGTCTTTTGGAGAGCAAGGGTATTGCTCAGACCATGGAGGAGTTCATGGGTGATGGTGTCAATAGAATCATTGTTGCTTCTGATAGGGAGCCTTTCGTATGCGATATGGTGAGAAATCTAATTCTGGCTAACCAGAGGAAGGATATCGTTATCTATTCTGGTTCTAAGATTAGGTCTTTCAATTCCATTGAGGTGGAGAGTTTGCATAAGCTCAATCTTCATGCTTCTCTTTCTTATTTCATTGATTATGAGAATGCGAGGGTGAAGAAGTTCCTGAAGAGCTACAGGGCGTTGTTTAATTCCGAGCCTACTCAGTTCTCTTATCAGGGTTATGATGTGGCGACTTATTTCATTTCCGCCGTTGCCGAGAAGGGTAGCAAGTGGATGAAGAAGCTTCCTGGGGCTAAGGAATATGAGGGTTTGCAATGCAATTTCGCTTTCAAGAAGGATGGCGATGGTCTCGTGAACCAAGGCATTCGACGTGTCATCTACTATTCCGATTATCGAATAGTTCCCGCAAGATAAAATTAAAGCTGGCTCCTTCGAGTCAGCTTTTTTATTTCAATAACAATTCGCCGGTTGGCAATGCCTCACGAACCTTCGCCCTAAGAGCTCATAGAATCACCAAGGCGTCTCGAGACGCCGCGGCGAAAGGGCGAGCGATGCGATGCCCTGAGAGCCGCCCGCCGAAGGCGTAGCGTAGGCGGCATGCCCCTCGGGGCTGTCTGCGTTAGCAGACTGGGGGTACGATATCTCGAAGAGCTTTTAGAGAGCCGAGCTCTCTAAAAGGGCTTTTGCATTTTCTATCGCCTGAGGGGTTATGGATGAGCCGCTAAGCATGCGAGCGATCTCCATGATGCGGTCCTGGCCGGTTATACGGTGGATTGTCGTCACTCCCCTGCCATTGATATTTTCCTTGGAGACAAGATAATGCGCATCGCCCTTGGCGGCAACCTGCGGAAGATGAGTTATTGCGAAGACCTGCATGTCTTTGCCCATATCGCAGATTACGGATCCCATGCTATCGGCAGCACTACCGGAAACGCCCGTATCGATTTCATCGAAAATCATGGCGGGCATGGCAGTAAACTTAGCCATCATGGCCTTAAGGCTCAACATAATACGAGACCTTTCACCTCCGGAAGCACATTTGGCGACATCGGCCAGCGCCCCGCCGGTAGCGGAGAATAGGAAAGCCACTTTATCTTTGCCGGAAGCGGAAAGCGGGGCATCCGACAATTCGACTTTGAATTTAGAATCCGGAATTCGAGAGAAGTCAGCGTAGAATGCACTGAGAGGGCGAAATCATCCAAAGCAGATAATCTAGCGGCATGCAAAGATTGGCATATTTTGTCCAATGCCTTGCTATCTTTCGCTATTGCCTTTTCAAGGTCTGAAACCCTCTCCTCCAATGAATCGGAATCCAGAACCAAGCCGGCAAGCCTATCACGCTCAGCAATTAATTCGGCNNCNGTNGAGCAATCATGTCTCTTTAGCAAAGANTGAATAAGAGCGATGCGTTCCTCAACGGCCTCCAAACGAGATTCCGACACATCCACACGAGACTCCATATCATCAACTTCGGCAAGAATATCATCGAGTTCNAGCCTTGCGGANTCCATGCGCTCGGACAATTTNGAAGCATTTGGAATATAGGATGANACCTTGTCAAGCAGACGCTGCGACTCNTTCAGCGCGGAAGTGATTGGTGTGCCCTCTTCGGGAGAAAATAGGTCTTGGATATGTCTCAGCCCACTTTTTATATCCTCGGCATTGGAAAGAAGCTTGAGTTCATCTTCAAGTTCTTCCATTTCGCCATCACTTAAATTCGCCTCTACCAGTTTTCTGTATGCCGTCTCATTAAATTCCTTTTCCCTATCTATGTTGTCNAGCCTCTGGCGAAGGTCCGTAAGTTCTTTTTCCTCCGCACGAAGTTTGGAAAATAGTTCAGAACTTTGATCGAGCAATTCGCCATTGCCGGCATAATAATCCAGAAGAGAAAGTTGGAATTTGGCATCCGAAAGTATGGCAGTTTCATTCTGAGAATGAATATCAATCAGATATTTAGATAGTCTCGAGAGGATGCCAACCTGCACCGGCTCATCATTGATAAAAGATCTGGATCGACCAGATTTAGAAAGCACTCGCCTGATTGTCAGAAGATTATCCTCGGGCTTTTCCAAGCCGGCCTCCTCCAGAAGTTCTTCCGCTTCGGGATTAGCAGCCATATCAAAAACGGCCTCGACCACGCAATTATCAGCAGAATCCCCCACCATGGAGGCATCAGCCTTGGCACCCAAAGACAAAGAAATCGCCCCAAGCAGAATCGACTTACCGGCACCTGTTTGACCGGTTATAATAACAAGACCCGCCGGAAACTCAATGTCCAACGAGTCTATAAGTACATAATTCTTTACTTGAAGCGANCGGAGCATAACTACTCGGAGTCGTCCTCCTGTTTTGCCATACGATAGTAGAGTTCGCCTTCCTCGAATTCTTCGATAGCCACTAGACCTGGCTTAGGCTGCCTCTCGTAGTANTTGGANATTTCTATCTGNTCCCTATTCTCGAATACCTCGTCCATGGTGTCGCGCTCATTCTTGAAGTCCTCAAGCTTCTTGTTGAGTTCTTTCTTCTCCATGGCTGCAATCTGATTCGCTCTCTTGTAAAGGATAACTACTGATTCATAAATGTTTCCAGTAGGAGCCGCGAGGTCTTTAACGTCGCGGGTGATAGTGTTGGTAGGTACTTTTTTCCTGTCCATGATATATTTCGTTTTTTAACTTTCTATGCCTTACATTATAAATACGANGGCAGTTTCATGAAAGTTTCAAAATTTTTATTTCGATTTTTTAGCTTCCGCTTTTTCGGCTGCCTTGCGAGCCTTTTCGAAGTCCGCTTCCTTCTGGTTTAAAAGNTCNTCGCTNCCNTTGTAACGNCCCAAGAACTTCTGTGACTTGGCATAAAGAGACTCCATTTCGGGACGATATTTCGAATCGGGNAATTCTCCCACGAAGTTGAGATAATCGTCGATAAAGGTAAGATAACGATCCTTCTGCTTCGATTTTACACTCAACTGGGCGTATTTGTATGATGATTTTCCGATATAGTAGAGAATGTCCTCCCTATAGATATTGTCCGCATTGTCTTTCAAGATGTTCTTAAAAGCGACTCTGGCTGCCTTGTAGTCCTCCATTTTGTAATAGAGCTTCGCAGACTCATATGCCTTCCTGTCTAGACGATTGCTGAGGTCGAGACGCATCACGCGGCATTCGTTCTTATAGTCACTATTCGGGCTTTCCCTCATATACTGATCGATGGCCGCCATTGCCGTGTAGGTTGGCACCTGATCGAGTTCGTATCTCTCGGTCTGGCGATANAAGCAATCGATTCTATAGAACTTTGCCTCATCCGTGAAAGGGCTCTGGGGATAAGTCTCTATGAATCTCTTGAANTTGGTNTCAGCCGTGATAAAATCCTTGTATTTATAGTTGCTCAAGCCCCAATAATACTGCACTGTATCATCTTTAGCGGTACCATTGGTATAAACGGCCAANGCNTCGAAAAGNCTGGCGGCTTTCTGATATTTTCCGGCATTAAAATAATCGAAGGCTCCCTTGTACATCTCATCCACATCGTTGCTGGCAAGCAATTCATCATAGCGGGAAGCGCAAGACGAAGCAAGCAGCATAGCTGCAAGAGCCGTAATAGCGATTTTGAATATTCTCATACTATATAACTTATTCACCTTTTTCAATCAAGAATTTCTCAGCATCCATAGCCGCTCTACAACCTGAAGCCGCTGCGGTAATGGCCTGTCTATAACGTGGATCCTGCACATCTCCAGCGGCAAAAACGCCTTCCACGTTAGTGGCTGTGGTTTTGCCTTCGGTGATTATGTATCCGTTTTCATCGGTGGAAACCCACTCACTCACGAGTTCGGAATTGGGGTGATGGCCGATGCCCAGAAAGAATCCGTCCACCTTGATATCAAAAACCTCGCCATTGGTCTTTTTTGAGACGGACACCGGTGACGCCATTGACGTCGCCAAGCACTTCCTGAGTGTTGCAGCCCCACAGAATCTCGATATTCGGAGTTGCGAAAACCTTGTCCTGCATGGCCTTGGAAGCACGGAAAACATCTCTACGCACTATCATATAGACCTTGGCGCAAAGTTGAGCCAAATATGTAGCTTCCTCGCATGCGCTATCGCCTCCNCCNACCACGGCAACNGTTTTTTTGCGATAGAAAAAGCCATCGCAAGTGGCNCAGGCTGATACTCCCATGCCACGGAATTGCTGCTCTGAGGGCAGTCCAAGGTACTTCGCGGTGGCTCCGGTGGCAACGATTACGGAATTCGCCTCGATTTCATTGCCCTTGTCATCAATCGCCTTGAATGGTCTTTCGCTAAGGTCGATGGTTTTGATCCTGCCTCTGCGGACGTCAGCGCCGAAACGCACCGCCTGCTTCTTCATGGAATCCATCAACTGATTAGCGTCCACGCCATTCTCAAAGCCTGGAAAATTCTCTACGATGGTAGTTGTCGTGAGCTGTCCTCCTGGCTCCAAACCCTCATACAAAACAGGATTCAGGGCCGCTCTACAGGCATATATCGCAGAGGTATAACCCGCAGGTCCCGAACCTATTATAAGCAATCTTACTTTTTCTGACATATTTCTATTCGCTGTTGTCGGTATAAAATGCAAATATCTTGAAAAAAATGTATCTTTGCAAAAATAGGAAGACAATTTATGCGCATATCCAACACCCCGATGACAATGGACGAGTTCAAGAATTTCTTGAAAAAGAACTCGTTGAAAGCCACCAAACAAAGAATGGCGGTTCATGAAGCCATGTTGGAAATGGGGCATGCCAGCGCGGATATGGTGGCGGAGAGTATTTCCGCCAAGGGAGAAGTGAAGGTAACAGTGGCCTCGGTCTACAATATTCTCACTTCCATGGCTTTGCTGGGTGCTTATGAGCATCGTCTCAGTATGGGCAATAAGATGTATTTCGATGTAAATACACATTGNCATCTCCATCTTTATGACACCGTCAACAATGAGTTTAAAGATTTGGAGGACAACGAGTTAATGGATATGATAAATAGCCGTTTGAGCCATCGTAAGTTCAGAGGCTATAAGGTGGATGGGGTTGATATCCAGATTCTTTGCCACCCTTCCAAATACAAAAAGAAAGTCAGTCGATGAAAGCTAGATATTTAATTTACATACTTTTAAGCNTTGTCCTTATTGCCGAATGTTCTAAAGAGTCCGGCACTTTGGCTTATGAGACGACCGAAATCGGCAGCATCACCGGCAGCATTTTTAAGGGTGATGGTGGAAATACTTATGACATAGTGGAGGATGCGGCGGGCGTCAAGGACATGGAAAGGGCATATGTGACTTTCGATGTTCTCAGNAANACGGCTGACAAGAGATATGATATCGCCGTNAAAAAATACCAGAAGGCNCTAGTCAAGGACCCAATTTATCTTACTCAGGCTCCNGACACTTTGGGCAATGATGCCATTTATCTTTATACCGCATGGCTTTCGGGAGGTTATCTCAATATGCGTGTAGTGATGAATTTTAAACTTAATTCCACNGTATCTCATTGGGTAAATTTGGTCTATGACGACACCGCNGANATGGATACTCTTCGNTTTCATTTGACTCATAATGGCCATGGCGAAGGCAATATACTTACCGCCACCGATACAACCGGTTACAGAAATGGCGCNGCNATGATGTCTATTCCCATAGTNCAACTCATGCCTTCTTCNATGAATGAGATTCCAATCAAAGTAACCAGCACATGGTATGAGAGGGACACTTCCGGAGTCTATACCGGCGATTTAAAGACCTACACCCGCACCGGCACCCTATATCGATAGTCCAAGACTTGTACGAATTTCTTATGGCATCAAGCAGTTAAAATTCGTATACAGTTAAAAATCATAAATTTCAGTTAAAATTCATGTAAAATTGCGGTTTCTCATGCCACAATTAGGGTTTTCTATGCCAAAAAGCCATATCTTTCCCGAAAAAGTTTTTGATATGAAGTTGCATGATTTAAGTCCGGACGAACGTCCGAGGGAAAAAATGTTGATTAAGGGANCCGCTTCCCTCAGCAATGCGGAGCTTATAGCCATCATGTTGAGAAGTGGTACGGATAAGGCTAATGTGCTGGATGTCGCCAGAGAGATGCTTGCAAGGGCTGACAATTCGCTTAACAATCTTTCGTCCATGTCCATTGATAAGATGATNGAGATTCCTGGAATCGGGCGAATGAAAGCGGTGACTCTTGCCGCCGCCTTCGAACTGGGCAGGCGTTTTCTCGCCGAGGCATCGACTATTGATAAGCGAACCATAACCGGTGCCGAGATGATTTATGATATGATGCTGCCTTTTTTGAAGGGGCTGCCTCATGAGGAGTTTTGGGTNATTTGGCTGAATCGGGCGAATTATGTTATCGGCAAGGAGAAAATTTCCACCGGAGGATACAGCAGCACTACGATTGATCCGAAGATGATTGTGGCAAAGGCTATTGAGAAAAAGGCCAGCGGAGTTATCATGGTCCATAATCATCCGTCCGGTAATCCGCGCCCTGGAAAAGCCGACATCAAAGAAACCGCCAATATCAAAAAGGCTTTGGAGGCCATTGACGTGTCTTTTTTGGACCATATCGTGGTTTGTGACGACTGCTATTTCAGCTTCGCCGACGACCGCGTCACCTCCAATCGTCCCACTGCCCATCACCTCCACTCGTAAATTGGGTACGCGCGAGTACAAAATTTCAAAACATTCACTTTTAACTGGCTTTAGAGAACAAATAGGCGATGGAAGATTTTAAGGCTCATATTCTAGACCTTTGCAAGAAGGGAGAAGGTACCGAAGTGGAATTCAAGAGCGCGAAAGGCGGTTTTCCGCATAGTTTCTGGGAGACCTATTCGGCATTTGCAAATACCGATGGAGGTATTATTGTTCTAGGGATCGCGGAAAAGGACAACAAATTCGTTCTTGATGAATTAAACGAAGATCAGATAAACGTTTATAAAAAGAAGTTTTGGGATTCAGTCAACAATACGACACAGATAAATGCTTGTATTTTAACATCATCAGATGTGATGGAGGAGGATTATGGGACTGGCAAAATTCTAGTTTTTCGTATTCCTCGAGCTCACTTCACAAAGAAGCCAATATATCTTACACTCAATCCCTTTGGGCACACTTTTGTTCGACGACATGAAGGCGACTTCCTATGCCAAGATGAAGAGGTGAGGGAGATGTTCGCTGACTCAACTGTTGATAAACGATCACTAGACAATGTTGTTTTGGATAAATTTAAGTTTGAAAAGTATATTGACCGTAACACCTTAAAACAGTACCGACAAAGATTTAATATCAGACACGATGACCATCCTTGGGTAGAACTTTCTGATTTTGAGTTCTTCAAAAAGATAGGTGGTTATCGCATTGATGAGAGTAAAGGTGGGGAGGGTTGCACTTTAGCGGGCATTCTGATGTTTGGAAACTGGGATGGCCTACACAAAGCCATGCCATCATATTTCGTTGATTTTAGGGAGAAATTAAGTTCCAATCCAGAAATCCGCTGGACGGACAGACTCTACCCTGATGGTTATTGGGAGCCTAATTTGTATCAGTTCTATAAACTTGTATACCCTAAAGTAGTTTCCGCTCTTCCTGTTCCATTTAAACTAGAAGGAGATGAGAGGATTGATGACACTCCTGCTCACAAAGCACTGCGCGAGGCTATAATCAACACTTTGATACATGCCAGATATGGGGAGTTACATGGTGTTGTGATTGAAAGATACCCAGACAAGCTAGTGTTTGTAAATCCAGGCACAATGCTTATATCTGTGGACCAATACTACGAAGGAGGAACTAGTATTTGTCGTAATAGTATTCTTCAGGAAATGTTTCTGCTTATCGGTGGCGGAGAAAGGG
>Ga0065709_1029630_pt1 | contig 15084 bp, 9 predicted proteins | sample Hoacrofraction14_2_FD_59096 | JGI IMG/M metagenome (GOLD analysis project Ga0065709, IMG submission 59096) | Hoatzin crop microbial communities from Cojedes, Venezuela, sample from fiber fraction 14 v1 | ecosystem: Host-associated > Birds > Digestive system > Esophagus > Crop | place: Venezuela...
ACTACGACGTCGGCCGCCACGGTGCGGTCTCGGGCGTCGAGCGGGCCTCCGCGGAGCGCGAGCTGGAGCTGACGTTCCGGGACCTCGACGCGGCCACGCGGGCCCTTCTCGCCTTCGAGCGCGACATGGAGGCCGAGGTGCCCGGCACGCTCGTGGCGCTCGGCGAGTGGAGCCAGCGGGCGCTCTTCCCGCTCTCCAAGCCCGACGCCCTCGACGCCGGGTCGGTCACGCTCAAGTCCACGGTGCTCCTGCTCGACGGCGTGTGGCGGCGCGAGACGCGCGTCACGCTGCAGCCGGGCTCGGGAGGCTCCGAGGAGGCGGGCGGCACCGACTACCCGCACGACTACCCGCTCGACCTCGGCGCCACGGCGTCCGGCACCACCATCACGGTGGGCGGCCAGGGCGCGCTCGTGCGCGTCACGTTCTTCGGGGCCGCGAGCGACCCCTACGTGGTCATCGGCTCCAACACCTACGGCATCGAGTGCTCGCTCGGCTCCGGCGAGCGAGCCGTCATCGACCCGCTGCGCCGCCGCGAGGTGGGAGGGTCTGTCTACTCGGTCGGGCGCTTCGGCGAGGTGACCAACCTGTTCGCCTCGCGCCTGAGGGGCGCCGAGGGCAGCGGCACCTACTGCTTCGAGCGCCTGCCCGCCGGCGAGCTGCGCGTGGCGTGGCCGCAGTCCATGGGCGTCTGGCTCGACATCATCGAGGAGAGGGGCGCGCTGCCGTGGAGCTGATCTACACCGACCGCGCCCTCAACGACGTCGGCCTCGTGGACCACATGAGCGCCGACTTCGCCTGGGGCAGCGACGAGAACGACTTCGAGGTGGAGCTGTCGGCCACCTCGGGCGTCCCTCCCGTGAGGGGCGTCGTCTACGACCCCACGGGCCGCGTGGGCGGCGTCGTGAGGGGCCACAGCGTGGGCTCGGACGGCACGCTCACCGTCACGGGCCGCACCTGGACGGGCATGCTCGGCGAGCGGGTGCTCTGCCCGCCGTCCGGCTCGGCGTACTTCACGGCCTCGGGCGACGCCTCCGAGGTGGCCGAGGCCCTCATAGCCCAGCTCGGACTCTCCTCGCTCTTCTCGGTGGAGGGGACGACGGGCGTCGAGGTCTCGCACACCTTCGACGGCACGCGCGACGACGCCCAGCAGGACGCCGGGCGCTACATGGGCGGCTGGGCGGCGATGTGGCAGCTCGTGTGGGAGCACGGCCTGTCGCTCGACGCCCGCTGGGACCCGGAGCAGAGGCGCGTCGCGCTCTCGCTCACCGAGCGCGCCGACCGCACCGACGACGAGTCGGTGGCGGCGCTCGACGGCCAGGTGACGTGGGAGACCTCCACGCCGGTGAACCACCTGGTGTGCCTGGGGCAGGGCGAGGGCGCCTCGAGGACGGTCGTGCACCTGTACGCCGACGCCGACGGCAACGTCTCCACGACGCAGACGCTCACGGGCCTGGACGAGGTGGCCGAGGTCTACGACGACTCCAGCGCCTCCACGGCGGCCGAGCTGAGGAGCCACGGGGAGAGCCGCCTTCGCAACTACTTCGCGGAGGCCGGCGAGGTGGGCGTCTCCATCAACGAGGGCGCCGGCTACGCGCTGGGTGACCTCATAGGCGGCATGGACGAGCGCACCGGCACCGAGGCCGAGGCGGTCGTGAGCAAGAAGATCGTGACCCTCGACGGCGCGGTGGCGTCGGTGAGGTACGAGACGACGGTGAAGGGGTGATGGCATGGTGACGGACGGCTACAGCCACTACGAGTGCGACGTGGCGACGTGCCGGGCCGAGGCGTACGCGCGGCCCGGCACCAAGGAGGCCGAGGCGTTCTCCCAGAGGACGCGCCTGGACTCCGAGGGCAGGCAGCGCACGCTCACGCTCTGCCCGCGCCACGCGAGGGCCTACGACGTGCTCGCCAGGGTGGTCGAGGCCGCGTTCAGGCGCTTCGAGGACGCGGGCGTGTGCGACATCGGGCGGAAGGGGGGCGATGCCTCGTGAGCGTGGAGCTGGTCATAGGCCACGGCGGGACGGAGCACGTCTCGGCCGACGACATCGCGACGATACTGGCGGCGGTCTTCGGCGACTCGGCCTCGTGGGTGAGGGAGGTGCCCGAGCTGACGATGTCGGACGCCAACACGCTGACGGTGCCCGCCTGCGACGTCATGTTCCAGGGGCGCCTCGCGCGCATCGGGGCCACGACGGTGACGGTGGAGAGCGGCACGCAGGACGCCTGGAGGCACGACCTGCTGATGCTGCGCTACGAGATGGACGACGCGGCCGTCGAGACGTGCGAGCTCGTCATGGTGACGGGCGACCCGGCGTCGTCCGAGGAGGCCGCCGAGGACCCCGTGACGGGCTACGAGGGGCTCTACGTCCGCGACGGCGCGACCTGCGTGGACGTGCCGCTCGCGCGCGTGACGCTGGAGTCGCTCACGCCGACGGTCGAGCTGGTGGCGGCCGAGCTGGGTCCGCGCGGCGACGGCATGTGCCGCATGGTGGACGGGGACATCTGGTACTGGGAGGACGATGGAAATGAGTGACGCACCTACTCTCTCTCTCTCTCTCGAGAGGGGCGTGGCGTAGATGGGCTGGAGGCACAGGCAGACCATCAAGGAGACGGCGGTCGAGTTCAGCCGCACCGTCGCGGGCAAGTCGCAGGGCTACATCGATATCTCGCCTGGCGTGGACGGGTGGGTTTGCGTGTTGGTCTGGGTCGAGTCGACCGGCGACAACGTCGGCATTTGGTCGGCGCCGGCCACGGGGTCGGGCGGCAACTGGTGGACGCGCGTATACAACCCCAACAGCTCGAGCACCACGTACTCCGGCACCCTCCACGCAATCTGGCAGGTGGCCTCGTAGGGGTGGTGCCCTATGAGTTGGGTCCAGGGGCAGGCCATGAGGGTGCAGACGGTCTCGGCGACGTCGCAGAGCATCGCGGCGAACTCCGCGGCGAACATATCCCTGAAACCCGACGTGCCGGACGGCTGGACGGTGGCGGCCGCGTGGGTGAGCGAGAACACGCATGCGACCTACATGATCCCGACGCTCATCAACGCGGACAGAGGGTGGGTATTCGTGAAGAACACGAGCGGCGCCGCGAACACCGTGACCATCTCTGTGACCTACCTCATCGTCCACACCGGCTGACCGCCCCCGAGGGGGTGGCGGCATGAGCTGGCACAAGGGGGAGCCGAAGTCGCTCGTGAAGACCGTCACCGTCACGAAGTCGTACACGGTCTCGGGCTCCGGGGGCGTGGACATCGACTTCACATACTCGACGCCCGACGGCTACACGCTCGTGGGGTTCACGAGCTTAAAATTGGCGTCCTCGACGATGGCCATAGGCATGGTCGACCTCACTTACACGCCCACGACGGCGCGTGTATACATTCTGAACCGCTCGTCGTCCGCGCAGACCCACACGGCCTCGCTGACGCTCGTGTTCGTCCGCACCGGATAGGGAAGGGAGGCCCGGGCGTGAACCCGTGGAAGACGCTCATCTACCGCACGTTCGGGCTTCTCTGCCTCGTCGTGCTCGTCTCGCTGGCGTGGCCCGTGCTGCTCGTCGCGGGCATGTTCCGCAAGGAGGACGAATGGGACGGCTAGATGGCATGGACGTGCTCATCGTCACGCCGCCGCGCGTCACCGAGGGCGAGGAGGCCCGCGCCTTCCTCGCCTGCAAGCGCGCCGGGGCGCATGACGCGGCGCCCACGAGCCAGAACGTCGGCGGCGTCGCCACCGAGCCCACCGAGATGGAGTGCGTGCGGCAGCTCTCGCGCACCGACGCCAAGACGAGCGCCGTGCCGCACTACGACGCCCTCGTCGTCATGGAGGGCGGCGCGCACGCCGAGGTGCTCGTTGAGCTCGCCGAGCGCTGGGGCATCGAGGTCATCGACTTCGACGACCTGGGCGACGTGGACGGCCCCGCCGATGCCAGCGCGTAACCGCCGCAGCCCTGCCGGCCCTTCTCACGCGACCCACTCGAAGCTGATCCCGATGCCGTGCTCAAGCACGAACACCTTGGCGTTCTTGCAGGCAGATGGGTAGGGAATCGGTTCGACGGCAATCCCGGACGGGCTACCAAACACCACGCTCGGGCCCTCGCGGTCCGAGTTTTTTGTTGCGACGGGCGCGGCTGGCGTGGATACAACCCTGCTCCTCGATGCAGATTTGCAGGCAATCGGAAGGTTGTATCCACGTGAGAACCCACGCGGGCGACCACCGCGACCAGCGCAATGCAACATGAAACCGGTGTTGCATCAATTGGTATGAAGTTCTACACTCGTCATATCGCTGTACACGCAGATAAAACGAGACAGACAGCGACACATCGGGGCTTGCGAGAAGAGCCCCGGGCTTCATGCAAGGAACAGCACGCATGACCTGCGTATCTGTCTGTCTCGCTTTGTCTTGGAACTTGGCAGGACGGAGAAGAGGCATGAGCAAGAAGTCGTCACAGCGCGTGAGGATGGGCGCCCGAAGGACGCTGAGCGTGGTGCTGAGCCTGGCGATGGCACTGCAGATGTTCACCGTGAACGGGGCGGTGGCGTTGCCCATCGAGACGGACGACCAGGTGGTCGCCGCACAGGTGGACGACACACAGGCAACCGACGACGCCCCGGGCGAGACGAACGCCGACGCGCTCGAGGACGCCACGGACGAGAACGACGCCGAGGGTGCCGACGCGGTCACCACGCCCGACGACGACGCCAGCGACGACGCCGCCAATGACGCCGTCGCGCCCGAGGGGGACGACGCTGCCAACGAAGCCGCGTCCAACGACGCGGTCGCAAACGCCGATTCCTCGAGCGACCTCGCCGACTTCCTGACCTCCATCAGCCTCACCGACGGCAACGGCAACGAGGTTACCACCGTCAAGGAGAAGTCCGACTACAACCTCAAGCTCACCTTTGCCGAGAACAGCAGCAAGCAGTTCAGCGACGGCACCATGACGTACCAGCTGCCCGACGGCGTCACCATCTCACCCACGGGCGGCTCCATCACCATCACGGGCACCGACTCCGACGGCTCCTACACCGTCCAGGGCAACACGTACAGCGTGGACGAGAACGGCAAGATCACCTTTACCTGGAACACGGAAGACCCCAACTGGGAGCGCCTGCAGGGAGCCGCCAACTGCACCTTCGAGCTGGACTTCAGTGCCAAGTTCGAGAAGGACGCCACCTTCACCAACACGGACGGTACGGCCACCAAGACCGTGACCGTGGACTCCACCGGTGAGGTCAAGGCCGCAAAGAGTGCCTCGTACGACAGCTCCACCAACAAGGTCACCTACACCATCACGCTCACCTCCGACGGCCTCAACCAGAACGTCGTCGCCACGGACAAGCTCACCGGCGACCTCATGACCCTCGATGCCGACAGCATCACCGTGACCTCGAGCAAGGGCACCGTCTCGGGCACGTATGAGGTGAGCGACAACGGCTTCACCTACAAGCAGGACTCCATGACCAACGGCGAGGTCGTGACCATCACCTACACGGCCACGCCCGACACGAGCAAGATGACCAACGCCGAGCAGTCGCTCACCTTTGACGAGACGGGCAACACCGTCAAGGTCACGAGTGACAAGAAGCCTGGCGGCAACGAGGCGTCGAGCTACGTCAACAAGATCAGCTACTCGGGCCTCACCAAGAGCGCAAGTAACGTGGGCGATGTCAGCAACGGCAAGCAGACCGTGAGCTGGACCATCACGGCCAACGCGGAGTGCAATGCCTCGATGGCCGGCAAGACCATCACCGACTCCATCGACTCCGCCTCGCAGAGCATTATGAAGTACAAGGGCGACGCCACGGTGAAGGTCTACGACAAGAGCGGCAGCCTCATCGACACCCGCACGTTTGCCACGGGCGACGGCACCAGCTGGACGTACAACGTGCCCAGCACGGACACCGGCAACTACAAGTACGTCATCACCTATGACACCGAGGTCGACGTGAGCGGCCTCTACACCGAGAGCACGGTCAAGAACAAGTCCACCGACACCGACAACCCCACGGGTACCACCGGTGAGGCCAAGGTGGGCCCGGGCGAGGGCCAGCAGATGGGCATCGCCAAGGAGGCCACCGAGGTCACCTACGACTCCATCACCTGGACCTCCACCATCACCGTGCCGGCAAACGGCCTGCCCGCTGGCACCACCTTCACCGACGACCTGCCCAACCTGAGCCAGGGCTGGCTCTGGGACACGCTCCAGGGCGACGTCACGGTGACCTTCTCGTATGCCGACGGCACCAGCTACAGCATCGACACCTCCGACCCGCACAAGGTGACCATCACCTTCCCGGATGGCATCAAGGGCAACGGCTCCTCCGACACCACCGTCACCGTCAAGCTCACCACCAAGAACAACTCCGAGTGGCTCTCGTACGCCGAGCAGAACAGCTGGGCCCAGGGCCACACCAACAACGCCACGCTCACGGTGGGCACCCAGCACGTGACGGCGAGCGCCACGGGCATCCCCATCAAGACGAGCTTCCAGAAGACGGGCAACTACTCCACCACCGTCACGCGCGACGGCAAGAACGTGCCCATGTACTACTTCAACCTCACGCTCAGCGGCGTGAGCGATGCGTCCTTCGACGAGGACGGCTATCTCGTCATCGACGACGAGTTTGACACCAGCTACCTGGAGTACTCCACCGAGGTCTACGGCACGCCCGGCGACCAGGGCTACGTCTATGGCGGCAACCAGTACTACCAGGGCGAGAACGGCACCCAGGCCGTGGACTTCGAGTCCACGAGCACGGGCGGCAAGATCAAGATCCGCAAGGACTCGATCCCCAAGACGAGCGGTGGCGAGTACTACTCGTACTACAAGGTCGTCTACTACCTCAACGTCAAGCCGAGCGCCATGGACACGCTCGACGCCACGGCGGCAGGCGAGACGGGCGGTACCCACACCTTCACCAACAACGCCAGCTCCAAGCTGGGCAGCGACTCCGCCAACGTCACCTACACCACGACCACGCTCACCAAGGCCAAGACCAACGTCGAGGTCCTGGACGACGGCAGCCACCTTCTGACCTTCACCATCGTGGCCAACCCCGACGCGCGCAAGGTCGGCGACGAGGACACCCTCACGCTCACCGACACCATCACCGGCCTCAACGTGGACTACACCACGATCAAGGCCACGCCGTCAGATGGCGTCACGTGGTCGTCCTCGGGCTCCACGCTCACCTTCAAGATTCCCAACTCCACCAAGGTGACCATCACCTACCAGGCGCGCACCACGGGCACCGGCACCATCAGCTACAACAACGTGGCCCAGCTCAACGGCCAGTCCAAGACCGTCACCGGTACCGAGACCGTGACCACCTCGGGCTCGGGCACGGCGTCCAACCCGTCCATCCGCATTCTCAAGACGGCCTCGGGCGACATGTCGACCAAGCTCGCGGGCGCGACGTTTGCCCTTCTCGACAGCAATGGCAATGCCATCACCGACAAGAACGGTAAGGCAGTGACCGTGACCACCGGCTCCGACGGCACGGCCACCGTGAGCGGCGACCAGAACAAGAAGGGCTGGGTCCTCGAGACGGGCACGACGTACTACCTCAAGGAGACCGTCGCGCCCGAGGGCTACACCCTTGACGACACGGCCATCGCGTTTACCATCAGCAAGACCGCCGAGGCGGACTACGCCAACAGCATCTACCTGGACGGCGACCTCATCAGCGTGACCAACGACAAGACGTCCAACACCGGCAAGCTCACCGTGACCAAGACCTTCGCGGGCAGCGCGGCGAGCGACGTGACCGACAGCGCCAAGAGCCACGTGGCCTTCGTGGTGAGCGGCCCCAACAACTACAGCGCCACCATCAGCTACGACGACATGACCAACGGCAGCTACACCTTCACCGGCCTCGAGGCGGGCGAGTATACCATCACCGAGTACAACTCGGACGGCACGGCGGTCTACACCACCACGTACAAGGTGACCGAGGGCGAGGACGCCGGCACCGAGACGGGTGGCACCAAGGCCGCGGCCGACGTCGAGAACGACCAGACCACCACCGTGGACTTCACCAATTACGCTCAGAAGACCACGGCCAAGCTCCAGGCCACCAAGGCCGTGAGCGGCAGCGACTACGACGGCGACGAGGAGTTCACCTTTGTGCTCGCGGCCGGCAAGGACACCACGCTGCCGAGCGGCTACACCACCACCCAGAAGGTCAAGGACGGCGAGACGGCCACGTGGGGTGAGCTCACCTTTACCAAGGAGGGCACCTACACCTACACCATCACGGAGACCGCTCCCACCACCAAGACACCGGGCATGACCTACTCGAGCCAGACCATCACGGCCACGGTCAAGGTCACCGCCTCCGGCACCGACGGCGCGCTCACCGCCACCGTCACCTACAGCGGCGGCGACGGCACCAACAAGAACACCATCACCAACAACTACACCACGGGCAAGCTCAAGCTGAACAAGGTCCTGCGCACGTACGCCAACGACAACGCGAACGAGGACTTCGAGTTCACGGTGCACCTGGAGAGCGCCTCCGGCACCGACCTCACGGGTACCTACAGCGGCACCAAGACGTCCGCCGACGGCAAGACCACGACCTCGCAGGACGTGACCTTCGATGCTGAGGGCAACGCCACGATCAAGCTCAAGCCCGGCGAGAACTTCGAGTTCGATGCCCTGCCCGACGGCTACAAGTACACCATCACCGAGAAGAGCAAGAACAACTACGTGGTCTGGTCCAAGACGGGCGACACGGGCACCATCTCGGCCAGCTCCGAGGCGGAGTGCACCTACACCAACCAGGACGCACGCTCGGGCGACCTCAAGGTCCAGAAGAAGCTCACGGGCAACGACCAGGATGCGAGCACCGAGTTCACGCTCAGGGTCACACTCTACTCCGACGAGGGCCTCACCACGCAGGCCTACGGCGTCAACGGCACCTTTGGAGACATGACCTTCACCCGCGGCGTGGCCACGGTCACCCTCAAGGGCGGCGAGACGCTTACCGCCTCCAAGATTCCCATTGGCCTCTACTACAAGGTGGAGGAGAAGAGCGGCAGCGCCTGGGTCACGACCGGCACGGTGCTTGCCTCTGGTGACGAGTACGAGCTCACACAGACGACGACGAGCAAGGCCAGCGACGCGGACGACAAGTCCTACAGTGGACCCATCACCACGGACACCTCGGGTGACAAGGCTGTTCTCGTGACGCTCACCAACAATCACGATACCTTTGGCGGCATCAAGCTCACCAAGACGCTCAAGGGCGACGGTGCCGACACCAGCAAGGAGTTCACGTTCACCGTCACGCTGACCGACACCTCGATCAGCGGCACCTACGGTGGCATGACCTTCTCCAATGGCGTGGCAACGGTCACGCTCAAGGGCGGCGACACCGTGAGCGCGCTTGGCCTGCCCAACGGTGTGGGCTACACCATCACCGAGACCGACTACTCGGATGAGGGCTATGTGACCACCTCCACCAACAGCAAGGGCACTGTCGTAGGCGTGGCCGAGGAGGCTGGCGACGTCACCGAGACCATGATCGACCCCAACGATGACTCGACCTTCACCAACACGCGCAACGGCGAGGGCACCCTCTCGGTGACCAAGATCGTCGAGGGCAACCAGGTCGATGCAAACGCCGAGTTCGAGATCTCGGTCAAGGTCGAGGCCGCCGACCTTGCGGACGGCGTGTACGGCGACATGACCTTCAAGGATGGCGTGGCCACCTTCAAGCTCAAGAACGGCCAGACCGCGACGGCCACGGGCCTGCCCAATGGCCTGGAGTACTCCATCGAGGAGACCAGCGCCAACAAGGACGGCTACACCACCACCTACAAGCTCAACGGCACCGCTGTGAGCGGCACGGCCGTGACGGACTCCATCAGTGATGCCAAGACCGACAACGTCGTCATCACCAACGCCAAGTACAGCTACGGCGGCCTCGTGCTCAAGAAGGCCACGGCCGGCAACGACGCCGACAAGAAGACGTGGTTCGCCTACAAGGTGACGCTCTCCGACAAGACGCTCACCGGCTGGTATGGCGACGTGTACTTCGAGAACGGCGTGTCTGTCTCGGATGCGCAGGACTCCACGTACGTGACGTCCAACGGCTTGGCAAGCTCCGCCTTTGGCGAGGACGGCACGGCCAAGTTCTATGCAGGCTACGTGCTCGTGACCAAGGACGCACCGCGCGTCATTACCGGCCTGCCCACAGGCGTCACCTACACGGTGGAGGAGGAGGACTACTCCGGCACCTACGACTCGCAGAAGGGCACCAACACCTCCGGCACCATCAAGGAGATCTCCAACGACGCGAGCGAGGTGACCCAGGCAGCCATCGAGAAGGATGCCAAGGAGAACGTGACGACCTTCACCAACACCCGCAACCGCTGGGGCAAGCTGAAGATCGCCAAGAAGATCCAGGGCAACAAGCCCAGCACGACGCAGACCTACACGTTCAAGGTGACCATGGCCGACGCCAGCGGCAAGGCGCTGAGCGGCATCTATGGCGGCGTGACCTTCACGAACGGCGTTGCCACGGTGACCATCGATGCCGGCGATAGCCTGCTCATTGAGGGCCTGCCGCTGGGAGCCACCTTTACGGTGGACGAGGTCACCGAGGGCCTGCCCGTAGGCTCGCAAGACCCGGCGTACGTGCTCACGTACAAGGAGACCGTTACGAACGCGGACGGTAAATCTGTGGACGAGGACCGCACCGAAACCACCAACTCGGGTGACATCACGACCAAGCAACACACGGTGACCGTCACCAACACCATCAGCAAGATCACGGCGGCACCGCAGGTGACCAAGCACGTCGACGGGCCGGATGCCGAGGAAGAGACGTTTACGTTTGACCTCGCTGCCGTGAGCGCCACGGTGGCCGGAACCGATGCAGATGGCAACGCCATCGAGGTCGCAATGGACGCCGCCGACATGCCGCTGCCCGAGAGCACCTCTGCCTCCTGCGAGGCCTCGAGCGACGAGGACGGCACGGCCACCTTTGGCGACATCACCTTCACGCAGCCGGGCACCTACCTCTACAAGATCACGGAGCGCGCCGGCACCACCGAGCACATGACCTACGACACCGAGCCGCGCTACGTGACGGTGACGGTGACCTCCAACGACAAGGGCAAGCTCAGCGCAAAGGTGCGCTACGGTACGCATAGCACGCAGGACGAGGCAAGCCAGAACAAGTCAAGCTCGCTCACCGTGACCAACACCTACACCGCCGTGACCGAGACCTCGGTGGCCAAGGTCTGGGAGGACAACGACAACGAGTACGGTCGCCGCGGCGACTCCATCACGGTGACGCTCACGCCGTACGTGGACGGCACGGCCATGAGCGGCTACGCGGGCACGTACAAGATTTACGAGGACAAGGTGGTCACGACCATCGACGGCGAGGAGGTCACGCTCTCCACCAAGAACTGGACCCTCGACGAGACCGTGGACGAGCGCCTGGGCAAGCTCTACAAGTACTACAAGGACGCCGACGGCACCTACCACGAGCTCTCCTACGTCTGGACCGAGGACGAGAGCACCCTTCCCGCCGGCTACACCTACACGGGCGAGACGCATGACAAGGACGGCCTCACCACGCTCTACAACAACTTCGAGGTCACGACCGTCACTGGCACAAAGACCTGGGTCGAGCATGACGAGAAGGACCACGACAACGCGAGCGAGGTCACGCTGGTGCTCGTGCGCACCGACGCGGACGGCGTCGAGGAGGTCATCGACTACACGCTCGTGACGTCGAGCGACCAGGAGACCACCGGTGCCACGCTCACCTGGGACGGTGACGACTACACCTTTGCCAACCTGCCCAAGTACGACGAGAAGGGCGACCGCTACACCTACACCGTCTACGAAGAGGAGATGGACGGCTACAGGACCTCCTATGGCGACGAAGACGGCAATGACGGCGACCACAACGACATCACCAACACCGAGGTCACCGAGGTCTCGGGCACCAAGATCTGGGATGACGCCAACGACGCCGACGGCATCCGTCCCGCCTCCATCACGGTGCGCCTGCTCGCCAACGGCAAGGAGGTCGACTCGATAGAGGTGACGGCCGACGACGGCTGGACCTACTCCTTCATCTACCTGCCCATCTATGACGAGAACGACGTCAAGATCACCTACACCGTCGTCGAGGACGAGGTGGAGAACTACAGCACCACCTACGACGGCTACGACATCATCAACAGCTACACGCCCAACAAGACGGCTGTGGCCGGCTCCAAGGTGTGGGTGGACGACGATGATGCCGACGGTAGCCGTCCGAGCTCCATTACCGTGCGCCTGCTCGCCAACGGCAAGGAGGTCGCCTCCAAGGTCGTGACGGCCGGCTCTGACGGCACTTGGAGCTACGAGTTCACGGACCTTCTCGCCAACGAGGGCGGCAAGAAGATCACCTACACGGTGACCGAGGACGCCGTGGACGGCTACACCACCACCATCAACGGCTACACCATCGTGAACACGCACATGCCCAAGACGCCCGACACCGATACGCCCACGACGCCGGCCAACCTGCCCAAGATGGGCGACCCGTACCGCCTGATCACGCCGATCATGAGCTTTGGCGTGACGCTTCTGGCGGTGGGCGCGCTCCTGGCCTGGAGAACCCGTCGCAGGACGCGTCGCAGCAGGCGCTAGCGGACGTCAGCATGGTGGAAGGGGAGGGCCCGGTCTCGTACCGGGCCCTTTTCTGTGGTGGGGCATGGGCGTCGCACTGGTCTCGCGCACGCACGTCTTGGACGCGTCAGGAGAGAAGAAACGTGCATCCACGAGACCGTCTCGCGCCGCCCCGTCCGTGATGCCCGCAGCCCGGACGGCCCTTCTCGCCGCCTGCCGGAACAAGTTATGTGAAGGGTGTGGACGCATGGCGTCCGTCATCTGGGCAAACGTGGGTCTGCGCTGCTTGGACGGTCGCAACGATCAATTGTTCGAGTCCCACCCGTGCGGTATCCTCTACAGGACAGACCCAAGGAGGCACCGCATGGCTTTCGTCCACCTGCACAACCACTCTGACTTCTCGATCCTCGACGGAGCCACACGCATCCCCGACATGGTGAAGCGTGCGGTGGACCTGCACATGCCGGCGCTGGCGCTCACCGACCACGGCTACATGTTCGGCGTGCCCAACTTTGACCTGGAGTGCCGCTCGTACAACGACGCCCAGGCCGACATGAAGCAGTGGAAGCACGACGTGGAGTGCTTCCAGAAGGGCTGGGAGCTCAAGGAGCCCGACGCGGACGCCCCGGATGCCGGCCCGCACGACCGTCCGCACGCCCAGTGGGCCTCCGACGTCGCCGTGTGGGAGCAGGCCCACGACCTCGAGGCTGTGCGTGCCAACAAACCGGCGCCGCTCATCAAGCCAATCTTTGGCTGCGAGGCCTACTTCATCACCGACGATTGCATCGAGAAGGGCACCAAGCAGCGCCGCTACCACCTCATCCTGCTGGCCAAGAACGAGACTGGCTACGTCAACCTCATGAAGATGATGTCCAAGGCGGCCAACGAGATGTACTACTACCGCCCGCGCACCACGCTCGACATGCTGCGCGAGTACCACGAGGGCATCGTCTGCCTGTCGGCCTGCGTGCAGGGCATCATCCCGCAGATGATCTTTGAGGGACGCCTTGACGAGGCCGACCGCTGGGCTCTCACGTACAAGGAGGTCTTTGGCGAGGACTTCTACCTCGAGGTGCAGGACCATGGCCTCAGCGATCCCAGCTGGAACGGCTGGGCCGACCGCTCGCTTAGCGAACACATCGTCAAGATGGGCCAGCGCCTGGGCATCAAGTGCGTCTGCACCAACGACAACCACTACCTCACGCGCGAGGACGCCCCCACGCAGGACATCATGAGCTGCATCGGCACGGCCTCCCAGCTTGACCAGGAGAACCGCAAGCGCATGACGGGCAGCGAGTTCTACATCAAGACCGAGGACGAGATGCGCCAGCTCTTCAGCTGGGCGCCAGAGGTCGTGGACAACACGCTCGAGGTCGCCGCCAAGTGCAACTACGAGCTCGACTGGACGCACATGTACCTGCCCAAGTTCCCCGACCTCCGCCCCGGCGAGACGAGCGAGGGGCGCTTTCGCGAGGAGTGCGAGAAGGGCCTGGCGCGCCGCTATGGCGACGACTGGCAGACGGCCCGCCCCGACGTGGTCGAGCGCTTTGAGCACGAGTACAAGATCGTCTGTGAGAAGGGCTTTGCCGACTACTTCCTTATCGTGGCAGAGTACGTGAGCTGGGCCAAGCGCAACGGCATCGGCGTGGGTCCGGGCCGAGGGTCTGCTGCCGGCGCCATCGTGGCCTACGCCATGGACATCACGACCTTCGACCCGCTGGAGAACGGCCTGCTCTTCGAGAGGTTCCTGAGCCCCGAGCGCTCCGAGATGCCCGACATCGACATGGACTTCGACGACGAGCGGCGCCTCGAGGTCGTGCAGCACGTGCGCGACCTCTATGGCTCCGACCGCGTCTGCCACGTCATCACGTACTCAACCATCAAGGCCAAGCAGGCCATCAACGACTCGGCGCGCGTGCTGGGCTACCCGGTGTGGATGGGCCAGAAGCTCTCGAAGATGATCTCCAACGCGCCCAACGCCACGCTCTTCTCGACCATGAACAAGGAGTCCAAGCACCCCGACCAGTACTCGCAGGACTTCGTGGACGCCTACCAGAAGGACCCGGACGCCCATCGCGTCATCGACGCGGCGCTCTCCATCGAGGGCCTCACGCGCGGCGAGGGCGTGCATGCGTGCGCCGTGCTCATCGCACCCACGCCCGTCAACGACCACGTGCCCACCAAGCTCGACACCAAGGGCGGCGTCGAGATTACCCAGTACGAGGGTCACAGCGTGGCCGACATGGGCCTGCTCAAGATGGACTTCCTGGGCCTGCGCACCCTCACCGTCATCAGCAAGGCAAAGGCCAACATCAAGGCCAACTACGGCATCGACATCGACGTGGACGCCATCCCGTTTGACGACCCGGCCATCTACGAGCTCATGGGCAAGGGCCACACCGCGGGCGTCTTCCAGATCGAGTCCGCGGGCATGACGGCCAC
>Ga0065709_1029631_pt1 | contig 15083 bp, 10 predicted proteins | sample Hoacrofraction14_2_FD_59096 | JGI IMG/M metagenome (GOLD analysis project Ga0065709, IMG submission 59096) | Hoatzin crop microbial communities from Cojedes, Venezuela, sample from fiber fraction 14 v1 | ecosystem: Host-associated > Birds > Digestive system > Esophagus > Crop | place: Venezuela...
GAAGTCTTGTTCCACGCGCCCTTCGGCATTTCCGGCCTTCATCACGTTCTTCACAATGCGGTCTTCGATGGAGTGATACGTGATTACCACCAGTCGTCCGCCCCTGTCCAACACGTCAACGGCGGCGCGCAACATATCGCGCAGTGCGTCGGTTTCGTGATTCACCTCCATGCGCAAAGCCTGAAACACGCGCGCCATGTCTTTCTTCTGCCGTTCGCGCGGCAGCAGCGGCGCGGCGATGTCCATCAAATCCTGCGTAGTGGCAATGGTCTTCTGCGCCCGCGCTTCCACCACGGCAGCGGCCAGTCGGCGTGCATTCTTCAGCTCGCCGTAGAGGTAGAACACATCGGCCAGACGTCGTTCGTCGGCACGATTGAGCACATCGGCGGCCGTCTCGCCCGCGCGTTTGTTCATCCGCATATCGAGCGGCGCGTCGAAACGAAACGAGAAACCGCGCTCCTCGTCGTCGAAGTGATGGCTCGAAACGCCCAAATCGGCCAGTATTCCGTTCACGGGCATCGCGCCGTAATAACGCATCCAGTTCTTCAAATATCTGAAATTGCTGCGCACAAACGTGAAACGCGCGTCGTCCACGATGTTTCGTTCGGCGTCGGCATCCTGGTCAAAACCGTACAGACGACCTTCATCGCCCAGGCGCGAGAGTATCGCCTTGCTGTGTCCGCCGCCGCCAAACGTCAGGTCTGCATACACACCGTCGGGGCGGATGTTCAGTCCGTCGATGCTCTCTTCGAGCAATACGGGCACGTGATAGGGCACATCACTCATGGGCAAATCCTCCGTCGCCGACTTCCGTGCCGGCCGTTTCGTCGCTACCCAACACTTCTTCGAGCGCTTCGCCAAACTCATCGGCCGCCATGAAAGGCTGCATCGTGCGCTCGGCTGCCCACAATTCAATCGTGTCGTCCATGCCAATGAACTTCACGTCGCGTTCTATGCCCGCCATTTGCAAGTAGCGCCGTGCCACCAGAAAGCGGCCGTTTCCGTCGAGTTCCACGCGCTCGGCGTCGCTCACAAACTGTCGTAGTATCTCTTGATGACGACGATTATAGCGGTTCAACCGACTGCGCAGCACGTCTAATTGAGCGTTCCACACGCTTTCCGGATAGAGCGTAAGGCAGTCCTGAAACACGTCTTTCCGCAGAACAAGCGTCTCGCTGCCCGATGCTTGAAGCACCTTGCGAAACGCCGCAGGCAGAAAAACGCGCCCCTTTGCGTCCGTTTTAGCCTCTATATTTCCAAGAAAACGCATAATCGTCCCTTTCGTCTGCAAAGATAAACATCTTTCTCCACTTTCCACCACTTTTCTCCATATTTTTTCAAAAAAGTTGATGGAAGCCTTAAAAACAGGGCTTTGCGACGTCCCTTAAAATCAACCCGCCGACACCGCAAAGTTTATCCATTGGCATCGCAAAGTTTATCCGCCAACACCGCAAGGGTTTTCCGCCGACACTGCAAAACTTATCTGATGACACCGCGAGGTTTATTCACCAATCGGAAGCACTCAATGTGCTCCGAAAAAACACGCCGTCGTCGGGAAGATTACAACGTTTCCGCGGGCACCTTGCACCGAAAAGTTATTAACTTTGGTGACAAAAGTTATTAACTTTGCAGTGTAAAGTTATTAAGATTTCGCGGTAAAGTTAATAACATTACCGAGAAAAGTTATTAACTTTTCAACGCAAGACTCCCGCACTTGTATTCCAAGTGCGGGAGTCTTGTATTCTATATTCGGGAGTTTTGTATTCCTGTCTTCGGCTTCTTTTGTTCCCTGCGCGGGCGTTTCGCGCTCCGTGATGCCGCTGCGCAAACGTCTTCGCGGTCAGAATCGCCAGCGCAACTGCGCCTCCATGTCGGTCATGGCCGAGTGGGCTATCAGCTGATAACCCGTTCCGATGGTCTGACGGTCGAAATAATCGGTGGTGGCGAGCTTGGCCGCAAGCGACAATTTCTTCGTGAAATTCACGCGCGCCAACAGCCAGTAACGGATGCCCTCGCCGTAGAACATGGGGAAATTAAAGCTGTAACGCATTCCGGGCTCGTAGGCATAGAGGCGTGTGTCGTAGTCGTCTGTGTTGAAATAGCCGGCACCGGCCAGCACTTGCCATTGCGCCCGCTTCAGCCCCAACTGCTGGGAAATCATCCATCCGACGCTGTTTTCATCGAAATTGCAGGCGGAGAAGTCGGCCTGCGTGCGCGTGTACCACGTGCCGCTGTCGTAGCCCACGGTCAGTCGGCCGCGGTGCTCGCTCTTCCAAAGCAGGCCGGCGGCATCGCTGTTGTCGCGCTGACGACGGCGCAAACGGTAGCGTGCGTAGGCCTTCCAATGGCCGGATGTGTATGAAAGGCGCGCCAGATGATCCCAAGCGTGCGAGGCCATGCTCGCCTGATAGCGCGGCCATGCGAAGTAAGCATAGTCGGTGTAGAGCGTGAGCTGCCACTGCGGAGAAATCATCCAGTCGGCTCCCACGTAGCAGCCGCTTTCGTTTTGCACGCGACCGCCGTCGCTGAAGCTCTTGGCGTGAATGGCATTATACTTTTTTCCATAAAACCGCTGCACGGCAAGGAGCGTCAGTGTGTTCGCAGGACGGTAAGACAAGGTGTTGATGGTGGCCAGGGCTCCGTCTTTATTGATGGCGGTTTCGCCGTTGAAAGAGAAGCGCGGGATGATGATGCCGTAGTCGGCCGAGGCGTTTGTGAAGTTGTCTCCGCGCGGATAATACTGCCGATAAACCGCCGCGGCAGGTTGCAACGAACGATTAAAATGGGTGTAAACGGCATTGACGGCCAAGTGGAAATGCTGTCTGCGATACTGCAATCGGGCGCCGAAATCGGTCTGTTCGGCATTGTTTTTCTTGTCCATCTCGCTCTGCGTGCGGTGATAGCCGTCTGTTCGGATGGTGCGAATGGTTCCGCTGTCGCCGAGCGTGGCATCAATGTAGCGCCACGATGCAAAGGCCGACAGGTCGGTATGCTTCGCAATCCCCAGCGTGGTGGCGGCTCCCTGCAGGTAGTTTGCCTGCATCGTTGAGGAGTGCGGCGTGATATCGTTGCGGCTGCGCCCCAGGTTGGAGAGCATTCCTAGCTTGCCAAGTGTGAAGCCGTTGTTGACAACGAGGCCGAGGCCGAAGTTCACGCGATAGCGCCCAAGGGTGAGATTTCTCAGTCGGCCGCGGTCACGCAGCGTAACATAAAATGAGTAGTAGTCGTATCCGAGCTTGTTTCTGTTGGCGAAAAACGGTTCGCCGGCATCTTGCGCGCCCACGATGCCGGCCTTCAAAAGGTTGCGGTAAGCGAACGTGTAGCGCAGATTGTGCTTATAGGGATAACCCAGATAGCCGTCTTTGTCGCCCGCACGCTCGTAGAACGGAATCTTTCCGGTGAACATCAGCGTGTGTTGTCCGTACTTCATCATGTGCGCGAGGCTCGGCGCTTCGGTGTCTTCGCCGCCACGAATGCACACAAACTGCCGCAACAAGCGACGCTTCTCTGCGCTGAGTGAACGAATCATCGCCAGCTCGTGAAGCGTGCGCATCCGTCCGTTCCTATATATATAATATTGTATGTCCTCAATTTCTTGGTCAGAAAGAAACGGCAACTGCGACAGGTCGTCGCGCGTTGCCGTGTTGATATCGATTGGATTCTCGGCCAGTTCGTCGAGCGATTCGTAGGTTTCGCCCCACGTCCCATCCTCAAAATCCTCCGTTCCCGCCGTCTGATCAAGATATTGCTCCAAGTCGTCGTCCTCCTCCTGAGCCGATATACTCATCGAAAATAGGCAGCAAAGCAATGCTCCCATAAGGTATTTACAATTCATCGTTTTGATATAAAGTTTGTTTTTGTTACTCTGTACATTATACTCCTTCCTTGATGTAGCCCTCATAGTGTAAGGCTAACAAATCTCTGTCGGGAAGAAATTTATCTGGTATGCTTATCTTTGACCCATTTATTTCTTTTAGATAAACCTTAAAGGCACCATCAGAAGTGGTATCAAGTAGTGCTTCCGAAAGGATTATTTCGTAATCGGGTGTAATGGCTAATAGGTTACCATCATACGCTTTGTGAAAGAAGGAAGAAAGGCAAAGTCCATTACTTGGATTTGTTCTCTCCGTAGGATGACTTGCCCAATCCACGATATGACAAGCCTCTAATAGGGACGAATGTCCTACACCTGAGATGCAACAACGATTGTTGTAGGCGCTCAATACAGCTTCCCGAAAGAACTTTTGATTGACACGCACCCTTACAACGCGTTCTTGTTCTTCGCCCTTTGGAAGTGTTTCTGTGTACGGAACTTTATCAATACCTTTAGATTTAGCTAATCTACGAATTACTTTTTCACTCTCATGAATAAAGTTTTCAGGGCTTTCTCGGAACTCTTTCCAAACTTCTTCCTCCATTTTTGATCCATGAGATAGCCCAACAATACCGTTCTCTCTAAGGCTTGGGTCTAGTCGCCCTATATTTCCTATCTTCATATTTAAGGCACTAGGCGACCTACCCAATAAGTGCGCATACTCAATAACAGTAGGATTACTCTTACTACTCTTGGCAAAAGGAATTTTACAATAGACGTTGAATGCAACTATCGTTTCCTCTCTGGTCCATTTATTTTGCCTCATTCTTTCAGAATAATCTACGTATAGAAGTTATCAAAGTGTGAGCGTGAAAAAGAATCTAGGGCGATATTAGTTGGCTACTTCCGAGAGGAATTTTATTCGGACAAGCCTGATTTCGTTTTCTGTGTAGTCGCCATCAAACTCTTCGAAGGCTTCTTCGAGGTCGTCGGTCTCGCTCTCTGAGAAGTAATCATAGATGTCGTCAACGTGTTCGTCGTCCATGGTGTCTTCGATGTAGTAGTCGATGTCGAGCTTTGTTCCGCTGTAAACGATGGCTTCTATCTCGTCGAGCAACTCTTCAAACTCCAGTCCTTGTGCGCGAGCGATGTCGTCGAGCGCCACTTTCCGGTCGATGCTTTGAATGATTTTGACCTTTACGGCCGACTTGCGCGCTACGGTTCTGACGCGCAAATCTTCGGGGCGTTCGATGCCGTTCTCCTCGCAATGTTGCTTAATGAGCTCTACGAAAGGCTTTCCGAACTTGGCGGCTTTGCCGGTTCCCACGCCTTGCACTTGCTGAAGTTCTTCGAGCGTGATGGGATAAACCGTAGCCATTTGTTCGAGCGAGTTCTCTTGGAACACGGCATAGGCCGGCACGCCCTTTTGCTTGGCCACCTGTTTTCGCAGGTCTTTGAGCATGGCGTAGAGTGTGGGATCGAGCGCGCCACCCTGTCCATCGGCCTCGCTTTCATCGTCGTCGCTGCCGAATTCGTTGTCGAGTACTATCATAAACGATTGTGGCGACTTCATGAATGCTTGTCCTTCGGGCGTGAGTTTCAGGATACCGTAGTTGTCCACGTCTTTCCGCAGATAGCCGGCCAGCAGCGCCTGACGGATGACGGGGTTCCATAACTTGGTGTCTAAGTCTTCACCGGCGCCGAAATCGTCGAGCTTGTCGTGCTTATGTGCCACGATATCGTCGGTGGCTTCGCCTTCAACGAAGCTGATGATATACTCTGTTTGGAAGTCTTCTTTCAGGCGTTTCACGGCTTTCAGCACGATGAGCAGCGCGTCTTTAGCCTCTTGTTTGGTCTTGGGATGCAGACAGTTGTCGCAGTTTCCGCAATTTTCCTGGTCGTACTCTTCGCCAAAGTAGTGGAGCAACATCTTGCGCCGACACACGGACGACTCTGCATAGGCTGCCGTTTCGGCCAACAGCTGACGACCGATGTCTTGCTCTACGACCGACTTTCCGTCCATAAACTTCTCCAACTTACGCAAGTCCTTGTAGCGATAGAAAGCGATGCATCGGCCTTCTCCGCCGTCACGACCGGCGCGGCCGGTTTCTTGGTAATAGCCTTCCAGACTCTTGGGGATGTCGTAGTGAATCACAAAACGCACGTCGGGCTTGTCGATGCCCATGCCGAAAGCGATTGTTGCCACGATGACATCAATCTCTTCCTGCAAGAATTGATCCTGTGTTTTGCTGCGCGTTGGCGAGTCAAGACCGGCGTGATAGGGCGCCGCCTTGATGTTGTTTGCACAGAGCACTGCGGCTAATTCCTCCACTTTCTTCCGCGATAGACAATATATAATGCCACTCTTTCCGGTGTTTTGACGTAGGAATTTCACGACAAGCGCGTTGGTTGCGTCGTCGCTGCTCGGCTTCTGTCGCACTTCATAGTAGAGGTTTGGACGGTTGAACGAGCTCTTGAAATCCTTTGCGTCGAGGATGCCCAGACTCTTTTTGATGTCGATTCGCACCTTATCGGTGGCGGTTGCGGTGAGCGCAATGATAGGCGCCACGCCTATTTCGTTGACGATAGGACGGATGCGGCGGTACTCGGGACGGAAGTCGTGTCCCCATTCCGAGATACAATGTGCCTCATCGATGGCGTAAAAACTGATTTTCACCGAGCTCAAGAACTCCACGTATTCTTCTTTTGTGAGCGACTCGGGAGCCACATAGAGCAGCTTCGTCTTCTTGTTAAGGATGTCGCTTTTCACTCGATCGATGGACGCTTTGTTGAGCGATGAGTTCAGATAGTGAGCCACGCCTTCGTCTTCGCTGATGCCGTTGATGACATCTACCTGGTTTTTCATCAGTGCAATGAGTGGCGAAATCACGATGGCCGTGCCCTCCATGATAAGCGCAGGCAGTTGATAACACAAGCTCTTTCCGCCACCGGTGGGCATTAAGACGAACGTATCGTTACCGCCCAAGATGTTGCGGATGATGGCTTCCTGGTCACCCTTGAAGGATGAGAAGCCGAAGTATTGCTTCAGTTTCGAAGTAAGGTCTATCTTTTCACTCATTTTACGGTTTCAGACGATGTTTAGGTTAGTATGTTATGAATTTCATGCCGGCCGTTCGGCCGTTTGAAAACTTGTCAGCTTACGTTTTTAAGCCTTTTCAGTTGGGATTTTTCTACTTGTTGTTTAGCGTAGTCGAGAGAGACATCGAAGGTCTTTACACGCTTCGACGGAATTTCAAACATGGCTTCCATCATGATGTTCTCCACGATGGAACGCAGTCCGCGCGCCCCGAGTTTATACTCAACGGCCTGGTCGACGATGTAGTCGAGTGTCTCTTCGGGGAAGGTTAGCTTTATGCCGTCCATCTCAAAGAGCTTGATATACTGCTTCACGATAGAGTTCTTTGGCTCCACAAGGATGTTGCGAAGCGCCGCTTTGTCGAGCGGATCAAGGTGTGTGAGCACGGGCAGACGACCGATTATTTCGGGTATCAAGCCGAACGATTTCAGGTCTTGCGGCATGATATACTGCATCAGATTCTCTTTATCTATTCGCTGCACGTTTTGCACCGAGGCGTATCCCACGGTGTGTGTGTTGAGGCGCTGAGCTATTTTGCGCTCGATGCCGTCGAACGCGCCGCCGCAGATGAAGAGGATATTCCTTGTGTCCACGTGCACATAGTCTTGGTCGGGATGCTTTCGCCCGCCCTTTGGCGGAACGTTTACGATGGAGCCTTCGAGCAGTTTGAGCATGCTTTGCTGCACGCCTTCGCCCGACACATCGCGTGTTATGCTGGGATTATCGCTCTTACGTGCTATCTTGTCAATCTCGTCGATAAAGACTATTCCGCGCTCGGCGGCCGCCTGGTCGTAGTCGGCCACTTGCAGTAAGCGGCTCAAGATGCTCTCCACGTCTTCGCCCACATAGCCTGCTTCGGTGAAAACAGTGGCATCGACGATGGTGAAGGGTACGTCGAGCAACTTGGCTATGGTGCGTGCAAGGAGCGTTTTTCCCGTTCCCGTGGGACCCACCATGATGATGTTGCTCTTCTCTATCTCCACGTCATCGGCTGCATCGGGTTGCTGCAAGCGCTTGTAGTGATTGTACACGGCGACGGAAAGACAGCGCTTTGCATCGTCTTGTCCTATCACATACTCGTCGAGGTGCTTCTTGATTTCCTTCGGTTTTGGGATGTTTTTCAGGCGAAAGGGCTTTTCTTTGCGCTTCTTTCCGCCACCCAAAAGTCCCGAAGACACCACGATATCGTGTGCCTGCTCGGCGCAATTCTCGCAGATAAAGCCGTTCATTCCGGTGATGAGCAGCCGCACTTCATCCTCACTTCTTCCGCAGAAGCTGCATACTTTCTTTGCCATCAGACTATTTTATTCCTTCTGTTGCGTTGGGTTTCTTCACCAGCACGTCGTCAATCATTCCGTACGCCTTGGCTTCCTCGGCCGTCATCCAATAGTTTCGGTCGGAGTCTTGCCACACTTTATCGTAGGGCGTGTGGGAGTGTTCGCTGATGATTGTATAGAGTTCCTTCTTGAATTTCATAATTTCTTTGGCCTCGATTTCGATGTCGGAAGCCTGTCCTTGCACCCCGCCGAGTGGCTGATGAATCATCACGCGACTGTGAGTTAATGCCGAACGCTTGCCTTCTTGACCCGAAACGAGCAAGACGGCAGCCATTGAGGCAGCCATTCCTGTGCATATAGTAGCCACGTCGCTGGTGATGAATTGCATGGTATCATAGATGCCTAAGCCGGCAGTTACGCTTCCGCCGGGCGAGTTGATGTAGATGGAAATGTCCTTTCCCGGGTCGGTTGAGTCCAAGTAAAGCAGTTGAGCCTGCAAGGTATTAGCGGTGTAGTCGTCAATCTGTGTGCCCAAAAAGATGATGCGATCCATCATCAGGCGCGAGAATACATCCATTTGCGTAACGTTAAGTTGGCGCTCTTCGAGGATATATGGGTTCAGATACTGCGACTGTATCTTCATCACGTCGTCAAGCGCTTGTCCGTTCATGCCAAGGTGTCCCGTGGCATACTTTCTAAAATCGTTCATCATTGAATAATCTGTTTATTTCTTGGGAATGAAAGGAGGTTATCGGCTCTTTTCATCTACAAAGATAGAGAAAAAGCAGATAACCTCCAAAAATTCAAGCAAAATTTTTGCTATAATAACTATTTAAGCACTCACGACCGCATCGGATGAGCTCCGAAACTGCCGTTTTTTGCTTTCTTTCGGTTGCGGTTTTACTTCGACAGCTTGTTGAATTCTTCGATAGTGATGTCTTTCTCGTTCAACTTCACCACCGTTTTCAGTTTTGCTGTCAGTTTGTTATCGATGCAAACCTCTTGCAGGCGACTCACTTGGTCGCGGTTGTTCAGCATCTCGTCGGCGTACTTTTCGATGAGCTCGTCGGGCACATTGCTCATGCCGTACTGGGCGAATTGCATCCGTGTAACGTCTTTTGCAGCTGCTTTCAGGTCGTCGGCACTAAGCTCGATGCTTTGGTCTTTCACCAGTTTCTGCTTGATGAGATGCCAGATGAGCGCCGGTTTTTCGTTCTTATAGTTCTCTTCAACCTTTGCATCGTCGGCACTTTCGTTGTTTGCCTTCAGCACGCGTTTCAGCAATTCATCGGGCAGTTCAATCTTACCGGCTTTCTTTTCGCAATGCGTGCGCACGTCTTGCAAGAAGCGATAATCGGACTCACGAGCGAATTGTGCCTTCAACTGCGTGGCAATCATGTCGCGGAATTCTTTTTCGCTCTTCACGGCATCCTTGCCAAACACTTGGTCGAACAACTCCTGATTAACCTCGGCTTTCACGTAATGCATCACTTCTGTTACTTGGAACGAGAAGTCGGAATCCACGTTCTCAGCCTCTTCGCGCTTGATTTTCAGCAGTGCGGCCATCTCACCGAGACTCTCGGGATAGGCTTTCTTCGGGTTGAATGTCAGGATATCTCCGGGCTTACAGCCTTTAAAAATCTTTTTCTGGTCGTCTGCCTTGATGTATTTCGGAGACAACATAGCGGCCTCAACGGTGATACCGCCTTCCTTCGTGTTGCCGTTAGCGTCCAGTTCGCGCAGGTCGCCCTTCAGCAAATCGCCGTCAGCATACTTCTTCGCGCTCTCGTTATGACCGGCGCGCGAGGCATACATATCCACCTGGTCGTCGATCATCTTGTCGTCAACCGTGATGTTATAATAGTCTACTTTATCTCTTCCGCTCAGTGCCACAGACACTTCGGGAGCCACAGCAATATCGAAAGCGAACACGTATGGCGGCTCTTTGTCTAAGTCAACGGGCTCCATCTTCTCAGCGGGCAGCGGCGTTCCAAGCACGTTTACATCGTTTTCTTGGAGGAACTTGCTGAATGCCTCGTCCACTACTTTGTTCACTTCGTTGGCTAAAACACTGTTTCCCACTTGGCGCTTCACCAGCGACATAGGAGCATTTCCGGGGCGAAAACCCGGAATGTTGGCGCGGCGGCGATAGTCTTTCAGCGCCTTTTCCACGCGATCTTTGTAGTCGTTCTCTTCGACGGTGATGGTCAGCAGACCGTTCACTTTGTCGGGATTTTCAAACTTAATGTTCATATCTGTACACTATATTAATATTGTATCCTTATCAGGAGCAAGGCATGCACTCATCAAAAGCAACGAATGCGCTTGCTGATAGTAACGCACAAAGCCCCTCTCGGAGCTGTATTCTCCGCGAGGATGTGCGGCTTGCGACGGCAAAACGCCGCGCAAAAGTGGTGCAAAATTAGCGCAAAAGCCGCACAACACAAAATTATAGGCAAAGTTTTTAGATTTAATAAGAAAGGCGCAATATGTTCACGCGCGCCTCTCCTGCAGCGTTTCGAGCGCCCCCTTCCTACCCTTCTGTTTCATTCCTCTTCGGCAGGAGTGTCGCGGAAAGAATACTTACTTATATATAAGTGTGGTGAGCCGACGGTCATCGAACAGTTCGCGCGCCACGCTGAGCAGTTGTTCCGCCGTTACTTCGTCCACCTTCCGACAAAGCGTTTCGATGCTGTTCTCGCCGCTGTGGTGCAGAAAACCCCGTCCGAAGTCGAGCGCAAACTGTTCATGATTGTCGCAGCCCACGCCTATTTGTCCTTTCAGTTGCCGTTTGGCAGCGCGCAACAGCGCCTCCGACAGCGGCTTTTCCATAAGTCTTTCCAGTTCGCGACGCACCTGTTTCAAGCAGCGCTGCACGTCCGACGGGTCGCATCCGAAGTAGATTGCCCACATTCCGGCGTCTCCGTAGCACACCATCGACGAATCAACGGTGTACACCAGACCACGGCGTTCACGCAAAGCAACGTTCAGTCGCGAACTCATTCCCGGTCCGCCGAGTATGTTGTTAAGCAGATAAAGAGGTATTCGCAAGGCATGATGCACGTCGTAGGCATGGCAGCCCATCATCACATGAGCCTGATGTGTGCCGCGTTCACGTGTAATCGTGGTGCCGGCAGCCGTCGAAAGCACTTCAATCGCCGGTGTCTTGTCGATGAAATTGGCGTTTTTTGAAGACAAAGGGTACTTTTCGAACTGTCGTTCCAGCAGTCGGACAAGTCGGCTGAAACGGATATCTCCATAGGCAAAGAACACTGCATTCTCCGGACGATACCGCTCGCCGACGAAGCGCTGCGCATCCGTTGGACTGAACCGGCGCACGCTTTCGGCCGTTCCCAATATGCTGTGGCCGAGCGGATGACCGGCGAATATCAGGTTTTCGAAGTCGTCAAAGATGAGTTCGGCCGGCGAATCGTTGTAGCTCTCAATCTCGTCGCACACCACTTCCTTCTCTCGTTCAAGTTCATCGTCGGGATAGGTGCTGTGAAAAACAATATCCGTGAGCAGGTCAACAGCCTTCGGAAGATGTTCTTTCAGTAAGGCGGCGTAGTATGTGGTAGTTTCCTTTTGAGTGAAAGCATTGAGGTCTCCGCCCACGCGCTCCAATCCGGCCGATATCTGCGAGGCACGGCGGCGCTGCGTCCCTTTGAATGTTGTGTGCTCCACGAAGTGCGCCAGCCCCTCTTCGCCTGATCGTTCGTGGCGCGTTCCGGCGGCCAATGCATAGCCGCAATACACCACCGGCGAGTCGGCCGGCAGGCAAATCACGCGCAAGCCGTTGCTCAACGTGTGCGTTTCGTAGGTTGAAGACTTCATCATTTTTCTTAAAATTCCGTGGCAAAGGTAGTCATAAAACGTCTATTCTTTGTAATTTTGCAGCCATATAATCTTTAAATCATGAGAAAAGTAATAGGCATAGGCGAGACCGTTCTCGATATTATCTTCCGTAACAACCAACCCATTGGAGCCGTTCCGGGCGGCAGCACGTACAACGCCATGGTTTCGTTGGGGCGCGCCGGCGTATCCGCTCAGTTCATTAGTGAGACCGGAAACGACCGAGTGGGTGCGCTGATACGCTCGTTCTTAGAGGAGAATCATGTCGATTCGCAGTATGTTTGCGTTTACGAGAACTCCAAATCGCCTCTCTCGCTGGCTTTCCTCAATGAGCAAAACGAGGCCGAATACCTTTTTTATAAGGATCATCCCAACGACCAACTGGACTTCGTGATGCCCGAAATCAACAGTGACGACATCGTGATGTTCGGTTCCTACTATGCCGTTAATCCCGTGATTCGACCGCAAGTGAAGGGCTTTCTCGATTACGCCAAGCAGAACGGAGCCATTCTCTACTACGATGTTAACTTCCGTCCGTCGCACAAAACGGAGGTGGTGAAACTCACGCCCAACATCATCGAGAACCTGGAACTGGCCGATATCGTGCGCGGTTCGAACGAAGATTTCCAAGTAATGTATGGCATCGACAGTGCCGACAAGGTGTATGATGCCGAGATTTCGTTCTATTGCAAAAAGTTCATCTGCACGCAGGGAGCGTCGCCCTTGGTGCTTCATGCCGACGGCTGCCTGCGAAAGGAGTATCCCGTGACGTTGATCGAAAAAACCGTCAGCACCATCGGAGCCGGCGATAACTTCAACGCCGGACTTGTTTTCGGCATGATTAAAAACGGTATTACGCGCGACAGCATAGACCGCGGCCTCACATCCGAGCAGTGGGACAACATCATTGCATCGGGAATGGCCTTCAGCGCCGAGTGCTGCAAAAGTCTCGACAACTATATCAGCGTGGAGTTCGGAGCATCGGTCGGTAAATAAAACGCCTTTCCTTGCCTCGATTTCCGACGGCCGACGCCGGCCAAACAACCTATGAAAACGGCTCACCGAGCCCTTGATAAGTACAAAACCGCCGTGCGCGCGTCTTTTGTTTACTATGAATAAGATTAAACTTTCCCTGTTGCTGCTCTTCGCGGCAACCGATTTTTTAATGGCACAGACCTATCAGGTGGGTGTGTGCGACTGGATGATTTTGAAACGACAAAAGCTGGGCGAATTTGCATTGGCACGTCAGATTGGCGCCGACGGCGTGGAACTCGACATGGGCGGCTTGGGCAATCGCGACGCTTTCGACAATCAGTTGCGCAACCCCGAACAAGCGGCTCACTTCCGTCGCGTGGCTGATTCGCTTGGCGTGAAAATAGGCGCCGTGGCCATGAGCGGTTTCTTTGGACAAAGTCTGTTGGAGAAAAGCACCTATCTCGACTTGGTGCGCGATGCCTTTGATACGGCCGAACGCATGGGTGCCAACCGTGTGGTGTTCTTGCCGCTGGGCGGAACCAAAGTTGATGAGAGCAACCGCGGCGAACTCATCAACCGTCTGAAAGCCATCGGCCGACTGGCCGAACAACGCGGTTTCACCGTCGGAATCGAAGCCGCTCTTTCCGGAAAAGACTACAAGAAACTATTAAATAAGGTGGGCAACAAGGGCATCAAGGTGTTCTATAAATGGCAGACAGCCATCGAATTGGGGCTCGACATCCCCAAAGACCTGCAAACTTTGGGCGCATCTAATATTGTGGCGATGCACGCCTCAAATACCGATGGTGTTTGTCTGCGCAACGATGCCGCCGTAAACGTCCCTGCCATACGCCGCACGCTCGACCGGATGAAGTGGAGCGGATGGCTCTTTGTGGAGCGTTCGCGCGACACGACGAAGGTGCGCAACGTGTTGGATAACTACTCAAACAACGTTCATTACCTGAAAAGCGTCTTTTCGGTGCTGCCCGAAGCCGAAGTGGAACTCGACTCTGCTGGGCGCGACACGGCCTACGTTAAAAACATCTTGGGGCGCGCCCGAAAGGTAACCGATGCGCTTTCGATGACCTATACGCCCGCAGGCAATAATGTGCGCAACATCGTAGCAAACCGCTATTTCAAGTTAAACGACATCTACGCCGAGCGCGACAGCCTTAAAAAGAGCAACAAGAAACTGGCCGAAGCACTCTGTGACAGCCGTCTTTATCGTTCACATTTTGCCTTGGAGGCCGACCTCGGACGCTATCTTGATGCCCGTCAGATAGAGACCGTGAAGGACGTTATGACTTTCAACGTGGTGAAAGTGACCTACGATGCACACTGCGACATGATTCCTTCGCTCCGAAGTGATGAGAAACAGCAAATCATGCAATGGCTCAAAGAGGCGCGCGAGCTGGCCATCGACGCCGAAAGCAGTAAGAAGAAGCACGAGGTGTTCGGGAAGTATAAAGGGCGAATTAACAACTATCTGGCACGCCGCGGCTATGATCTCAACAAGGAGCGCGAAGCCTGGTACGAGCGTGTGAAGGCGCGCGGTGGCAAACTCTGACGCCCGACTGATGCCAACTGACGCCCCATTGCGGTGCAACGCGCCAACCCTTGTGGAGCAAACAATTATATCGTGAACCGAAAAACAAGCAACAATAAACAATCATCCGCCTTATCCCTTACCACGAATAGGAGATTTGCGGCAAAAATGAAATGACCGTATGGATGCCCGTCGCTTATTGATGGCCGCCGCGCTGACGGTTGCAACCGTCGCATCGGCCAAAGACTACTACGCCCGTCCCGGGGCGTGGACCATCGAACGCGCCCTTCAAGAGGTGCGTCTCGACCGTCTGCAACAACATGGTAATGCTGTCAATCCCTCTCAATGGGGGCGCAACGATAACAATGCCGACCGTCCGGTGATTCACCTGGCGGCCGGCATTTATGCGCTTTCGGCGCCCGTAACGCTTCGTCCCGAAGACAGCGGCGTGCGCTTGGTGGCCGATGGTGAGGTGCACATCAGCGGCGGCGCACGCGTAACGGGTTGGAAACGGCAGGGGCG
>Ga0065709_1006388_pt1 | contig 15057 bp, 11 predicted proteins | sample Hoacrofraction14_2_FD_59096 | JGI IMG/M metagenome (GOLD analysis project Ga0065709, IMG submission 59096) | Hoatzin crop microbial communities from Cojedes, Venezuela, sample from fiber fraction 14 v1 | ecosystem: Host-associated > Birds > Digestive system > Esophagus > Crop | place: Venezuela...
ATACAAAAGCGACTTTCTTCGCCGGAGTCATATGAGGAGTATCATTCCAAATGGAACCGGAGATATCCATATTACAGGATTTATGTGCGGAACTATACCGTCTACTATGTTGTTATAAATGACGAGGGTCCGCAGAAGATTATGGAAGTGAGAAGACTGTTATACAATGGCCGGAATCGTGATGAACTGATATAGCGTGAGTACAGCGCTCTGGGTACATTTTGAGTACACCAGCTGTGAAATGAGATGAACGAGGGAGAAAAGCGACTGAAATCATAGAAAAATCTGGTTTGCAGGAATCCGTGAAAAGAATGGGAATAAGAAACAAAGCCTCGAAAAAATGCTTTAATTTAAGCACTTTTCAAGGCTTTTTGTTGTGACAGTACTCCAAATTTACAATATGGCTGCAGAATATCGGACGTAAAGCGGCTGTATGCCTTTCTTAAGCCGTTTGAGTTTCGACGGGGAGACCGAGTTTCTTTTTCATATACAGGTCCATGTCATCCGCAATCTGCTTGGATACGCGAACTGCCTCAACCACGGTTTTGGCACCGGTGACAACATCACCGGAGGCAAATACACCTTCCATGGTGGTTTCGCCTGATTCATCGGTCACCAGAGTGCCTCTGTCACTGGCTTTGAGTTCATGGTCACGGTTGATCAGTTTGTCTTTGGGAACCTGAGAAATGCAGATGATCACATGGTCACAGGGAACGAATTTCTCTGTGCCTTCGACAGGAACGATGTGATTGTTTTCATCGGTCTGCACTTCGCTTTCCATAATGCCTTCATCAAGGATCTGTACAGCGGTCTTGCAGTATTCAAACTGAGCACCGTCCAGTTTCGCAAGATCGACTTCCTCCTTGGAAGCGGCGGGTGTTTCCGTAACAGAGTAGATGACCACTTCTGACACACCGTGGCGGATTGCGGTTCTTGCGACATCCATTGCGGAGTTGCCGGCTCCGATAATGCATACCTTGTCTCCCAGATCGTATACATCCGGGTCTTTCAGATAGTTGATGCCGTAACATACGTTGCCGAATGTTTCACCCGGAATATGCATTCGCAAAGGTCTCCAGGCACCCGTGCCGATGAATACGGACTGATATCCGTCATTGAGAAGGTCGCGGATACTGACGGCACCGCCGATATTGAAGTTCATGCGGAACTGGATACCCATGTCTTTCATGCGGCTGTAATATCTGTCAAGAATGCTTTTCGGCAGACGGAATTCAGGGATTCCATAGCGCAGCACACCGCCGATCCGTGCATTTCCTTCAAATACAGTCACCTGGTAGCCCTTCATGGCTAGACGCAGGGCGATTGTGATTCCTGCGGGGCCGGCACCGATCACAGCGGCTTTGATGCCGTTGCTTTCGGCTTTTTCCATTTTCAGTCTTTCGAAGCAGGAATCGGAAATATAGTTCTCAATGGCCGATATATGCACAGGTGTTTCCTTGATGCCGCGCACGCAATGGCCTTCACACTGCTTCTCATGATTGCATACAAGCGAGCACACCATGGACAGTGGGTTGTTCATGAAAAGCATGGCGGCAGCTTCCATCAGCTGGTCCTCCCGGAACAGCCGTATCATTTCAGGGATATTTGTATTGATCGGGCATCCTGTTCTGCATCGGGGCACTTTGCACTGAAGACAGCGGTTTGCTTCATCGATGATATGCGTTGACATTTTTGTTTCTCCTTCCTTCACACTTATGTTTTCGCTATGATTCTAGCACTCATGAAACAAGAAAGGTCATGTACAAGCCATTGTTTTTTTTAATGATGGCATCAAAAAAATTAAGGACGGAATATGACGAAAAAAACGGAGTCTGGAGTGGAACAGAATAATAGGGTGCAGAGATTCTGCTGTAACTATATCATATTTTTGCGGTATTCTGTTGGAGTCACGCCAACACGTTTTTTAAACAGCCGTGTAAAGTTATTGAAATCAACTATTCCGACAGATACGCCTATCTTAACTGCGGAAAGTGATGTTGTACTAAGAAGGTGTTTTGCTTCCTCAATACGAACAGAGATCAGATAATCATATGGGGAAAAACCGGTATACTTCTTAAACTCTCTGGATAAGTAAAATTTATCTATTTTAGAAAATTCTGCGAGATACTCTAAAGTCAGATTATTAGAATAATTGTTTTCAATGTACTTCATCAGATTCGGAATATACTCCGGTATGTTTTTATCAGATGATTTGATGTTTAAATTAGCTAAAAGCATATGAGTAAGCATTCGGCTGATGCTGTCAGATACCTGCCAGTCCCGGAAAAGCTGCGGTGTGGAGCTTAAATAAGCAACTTCCTCAAAATCTTTTACGAACTGGCTGCTTTTTGTTGTACTAAATACTGGTTCATGGCTGTCAAGAAACAGTTTGTAATAAGCGGGCATGTTTACTCCGTTAAAATGCATTACAGCTAAATCCCAATTTTTTTCCTTTACTTTGTAATAATGGTAGTCCATACAGTCCAGGAAAAAAACATCGCCTTCAGAGATGGTGTATGTTTTGTTGCGGTACAAAAGCGTCCCGCTGCCGTGAATGGTATACGCCAAAAGATAAAACGCGTGATTTTTACGTTCTGTATAGTTGGTTTCCTGATAGTGAAATATGGACAGCCCCTGAGCAGTATACAGATTTTTCTGGGCAAAATCAGATATCGGAGGATGGGGAGTTGATTCTACAGTACCCGAAACAGCAAAACTGGTATCAACCAGATCCTTTTTGTCAGCATGAATGCTTTCCAGATCAGTATCAGACATGAAATCAGAACGATACGGTCTGGCAATAGTAACTTTCTTTAACGGCAGTTTGTCGAACATGATTATATGACTCCTTATTATTTGATAATATCAATAAATCCAAATCTATTATACAGGTTATTGTTTATAATTGAAATACTATTTGCAAGATTGTATGGTGTTTCCACAATATAATCTGTTGTGCCAGGAACATAAAGTTGCTAAGGTTACTATAGTTATTAGAAAACAAAGGATAAATGGAGGCACATATGGTAATGAAAATTACAGAAAGCACGACTTTGGGGGAAATCTATAATCTTCCATGTCTGAGTGAGTCAAAGGATTATCTGATAGGCGGCGGTTCCTATCTGTTTCAGGCAAGCGCAGACGCAACGCTCACAAGAGTGCAAAAGCGTATGCCGACATGGTATGCAGGAGATATGGCATACGGGCTGAATCGTCTGACAGAGATTGCAGAATCCGGAAAACAGTATCTTTTTCCAGTATATTCTGAGCAGGAAATGAGGGATGATCCGGGCAAAAAAGATGTCAGGCTGTTTTGTTTCCCCGGAACAAACAGAGAAGGAAGATATGCGATTCTGCTTTCAGGAGGCGCATATGAGGCGGTGTGTTCCATTGCAGAATCTTTCCCGGTCGCGACAAAATTAAATGAACATGGAATCACGGTTTTTTGTCTGAATTACAGGATACATAAGCCGGGGATGGACTGTCTGCTTCCAAAACCAATGGATGATCTTGCAGCCGCCTGGCGGTTTCTTCGTGCTCATGCGTCTGAATTTGGCATTGTTCCTGAAAACTACGCTGTAGGCGGATTTTCCGCTGGAGGTCATGTTGCTGCTGAATGGGGAACCGATAATAAAGGCGCAAGAAAATATGGAATTCCGCAGCCGGAAATGCTGTTGCTCGGCTATCCGATGATCACGACTGAGAGGATGCGTGAGGAAACAACGAGGGAATTCTGGGTGCACTTTCTGGAGGTTATGTTTGGGCCAAAGTATGACAGACGCATTGAAGCAGAGTACAGTGTTGATCTTCATGTAGATGATAAGTATCCGGCCACATACATAGTGCAGAGCAAAAATGATGCTGATTTGCCCTTTTGGAATCTTAGCGTCATGAAAAAAGCACTGGAAAATGCCGGGGTGACATATAGAGCAGAGGTGTCAGTGGATGGCGGTCATGGCTTCGGACTTGGCTCAGCTACCGATATCGCAGGTTGGATAGACCGTGCGGCGGAGTTCTGGTCCGGGATACAGAAGTAAAAATGTATGAGAGGAGAATTAAAATGAAAAAAGCAAGAAATATGGAACCGGATGCAAAAATAGGGATAGGAGAGCATCTTGCTTATGGTTTCGGAGGAAGTTCTTATGCGGTGATAAGCGCATTGTTCAGCAGCTACCTGCTTATCTATTATACACTTGTGGTCGGTGTAGACGCAGTACTTGCCACCAGCGTTCTGGCAGTGTCGAAGCTTTTTGACGGAGCATCAGATCTGGTCATGGGATATATCATCGATCACACGAAGTCTAAGTATGGCAAGGCAAAACCCTGGATCTTCCGCTTCATCATACCGACGGTTATCTGCACAGTGCTTGGATTCAGTATGCCGCACAATATGGGAAGAACAGGTCAGATTATGTGGATCTTTCTTACCTATAATTTAGCGAATACAGTTTGTTTTACGGCAATAAGCGTATCAACAAATGCCCTGAATGGTCTTATGACTACAAATCAGACATCCAGAGCCTTAAACGGCGGTCTCATCATGCTGTTCAATACGGTATTTACAGTAGTGATCGCAACAACGATTTTGAAGCTTACGCGGGCCTTTGGCGGCGGGGAAGTGTATTCCCAACGGGGGTGGACATTTATGTCCGCAGTGTACTGCTGTATATATGTAGCAGGTGCTCTTATTTGTCATTTTTTTACAACGGAAAGAGTTAAAAGCGACGATTGTGATGAGAAATCCGGAGATAAAACTGTCAGATCGGTGAATGGAGAAAAGATTGGCTTAGGCAAAATGCTGATTTCATTATTTACCAACAAATTCTGGGTTATTGCTGTGCTTATCGGTGTGGCGATCATGATGTTTATGAGCATAAGCAGCAGTACGGTCGTGTATTTTGCTCAATTCGTTCTTGGTGATGTAGATATGCAGTCGACATTAAATTCCTTTTTATCCATTGGCATGGTACCGTCCTTATTACTGTCTATTGCGTTGATGCCAAAATTGGGAAAGAGAAATCTTATGCTGATTGGCATGTCCGTTAATCTGGTCGGATGTCTTTTGCCGCTACTTTCGTATGATTATATGCTGCTCAATGTATCCAGTGTAATAAAAGGACTTGGTTATGGCTTTGCCGCGGCGCCTATGGGCAGTCTGGTGCAGGACACGATTACATATGGCGAATGGAAAAACGGGTTCAATAATGTCGGAATGGGAAATGCCGCCAATTCTTTTGCTATGAAGGTTGGTACAAGTCTGGGAACTATTCTGACAGGATTTCTTCTCAGTGCCTCAGGATTTATAGAAAAATCTCTGGTACAACCCAAGGCTGCCCTGGATATGATGAGTTTTATGTACATTGGAGTTCCGGCTATCGCGGCCGTGATATGTATTATTCTGCTTTTGATGTATACACTGGATAAAGATTACGGACAGATTGAAGCAGACTTAAAAGCCGGCAGATACGCGCCGGGTGTTATGAAAGATAAAAAATGATTTCTGAAGGAGGAGAAGACTGTGATAAAAGATATTGAGAATGCAATGCAGCTTGAAATAGATCAAAAAAGACTGGCAGGCGTCTCGCTGAAAGTACGGCGTGCCGGCGAAGTCCTTTATGAAAACCAGTGGGGATATGCGGACATAGAGAACAGAATCCCTGTAAAAGAAGATACGATTTTCCGATTTATGTCTTCGACCAAAGTAGTAACGGCTGTGGCAGTCATGATGCTTGTGGAAGAAGGACGACTGACCCTGGATGATAAGGTTGAGGATTATTATCCCGGCTTTGGAAAATTGAAAGTTGTGGCTGACCCCAAATTTGAGAAACCAGAGAATGTTCAGGAGCTGATGCAAAGAAACGGAGAGGTTTCTTTTGATGATATTCCTCTCGTGGATGCCATAAGGCCAATCACCATCCGGGATCTTCTGTCGCACGCAAGCGGTCTTGCGCTTGGTACGCTTGGAGCTTTGGTCGCTAATAACCTGATGCAGCAAAACGATACACTGCAGGACAGAGTAACGCGATGGTCGGAAAATCTCTGCGCTGATACACAGCCGGGAGAATATGCCTTTTATTCTGCTTTAGTCGGATTTGATATTCTGAGTGCCATCGTTGAGAAAATCACGGATAAAACCTTTGGTGACTTTTTGAAAGAACGGCTGTTTGAACCTCTGGATATGGAAGATTCCTGTTTTCATCTGAAAGAGGTGCAAAAAAGCAGGCTGGCAAAGCTCTACAGATATGATAAGGATAAAGGTCTTACTGATGTGACGGGAAGCGCGGAAGATATCTATACATTTGCCACTCCAAAGTACGAGTGCGGCTCAGGCGGATTATTCAGTACTGTAAGGGATTATGAGCATATGGTACAGATGCTGGCGCAGGAGGGAATGTACAGTGGACGGCAGATTTTAAAACCGGACACAGTCAGGCTGATGAGGACTCAGGCTCAGCCCAAACAGCTTCTGTCCAGGACATTTATGCCCGGCGCAGAGTGGGGGCTTGGCGTTATCATCTGGAAGGATCCGAGCCTGAAGCGCCCGGGTGTACCCGAAGGGACATTTGGATGGAGCGGAGGCTTCGGAACCCATTGCTTCATAGACCCGGCAAGCGGCCTGGAAGCAACTGTAGGAATAAACCTTTCCAATATAGAAGGAATGGGCTGTTTTTCCCCGGTCAATAAGATGATTGAAAAGTTGGTGTTTGAAAACTGGGGATGAGCAGGCAGATTCGTATAATGCTAAGATTTGAAAGGAGTTAAGATGAAAACAGAAGTNATCATTTTAGATGAGAAAAGGGATGTGACTTTAACAGCTTATATTCAGAATGTGGGGGAGGCTTATGGATGTTCTGTCCGACCTGCCATATTAATCCTTCCCGGAGGAGCTTATGCCCAGTGCGCTGACTGCGAGGCGGATCCGGTTGCAATGGCCTATGCCAGGGCAGGATATCAGACTTTTATCCTGCGTTATACCGTAGTATCGAAAGGAAAATGGCCGCTGCCGCTTGAGGATTATGAGAAAGCGATGGAGATGATCATATCCCGCGCCCAGGAGTGGAACCTGGCTCCGGATAAAATCGCGGTGATTGGATTTTCAGCGGGTGGACATCTGGCCGGATGTGCAGCGACAGTGGCGCATCATAAACCGGCCGCGGCGCTTCTGATCTATGCTGCAACTATCAAAGAATATGCGGATATGTGCCAGCCGGGGATGCCATATCCTTCGGAATGTGTGACGTCAGAGACGCCGCCCTGCTTTTTAGCCACCTGCCGTGATGATCCTATAGATGTAAAAAACACTCTTGCATTTGGAATGGCGTTAAATGAACATGGAATACCTTTTGAGAGCCACATCTATTCTTTTGGGGGACATGGGTATGCAACAGCAGAGCCAGTTCTCTGTGTTTATCCCGCAACAGAAAGACTTTCCCACTGGGTTGACGACAGTCTGGGGTGGCTTGATGAGAATATGGGGCGGATGACGAAAGATGGTTTTACCAGCCCGAACCCGGCAGTACAAAAAAGCGCTGATAATCTGCCATGGCTTTCGGTGGACTGTACACTCTCTCACATTATTAAGCAGGGACCGGAGGCGAGAAAGATACTTTCACCTATCTTTTCCGTCCTGGATGCGGCGGTTGCGGAAAAAGGCGGATCGGATGAAGGTCTGGCTGCTGTGATGGGAAAGAGCAAGATGCGTGATCTACTCCGTACAATCAGGATTTCAGAAGAAGAAATTGAGAAAATGGATAAAGAACTTCACAGTATTGAAAATAAAAACATTTAAAACGAGGGAGCAAAACGGATGAGACTTTATGATCTAAAAACAGAATACCGGGAAAATCCACTTGGAATTGATGCGGTGCGCCCCCGTTTTTCATGGAAAATATCTGATGACAGGAGAAATGTATCTCAGTATTCCTGGCAGATTCGCGCATATTCGGAAAGCAGGCAGAAGGAACTGATCTGGGACAGCGGGACTGTCATAAGCGATCAGTCCGTGGCTGTCCGGTGGGAAGGACCGGAACTTAAATCCCGTCAGAGGATCTATTGGAATGTGACAGTCTGCACTGTAGACGACACAGGAGGCCGGGAATCCGCAGACAGTGAAACAGTGTGGTTTGAGATGGGGCTGTTAAAGCAGGATGATTGGCTGGCGGAATGGATCGAACCGGAAGAAACTGTAGAGATCGACGGCAGGATGCCGGCGCCCTATCTGAGAAAAGAATTTACTGTAAGAAGCGGGTTGAAAACCGCCCGTATCTACCAGAGCGCACATGGACTTTATGAGTTCTGGATCAACGGGAAGAGAGGCACAATAGACCGGTTTAAGCCAGGATATACTTCCTACTACAAACGGCTTCAGTATCAGAGCTATGATATCGCAGAATTTCTGGAAGAAGGCATGAACTGTCTCGCAGTTGCCCTCGGCGATGGATGGTGGAGAGGAACCACCGGAGGGGCCTACCGGAATAATTTCGGATATAAGGTCTCTTACATAGGTCAGATCCTTCTGGAATACGAAGACGGAACGAGGGAATGGATTCTGTCAGATGATTCCTTTAAAACATCTTCCGGCGGTCTTTTGACAACGGATATGAAAGAAGGGGAAACCTTTGATGCGCGGCTGGAACCGACAGGGTGGAAGGAACCAGGCTTCGATGACTCAAAATGGAGATATGTTCATTTTGAGACGGATGAACTGGCACGCAAAGACACCCTGACTGCATCATCCGGAGTACCGGTGAGAGAAAAAGAGACTTTCCTGCCGGAAGTTTTAAAAACGCCCAATGGTGAAACTGTGCTGAATATCGGGCAGAACATAGCCGGATATGTAAAGATGCGATTTCATGGTTTGAAAAGGGGACAGAAGATTACACTGGTACATGGAGAAACCCTGGATAAAGAAGGAAACTTCACACAGAAAAATCTGGTGGTCGAAGCCAAAGGCGCTCGGCTGCAGCAAATAGAATACATAGCCTGCGGAGGTGAGGAAGAGGAGTATCAGCCGGAGTTTTCCGTATCGGGCTTTCAGTATGTATTGATTAAAGGTCTGGAGGGAAAGATCTGTCCTGAGGATTTTCAGGCTGTTGCGGTCTACTCTGACATGGAAGAAACAGGGAAGTTTGAGTGTTCCAATCCTCTGCTCAATCGTTTGACGGCAAACAGTCTCTGGAGCCAGAAAGGAAATTTCCTGGATGTGCCGACAGACTGCCCGACAAGAGAACGAAATCCATGGTCTGGGGACAGCCAGATTTATGCCAGAACATCGGCGAAGTTCATGAATGTGTACCCGTTTTTTGAGAAATGGCTCGGGGATATATCTCTGGAGCAGTTCCCCGATGGTAAGATTCCTATTACAATTCCCATCAGCACATCCTTCCATAACCGGGCGGAGTTTGAGCGGCGAAAAGCGATGATCGATGCCATGCCGGATGACAGCATTATGAAGCTTGTCATGCGTCTCACTCTGGCAAGCCCGGATACCGGAGGCCTCACAGACGGATCAGCGGGATGGGGGGATACGGCGGAGATCACGCCGTATATGATGTATCTGAGCTACGGAGATAGAAGTATTCTTGAACGACAGTATCCCTGTGCAAAAAAATGGGTGGACTACATCATCCGCGAAGCCGCCAAACCAAGCGAGCGCTATCAGGAAATGCCATGGTACAGATGTCCGGAAGACGCCGCTTTTGTGTGGGACAGAGGATTTCACTTCGGAGAATGGCTGGAACCAGATGATCAGGACGCAAATTTCCAGAAAAAACTGGAGAATCCGGATTACAATACTGCTACGATGTATTATTTCTATTCTGCAAAACTGGTCAGCGAGATGGCAGAAATTCTTGGTGAAAAAGAAGATCATAAAAAATATAAAGAGATTTCCGAAAAAGTAAAGAGCGTTTTTAACAAATATTTTGTTCTTGAAGATGGAAGCATAAAGCACGGCAGACAGGCGCCGAGTGTGAGGGCTCTTGCATTTGGACTGGTGGACGAAAATAAGAAGAAAAAAGTGGCGGCAAAGTTGGATGAGATGATCCGGGAAAATGGATATCGGTTGAATACCGGATTCCTTTCCACACCGTACCTGCTTCAAACACTGATAGACAGCGGTTTTAAAGATACTGCGTTTCGTCTGCTTGAACAAACGGAAAGTCCAAGCTGGCTCTGCAATGTAAAAGCAGGAGCAACCACGATACTGGAGCGTTGGGACGGCTTTAAAAACCGAGAAGCTTCCTTTAACCATTACAGCTATGGAGCAGTCTGCAGCTTTTTGTTCGAATATGTTGCCGGGATCCGGCCGCTGATCGAAACTCCGGGATATAAAAAGTTCAGAATAGAACCCGTTATCGGAGGCAGCCTGACTTATGCCGAAGCCCGGTATGAGAGCGGATACGGAAAAATTATCTCCAGGTGGCAGAGGGAAGAAGAAAAAATCAGGTTCCAGATTACTATTCCGGTTAATACTACTGCAGAAATCCGTATTCCGGCTGATGAAGCAGTATTTAAAGCATGGGAAAAGCAGTGCGTGAACTCAAAATACGAAGATGGAATAGCTGTGCTTCACTGTGGAAGCGGAACATGGGAGTTCGAGTCTTAAATGGGAGCAGAAAGGACATATTCAGGTGAAATGTCAATAAAGAAAGAGGCAGGGTTATTAACGAGATTTATAAGTATGAACAGGAACATATTTATATTTTAAGAAAAGCCGTGTCTTTAAAATCCAGCGGAAGTTTTCCTCTTGAGAAGGCAGGAAAGCTTGCATTGTACGGAAGCGGGGCGAGACAGACCATCAAGGGCGGAACCGGATCTGAAGCACCAGTATGACTTTGATGCCGCAACAGCGATTGGCTTCCTGAGAAAATGGGGCCTGGATAAGGACTTCAAGATGAATATTGAAGCGAACCATGCGACTCTGGCAGGTCATACTCTGCAGCATGAATTGCGTGTATGTGCAGTGGAAGGGATGATGGGTTCCGTGGCTGCGGATACAGACCAGTTCCCGGCAAATGTCTATGATACGACAATGGCAATGTATGAAATCCTGAAGGCAGGCGGTCTGCGCGGAGGTTTCAACTTCGATTCAAAGTGCCGCCGTCCTTCCAATACCATGGAAGATATGTTCTTCAGCTATATTGCAGGTATGGATACACTGGCTCTGGGTCTGATCAAGGCTGCGGAAATTATCGAAGACGGTAGAATCGATGAATTTGTAAAGGAGCGTTACAGCAGCTATGAGAGCGGCATCGGTGCGAAGATCCGTTCCCGTGAGGCAACTCTCGAGGAGTGTGCAGCACATGCGGCTGAGCTGAAGAAGCCTGAAAATCCGGGCTCTGGAAGACAGGAATATCTGGAGTCCATCGTGAATAACATTCTGTTCCATTCCTGATGTGCTGGAACCCCCTCTGATCAATTATTTTGCACAGAAGGAATGGATGGAATGATTCGGGGGCATATCAATACGGAAATAAAAATATAAATATAAGTCAGGAGGTATGAAAAATGACTGAATACAATATTCCAAAAGAAGCGAGAATTACAGTTCTGACCGCACCGAAGAAGATTGAAATCATGACGGTGCCGGTACCGGAAATCAATGATGATGAGGTTCTTGTCAAGGTTGAGCAGGTGGGCGTCTGCGGAACGGACGTCCATGAATATAAGGGAGATCCTTTCGGATATATCCCTATTGAACTGGGCCATGAAGGCACAGGCACTATTGTAAAGCTTGGCAAAAATGTGACACATGACTATTATGGAAAGCCTCTGAAACTGGGAGATAAGGTAGTTACAGGCCTGAAACCGTGCGGTCATTGCGATACATGTTTACATGATGCGGAGCACATTCATCTTTGTGAAAACGGTGAAATCTTCGGCCTGATTCCGGGTGAGGAAGCTTACCGGAATATGAATGGCTGGTATGGCGAATATATGAAGATCAACGCAGGCGGCGTCATCTTCAACGTGTCTGATATGGATGTGGATCTTCGTACGCTGATTGAGCCTGCGGCTGTGGTGATTCACGCTGTTGAGAAGGCAAAGGAAATCTTCAACTTCAAGCATGATTCTTATGTGTTGGTACAGGGCTGCGGTCCGATCGGTCTTCTGCTTCTGGCTGTTGTGCGCACCATGGGTGTACGCAATATCATTGCGGTGGACGGCGAAGAGAAACGTCTGGAAATGGCGAAGAAGCTGGGCGCTGCCTATACCGTAAACTTCATGACAGAAGATGCTGAGGCAAAGGTGAAGGAGATCACCGGTTCCGGTGCGGAAATGGCATTCCAGTGCACTGGTTCTCCTAAGGCTGCAAGTACGATCTGGCATTATGTCAGAAGAGGCGGTGCTATGTGCGAACTTGGATTCTTTGTAAATAACGGTGAAGCAGTATACAACCCGCATCTGGATATCTGCAACAAGGAAATTAAGGTGACAGGTTCCTGGACATATCAGGCAAAAGACTGGACGCATGCAATGGAATTCCTGAAAGAAGCGAATGACAGAGGCCTGGCTGTGAAGGAACTTCTGACGCACAAGTTCCCTCTGGCTGAAATCAATGAGGCTATGGAAATGAATATCAGCATGCAGGGTCTGAAGATCGTTGTGCTTGGTGAATAATCAAATATAGTTCCGTTCAGAAAACAACAGCGCTGCATTTTAGCGGCGCTGTTTTTCAGTGATTCTCTGAACGGTGGCGGTCTCTGTATTTCTGAGGCGTGACACCAATCCATTTCTTGAATGCTGTTGTAAAGTCGCTTTGGGAAGGGATGCTGAGAGGGTGCGACTCACGGTTTTGTGCCGGCCGATCCACCTGATGACCCAAAAAATGAAGGTCATTGAATATGTTTATAAGGCAGTCATTCAATGGCCTTTTCATGTGGTGTTCGATAAATTATCGAACGCTTTTCAAGCACATACATTTGGACCCACGAAGTTTGCCCCACTAAAGCTTTGGCAATCCTGAAAATCCCTGCAGTTCGCTGCGGGGATTTTTCGTAACTTTGTATTTAAACTGCATTGCAATCTTTTTTTAGGCAATGATATGGCTGAGGTGATTATATATGGAAAATAAAGATGGCGTTGTAGCGTCTCAAGTGGATCCTGAAATCAAGGAAAAAGCGGAAGCGGCAATCAGTATGTATTATTATTAGATTGTTTATCATAATGGTATTCCTTTCAGGGTGGTACTTCCATTTTGAAAAATGGCAGTTAAGGGGGTAAAAATGACAAAAATTGAAAAAAATACCCCCTTAACTTGAACTTTTTTGGATAGAGAGATATATTTCGGTTGGAGGATACTTTGATGAAACTATACCGCAGAGAAAATTATTTGAAGAAAATCCGAGGCTTTTATAATGACACCGGAATGATTAAGGTGATATCCGGTGTAAGAAGATGCGGGAAATCCTGCTTGATGCATACCATAGCAGAAGAGCTGATTGAGAACGGTGTTACGCCGGAGCAGGTGGTTTTTCTGGATTTGGATTCAAAGGAAAATCGAAAAATCAAAGATGTTGACAGTCTTGAAAAATTGATTGATTCACATACTGTCTCTGAAGGAATAAATTATCTTTTTATAGATGAAATTCAGAACGTTCCGGGTTTTGAGGAGCTTGTTAATGCATATAGAAACGATGGGAGTTATTCTGTTTTTATTACCGGGTCTAATTCCTATTTGCTTTCCGGAGAATTGGCTACGAAACTGACCGGCCGATATATTGAAGTGGATATGTTCCCGCTTACATTTGAAGAATACATGGGAATGAAAGAATTCTATGGCTATGAAATAAAAGCGGATTTAACACAGGAATTGGATCAGTATATTTTGGAAGGAGGATTCCCTAAAATATTGGACTATGAAACACCTGAAGATAAACGTATGTATGTCCAAAGTGTCATAAAAGAGATTATAGAGAAGGATATAAAACGCCGGAAAAAGATTCGCAATATGACGGAATTTAATAAAGTCATGACATATATGATAAATAACTTTGGAGCGAAAACGAATTTATCAAATATTGTTGATGATCTGCATAAAAGCGGCAGTATGATCAAACGTGAAACAGTTGCGCGCTATGTTCAAATTCTCCTTGATGCAAAGATTCTTTACCGATGCGACAGGTTTGATTTAAAATCGCGCAGGTCGCTGAACGGAATGCAAAAGTACTATCTGGCTGATCTTAGCTTTTACTTTGCTTTAAATACAGATAATCGTATCAATTACGGACCTGTACTTGAGAATATTGTATATTTATATGCCAGATCGAAAGGATACACGGTAAGTGTCGGGAAAATAGGGGCGCTGGAATGCGATTTTATATTACGAGGGACAGATCTGTCTTATGCTTATGTTCAGGTCGCCATGACAATTATGGACAGTCGGGAAACAGAGGAAAGAGAATATCGGCCTTTTAGGAAAATCCGCGATAATTATCCGAAATATCTGATTACCAGAAATGATTTGATACAGTATCGTGATGGGATTGAACATGTAAATATCGGCCCGTTTATGAAAGCAGGAACAATGTTCTGATCATCTGGGAATCCATCATAAAAGCTGAAATTTGTCCCTGTAGAATGATGCAGGAATTTTGAATTCAGGGAGGAAGCGATATTATACAAGCTATGGAATTCTTTTAGTTAAGGGGGGTAAAAATATCAAAAATTGAAAAAAATACCCCCTTAACCGGCAAAAATGGATAGACGAAGTGATTGGGAATTGTTTAGGTATTGTTGATACCGGGGATTTTGCATGTGCACTGCTGCATAAGTTTTTCTGATCATTTCAGCGTGTTTTTAAAATTGTTTGAGGTGTTCTCCATCCGTATCATAAAAGTGCATAAAGGAGAACAGAAATATGACGTTGAAAAGAGTATTAGGAAATTCCGGTATTGAAGTATCACCTCTCGGCTACGGGTGCATGGGACTTTCCCATGCCTTTGGAACGGCTTTAACAAAAAAGGAGGCTGCGGACAGAATCCGCGCAGCCTATGACATGGGCTATACCATGTTTGATACGGCGGAGTGCTATACGGGTACGTATCCGGACGGCAC
>Ga0065709_1029632_pt1 | contig 15041 bp, 24 predicted proteins | sample Hoacrofraction14_2_FD_59096 | JGI IMG/M metagenome (GOLD analysis project Ga0065709, IMG submission 59096) | Hoatzin crop microbial communities from Cojedes, Venezuela, sample from fiber fraction 14 v1 | ecosystem: Host-associated > Birds > Digestive system > Esophagus > Crop | place: Venezuela...
AAAGGGCGGTGTTGAGCCCCAGTCCGAAAACGTGTGGCGCCAGGCAGACCAGTATAACGTTCCCCGTATGGCGTTCGTCAACAAGATGGACATCATGGGCGCTGACTTCTTCAATGCCGTACAGATGATGAAGGACCGTTTGAACGCTAACGCTGTTCCGGTTCAGATTCCGATCGGTGCTGAGGATGATTTCCAGGGCGTTATCGACCTGATGAGAATGAAGGCCTTCACCTATGAGGATTCCGAAGGAACCGTCATGGACGAGGAGGAAATTCCGGCTGATTATCAGGATCTGGCTCAGGAATGGCATGACAAGATGGTCGAAGCCATTTGCGAGCTCGATGACGATCTGACCATGAAGTTCCTGGAGGGAGACGAAATTTCCATCGACGAGCTGAAAACGGCTCTGAGAAAGGGTGTCTGCGAGGTTAAGATTAATCCGGTCTTCTGCGGATCCGCTTATAGAAACAAGGGTGTGCAGCTGCTGCTTGACGGAGTCGTCGACTACATGCCGTCACCTGTGGATGTGCCTCCGATCGAGGGAACCAAGCCCGATTCGAACGAGAAGGACGTTCGTCATTCTTCCGATACCGAGCCGTTCTCCGCGCTGGCCTTCAAGATTATGACCGACCCCTTCGTCGGTAAGCTGGCATTCTTCCGTGTCTATTCCGGTTATGCCAATGCAGGTTCTTACGTGCTCAATGCAACGAAGAACAAGAAGGAAAGATTTGGACGTATTCTGCAGATGCATGCGAATAAGCGTCAGGAAATCGAGACTGTGTATTCGGGCGACATCGCCGCTGCGGTTGGTCTTAAAGTGACCACCACCGGTGACACGCTGTGCGATGAGCAGCATCCGATTATCCTTGAGTCCATGGTGTTCCCGGAGCCGGTTATCTCCGTGGCTATCGAGCCCAAGACGAAAGCCGGTCAGGAAAAGATGGGTATTGCTCTTGCCAAACTGGCAGAGGAAGACCCGACCTTCAAGACTCACACCGACCCCGACAGCGGTCAGACCATTATCTCCGGTATGGGCGAGCTCCATCTGGAAATCATCGTCGACAGACTGCTGCGTGAGTTCAAGGTGGAAGCAAACGTCGGTGCGCCGCAGGTTGCGTACAAGGAATGCATCACCAAGATGGTGGATGTCGAAGGTAAGTTCGTCCGTCAGTCCGGCGGCCGTGGTCAGTATGGTGATTGTAAGGTTCGTTTCTATCCGACCGATCCCAATGCTGAGCAGACCTACGAGTTTGTGAACGCGACGTTCGGCGGCTCGATTCCGAAGGAATATATTCCTGCGGTTGACGAGGGCATTCAGGAAGCCATGCAGTCCGGCTCTCTGGCCGGCTACCCGGTCCTGGGTATCAAGGCGGAATGCTACGACGGTTCCTACCACGAGGTTGACTCCTCTGAGATGGCTTTCCATATCGCCGGTTCTATGGCGTTCAAGGAAGCGATGAGAAAGGGTGAGCCGACTCTCCTCGAGCCCATTATGAAGGTGGAAGTCACTGTCCCCGAAGAGTACATGGGTGACGTAATCGGCGACATTAACTCTCGCCGCGGACGTATCGAGGGTATGGAAGGAATCAACGGTTCCCAGCAGATTCATGGTTATGTGCCGCTGGCGGAGATGTTTGGTTACGCAACCGACCTTCGTTCCAAGACGCAGGGCCGTGGTCAGCACTCCATGTTCTTCGACCACTATGATCCGGTTCCGAAGAGTGTGAAGGAAAAAATCCTTTCCGATAAGACGAGAGGATAATCCGTTTTGAACCGCGAAAGGGATAAAAATCCCTTTTCTGCGGTGCAGAAGGATAAAAATTACTTGCAAAACTAAAACCTATTCATTATAATAGGCTTGATGTTTCCGGCAAAACATTTTTAGGAGGAATTTACTAATGGCAAAAGAGAAGTTTACTAGAAACAAACCCCATGTAAACATCGGTACCATCGGCCACATCGACCATGGTAAGACCACTCTGACCGCTGCTATCACCAAGACCCTTCATGAGAGACTGGGCCTGGGCGACGCGGTTGCGTTTGATCAGATTGATAAGGCTCCCGAAGAGAGAGCACGTGGAATCACAATTTCCACCGCTCATGTTGAGTACGAGACCGAGCGTCGTCACTATGCTCATGTCGACTGCCCCGGGCATGCTGACTACGTTAAGAACATGATCACCGGTGCTGCTCAGATGGATGGTGCTATCCTTGTTGTTGCGGCTACCGATGGTGTTATGGCTCAGACCTCTGAGCACGTTCTGCTGGCTCGTCAGGTTGGTGTTCCCTATATCGTCGTTTTCATGAACAAGTGCGACATGGTCGACGACGAAGAACTGCTTGAGCTGGTTGACATGGACGTTCGCGACCTGCTGAACAAGTATCAGTTCCCGGGAGATGACACCCCGATCGTTCGCGGCAGTGCTCTGAAGGCTCTGGAAGATCCGTCTTCCAAGTGGGGCGACGCGATCCTTGAACTCATGGATGCTGTTGACAGCTGGATTCCGGATCCGGTTCGTGCTGTTGATAAGCCGTTCCTGATGCCTGTTGAGGACGTGTTCTCCATCACCGGTCGTGGTACTGTTGCTACCGGCCGTGTCGAGCGTGGCGTTCTGCATGTTTCTGATGAAGTTGAGCTTGTTGGTCTTACTCATGAGATCAAGAAGTACGTTGTTACCGGTGTTGAGATGTTCCACAAGCTGCTGGATGAGGCTCAGGCTGGTGATAACATTGGTACCCTGCTTCGTGGTATCCAGAGAACCGAGATCCAGAGAGGTCAGGTTCTGGCAAAGCCCGGCAGCGTTACTCCTCACCACAAGTTCAAGGGTCAGGTGTACGTTCTGAAGAAGGAAGAGGGCGGCCGTCATACGCCGTTCGTTACCGATTATCGTCCGCAGTTCTATTTCAGAACCACTGACGTTACCGGTGTCATCACTCTTCCGGAAGGCACCGAGATGTGCATGCCCGGCGACAACGTCGAAATGACCGTCGAGCTGATCTACCCGGTTGCTATGGAGAAAGAGCTTCGTTTCGCTATCCGTGAGGGTGGCCGTACCGTCGGAGCCGGCTCCGTTACCGAGATTATTGAGTAATCTTTATTCTTCGGGGGTTCCCCGAGGCCCAAAAGGTTAAAAGAGCTTTTAAGCGCCTGCAGATTTCTGTGGGCGCTTTTCTTTTGCTCGCTACTTCCCAAAAGGTCGTTTTTAAGGTATAATGGGCCTCGTGAGCTGGTTCGTGAGGAGGTGAGGGTTTGAAACTGATTTCCTGGAATGTGAATGGCCTGCGGGCTTGTCTGGGAAAGGGCTTTGAAGAGGTTTTTAAGGAACTGGATGCGGATGTTTTTTGCTTGCAGGAGACGAAGCTGCAGGCGGATCAGATTCCGTTTTTCCCGGAGGGCTATCATGCCTACTGGAATCATGCGAAGAAGAAAGGGTACTCGGGAACGGCCATTTTCTCGAAGAAGGAGCCGCTGAGCGTGGCGTATGGGATTGGCTATCCGGAGGTGGATGACGAGGGCCGTGTGATTACGCTGGAGTTTGAGAATTTCTACATGGTTACGGTGTATGTGCCGAATTCGCAGGAGGAGCTGAAGCGGCTTGATTTCAGACAGAGTTTTGAAGCAGCGTTTCTGACCTATCTGAAGAAATTGGAGGAGTCGAAGCCGGTGATTTACTGCGGAGACCTGAATGTAGCTCATAAGGAGATTGACCTTAAGAATCCGCAGTCGAACCATCATAATGCGGGCTTCTCGGATGAGGAGAGGGCTTGTTTCCAGAACGTACTGGACGCAGGGTTCATCGACACCTTTCGGTATTTCTATCCGGACATGAAGGACATCTATTCCTGGTGGAGCTATCGCTTTCAGGCAAGGAGCCGGAACGCCGGGTGGCGGATTGACTATTTCCTGGTGTCCGAGGCGCTGAAGGACCGGTTGGTGGATGCGAAGATTCATACGGAAATTACCGGCTCGGACCATTGTCCGGTTGAGCTGGATTTAAAATAAATAAGCGAGACAAGAAAGGGGACTCAAAAAAATGGATTTAACGAAGAAGTACGAGGTTTTCGGCGACTTTAAGAGCATGGCGCTTCTGACGGCGGGGACGATGGACGACTACAATACCATGACGATCGGTTGGGGTGAGCTTGGCACGCTCTGGGGCAAACCGGTGTGCACGGTTTATGTGCGTCCGACGCGCTATACGTTGGAGTACATGGACAAGAACGACACCTTTACGGTGAGCTTCTATGATTCCAACAAAGAGGATCTGGTTTATCTGGGCCGTCATTCCGGCCGCGATGAGGACAAGGTGGCGAAGACTCAGCTGACGCCGGTCGAGGCGGGCGGCAGCGTGAGCTTTGAAGAAGCGTGGGAAACGCTCGTGTTGAAGAAGCTCTATCGTCAGCAGATGGACGAGAGCGCCTTCCCGGCGGATGTAATCGAAAAGTTCTATTCCGGTGAGGATGAGCATAACGTTCATTATATGTTTGTCGGCGAAGTAGTGGACGTCATTCACTAAGGATGAGGTGGCCGGGACTGTCCGGCGACGCAGCGAAAAAGTGCGGCCGGCGAGGGCTTTTGAGGCTTTCGCCGGCCGTTTTTTACCGTTCTAAGAACTGTGCTGAGAATCCCATAGGGGGATCGGGGGACAGAATCGGGTGTGCCTCTTCGATTTGTCAAAGAAATGTCCGAAAAGGTCGAAAATTTCTAAAATTTGTGCTTGCTATTGAAATTCCTTTGTGATACAATGGCAGATGTGACTGTGAGAACTGTGATCCGGGAGGTTGCAACGGTTAGGCTGCTGAAAACAGAAGGCAGAACCGGCCGGTGGGAATTCCCGGGGAGCGAATGTCCTGCCCTCGAGGCGGAAGGCATTGTCACTGTACAATCTATCCATGACCGTGGATTTATGTCGTTTTTGCTTGTTTACGACCGATGAAACACACGGGTAAGTGTACAGTCGCTTCATTGTCGCGATTTTAACCCCTTGCAAATTAAGAAAAATGCGTTGGCAAGGGGGATTTAGTGCGAATAGGAGGCTGTTTTTTTATGGCAGAAAAAGCTACAAAGATCCGCATCACCCTGAAGGCTTATGATCATCAGCTGATTGATCAGGCTGCGGCCAAGATTGTGGACACGGCAAAGAGAAACGGCGCCACCGTGAGCGGCCCGATTCCGATGCCTACTCAGAAAGAAGTTGTTACGATCCTTCGTGCGGTTCATAAGTACAAGGATTCCCGCGAGCAGTTTGAGCAGAGAACCCACAAGAGACTTGTGGACATTCTCGAGCCCAACAAGAAGGTTCTGGAAGCCCTTTCCAAGCTGGAACTTCCGGCAGGTGTTGACATTCAGGTCACCGCAAAGTAAGAGCTGAACAGAAACCCAAAAAGCGAAGCTTAAAAAGCATCAAAGTCCGAAAAGAACGTAAAGTTCAAAAGTCCTGTGAGTCCGACAAAGTCCGAAAAACCAAAACAAGCAAAGTAAAACAGCAGGTTTTTCAGTTGACATATACGTGCCAGCTTAATGACCTAGGATGAACCGTGAAGAACGCAGTTTCGACTGCGGTCCGATGGCGGGTCCGCTGTAGATTATTAGGAGGTTAGATCATGAAGAAAGCCATCTTGGCAAAGAAAATCGGCATGACCCAGATTTTCAATCAGGAAACCGGCGAGATGATTCCCGTGACGGTCCTGGAAGCCGGTCCCTGCAAGGTTCTGCAGGTTAAGACCGTCGAACATGACGGATATTCGTCAGTCCAGGTTGGATTCGGCGAGATTCGTGAGAAGCTCGTGAACAAGCCGCTTAAAGGCCATTTCGCCAAAGCCGGCTCGGAAGTGAAGAGAACCATCCGTGAGTTCCGTCTGGATGATGCGGAAAGCATGGAAGTGGGTGCGGAAATCAAGGCTGACACCTTTGAAGTAGGTGACAAGGTTGATGTTTCCGGCACCTCCAAAGGTAAAGGTTACCAGGGCGCTATTCATCGGTTCGGTTTTAGCCGCGGTCCTATGGAACATGGTTCCAAGTACCATCGCCATGCCGGTTCCATGGGCGCATCCAGTGATCCGGCCCGTGTCTTCAAGGGCAAGAAGCTGCCCGGACACATGGGAGCGGTGAAGTGCACCGTTCAGAATCTTGAAGTCGTCCGTGTGGACGCAGACAAGAATCTGCTTCTCATCAAGGGTTCGGTTCCCGGACCGAAGAAGGCTGTTGTCACGATTGTCAACAGCGTGAAGGCGTAAAATAACGATTACGGCTCAATTTGAAGCCGAAGGAGGAAAAGATGGCGAAAGTTGCTGTTTATAAAATGGACGGCACCGAAAACGGTCAGCTTGAGCTGAACGATCAGATTTTCGGCGTTGAAGTCAACGTTCCCGTTATGCATGAAGCTGTTGTCGCACATCTCGCGGCAATGAGACAGGGAACTCAGAGCGCCCTTACCCGTGCTGAGGTAAGCGGCGGCGGTAAGAAGCCCTATCGTCAGAAGGGCACCGGCCGGGCCCGTCAGGGAAGCATCCGGTCTCCGCAGTGGGTCGGTGGCGGCGTTGTGTTCGCTCCCAAGCCCCGCGATTATTCCAAAAAGATGAACAAGAAGGCTCGCCGCCTGGCGATCAAGAGTGCGCTGACCACTCGCGTTCAGGAGAACAAGCTGATTGTTCTTGACAGCCTTGAGCTTGCTGAGATCAAGACCAAGGAAATGCAGAAAGTTATGGATAACTTCAAGCTGGACAAGGCGCTGGTTTGCCTTGCAAGCGACAAGGAAGAGGGCAACAAGAACGTAGTTCTGTCCGCCCGCAACCTGCCCGGTGTGAAGACCATTCCTGCAGAACAGGTTAACGTGTACGACGTCCTCAAGTATGAGAACCTCGTAGCTACCAAGGATGCGATTGCAAAGATGGAAGAGGTGCTTGAATAATGGCAGACATTAAATACTATGACGTAATTTTAAAGCCCGTCGTTACCGAGAAGAGCATGACTCTTATGGGCGAGCGCAAATATACCTTCCTGGTTCATCCGGATGCGAACAAGATTCAGATTCGCGAAGCGATTGAGAAGATGTTCGACGGCGTCAAGGTTGCAAAGGTCAACACCATGAACAACCTCGGCAAGAACCGCAGAAGAGGCTACACCACGGGACGCACCGCCGCGACCAAGAAGGCGATCATCACCCTGAAGCCCGAAAGCAAGGACATCGAGTTCTTTGAAGGTATTTGATTAACTAACACGTAAACGGTAATTTCATTTGCGAAAATGGAGTGTATCGAAAGGAGAAAATGAATAATGGCTATCAAAACATATAAGCCTTATACAGCTTCTCGGAGAAACATGACCAGTTCTGCCTTCGACGAGATTACGAAGCAGACTCCTGAGAAGTCCCTGACCGTCCGCGTCAAGAACACCGCGGGCCGCAACAATCAGGGTAAGATCACCGTTCGTCATCACGGCGGCGGTTCCAAGAAGCTTTACAGAATCATCGATTTCAAGAGAAACAAGGATGACATTCCGGCAAAGGTTGCTGCCATCGAGTACGACCCGAACCGCAGTGCGAACATTGCCCTGCTGACTTACGCAGACGGCGAGAAGCGCTACATCCTGGCACCTGAGGGACTGAAGGTCGGCGCGACCGTCGTGAGCGGCGAGAACGTCGAAATCCGCGTGGGCAACAGCCTGCCGCTGAAGAACATCCCGACCGGTACCCAGCTTCACAATATCGAACTGAAGCCCGGCAAGGGCGGCCAGCTGGCCAGAGCGGCCGGCAACAGTGCACAGCTCATGGCTAAGGAAGGCAAGTTCGCAACCCTGCGTCTTCCCTCCGGCGAAATGAGAATGGTTCCGATCAACTGCCGCGCGACCGTAGGTCTGGTTGGCAACGGTGATCACGAGCTGATCAAGATTGGTAAGGCCGGCCGTACCAGAAACATGGGCATTCGTCCTACTGTCCGTGGTTCGGCTATGAACCCGAATGATCACCCGCATGGTGGTGGTGAAGGCAAGGCGCCTGTCGGACGTCCGAGCCCGATGACTCCGTGGGGCAAGCCGGCGATGGGCCTGAAGACCCGCCGCAAGAAGCATTCTGACAAGTACATCGTTCGCAGCCGTGCGAAGAACAGTAAATAAGGAGGCATAATCGATGTCACGTTCTTTAAAGAAAGGTCCTTTTGCGGACGATTATCTGCTTAAGAAAGTGGACGCCATGAACGCGTCCGGGGACAAGCAGGTCATTAAGACCTGGTCCAGACGTTCCACCATCTTCCCGTCTTTTGTCGGCCACACCTTTGCGGTGCATGACGGCAGAAAGCACGTTCCGGTGTATGTGACCGAAGACATGGTCGGTCATCGCCTGGGTGAGTTCGTTTCCACCCGTACCTACCGTGGCCACGGAAAAGATGAAAAGAAAGGAAGAGTCGGCTGATTGCTGCTGACTAATTTAGGAGGATAAAAAATGGCGAAAGGACATAGAAGCCAGATTAAGCGGGAACGCAATGCGAACAAGGACCTGCGCCCGAGAGCAAAGGTTACCTACGTCAGCATCCCCGCAACGAAGGCTAAACTTGTATTGGATACTATCAAAGGCAAGGACGTTGCTCTTGCCTCTGCTATCTTGGCAGCCACTCCCAGAGAAGGCGCCAGAGTCGTCAGCAAGCTTCTCGATTCAGCTGTCGCTAACGCTGAATATGCAGCGAGCGAGCGTGATATGGACATCGACACCACGAAGCTTTTCGTGGAAGAGGCGTTTGCCAGCCAGGGTCCTACTTTGAAAAGAATCCGCCCCCGTTCTCAGGGCCGCGCGGACAGAATTTTGAAGAGAACTTGCCACATCACGATTATTCTGAATGAGAGATAAGGAGGAGACTCATGGGTCAGAAAGTCAATCCGAACGGACTGAGAGTCGGTGTTATTAAAGACTGGAATACCAAGTGGTATGCCAGCTCCAAGGAATTCGGAGATCTCCTGGTTGAGGATTACAAGATCCGTAACTACCTGAAGGAAAAGCTGTACAACGCAGGGATTTCCAAGATTGAGATCGAGCGAGCGGCCGGAAGAATCAAGATTGTGATTCTCACCGCAAAGCCCGGTGTGATCATCGGTAAGGAAGCCGCCGGCGTCATGGCGCTCAAGGAAGAGCTCACCAAGATGACTGACGCGAAGGTTTCCCTGAATATCGTCGAAGTCAAGCGTCCTGAGCGCGATGCTCAGCTCGTTGCCGAGAACATTGCCAAGCAGCTGGAGGACCGTGTGTCTTTCCGCCGCGCGATGAAGCAGGTGATGGGTCGTGCCATGAAGGCCGGCGCCAAGGGCATCAAGACGGCCGTCGGCGGACGTGTCGGTGGTGCTGAAATTGCTCGTGACGAGTCTTACAACGAAGGTGTTCTGCCGCTGCAGACGCTGCGTGCGAACATCGACTACGGTTTTGCCGAAGCCAACACTGCCTATGGCAAGCTTGGCGTCAAGGTCTGGATTAACCATGGTGAAATCCTTCCTGTTAAGGCAAAGAAAGAAGGGAGCGATAACTAATGTTAATGCCGAAGAGAGTTAAGCATCGTAAGCAGTTCAGAGGCAGCATGGCCGGCAAGGCAATGCGCGGCAACAGAATCTCTTACGGTGATTTCGGTCTGGTGGCTACTTCTCCCGCCTGGGTTAAATCCAATCAGATCGAGGCAGCCCGTGTTGCCATTACCCGTTATGTAAAACGTGGCGGTAAAGTCTGGATCAAAATTTTCCCGGACAAGCCCATTACCGCAAAACCTGCTGAAACCCGAATGGGTTCCGGTAAAGGCTCGGTGGAATACTGGGTTTCTGTTGTGAAGCCCGGCCGTGTTCTGTTCGAGATTTCCGGAGTCGATGAAGCGACCGCTCGTGAAGCCCTTCGCCTTGCCAGCTACAAGCTGCCCTGCAAGACCAAGATTGTTTCCCGTGAAGAGTTAGACGCCATCGTCGATGCACGCGGTTGATTCTCAAATCTGAAAGAGGATGGTGAACACAAGTGAAGAAGACCGAATTTGTTAAAGGATTAAACGCAAAGACCGAAGAGCAGCTTCAGGCTGAACTGGTCTCTGCCAAGAAAGAGTTATTCAATCTCCGTTTTCAGAATGCCACCAATCAGCTGAACAACACCGCGAGAATCAAGGAAGTTCGTAAGAACATCGCCCGGATTCAGACGGCCTTGACTCAGAAGCAGGCTCAGTAATAACGGATGAGGAGGAATTTGTTTTGGAAGAAAGAAATTTAAGAAAGACCTTAGTTGGCCTTGTCTCCAGTGACAAGATGGATAAAACGGTTGTCGTGACCGTTGTCAACAATGTCAAGCATCCGAGTTACGGAAAGATTGTGAAGAGAACCTACACGCTGAAGGCTCATGACGAGAACAACGAGTGCCATATCGGTGACCGCGTTCGTGTTATGGAGACCAGACCTCTGTCCAAGGACAAGAGATGGCGCGTGGTCGAAATCGTCGAAAAGGCAAAATAATTCTTAGGAGGTTGTCCTTACATGTTACAGCAAGAAAGTAGGCTGAACGTCGCTGACAATACCGGTGCCAAGGAGCTCCTTGTCATCCGTGCGATGGGCGGTTCAACCCGTAAATATGCCGCTGTGGGTGATATCGTAGTGTGTGCGGTCAAAGAAGCAACACCCGGCGGAGTTGTAAAAAAAGGTGACGTTGTGAAGGCTGTTATTGTCAGAACCAAGCGCCCGATCCGTCGCAAGGACGGCAGCTATATTCGTTTCGACGAGAACGCGGCCGTTATTATCAAAGATGATTTGAATCCCACCGGAACCCGTATCTTCGGGCCCGTTGCCAGAGAGCTTCGTGAGAAGAAATTCATGAGAATTCTTTCTCTGGCTCCTGAAGTGCTGTAAGGAGGAAAAGCAAAATGGCAAAGATGAAAATTAAGAAGGGTGACACCGTTCGCGTGATCACCGGCAAGGATAAGGGCAAGGAAGGCAAGGTCCTCGCGGTTGACAAGGAAAACCAGAGAGTGATCGTGGAAGGCGCGAACCTGGCCACCAAGCACACCAAGGCCAACGGAGCCAACCAGGGCGGTATCAACCATCAGGAAGCTCCGATTCATGTATCTAATGTTATGCTCGTTCAGGACGGCAAACCGACCCGTATCGGCATCAAGGTTGAGACCAAGACCGTGGACGGTAAAGAAAAAGTAGTTCGCACCCGTTTCGCCAAGGCGACCGGCAAGGCGATCGACTGATAGGAGGAATTTGCTTTGAGTAGCCGAATGAAAGAAAACTATAAGAACAACATCGCACCGGCGCTGATGAAGAAATTCAATTACTCGAACCCGATGGAAGTTCCGAAGCTGGACAAGATCGTCATCAACATGGGTGTTGGCGAAGCTAAGGATAATCCGAAGGCTCTGGAAGGCGCTGTGAACGATATGACCATCATCTCCGGCCAGAAGCCGGTGATCACCAAGGCTAAAAAGTCCATCGCGAACTTCAAGGTTCGTGAAGGCATGCAGATTGGCTGCAAGGTTACCCTTCGCGGTGACAAGATGTACGATTTCGCGGATCGTCTGATCTCCCTGGCTCTGCCTCGTGTTCGTGACTTCCGTGGCGTTTCTGCTGACTCCTTTGACGGCCGCGGCAACTATGCCCTGGGCATCAAGGAACAGCTGATCTTCCCGGAAATCAGTTACGACAAGATCGACAAGGTCCGTGGTATGGACATCATTTTTGTAACGACTGCCAAGACCGATGAGGAAGCAAAGGAACTGCTTGCTCTGATGGGAATGCCTTTTGTGAAATAAGTGACTTTTTAGGAGGAGTATTCCATGGCGAAAACATCCATGAAGATTAAACAGCAGCGTGATCCGAAGTTCTCCACGAGAGCTTACACCCGCTGCAAGATTTGCGGTCGTCCGCATTCCGTGCTTCGCAAGTACGGCATCTGCCGTATCTGCTTCCGTGAACTCGCTTACAAGGGCGAAATTCCGGGTGTTAAGAAAGCAAGCTGGTAAGATTTTTAGGAGGTATATCAGATATGATGAGTGATCCCATTGCCGATATGCTGACTCGCATCCGTAACGGAAACATCGCGAAGCATGACTTTGTCGACGTTCCTTATTCCAAGGAGAAAGCGGCAATCGTTGACATCCTGCTGAAGGAAGGATACATCAAGAAGCAGGAAGTCCTCAAAGATGGCAATTTCAAGACTATCAGAATTACGTTAAAGTACGGAAAGGACAAGAGCGAGAAGGTCATTTCCGGAATCAAGAGAATCTCAAAGCCCGGTCTTCGGGTCTATGCCGGCAAGGACGAGCTGCCCCAGGTTCTGGGCGGTTACGGCACTGCCATCATCTCTACCAACAAGGGTGTCTTAACCGACAAAGAAGCTCGTAAAGAGGGAGTCGGCGGAGAAGTTATCGCCTTCGTCTGGTAATCAAAGTAAACTTAGGAGGATAAGAAGCATGTCTCGAATCGGGAAAATGCCTGTTGTGATTCCGTCCGGCGTTGAAGTGAAACTGGATGAAGCTACCAACACCCTGACCGTCAAAGGTCCGAAAGGTGAACTGAGCAAGCAGTTTTCTTCCGCTATGACGATCAAGCAGGAAGACGGACATATCACCGTTGAACGTCCGAATGACAATAAGGAAAACAGAGCGCTTCACGGCCTGACCCGTGCGCTCATCCACAACATGGTAACGGGTGTCAGCACCGGTTATCAGAAGACCCTCAAGATTACGGGTGTCGGCTACCGTGCCGCTAAGCAGGGCAAGACCCTGAACCTTTCTCTTGGTTACTCCCATCCGGTAACGATGGAAGATCCCGAAGGCATCGAAACCGAGTGCCCGGATCAGACCACGATTATCGTCAAGGGTATCGACAAGGAGAAGGTTGGTCAGCACGCTGCCAATATCCGTGAGAAGAGAGGACCGGAACCCTACAAGGGCAAGGGTATCAGATACGAGAACGAGGTCATCCGCCGTAAGGTTGGTAAGACCGGTAAATAAGGAGAGGAGACAAAATGGTTAAGAAAGCTTACAGCAACCGTGTTCAGAAGCATTACAGAATGCGTAAGAACATCAGCGGAACCACTGAGCGTCCCCGCCTTAGCGTTTTCCGCAGCAATAAACACATTTATGCCCAGATTATCGATGACACCAAGGGTGTGACCCTTGTGAGCGCGTCCACCCTGGATGCCGAGGTCAAAGATAAGGTCGAGTACACCGATACGGTTGAAGCTGCGAAGGCCGTTGGTGAACTGGTTGCCAAACGTGCCCAGGAAAAGGGAGTTGAAGCGGTTGTTTTCGATCGCGGAGGATTCCTCTATCATGGAAAAATCCAGGCTCTTGCCGATGCGGCCAGAGAAGCCGGACTGCAGTTTTAATTTTCGGAGGCGTATGAATGAATAATAACAGAATCGATCCCAATTCTCTGGGAGAACTCGAGTCCAAGGTTGTTACCATCAAACGTGTTACCAAGGTTGTTAAGGGTGGTAAGAACATGAAGTTCACCGCGCTGGTAGTTGTCGGTGACAAGAACGGACATGTCGGCTTCGGTCTTGGCAAGTCTCTGGAAATTCCGGAAGCCATCCGCAAGGGTGAGGAAGCGGCCAAGAAGAGCATGATCACTGTTCCGAGAAATGAAGCAAATTCCATTCCTTACTCCGTTAAGGGAGTTAAGGGCAGAGCACAGGTGCTTCTGATGACCGCTCAGGAAGGTACCGGTATCATCGCCGGCGGCCCTGCGCGTGCCGTTCTGGAGCTGGCCGGAATTCAGAACATCCGTACCAAGTCCCTGAGCTCCAACAACAAAAATAACGTGGTTGCCGCGACGGTCGAAGGCCTTAAGAGCCTGTACACCCCGGAAGAGATTGCCAGAAAGCGTGGCAAGACGGTAGCCGAGATTTTAGGCTAAGGAGGGTTTTTAGATCATGGCTAAACTGAAGATCACTCTGGTCAAATCCCCCATCAGCGCTATTCCGAAGCACAGAAAGACGGTAGAAGCGCTTGGCCTTCACAAGACCGGCAGAAGCGTTGTTCAGCCGGACAACGATGCGATTCGCGGTATGGTTACCTCGATTCGTCATCTCGTGAAGGTAGAGGAAATCGAGGAGTAAGAGGAGATTTAAGATGAACTTAAATGATTTAAAGCCGGTGGAAGGCTCCAAAAAGAGCGCTTACAGAAAAGGCCGCGGCGACGCTTCCGGAAACGGTAAGAGCGGCGGACGCGGTGAGAACGGCCAGAAGGCCCGCAGCGGCGGCGGTGTCCGCCAGGGCTTTGAAGGCGGTCAGATGCCTCTGTACCGCAGACTTCCGAAGCGCGGTATCAAGAAGAAGACGCATCGTAATTTTGTCGAAATCGTGTCCATCAACGTGGATCGCCTGAACGTCTTTGAGGACGGCCAGACGGTTGACGAGGCGGCGCTGGTCGCTGCCGGCGTTATCTCTAACGCCAAGGACGGTGTTAAGATCCTCGGTAAAGGGGAGCTGACAAAGAAGCTGAATGTGAAAGTCGGACGTTATTCCGAAAGCGCGAAGGAAAAGATCGCTGCTGCCGGTGGTACCTGCGAGTAATCACACGCTTCCAAGCTTACTTTAAAGAGGAGGGCACCTAACATTGTTCGATACGATTAAAAACATTTTCAAAATAGAAGATCTGCGCAAGCGAATCATCTATACGTTGCTGATGTTGGCCCTTGTACGTCTGGGTTCGCTCATTCCGAGCCCGCTCATGGACGCGACCGTTGTTCAGACCTATTTCCAGTCTGCCAACAACGTGCTGGCTCTGTTCGACATTATGTCCGGCAGCGCGTTCTCCCAGATGAACCTTTTCGCGATGGGTATCACGCCCTACATTAACTCTTCCATTATCATCAGCCTTCTGACAGTTGCGATTCCGAAGCTGCAGGAGCTGCAGGAAGACGGCGAAAGCGGGCGCAAAAAGCTCACCCAGTACACTCGTCTTCTGACGGTGGTCCTGGCACTTATCCAGTCATTTGGTATTTCCTTCGGACTTCGTTCCGTGTTTACCAATGATCTGGGGACCGTATGGTCCATTATCGTTTCCATGGCGGTGTTCACCGGCG
>Ga0065709_1029633_pt1 | contig 15024 bp, 15 predicted proteins | sample Hoacrofraction14_2_FD_59096 | JGI IMG/M metagenome (GOLD analysis project Ga0065709, IMG submission 59096) | Hoatzin crop microbial communities from Cojedes, Venezuela, sample from fiber fraction 14 v1 | ecosystem: Host-associated > Birds > Digestive system > Esophagus > Crop | place: Venezuela...
CCGCCACTACGACGGTGGCCTTGCCCTGCGTGCGCAGTGCCTCCAGCGCGGCCGTCACCTCGGGCGGCACGTCGCAGCCGCCCGCGGCCACAAACGCCTCGCTGCCGCAGCGCAGCTCGCGGCCGCCCGCGCTTCCGCTCACGCCGCCGCCCGGCTCCATGCGGAAGCCCTCGCACTCCCCCGCCTCGATGCCAGCGTCACGCGCGTGGCTGACGATGGCACGTCCCAGCGGGTGCTCGCTTCGTGCCTCGACCGAGGCCGCCGCGGCAAGCACGTCCCTCTCGCCCAGGCCGTCACGGGCGGGAACCACGCCGCTCACGGCAAGGGTGCCCTGCGTGAGGGTGCCCGTCTTGTCAAACGCCACGACGTCCGCCTTGCCCATGAGCTCGAGCGCCTCGCCCGACTTCACGATGACGCCGCGGGCCGTGGCCTGGCCAATGGCCGCCATGACGGCGGTGGGCGTGGCCAGCACCAGCGCGCACGGGCAGAAGACCACCATCACGGTGACGCCGCGCACGATGTCTCCCGTGGCCAGGTAGGCGATGACGGCGATGGCAAGCGCCGCCGGCACCAGGATGGACGCCGCCCTGTCGGCGATGCGCTCGGTAGGGGCCTTGGCCTCTTGCGCCTCGCGCACCAGCGCGATCATGCGTGAAAGCGAGCTGTCCTCGCCCACCTTGGCGGCACGCACGTCAACCGATCCGTAGCAGTTGACGGTGCCGCAGAAGACCTCATCGCCTGCGGCCTTGTCCTTGGGGAGCGACTCGCCCGTCACGAGCGACTGGTCAACCGAGGTGGCGCCCGCGACCACGGTGCCGTCCACGGGGATGCGCTCACCCGGCAGCACGCGCACCACGTCGCCCACCGCGATCTGCGCGGCGTCCACCATGCGCTCCTCGCCGCCCGTGACGACGCGCCCCTGCGTGGGGGCAAGCTCCACCAGGCGGCGCAGGCCCTGCCGCGCGCGATTGGTGGTCGCGTCCTCCAGAAGCGCGCCCAGCGCCATGATGAAGGCCACCTCGCCCGCGGCAAACAGGTCGCCGATGGCGATGGCGGCAAGCATCGCCAGCATTTGGCCGCATGAAGGTTGCCTTCGACGTGAGCCTGGTGGTGGTGTCGGTGGTGCTGGGCCTGGCGTTCTTGGGCGGCGTCGAGGGCGTGCGCGAGGGCACCGTCGCCGCGGCGCTCCTGGTGGGCACCATCGCCCGCTGGCTCTGCGGCGTGTGCTACCGCCACATCCCCGGCCTGGGCGCGCGGTAGGCCGCCCCACTACCCCCGAGCGATCGCTGCCAGCGCCATGGGAGCGGCGGTCATGAACCAGCAGGTGAAGAGGTGCGGCTCGGCAATCAGATGCCGTGCGACCTCGTCGATGGGCACCCATTCCACAGCATCGGCCTCCTCGGGGTTGGGCGCCACGTCGCCCGTCCACTCCCCCACCAGCACGTGGTCGTACTCGAACTCGACGAGGCCGTTGTCAAACTCGTTGCGATAGACAAAGCTCCCCACCTCGCGGCAGCTGCACCCCACCACGCCCAGCTCCTCCTCAAGGCGGCGCGGCACGGCGTCTGCCAGCTCTTCTCCCCAACGCGGATGAGAGCAGCACGAGTTGGTCCAGAGCCCGCCCGAATGGTACTTGCCCTGGGCACGCCGCTGCAGCAGCACCTCGCCGTCGCGATACAAAAACACCGAGAAGGCCCGGTGCAGCATCGCGTCCGTGTGGCACTCGAGCTTGGAGGCGTGGCCTATGGGCTGGTCAAACAGGTTGACGAGGATGAGTTCGTCAGAAGCGGCAGGGTCGTTCATGGCTCCCCCAAGAGTCCGGTGGGCAGGTCTTCCCCGCCATTGTACGGCGAGAGGGGCTGCGGCCACACCGTCGTGACCGCAGCGACTTGCTAGGATGGGCCCAGGGAGCACGCACAGATTGGAGCACGCATGAAGACAGTCGTTCTCTTCTCGTCAAAGCACCATGGCAACACGCGAAAGCTGCTCGAAGCCATGCAGGCGGCAGATGCCAATCTGGCGTTGGTCGACGTGCAAGGCGCTGCCGACGCCGACTACTCGGACTTCGATCGCGTGGGCCTGGCCTCGGGCGTCTACGCCGGAAAGCCCGACCGCACGCTGCTTGCCTATGCGGAGCGCGACCTGCCCGAGGGCAAGCCAGTCTTCTTTGTGCTCACCAGCAGCATGTGCTCAGACGGATTCTTCAAGCCGTTCGCAGCCCTCGCCATCCAGAAGGGCTGCACCGAGCTCGGACGCTTCCAGTGTATGGGCTATAACACCTTTGGCCCCTTCAAGCTCGTGAGCGGCGTGGGCAAGGGCCACCCCACCGACGAGGACCTTGCCAATGCTGTGACGTTCTACCAGGGGCTGCCGGGATAGGCAGGCGGATCGAGAACCGGACGCACTAAGAACAGCCCATGCTCGCAGACGGGAGCATGGGCTGTAGAGCAACGCGTTGCTGTGGTGGTTGCGCCTACTCCTGAGGCGTCACAAAGTGCTCGCGGGCAAAGGTCAGGTCCTGCACGTACTCGAGCGTGCCCACGTAGGTGCCGTCCGCGTCGCGCACGGCCAGGTAGCGCACCAGCACGTCGTGGCCGCCCTTGTTGTGCCAGACGTCAAACGAGCTCTCCTCGCCATCGCGGAAGCTCTGGATGAGCTGACGCACGATGGCCTCGACCTTGGGCGGATGGCAGCTGAAGACCTCGCGGTCAAGCGCCATCGACGGGCGCTTGAAGTACTTCTCGCCCTCGTTGAAGTAGCGGTTCATGTTGTCGGAGTCCACAAAGGTGATCTCGCCCGGAATGGTGTTGAGAAGGGCTGTGAGCTGCGCCACCGTCATATGGCCGGAGGGCAGGACGACCTCGTCGGCTGTCGCTGCCTCGGGCTGTGCAGCCGTGGCAGCGCCGCCCTTCCACGCCGGCACCTCGTCGATGAGGCAGAGGTCGTAGTCGCCAAGGTCGCGTGCCAGCTGGTCCCACTCGGCCTCGGTGAAGTTGGTCGCGCAGAGCGGAAAGAGGATGTTCTCCTCCTTGAAGACCATCTCGTCCACGCGGTTGAGCACGGCGTCCATGCGCTCGTGCCAGTCGGCTGCGGAGGGAGCCGCCGCCAGCGCGCGCATCTCCTCGCGGATCTCGATGTCGACGGTCCACATAACGTCCGAGGGACCGCTGATGCCATAGCGCGTCTTGAGGAGCGGCATCAGCAGGTCGCCCTTCTTGCGGTAGTGGCCGGCCACGGCACGGAGGGTCTGCAGCTCGTCGAGGGCCTTGGCGTCATCACCTGCGGCCAGCGCCTCGCGCACGCGCGCCACCTGCGCCGTGACGGCCTCGTTCTCCAGATGGAAGACGTTGAGGGGATGGCCCGGCACGGCCTCGAGCGCCGCCGCCGTGGCCTCGCCTTTGGCGGCGCTGGCGTGGATCTGCTCGTGCTCGAGCGCGGCCTCCTGCTGCTGCAGCTGTGCCTCGGCGCGCTCGAGGGCGGACGAGATCCTTGCCTGCCCGGCCTCCTCGCTCGCTCGCAGTGAGTCTCCCGTCATGCCATGGAAGAGCGCCGAATGCACGTCGCAGAGGCGCGTGACGTCGTCGAGCGGCGCGCCCTCAGCCAGCAGCTGCTGCTCGGCGTCCATGATCTCGGAGGCGTCCACGTCCTGGAACTCCTCCACGAACTCCGCGCGCACCGACTCGAGGCTCTCACCCTCGGTGAGGCGGCGCACATACCCCTTGAGCTGCTCGGTGCGGGACGGCTGGGCCTCGACGGCCGCGGGCTCGGCAGTCGATGCGGGCTCTGGCTTGCTGACGCCCTCCTCGATCTTCTCAATCTGCTCGACCTGCTCGCCCTTCTCGGCGTACTTGCCCTTCTTCGCCTTCTTCTGCTTCTTGTCCTTATTGGACTTCTTCTTGCCCTTCTCGCCCTTGTCCTTCTTGTCCTTCTTGTCCTTCTTGGACTTCTTGTCGTTCTTGTCGCCCTTGGCCGGCTCATTCGTGCCTTCGACGCACGTGAAGCCGGCTGCCTCGAGCTGCGCCACGACATCGGCAAGCTCGAAGCCCTTGACGGCGCAGCCCTTGGGGATGGTCATGACGCGGCCGACGGTCTTGAGCGCGGCGGGCTTGGCGATGTCGGTGAAGCCGATCTGCTTCATGACGTCCTTAAGCTCGGGGTGCTTCTTCACCAGGTCATGTACGGTCATGCTCAGGTCGATCTTCTTTGCCATAGGGCCCTCCTTGGGTCGTTCTTCTCCCTTAACCACCCAGAGGGTACCAGTCTGGAAGAGCACTTCCTGTTGCCATGGCACCACCTTCCCGTATGTGCGCCTCTTGGTCGGCAGATGACCAGATGGTTACGAAACCAATTCATTTAGATTCTTACATTGACTTATTTTGATTCGTTCGTAATCTTTAAATACGCCTAACGAACGTAGAAGGGAGACCGCAATGGAGAACGCAATCGACAATCGCCAGATCCTGAGGGACAAGGTCGCCGTCATCACCGGCGCGGCGTCCGGCATCGGCAAGGAGACCACCGTCACCTTCCTCGCCGAGGGTGCAAAGGTCGTCGCAGCCGACATCAACGCCGAGGCGCTCGAGGCCCTGACCGGCGAGCTTGCCGGCTACGGCGACGCCCTCAGGACCTTCCAGGTCAACACCGCCGTCCGCGAGCAGGTTGAGGCCATGATTGACTACGCCGTGAGCGAGTTTGGCAAGATGGACGTCATCTACAACAACGCCGGCGTCATGGATGGCATGGTGCCCGTGGCCGAGCTCGACGACGCCACCTGGGACCGCGTCATGAGCATCAACACCAACGGCGTCATGTACGCCTGCCGCAAGGCCGTGCAGTACTTCCTCGAGCGTGGCGAGGGCGGCGTCATCCTCAACACCGCGTCGCTCGGCGGACTGCGCGGCGGTCGTGCCGGCTTTGCCTACACCGCCTCCAAGCACGCTGTGGTGGGCATGACCAAGAACATCGCGTTCATGTACGGCACCGACGGCATCCGCTGCAACGCCATCTGTCCCGGCGGAGTGGCCACCAACGTGGGTCTGGGCATGAAGACGCCCAGCGAGCGCGGCCTCATGAAGACCATGCCCGGCGTCAAGATGATGGACCGCGTAGGCGACCCCAAGGAGATCGCGTCCGCGGCCGTCTGGCTCGCGAGTGACAGTGCGTCCTTCGTCAACGGCGAGTCCATCGCCATCGATGGCGGCTGGAGCGCGTTCTAGGCAGGCGCGGCAGATAGAGCCACAAAAGAGGGCGCCCCATCAGACGATGGGGCGCCCTTGCGTTACAGAAGCGGCGCCAAGCTACTCGGCAGCCTCCTCGGCGGCATCAGTTGCCTCGGCTGCCTGAGCAGGCATCTCGGGCGGAGCCATGGGGTTGCCGTTCTCGTCGGTGGGAGGCGGGCCCATGGGAGGACGGCCACCAGCGGGAGGCGGGCCCATCGGGGCCTGGCCGTCACCAGGAGGCGGGCCCATCGGGGGACGGCCACCCTGCGGGGGAGCCATCGGATTGCCGTTCTCGTCCTTGGGGGGCTCGGGCGGCTGAGGCATGGTGCCCTCGGCGGCGTCGGCGACCTCCTCTGCGGTCTCCTCGACGTTGAGCTCTTCGTCTGCCATAGTAAAGCTCCTCTCTGATGTCGCGCATCAATCGGGGACGGACAAGCCGTTCGTCCTTTGGAACAAATTCACTGTAGCACGGTGGAGTTTGGCCCAATGTTTCCGGCACGAGTCCATTCGCCAGTGGTGGGAGCATCCTCTCAGGCTTTTCTCAGAAAGCAAGAGAATGCCTGTTCAGAGGCTTGTCTGCCGAAAATTCGCCAATGGGCTACCATGGTCGGCATGGACACGACCGCAGAACACCTCCTCGACGTGCTTGCCGGCACGCACTCGCTTCCCCTCGAGGGCTACCAGGCCCTCGTGGAGGGCTTTTCGCCAGACCTGGCGAAGCGTGCCGCGTCGCTTGCCGCGCCCCTGCGGCAGAGCATCTATGGCACCGACGTCTTTGCGCGCGGGCTCATCGAGGTGTCCAACCACTGCAAGAACGGCTGCCTCTACTGCGGCATCAGGGCGAGCAACGCCTCTGCCACGCGCTACCGCCTGATGCCCGAGCAGATCCTGGCCACTGCCGACGAGGCGTGGCGCCTGGGCCTCAGGACCTTCGTGCTGCAGGGCGGTGAGGACCCATGGTTCACCGACGAGCGCCTCTGTGCCATCGTGGCCGCGCTCAAGGAGGCGCATCCTGGCTGCGCCGTGACGCTCTCGCTGGGAGAACGGTCGCGAGAGAGCTACCAGGCGCTCTTTGACGCGGGCGCCGACCGTTACCTGCTGCGCCACGAGACGGCGACCAAAGAGCACTACGAGCGGCTGCACCCAGAGGCGATGTCCTTCGACAACCGCATGCGGTGCCTGCGCAACCTCAAGCAGGTCGGCTATGTTGTGGGCTGTGGCTTCATGGTGGGCTCACCTGGTCAGACGGCGGCACACCTTGCCCGCGACCTCAAGTTCGTGGAGGAGTTCCAGCCGCACATGTGCGGCATCGGGCCCTTCATTCCCCACCACGCCACGCCCTTCGCAGGCGAGCCGGCGGGCAGCGTGGAGCTCACCTGCTACCTACTGAGCCTCATCCGCCTTGCCGTGCCGCACGTGCTCCTTCCTGCCACCACGGCCCTGGGTACCCTTGACCCGGAGGGCCGTGAGAAGGGCATCCTGGCCGGCGCGAACGTGGTCATGCCCAACGTGACGCCGCCCGAGGACCGCGCCAACTACGAGCTCTACGACAACAAGGCAAACGCCGGCGACGACGCCGCGTCCGGCATGGGCGAACTGCGCGCCCGCATGGAGCGCATCGGCTACCGCCTCGTGGTCGACCGCGGCGACCCCAAGTAGGGGCTACTCGCTCGCTTTGCTTTAACCCGACATTTATCCCGACATGTATCCCGACATCGGGTTTGTCGGCGGCATCCACTAATCGCGAAAATCGCAACGCGCTGAGAGGCGATATTTGGCGTTGAAATCCGAAGGCTGGACCCAGAGTCCAGTGAGTCCCGGGGCGCCCGAAGTGCCAATACTCCACCGGTCCGGTATCGAGCCTCGCAAACGTATGCGATGACCTGCGCTTCCACGGGTGCCCATACGGGCCCTGTGGAAGAGTGAGACCATTTTGCACTATGCATGACCTGCGAGTTTCCGAGTGCCCTTACGCACGATACCTCGCTTTTGCTCTCAAAAAACCATAGCACAAAGAGCCGATTTTCCTCATTTTGAAAATCAGCAACTGGGCTTTTGTGATTCTGCCGCAAATTTGTGCTATGGATTTTGAGAACCCGTGCTCACATCCACCCACAAAACGGCCCGGGCCGGCAACCGCCGACCCGGGCCGCATGTGTGCTTGCCACGCTCCCCTACAGGTTGAGCGCGCCGCGCAGAAGCGTCTCGGCCACCGCCTCGCGGTCGACCACGCGCCCCCAGGTAGGGACTACGCTCTCAAGTTTATGCGCATGCGGAGGGCGATATCGGGCCTCGTATGATCAGAAAGAAGTTAACGTTGCGCGCGCACCCTCGCCCCAACGCAAAACGGGCCTAGGACAAGGAGTCCCAGGCCCCATAGCGTCACGCGTCCGAAGCGTGACGCTACAGCTGACCAGTCACCGCGCTCCAGATGAACCAGGCAACGTACACGAGCACCATCATCACAATGCCCATGATGGGGTACGCAACCCAGCGCCTGTCCTTGCCCATGCGCCAGAGCACGATGGAGAGGATGGCCCCACCCAACGGGAAGATGTAGCCAAAGACAATCTCGGCCAGGCCGACGAGCTGGCCCTTGAGGTCCATCGCGAAGAAGTCTGCCAGTGCTTGGCGAATCGTGGAGAGGATTGCGGTCATCACGCTTCCAATCTGTAGTGGTCTGTAGGCGGGTGAAGAAGGAGGGGCCGACGCACCAACGGAGGGCGCGCCGGCCCTGGGAAGAGGACTAGCTCAGCTCGGGCCAGTAGTCCTTGTTGGCTTCGATGTAGTCGTCGAGCAGCTCGCGCGCCACATCGCGGTCGTTCACCAGGCGGTTGAGCGTAAGCGCATCCCAAGCCTTGGCGTAGCTGCCCTCGAGGCAGGCGTCCACCGTGAGCTTCTCGTAGGCAAACTGGTTCTCCATGAGGCCCTTCTGGAAGGTGGGGATGTTGCCCATGGCCAGCGGCTCGAGACCGTTCACGGTGGCATGGCACGGAACCTCGACCATCATGCCCTCCGAGACGTTATCCACCGCACCGTGGTTCTCGACCATGCACAGGAACACCTCGCCGGTATTGTGCGAGAGCGCGTAGGCGAGGTCAACGATGTACGTGGCGTGACCGTCATCCTTGTTGCCGATCTCGGGCTCGTATTCGGTACCCTTGAGCTTGCCCGCCGCGGCGACGGCATCGAGCATCTCGAAGGTTTCCCTCTCGTTGCCGTCCATGACCTCGTTGGCACGTGTGTACTCGGGGTTCTCCTCAGCCAGCATGTGGCGCGGATACAGGTAGTACTGGAAGTAGGTGCTCGGCGTGAGGCCGTCATTGCACTCGGAGATCATCTTGTACATGAAGCGGAAGGTCTGTGCCCAGCTGTGGTCCAAGCCATGGTCATCAGACTCGTCCGGCGTGATCTTGGAGAAGGTCTCGCGGATGAGCGGCAGGTAGTCCTCGCCTGTGGCCTTGTCGTACACGTGGGTGAACCAGCCGAAGTGGTTCAGCCCATAATAGCGGGCCTCGAGCTCGCTCGGGTCCTTGCCCAGGACCTGCGCGTAGATGGCCATGATGCCCACCGGCATGTCGCAGATGTTGACGATGCGATTGTCGCCGGGGAAGACGCGCTTGGTGGCCTCAGCCACGATGGCCGCGGGGTTGGAGTAGTTTAGCACCCATGCCTCGGGCGAGTACTTGCGAATGTCGCGGATGATGTCGCACACGGCGGGCACGGAGCGCATGCCGTAGGCGAAGCCACCGGCGCCACAGGTCTCCTGGCCGATGCATCCGTGACGCAGGGCAATCTTCTCGTCAGACTCGCGCATCTTGAGGCGACCGGCGCGGATCTGCATCATGGCGAAGTCGATGCCGGTGAACGCCGTCTCGGGATCGCAGGTCTCCACGATCTCGCAGCTGGGATAGTACTCGCGCATGAGGATGCGGGCATACTCGGCCACCTTGTGCTGGCGCTCGTACTCGTTGTCGTAGAGCACGACGCGCTCGAGCGGAAAGCGTCCGCTCTCGGCGACCATCATGCGCAGGATGCCTGGTGTGTAGCGCGAACCCGCGCCGACGATGCATATCGAGAAGTTCTTCTTAGGGTCAAACATGGTGAGACACTCCCTTTTTTCCTTGCTTGGTTTCTCCTACATGGGATGCGGCAAAGCAGCTACTCGACGTTTCCCAGTGCGGAGTTGAGCGCGTTGCAGACGTCGTCGACCTTCATGCCCACGATGATCTGCACGTTGTTGTCCTTCTTCACGATGCCGGAGTTCTTGAAGCGGTTGATCTTGTCGTCGTCGACAAGGGACATGTCACGCACGCCCACGCGCAGGCGGGTGATGCAGTTCTCCACGTCGACGATGTTGGAAGCACCGCCGAGGCCCTCGACCACGTCCTTGATGTCGCCGAGCGCAGCCACGCCCGTGGCGCCGGCCACTGCGCCTACGCCGGTCTCCTGGAAGTCGTCCTCACGACCGGGCGTCTTGAGGTCGAACTTCTCGATGATGAACTTGAAGCAGATGAACCAGACGCCGATGGCAATGATGCCGAAGATGAAGCACACGTACCACTTGGTGAGGCTGGCGGGGACGGCAATGATGTAGGGAATCGCCTCGATGATGCCACCATAGAAGTCCATGCGGAAGCCGAACATGATGATGAGCACCTGGAACAGGCCGTCAAGCACGGAGTGGACGAGCCACAGCAGCGGCGAGACGAACAGGAACAAGAACTCGAAGGGCTCGGTGATGCCAGCGAGGACAGCAACAAGCACGGCCGGGATGAGCATGCTGCGGACGTCGGCCTTGCGCTCGGGGCGGGCGGTGTTGATGAACGCGAGCATGGCACCGATGCTGCCGAAGATCTTGGAGAAGCCGAAGACCTGGTACTTGATGGACTCGTCGAGTGCCGTGATGGTGCCGATGTTGCCCAGCTCGGCGGCCCAGATGAGGGCGGAGCCCGAGTAGGTCTCGCCCGCGATAGTGGCAGTGCCACCGATGGCGGAGTACATGAAGGGCATGTACACAAGGTGATGCAGGCCGGTCGGGATCAGGAAGCGGTTGAGGAAGCCGTAGATGAAGAGTCCCAGGTAGCCGGTGGAGGCGATGACACCCGTGAGCGCCGAGATCGCATTCGAAACGACGGGCCACACATAGCACATGACGATGCCCAGCGCGATGGACGCGAGGATGGAGACGAGGCCGGCGAAGCGTGCGCCGCCATAGAGACGCATGGCGTCAGGCAGCTGCGTGTCGCTGAACTTGTTGAAGATCCAACCGTTGATGCAGCCGAGCAGGATGCCCAGGAACACGCCCATGTCAACGACCTGCTGACCCAAGACGAGAGCCTGACCGGTGCCGGTGAGGTCATCAGCCTCGATGAGCATGCCATTGTTGCCGAGCCAGAGGTTGTTGGCGTACAGGAACACGAGGAACGAGATGATGGAGATGATGGCGGCATCGGCCTTCTTGCCCTTGGCAAAGATCGTGGTGAGACCGACGCACAGGATGACACTCAGGTTGGAGATGCCAGCCAGAATGAAGATGTAGAACAGGTAGGTCGCGAAGCCCGAGATGGCGGCAGGCATGATGTCCATCATGAAGATGACCGAAATGGCCATCAGGATGCCGATGACCGCAAGGTACAGGATGGGCTGCACCATTGCTCCGGAGAACCTCTTCATGGTTCCGGAAAACTTGGAACTCATAGCATTCCCTCTCTCTGTTGATGATTGAGCCGTGCTGTGGCAGGGGCCCATCTGCCGACAACCATCGGTATAGCTGTCGACAAGAGACCCGGGACATGCGAACCCAACTTCATGAAATCTGTTCCGTATTTGTGACCTTGTTCCGCCACAATGGGGACAACAATAGTAGTTGTCGACGGGCGAGCAAGTGGAGGAGCTTCGTGGAGCGGCTCACGCAGACGGACCGCGCAATCATCGTGGCCATTAACTACCACCTTACGAGAGGCGAGCGCATAGGAATAGCACAGGTCGCCGAGGAGTGTTGCGTGGCCAAGAGCACCGTGGTCAAGGCCACGAAGAAGCTTGGCTACCTGGGCTTCTCGGATGCCGTGCGCAAGCTGCACGAGCAACCGGCGAGCGAGCTCGATGAGAACCTCCTTGCCACCGACATCGTGGACGGCGACCTGCTCGAGGAGTCCGAACGCATCGCTCGCATGCTCTGGAAGCATCGGAACTCCAAAAACATCATCGGCTCCAGTGAACACGGCACCGGGCATGTCCTCGCCTCATATCTCGCACGTAAGCTCGCCATGTTCGACATCTTCGCTCCGATGACCTACGACTACGCCACGGCCGTCGGCGCGGACAAGCAGACAGGCCTCGCATTCTTCTTCACGCACTCGGGCCCGCGCGACAGCGCCGGCCGAAGCGCAAGCGTCACCATGGACGAGGTCCTGAGCAACCTCGTCACCAAGAGCGGCTTCCATGTTGTTCTCGTCACCGACATGCCAGATACGCCTGCACGCGATAAAGCCGAGGTCATCATCCCCATCCATCCGTCGGCAAACGACGGCATCGACCTCTACGTCGCACGCACCATCATGTTCTTCGAGTTCGTCTTGAGCGACTACGCAAACATCGCGAGCATCCACGACGCTCGGCACAGGGAGACGAGACCATGAGCACGGCGAAGACCTCTCGTGAGCTTGACCAGCTCGTATACCGCACGGCACGTCGGGAGATGGGTGCGGGGCGAACGCCCACGGCCCGAGACATGGCGCGACTATGCGGCTGCTCGGCCTCGAGCATCGTGCGCACCGCCCAGCGGCTCGGATACGGAGGCTGGGACCATATGCGCGACAGCTTGCTGAACGGCCAACCTAGCGAGGGTATGGTGAATGAGGGCGCACGCGAGCAAATCGACGCGACCTGCGAGCTTCTGCTCGATCACGCAAACGATGTCCTCATCGTCTGCGGAATCGGCAATGGCGAATGTGCCGCGGAGTACTTCACCAACCGACTCGTCGACCGCGGATTTCTGTGCATGGGATACCGCCAAGGAACAATCGAGGCTCAGGAGCGTCTGGGCCGCTCGGGAGTCATGTTCGTGTTCAACCAGAGCGGCATCGTTCTCTACGACCAGTGCGTCCTGGCGCAGGAGCATGGCTTCAGGGTGGTTGCCCTCACGAGCAAGCCGACCTCGCCCGTCGCACGTGCGGCAGACATATCTGTACACGTCAAGGGAAACAAGACGCGGCCCGGCATCTACGAGCCAGATTTCTATTGCGCACGGTGCATCGTGCTCGCCGAGCTTCTCTGCGCACGGCTCGACGAGTTGATGGGATAGGCTATCAGGGAGGATTTATCATGCGTCTGTTTGGAAAGCTCTTCGGAAAGGGCAGTGGTGCGGAGCGCGTCGTCGTCTCGCCCGTTGCCGGGATCAGCGTACCGCTCGAGGAGACGGGCGATCCGGCCTTCGCAGGTGGGAATCTGGGCCGTGGCCTGGGCATCAATCCTGCAACTAACACGGTATGTGCGCCAGTCGCAGGCACGGTGATTGCCACGATCGACACCTGGCACGCGCTGGGCATCCTCTCCGACGACGGCGCCGAGGTCCTGGTGCACGTGGGCATCGACACCGTGAAGATGGGCGGCGACGGGTTCACGGGCCACGTAGAGAAGGGTCAGCGCGTCGCCCCCGGCGAGCCGCTCGTGACCTTCGACCGCGAGAAGATCGCCGCCGCAGGCTACTCCGACATCGTGATCATGACGGTAACCAACTCCGACGAGTTCCCCGGACTCGCTGTGAGCGCCGGCGGCCCGGTACAGGCGGGCGACGCGGTCATCACCCTGGGGTAGGCGAGGCGCAAGCGCAACGACGCGCCGTCCACGGCGTGTCGTTGCGCTTGCGCTGAGAACTCAGGGCTATGGATTTTGAGAACCCGTGCTCACATCCACCCACAAAACGGCCCGGGCCGACAACCACCGACCCGGGCCGCATGTGTGCTTGCAATGCTCCCCTACAGGTTGAGCGCACCGCGCAGGAGCATCTCGGCCACCTCGGGGGTCACCTGGATGGGGGTGACGCCGGCGAAGGGCTCGTTGACAACCTCGTCCACGAGCTTGGGCAGGTCATCCACGGTGACGTTCCAGTCCTCCACGGGCATGAGGCCGCACGCATCGCGGAAGGCGCGGTAGGCGTCGGCTGCCTTAGTGCCAATCTGCTCGGGCGACTCGGTGCCGTCGAACTCGACACCCAGGATCTCGCCAATCTTCTGGACCTTGGCGGGCACGGCAGGCGCGATGGCCTCGAGCACGTAGGGCAGGCCGTACGAGCAGGCCGCGCCGTGCACGATGTGCAGGTTGCCACCAATGACGTGCGCCACGGAGTGCCCCACGTGCGCCACGCAGTTGTAGAGCATCCAGCCGCCGATGGAGGCCGCGGCCTGCATCTTGGTACGGGCCTCGATGTTTCCGCCGTCCTCGATGGCCGTCGGCAGGTTCTGCACGACCATCTCCATGACCTTCTCGCACACCGGGTCGGTCATCATGTTCGAGAGCACGCTGGTGTAGGCCTCGGCCGCGTGCGAGAACGTGTCCAGACCGGTAAACATCGTGGAGTTCTTGCCCATGCCCACCGTGAGCTCTGGATCCAGAATCGCGTACTCGCTCATGCAGTTGGCGCAGAGCACCGGGAGCTTGAGGTCATGCTCGGTGTCGCTCACGATGGCGCCGTTGGAGAGCTCGGAGCCCGTGCCCGACGTGGTGGGGATGGTGATGAGGTCGTGGCAGACCTCCATGGGCTTGGTGGCGTAGTCCAGGATGCTGCCCTCGTTGAAGCGCAGGATGTTGATGCCCTTGGCCGCGTCGAGCGAGCTGCCACCGCCGATGCCCACGACGCAGTCGCAGCCCTCGGCCTTGCAGACGGCCGCGCCCTCGTCGATGATCTGCGACGGAGGGTCGGGCAGGACCTTGTCGTACTCATAGAACTCGACACCCGCAGCGGTGAGGCTCTCCTCCGCCTTGGCCACGATGCCGGCCGCCTTGATGCCCTCGTCAAAGACGAGGAAGGCCTTCTTGTAGCCGCTCTCGGCACACGCCTCGCCCAACTTGGCGATGCTTCCGCACCCGCTGATGACCTTGACCTGCTGGTAGAACGTGAACTCCATGGTGCACCTCCATACATACATACACGTTTGTATGTTATCGTTGGGCACATCCTACCACAGACTGCAGGCACCGCAACCGCCAAGATGCATATGCTAGGATTGCCGTATGAGAAGAACCAAGGAAGATGCCCAGAAGACGCGCGAGGCCCTGCTCAAGCAGGGCTACAAGGCGTTTACCACCACGGGCTACGAGGGCTCGTCGCTCAGCCAGATCGTGAGCGCCTGCGGGCTCACCCGCGGTGCCGCATACTGGCACTTCTCCAACAAGGACGACCTCTACATGACGGTCGTGCGCCAGACCCTCAGCTGGATCAAGGGCGACAAGCTGGCCATCATCCAGAACGATGCGCTCTCCACCGAGGAGAAGATCACAGAGCTTCTCTACCTCCCCATCGAGCACCGCGTGAGCTACCGGCTGGTCAACCGCACCGTGGAGCTCGTGCGCACCTACCCGCAGTTCCAGGAGCTCCTGGAGGAGCTCACCCAGGCCAAGGACGAGCTGCTGCAGATCTTCTTTGACCTGCTCGAGGGCCGCTACGATACCACCGAGCGCCAGGCGGTCACGGCACGCATCCTCTACTTCCTCTTCGAGGGCTTCTACATCGATGCGCAGGAGCGCCAGATCGACCGCGCCACCGTGCAGGCCATGGTTGCGGAGGTCTTCTCGTAAGAGGCGG
>Ga0065709_1029635_pt1 | contig 15004 bp, 11 predicted proteins | sample Hoacrofraction14_2_FD_59096 | JGI IMG/M metagenome (GOLD analysis project Ga0065709, IMG submission 59096) | Hoatzin crop microbial communities from Cojedes, Venezuela, sample from fiber fraction 14 v1 | ecosystem: Host-associated > Birds > Digestive system > Esophagus > Crop | place: Venezuela...
TGTTGAAATCCCGTCGCAAGTAACGTATAATGGCACGACTTACACCGTTTCGGGTATCGGATACGATGCTTTTTATGCAACGCATTTGACCTCTGTGACCATTCCCTCAACCGTAAAACACCTTGATAGTTGGGCTTTCTGTAGAACACAACTGACTTCAATAACCATTCCTTCTTCCGTGGAAAAGATTGATGAAGCCGCTTTCCCATTTAGCGAAAACTTGAAAGAAATAATCGTTGAAGACGGAAACGCTGATTACACCTCGGTTGATGGCGTGCTCTATACTAAAGATATGACCACGCTGGTGGCTTATCCCAGCGGAAAAACAGATGTTGGTTTCACGGTGAAAAGCAATGTAGATAGCATTGCATACTGTGCAATTACGGGGAATGATTATTTGAAAACCCTGACGATTGAGTCGAATACGGTCGAGTTATCCCGAGAAGTGTGCTATATCTGCAGCAACCTGGCAGCTATTTCAGTGAGTGGCGACAATCCCAATTACGCTACGGTTGATGGCATACTTTACAACAAGACCCTGACAGATCTTATTTGTTATCCCCAAGGAAAGGCTGAAACCAGCTTTACCGTTCCCGCCACCGTAAAGAGAATTAAACGCGAAGCCTTTTGGGTATGTAACAATCTGCGCACGGTAACGATGCAAGACGGCCTTACGGTGATACAAAGAGACGCCTTCAGTTATTGTGAAAGCCTCAATACAGTGGTGATACCCTCCACTACCAAGCAAATCATTACATACGCCTTTAATGGATGTGATAAACTATCTTCGATAAAAATCTACGTCACTGAGCCCTTCGAAATAGATGGAGAAACGTTTTACGCAGAAGATAAAGACAACGATGATCAAGATTTAATTTACAGAAATGCGACGCTCTATGTGCCCGCCGGCACGAAGTCCGCTTATCAAAACACGGATTACTGGAATCGCTTCGAGAACATTGTTGAGATGGAAGAGTAAGTTCATACATATATAATATGGTGTGGCGTGATGTGCGTCGACCGAATGCTCGGCGCGCAATCCGCCACCCGAAAAACCAAATAAACGCAATTAATTAAAACGAAAACACTATGAAAAAGACCTTCATTTCTTTGCTGATAGCCCTCGCCCCGGCCTTCGCTTTCATGTCTTGCACCGAAGACAGCGCGTCGATTAATACAGGAAACACGTCGATTGGTACTGCCGACGACGATGATGATGACAACGACAAGTATGATTTCTCCGTTGTTTACAACGGTCAAACCATCTATTTTAAGATTGATGCCACGGCCGTAAACGAGTGTTATGTTACGCATGGTAATTACAAAGATTGGATTGTAACCGACAAAGAAACCGGAGATGGATATTATCCCTACTACGCCGGAGCCGTTGAAATCCCGTCGCAAGTAACCTATAATGGTACTACATATACCGTTTCTGGTATCGGATACGATGCTTTCTGGAGTACAAACTTGACGTCGGTGTCCATTCCTTCGACCGTGAAATACTTTGGAAACTGGGCTTTTGGTTCCACCCTTCTGACCTCAATAACCATTCCTTCTTCCGTGGAAAAGATTGGTTATGGCGCTTTCCCATTTTGCGAAAACTTGAAGGAAATCATCGTAGAAGATGGGAACGCTGATTACACCTCGGTTGATGGCGTGCTCTATACTAAAGACATGACCACGCTGGTGGCTTATCCCGGCGGCAAAACGGGTTCTAATTTTACGGTGGAAAACTTTGTTGATAGTGTTGTTTACGGTGCTTTCAGGGGAAATGAAAACTTGAAAAGCCTGACGATTGAGTCGAATACATTGGAGCTGTCGAGTGAGATTCTTTATTGTAGTAGCAATTTCGAATCGGTTATCGTGAGGGATGATAACCCCAATTACGCCACAGTGGATGGCGTACTCTACAATAAGAATCTAACGGATCTCATTTGTTATCCCCAAGGAAAGACCGAAGGTAGCTTTACCGTTCCCGCTACCGTAAAGAGAATTAAGAGCGGAGCCTTCAAAGAATGCAGCAATTTGCGCGCGGTAACGATGCAAGACGGCCTTACGATTATGCAGAATTCTGCCTTCGAAGAATGTGAGAATCTCCGTTCTGTGGTGATTCCTTCCACTACAAAGCAAATCATTACATACGCCTTTAATGGATGTATGAACCTTTCTTCAATAACGATTTACGTCACGGAACCCTTTGAAATAGATGAACAAGCCTTCTTTGCGTGGGATGAAGACGATGGAAGTAACAGCGTAATCTACAAGAATGCGACGCTCCACGTGCCTGCCGGAACCAAGACAGCCTATCAAAACACGGATTGCTGGAACTACTTCGAGCACATTGTTGAGATGGAAGAGTAAGGCGGAATATAATAAAAGTGTGCCCCGAGGCGGTTCATACAGAACTGTTTCGGGGCACTCTTTTTATGTCGATTGTTGAGAAGCGCCGTCTCTTTTCGTTGCATTTGTCGAACTCTTTTAGTGCAACCGATAATTGATTTCAATTCATCCGCTGTTCCCTTTTATTGTGTTCAACGGTCAATGGAATGACGTCAGATGACTCCTTTTACGGTATCTGATACCCTTTTCTGCGTGAACACCCCCTCTTTTTGATGTGTTCTTCCGTTACATTCATTTGGATAATAAGGTTAATGAATGTGAAATCGGGGGGGTAAAAATGATATTTCTTACCTTTGCAATAATCTTGATGCGGATATTTCACATCTTTCCTAACGGTGGACGTGGTGTAACATCCGAATGAACGGACAAGAAATAAACCTAAAAACAAATGTATATGATGATGAAAAGATTTTCAATTCTCGTTTCGGTCGCCTTTATGTCGGCCTTCACTTTCATGTCTTGCACCGAAGAAAGCGAGCTGATTGATACCGAAAAGACATCGACCGGGGGCGGCAAAAACTATGATTTCTCCGTTGATTACAACGGTCATACCCTTTATTTCAATATTGATACCACAGCGGTTAATGAGTGTTACGTTACGCATGGCAATAAAGCCGATTGGGTCGAAACAGACAAAAAAACGGGAGAAGGATATTATACCTACTATGCCGGTGCTGTTGATATTCCGTCGCAAGTAACTTATAACGGCACCACTTACACCGTTTCGGGTATCGGTGACGAGGCTTTTAGGGCTACGAAACTGACCTCTGTGTCCATTCCTTCAACCGTGAAATACATTGGAGAGATGGCGTTCGCTCAGACGCCGCTGAGTTCAATAACCCTTCCTTCTGCTTTGGAATCCATAGGCGCCATTGCCTTTTGGGAAGCAGAACTGACCTCGATAACCATTCCTTCATCTGTAAAATACATTGATGTAGGTTCGTTCGAGTATTGTAAAGATTTGAAAGAAATCCTTGTTGAAGACGGAAACGCCGATTACACCTCGATCGATGGCATACTTTATAGTAAGGATATGACCGCGCTGTTGGCTTATCCCGGTGGCAAAACGGGTTCCGAATTTACTGTGGAAAGTTCTGTTGACAGCCTTGCCGGATACGCTTTTTGGGGGAATAATTATTTGAAAAGCCTGACGATTGAAACGAATGTAGTGAAGTTAGATGGTTTCGGGGGAGGCGCTTGCGATAATCTCGAATCTCTCACAGTAAGAGACGACAACCCCAATTACACCACGATTGACGGCGTGCTTTACAACAAGGACACAACAGAACTCCTTTTATATCCCACGGGAAAGAGTGGTTATAGCTTCACTGCGCCCTCCACTGTAAGGAAGATTAAGGACGGTGCCTTTTACGAATGTAAAAATCTGAATGCGATAACGATGCAAGACGGCCTTACGGTTATACAAGAAAACGCCTTTATTTATTGTGACAGTCTCCGTTCGGTGGTGATTCCCTCCACCGCCAAACAAATTATTTCGCACGGCTTTTATGAATGTAATAACCTCTCTTCGATCACAATTCACGTCACGGAGCCCTTTGAAATTGCTACCGATGCCTTCTATGCGGTTAATGACGGCGATAGTGATGACAATTTAAACCACAAGAATGCAACGCTCTATGTGCCGGCCGGAACCAAGTCTGTTTATGAAAACACAGACTATTGGAGCCTCTTTGAACATATCGTTGAGATGAGTGAGTAAGTTTCTATATATATAATATGGTGTGGGGCGTTGCTCACCGACTAAATGTTTGACGTGCAATCTGCCCTCCGAAGAACCACTGTTAATCCTTTAATAAAAACGAAAACACAATGAAAAAGATTTTGATTTTCCTATGGATAGCCCTCGTTTCGCCCTTCGCCTTTATGGCTTGCACCGAAGACAGCGAGCTAATAGGTACGGGAAACACGTCGATTAGTACTGCAGGCGACGGTGATGATGACAAAGATAAGTATGATTTCTCTACAGTTTACAACGGCCAAACGCTTTATTTCAAGATTGACACCACGGCCGTAAACGAATGTTATGTTACGAGTGGCAATCGCAACGATTGGGTTACAACAGACGAAGAAACCAATGATGGGTATTACACTTACTATTCCGGAGACGTTGAGATACCGTCGCAAGTGATGTATGACGGCACGGTTTACAAGGTTACCGCCATTGGCGAATATGCCTTTTACGAAACCAAGCTGACTTCTGTGACCATCCCTTCTTCCATGAAAAACATCGGGGAAGAAGCGTTTTCCTACTGCGACGACTTGAATGAAATCACGGTTGAAGGCGGAAACGCTGAATTTACGGTAGTCGATGATGTGCTCTACACCAAAGACATGACCACGTTGGTGGTTTATCCCGGTGGTAAAACAGACACCGATTTCACGGTGGAAAGTTTTGTGGACAGCATTGCCGACTATGCTTTCGGGTATAATACTTATTTGAAGAATCTGACGGTTGAATCGAATACGGTGGAGTTATCTTATAAAATACTTAATTCTTGCGCCGGCCTCACATCGATAACGGTGAGAGACGACAACCCCAATTACACCATTGTTGGCGGCGTGCTCTACAACAAAGACCGGACAGAACTGTTGTCTTACCCCCAAGGAAAAACCGCAACCGACTTTACCGTGCCCTCTACCGTAAGGAAAATTAAATGCTATGCCTTCTATAATTGCAGTAATCTGCGCACGGTAACGATGCAAGACGGCCTTTCGATTATACAAGAATATGCCTTCTGGCTTTGCAAAAATCTCCGTTCTGTGGTGATTCCCTCTACTACAAAACAAATCATTACATGCGCCTTTTTGTATTGCAATAACCTTTCTTCGATAACAATCTACGTTTTGGAACCCTTCGATATATCCGACTATGTCTTTGATTCGTGGGATGAAGAAAGTTATGACACGTACCAAATTTACAAGAATGCGACGCTCTACGTGCCGGCAGGAACCAAGACGGCCTATCAAAATACGGATTGCTGGAACTACTTCGAGCACATTGTTGAGATGAGCGAATAAGTCGGAATATAACAAAGAGGTGCCCCGAGGCGGTTCATTCAGAACTGTCTCGGGGCACGTTTTTTATGCCGGTTATTGAGAAACGCCGTCCTTTTTTAGTGCATCTGATGGTTCCTTCGACCTTGGTCAACGGCCGGTCGCGCGGCGTCCGATGATGCTTCTCGTCGTACCGGATGCTCCTTTGCATGGCATCCGCTGTTTCTTTGCGATGTAAATGACGGTTGATTAGACTTCATTTAACCGTTAGTTGCGAGATTAAGTTAATAACTTAATTGAATTACCTTAATAACATAATTGAATTATGTTATTAAGGTGATTTCCGAAGTAAAGGTCGGAATGATTCTGCGCTGAGACAAAACGGGGCGTTTGCGTTCTCAAAGCAGAACGCTTGCGCGCTCAAAACGGAGCGCTTGCGTACTTTGTTTTGCGGACAGTGGATGACGTTTTAAGGGACGGGGAAAGGGGAATAAGGTGGTAAAGAAGGGTGGGGCAGAGGCGTTTCACTCCGGCGACACGTTCTTTACATCGACCGATTCGTGCAAAAATACTTGGGCAACCTCTTTGAACCGGTCGGGATTTTCGGTGGTCAGGTAGTTTACTTGACCGCCTTTCGTGAGGCGCTGCTCCATTTCGGGATGGTTGGAAAGGTATTGTCGGAGGCTGTCGGCCACGTATTCGCCTTGTGGCATAATCTTCACGCCGCGGGGGGTGTGCTTGAGAATGCTGTTCAGAAGCAGTGGATAGTGGGTGCAGCCGAGGATGATGGTGTCGATACTTGCATCCTTTTGCATGAGCTGCGTGATGCGTTTCTGCACGAAATAGTCGGCTCCGGGACTATCGGCTTCACCTGCTTCGACGAGCGCAGCCCACAGCGGACAGGCCACGCCGCTGACCGTGATGTCGGGAAACAACTTGTGAATCTCCAAGTCGTAGCTTTCACTGCGTATGGTTCCTTCGGTGGCGAGAACGCCAACATGACGGCTTCGAGTGATGCTTCCGATGGCTTCGGCCGTGGGGCGTATGATGCCAAGTACGCGGCGGTTGCTGTCCCAGTGGGGCAAATCGCGTTGCTGAATGGTGCGGAGTGCCTTTGCCGAAGCGGTGTTACAAGCCAAAATAACCAAGTGGCAGCCCATTGAAAAAAGCCTGAATACGGCTTCCCGGGTGAACCGATAGACCACGTCGAACGAGCGGGAACCGTATGGGGCACGGGCGTTATCGCCCAAATAGAGGTAGTCGTACTGCGGCAAAGTCTGCCTCATTCGATGCAGAATGGTCAGTCCGCCGTAGCCGGAATCGAACACGCCGATGGGTCCGGGGCTATCGGGAAAGGATCTGTCGGACATGTTCGGTGATGTTTAAGCCCATCGTTTCATCGACGTAGGGCACCGCATTGTTGTCTGTGTTGAGCACGAAAGCAAGTCCCATGCCGTGTGCCACGCTTGTAATAGCGGCATCGAGCGAGTGGCGCAGCGGTTCGATTGCCTCTTTTTCGGCCTTGTCGAGCAGTCTGCGCGCTTCTTGTTTGAAGGCGATGTTCTTTTGCATGAGCTCTTGAAGTTCGCTCTGCCGTTTGTTGCGGATGGAGGGTGCGAAGTCGTTTTGTCCTTCGAGAAACTCTTCGTACTTCTTGTTAAACTCATCTTCGGCACGTGTCATCTCCGCGTTGTATTGGTCGCGCAACTTGTCGAGGTCGGCTTGCGCCTCGGCGTAGGCCGGCATCGACTGCAGCGCTTGGCGGTAGGATAGATGGCCGAACCTGCTCTGCGCGCCGGCGGCCAGCGTCAGCGTGCAGAGCAGGAGGAGTAGTGCGGCCTTCTTCATATTATTTGATTTTAGAGATTTCAGCCTTTACATCGGCCGTAACGTCCTTAGAGAGCGTGGCGCTGATGTAGGGAATGCTTTGTGCTTGCATGATGTAAACGTAGCCGCCGTTCTTTCCAACGTTCTCGATGGCTTTGAATATTTTTTGCTGAATGGGCTGCATTTTCTCTTGCTGGAGCTTTTGATAGGCCTGCGCGTTGTCTTGCTGTGCCTGCTGATACTTCTGCATCAGGTCGTTGATGTTCTTTTCGGTCTCGTCTTTCTTGGTTTGATTCATCGTGCTGGCGGTCTTCTGATACTCGTCATACTTACGTTGAATCTCGTCTTGCATGGTTTTCAATTCGGTTTCATACTCTTGTGCTTTGGCTTTGAGTTCGCCTTCGGCGCGGGTGTATTCCGGCATCGAAGTCATGATAGACTCTACGTCAACGTGTCCGAATTTCTGTGCGAATGTGGCCATAGGAGCCAGCATCATCAACGCGAATAGAATTTTTTTCATTTCGTTTTACTTGTTTTTGATGGTTATTATAGTATCTGTTTAATCGGCGGAATAGCCTAGACGGGAGAGAACTTCGTTAGAGATGTCCACCTTTGGCGAACCGAATACGATGCCGTTGTCGGATGCACGATCGATAACGAGTGAGTAGCCGCGCAGGTCGCTGATTTCTTTTACGGCGTTATAGATTTCTTCTTGAATGGGCGTCATCAGCGCTTCGCGCTTCTTGTAGAGCTCGCCTTCGGGTCCAAAGTACTTCTTTTTGAGTTCAGCGGCGCTTTTCTCTTTCTGCATGATGGCCTCCTGTTTGGTCTTTTTCTGTTCTTGCGAGAGGAAAACCACTTCGTTTTGATAGTTCTTGTACATGGTCTGTGCCTCCGTGTTGAGGGCTTCAACCTCGGCCTGCCACTTCTTGGAGACCTGTGCGAGCTGTTCGTTTGCACGCTCGTATGCCGGTACATTCTTAAGAATATACTCCATATCAACGAGCGCAAACTTTTGTGCCGAGGCACCGAGGGTTATCATCATCAGTGCAACGACTGCTAACATTTTCTTCATCATAGCGTTGGTTTTTTGTTGATGGTTTATGTTTTCTGTTGTTTATGTCTTTCTGTTCGATGTCGGGCGACGGTCATCCGCAGTGTTTCCGCTTAGAACTCTTGTCCCAAAACGAAGTGGAAATTGGAACCGCCCTTGGTGCCATACACCTTGTCGAAGCCGTAGGCCCAGTCGATACCCATGAGTCCCACCATGGGAAGATAGATGCGAACGCCCACGCCGGCCGAACGCTTCATGTCGAACGGATTGAAGTATTTGGGCGATGTCCAGGCATTACCGGCCTCGGCGAACGTCAGACCGTAGATGGTGGTGTTGCCCAAAAGGAACGGATAGCGCAGTTCAAGCGTGAAACGGTCGTATGCATAGCCTTCGTATCCATAGGGTGTTAGCGAGCCGTTCTCGTATCCGCGCAGTCCGATTGTCTCTTCGGCGTAGCTCGTGGAATAGCCCGACATACCGTCTCCACCCATATAATAGGTTTCAAAGGGCGACTTCTTGTTCTTGTTGTAATAGCCCAATATACCCATTTCCACCCTTGTCATGAGCACCAAACACTTGGAGCCGCCGGTGAGCGCCGTGAACGAACGGCCCTTAAACTTCCATTTGTGATACTCAATCCAACGGTATTTCTTCTGTTGTTCCTCCGTGTAGGTAGATGACGAAGCGTCAGTGGCGAGGTTGGCATAGTCGATGTTATCGAATGCAGACCAAGGCGGCGTAAGGGTTACGCTGGCCAGGAATTCGGATCCGCGACGGGGGAACAGTTGGTTGTCTGTTGAGGTGCGCGAGAGCGTAATGCCGAGGTTGATGTTGTTGCAGTTGCCCGTTGTAACGAGGAAATAGCGCCAATTCTTCAGCATGTAGCGCGTGTAAGCCAGTTGAACGCTGAGCTGGAAGTAGTCGTCGGGCCAGCGTAAGCGCTTTCCCCATCCGATGCTTGCACCGAAAAGCTGGATGTATTTGTCCGGATCGTAGTAGTTTTCGTAGCTGTTGTAATAGCTCGAACCATATCCGTAGTAGTAGCTATAATAGTTGTTGAAGTAAGAGCTGTTGTAGTAATTGCTGGACACATCAGTCTGTTTTGAATAGTAGGCGCCCACCGTGAATTGGATGGGGCGCTTGCCTCCGAACCAGTTTGTGGAGTAACTGGCATTGTACGACTGATAGTAAGTGCCGTTGGTTTGTGCGCCGATGGAGAGCACTTCGCCATCACCCACGGGCAGAATGCCGCGGTGTTCGGCGTTCTTTCGGAAGAGATTACGCATGGAAAAGTTGTTCAACTTCAATCCGATGCGACCTATAACACCCGTCTGTCCCCATCCGAGCGAGAACTCTATCTGGTCGTTTGACTTCTGCACGAGGTTCCAGTTGATATCCACAGTGGAGCCATCCTCGTAGTTTGGCTGCACATCGGGTAAGGCCTGCTCGGGGTCGAAGTGGCCCATTGAGGCGATGTCGCGCTGCGTACGGATGAGCGCCTCCTTGGAGAAAAGGTCTCCCGGCTTGGTGCGCAACTCGCGTCGCACCACGTTTTCGTAGAGACGGTCGTTGCCATTGATGCGCACATGACTGATGTGTGCCTGTTGTCCCTCGCGGATACGCATCTCAAGATCTATGGAATCGCCCACGATGTTGACCTCGGTCGGGGTTAAATCGTAGAACAGATAACCGTTGTTCCAGTAGTTGTTTCCCACGGCATCCTCGTCTTCACGAAGTCGTTTCTCCAGCATGGTTTGGTTGTAAACGTCGCCCTTTTTCATGCCCAACTGGCGCGAAAGCAAGTCAGTGGAATAGACCGTGTTGCCTACCCACGTGATGTTTCGGATGTAATACTTCTTGCCTTCATCCACTTTCAGGTAGATATTCACGTGCTTATCGTCCACGTTCCAAACCGAATCTTCCAGTATAACGGCATCACGGTAGCCCAACTCGTAGTACTTCTTGATAAGGTTTTCCTTGTCAGTCTTGTAGCGTTCGGGGGTGTATTTCTTAGATTTCAGGAACGTGCTGAGCTTGCCGGCCTCGTGCGTTTTCGAAAAGGCGCCCTTTCCGAACAGCGAACCTTTAATCTTTTTATCGGTCAGATTATCGTTACCGTCGATGATAATGCTGCGCACCTTCATCTTATCTTTCTTGTCAACGGCCACGTCGAGAATCACTTGTCCTTTGTTGGCAACGTCTTCGCGCTGAAGGATAGAAATCTCTGCGTTCTTATATCCCTTGTCATCGAAGTATTTCTTTGCAAGGATTTTGGCGCGGTCAATCATGTTTGGCGTAATCTGCGAGCCCTTCAGCAGGCCGAGCTTCTGCTCCATGTCTTCGCGTTCCGACTTTTTAAGTCCGATATAATTGATGGTGCTCACGCGCGGGCGTGCAGCCAAATGGATGTGCAGATAGATGTCGTTTCCTATGATGGAGTCGGCCGTGATAGCCACTTTTGAAAACAATCCGTGCTTCCAATAGCGCTTAACGGCGTCGGTGATGGGCGTTCCCGGCACGTCGATTTCCTGCCCGACGGTGAGTCCTGAGATGCCGGCCAGCGCGTAGTCTTCGTAGCCCTCCACGCCCGAAACGGCGATTCCGGCAATCCGACAGGTGCGCGGTGTTCCGGCATAGCTGATGTCGGGATTGATGATTTTCTCTTGTGCGCCGGCGTTTACGCCTGTAATTACCGCCGCTAACAGCACTAATATCTTATTCTTTTTCATTCTCCACTTGTTCTTCTGTTTTCCCGAAACGGCGCTGACGACCTTGATACACCGCGATGGCGTGGTGCAAATCGGCCTCGCTGAAGTCCGGCCAATAGGTGTCGCAGAAGTAAAGCTCCGAGTAGGCAGCCTGCCAAAGCAGGTAGTTGCTCAATCGAATTTCGCCTCCCGTGCGGATGAGCAGTTCGGGGTCGGGCATGAAATAGGTCTCCAGATAATCCGAAACCGTCTCCTCGGTGATGTTGTTTACGGCCTCCAAAGCGAGCGTTTGCAGGTTGTTATTCTTCACAATCTCCCACGCCATGTCTTTCACGGCCTTGGTGATTTCCCATCGGCTGGAGTAGCTAAGCGCCAGAACCACGGTCATGGCGTCGTTGTCGGCCGTGTTTTCTATGGTCTTCCAGATGGCGTTTCGCACGTCTTCGGGCAGTCGGTCGAGGTCTCCAATGACGCGCAATCGCACGTTATTCTTCATGAAAATCTCGTCTTCGAGCGAAGATAACACCAGTCCCATCAAGGCCGAAACCTCATCGGCGGGGCGGTTCCAGTTCTCCGTGGAAAAGGTGTAGAGCGTGAGAAACTTCACGCCAAGACGCACACACTCGGCGGTGATGCGACGCACCGTCTCCACGCCGGCCTGATGTCCGTAGGAGCGTTCCTTTCCTTTGGCTGTTGCCCAGCGCCCGTTACCATCCATAATGATGGCGATGTGGCTGGGGATGCGGTTCATATCCAACTGCTCGTTCATCTGTATGCTATTCGTCTTCGTTGTGACAGGTGTTACATTTTGCCATGAAGCTGTAGGTCAGCGTGAGTTGAAGGGCGTGGTAGCAATCGGTGTTCTTGAAGAGTCCAGAGCTCTCAATGCCGTAGGGGTCTTCCACACCGTCTAGCTTATCGCTCAGCGAGAAGTGCATTGCCCACTCCAATCCGACGTTCAGTCGTTCTCCAATCTTGTATTTTACGCCCAGTCCGATGGGCACATTTCCCGTGAATACGCTCTTTTCGGAGGTCTTGGCGTAGGTGCCGCCCACGCCTAAAAACACGAACGGCGCAATGCGTTTTGCGCCACGATAGTCGCGACCGGTGCCGTAGGGCCAGAAGTTGTATTCGAACACCACGCTCAAATCGCCCATCTGATTGTCGAAAGCGTAGGGCGCGTCGGCATAGTCGGGGTAGTAGGTCGTAACGTCTGTCGAGCTTCCTTTCAGTTTGCCATACGACAGATTGGCTCTCAGCGCCATGCTCGGATTGAGGTTTCGTCTCACCACAAGACTCGCAACGGGTTGCAGATTCTTGGTGAACGAGCTGTTGAAATCGCCCAAGTAGCCCACGACGCCACCGCCCACACCGGCCTCCATGAGATACTCCACGTCGCTCTGTGCACAACCGGCGGCCGGCACAAGGAGCGTGGCGAGCAGCAGTAAGAGGTGTTTCCGGTTTCTCATGGCATCAGACGGAACAGACTTTTGCGGTTTATGTGCTATTCGCGGAACGATGTTTGCGCCTTCTCCGATGCGTTTTGGCTCAGTCGGCCGCACCATATCTCTCCCGTGCCTTCGCTCACCAGCCACAGCCGGTTGTTGCTGTCCACGGTCATCTTGACGTTGGTGGCCGAGGTATCAAAGTCTTCCGGCATACGGAACACGTCGTCGGGAATCCATGAAATGCCGTTATCGTGGCTCACGTAGATGCTTGAATAGGGGGCTTCGTCGCAGTTGTCGAGCCCTTTGCCGCCGATGGCCAGCACGTAGTCTTCACTGAAGCGCACCACGCAAAGGTTCTCCAACTTGGGCAGCGGATAGAGGTTGGCTGCGCCGCCCGTCGTGTAAGACCACTCGCTGTCGAATGCATTCTGCTCGTAGTCGTCGTATTTCAGCCAGCAAACGGCATAGTCCGGGTCGGCATCGCTCGTTCCGGTGAGCAGCACGATGTCGGTGGAATCGTTAGTGTTTGATGCCTTGCTGCAGAAGCTAACGTTTGCATCGGGCAGCCAGGCAGCGTCGCGGTCGAGCGTTTCTGTCGTCCAAGTGCTGCCGCCATCGGATGATTTCAGCAGTTCGCCATTCTCAATCTTGTAGGTGTTCGGACTGCCGCCGAAGGTCACAGCCTCGGGAATTTCCGTTCCTTCGGGCATCTTAGTCCAGAAGAACGTGTCGGCCGGCTCCTGATGAACGTTTACATTCACCGTGTAGGCGCGATAAATCGTGTTGCTGCCGTCGTAGGTATACACGCGCAATTCGCGCGGTTGCGAGAAGTCGAGCGAGTCGCTGCTCGAATAAATATAGAGCGAATCGCTGGTCAGACTCTTCAGATAAACCGTTCCCGAGTTCTTCACGTAGATAGTAGCCAGAACCTTAGATGCGTCAGTACCATAGGGAAGGGAGTCCACATTGTAAATCTTCCGATTGTTCTGGTCGATGTAAAACTTATACAGACTGCCCGTAACAGTTGTGCTATACGTGCTGTCCGTAACGCCGTCTGAAGCCGTTGTCGTGATATAACGCTTCATTGTTCCCAGCGTAAAGGTCGTGATGGCTGTATCGTTGTAGTATGTTGTGTCGCTGTCGTCGGAGTTTAAACACGACGCCATGAGCAGCAATGTCGCCGTGAGCAACAGGGGTGCGATGGTTCTTTTCATTCTGATTTCTTTTAGTCTGTCGGGTCGGGCTGCGCTGTTTGCGTTCTGCCGTTCCGCGCCAAGCGTGCTTAAAGCACGGCTAAGCCTTCTGCAAAGGTAAACAGATTTCATTAAATAAACGCCCAAATCTTGCGTTTATTATTGATTTTATGTAATCAATTCTCATTTTTAAGGCTCTGTAACGTGCCGCGCGCGGAGTGTCGTATCCCGTCGGTCGTCTCTTTTTCGCAGCCGTTTGGCGTTTCTTCCGCTGACGCTTTGCTCCTCGTCTGTGGGCACCTCGTTTCCTGTCTGTTGGCACTTTGTTCCCCATCTGCTGGTACTTCCCGTTCCTTCCGCGGGCAGTTCGCGCAGAAAAGTTAATAACTTTGGTCTGAAAAGTTATTAACTTTACATCGAAATCTTAATAACTTTGCTGTGAAATCTTAATAACTTTCCACTCAAAAGTTATTAACTTTTCGACGCAAGACCGCGCAGCTTGTGTTCCGTCTGCCGAAGAATTGATGCGCAATGCGCCGATACTGTCTCAAATAGTGTGTCTGTTCAAAAGGGGAAAAAGGGGCTAACCCTTGCGAGTTAGCCCGAAAGTCTGTAATTTTGAATGACAAAACTTAAAAAAACAGACATATGGATTTGACAAAGGTACAAATTTCTGAGCTCATGCACAAGCATGCAGAGCGAGAAAATGGTCTTCACGACCTTTTAGAGATTATGCTTGAGAGTATGATGGTGGCCGAACGCTCTGAGTTTCTGCGCACAGCGCCTTCAAACAAGGGCAACGGTTACCGCCCCGGCCACACTTATGGGAATGGGCGGAGACTGGAGTTCCGCATTCCTCGTGACCGCTACGGCAACTTCCATCCGCAGATATTAGCCATTCTGCGCGACCAGGAGGAGGAATGCGACCGTTTGGCCGGCGCGCTCTATACCAAAGGGCTCACCCAGGAACAGGTGAGCGATGTATTCGAGCAGATATACGGGCAGGCCTATTCCAAGTCAAGCATCAGCCGCATGGTGCAATGCGTCCGCGACCGGGTCTCCGAGTGGCAGAGCCGCAGCCTTGAGGAATATTATCCGATATTGTTTGTGGACTGCGTGCACATCAAGCTCCATCGCAAACGTTCAGTAGAGACAGAGGCTTTCTATGTGGCGTTGGCCGTGACAGATGAAGGACGGCGCGAAGTGCTCGGGATTTTCAATATGCCGACGGAAAGCGCCACGGGCTGGGATTCCATATTTGAGACGCTCAAGAGCCGTGGTGTGCAGCGCATCGGGCTGATGGTGGCCGATGGCATAGCAGGGCTTGACGCCGTAGTCGGAGAACGTTTCCCGGGA